>PVBE012550517.1_pt1 | contig 78915 bp, 58 predicted proteins | sample 1631181 | NCBI WGS metagenome assembly PVBE01 (sample SAMN08397723, study PRJNA350692) | Marine metagenome, whole genome shotgun sequencing project. | isolation source: water | place: Pacific Ocean | collected 2012-04
CTCGTCCAACTGACCCTTCCACGCCAAGGTGGCCCCGAGCCTTTCGTGGTCCTAGGTGGAGCCCCACTTGATCGCCTCTCGGTATTCGCGCAAAGACTCATCGATGCGACCGGTCTCACCACACACGCGAGCCAGTCCACTGTGGGCGGCGGCGAGGACAGGCCTTTCCCTGATTGCTTGCCGGTACACCGCCTCCGCCTCACCGTATCGACCTTGGTCGAGCAGTGCCCAACCCAAGAGGGTGTCCGCGTAAGCTTTGGGATCCTCGGCGCGCACGCGCCGCAACTCGATGTCTGCTTTCTGCGGCAGGTCGAGGAACAAGAGCGCCCGCGCCATCTGTCTCCTCGCCTCGGTCATGCCATCGTCGATGTCGGCCGCCTCGTGGAACTCCATTAACGCTCGCTCGTATTCGCCATCGAAAGTAAGGGCCATTCCCAGGCCGAAGTGTCCCAGCGCGTCATTGGGGTCGTCGAGCAACCGGGCCTCGTAGGTGTCGTACGCCGTCTGAAGCCGCCCGACCTGGTTCAGCGCAACCACGTAGTGCACGTGCGTGCGCGGTTTCGCCGGCGTTATCTTGAGTTCGGCCTCCGTCTCGGCGAGCGCCTGGGCAAAACGCCCCTGATGCCTGTATATGCCCGCGAGATGGGAATGTACCCAGGGCCGCCCAGGTTCCAGCGCATTGGCCGTGAGCAGTGCGCTCTCGGCCTGAGCGAGGTCTCCGGCGTAGTGGGCACTTACGCCCACATCCTCCCAGATATCAGCGCGGCCCGGCTGTAGCTCTGCCGCCTGGCGGTACCAGTTGGAGGCATCGCTGTATTCGTACGCCAGACTGGCGCGGTCGCCTTCGCGCGTGGCTTCTTCGTACTTCCTTTCCCGTCCCACCCTTCTCGCGTGGACCCATAGTGCACCGGTCGCCACCGTGACGGCAACAAGGACGACTACCAGGACAATGCGTTTGCGCATTGTAGTGGCCTCCCGTAGATTCGCACAGCCGATGCCCCCGACCGGGTGCTGCTGACACCTACCGTGCAAGGAACCTGCCCCCTGGCGCCGGCCTTACCATGCCACGCGCTCGATGATCAGGTCCCTCCTCCCATCCTCCGTGCCGCCGTTGGCGCATCCTCCGTAGACGATCGGCGTGGTCTTCACGCCTTGCTGGTCGAGGTCAGATGGCGCCGCCCAGACCACGAGCGTCTTGTCGCGCAGCGGCTCATCTCCCACGGCTTGCGCGCAGATCAGCAGGCACGGCGCGACGCAGGCTACCACGCACTCAGTCATCTTTCCCTCCCGGACGATCCGCCGTTGCATTGCAGGGCCTTCAGCGCCGGCGTGGAATCTTCCTGCGCCACGCCAGCCGATCCGAAAGAGGGCCAACATGACCGAAGACCGCTTCCACCAGAAGCCATGGGAAGTCGACTGGTTCGACCCCGAGTTGGAGCATCGGAAGTATACGAAGGCCATGATGGAGCCCGGTGACTACCTCGAGTCTGTGGGGCTCTACTTCGGCGACCTGCACAAGCACAGCTCCCTCAGCCCGTGCGCGCAGGTGCATCCATACAATGGCTCCCTGGAGGAGTGCTATGCCTTCGCCCGCGAGGACGTCGAGACCGACTTCCTCGCGATCTGCGATCACGCGGAGTGGATGAGCGAAGATCAGTGGTCCGAGTGCATGGGGATTGCCCGCACCCACACCGAAGACGGGGCTTTCATCGCGTGGCCGGCGGTTGAGTGGGCCACCGGGCTATACGGGCACCGCAACCTCTACTTCCGGGGCTACGACGTGCCTCTCATCGACGGACGCAACGTCCCGACGCCCCCGAAGCTCTGGCAGACGCTCCGCGGTCTCGACACGCCCGCGCTGACAATTCCCCACCACGCGGCGAGGGAGCTATCGTGCGACATGACGCGCACGGACCCGGAGTTTGAGCCGGCGTTTGAAATCTACTCGGGCTGGGGCAACGAGGAGTACTACGGCGCGCCGAAACAGGACACAGACCGCTCATTCACCCGCAATTTCTACCAGGACACGCTCATGCGCGGCCTGAAGCTGGGTGTCGTCGGCGGCGGAGATGGCCATCCGGCCAAGCCCGGCGTCTGCGCGCTGACAGGCATCTACGCATCAGAGCTGACTCTCGACGGTCTCTGGGAGGGTCTCAGGCGGCGGCGCACGATCGCCACCACAGGCGTCCGGATCAAGCTCGACTTCCACATCAACGGCTTGCCCATGGGATCGTCGGTCCGCTTCAACCAACATGAGGTAGACGACCTCTTCCCGCTCGAGATCGGCGTCGCGGTTCAGGGGACTGCGCCCATCGAGAGGGTCGAGATCATCGAGAACAACCAGGTCATCCACACGAAGGAGAAGCCCCGCGCGGCCGCCGACATGTTCGCGTACCGGTGGTTCCGCGGATCACGCCCAACCGATGGCGTCAGCCCCATCGGCAGCATCAACAACGTCAGCCGCTACATCTACGTGCGGGTAACGCAGGTGGATGGCCACATCGCCTGGTCTAGCCCGATCTGGTTGGATTTCTACTACGACGAATGATCTGCCGCCGTCACTCCGTCGGCTCGCCGGCTGCCTCCAGCCACGCGCGGACCTTATCAGCGGGGATAGCCTTCCCATGCCCAGGATGGAAGACGCGCACGTCGCGGCGGAGAAGCTCTCGCCAGCTCTCATACAGCACATCTAGGCTATAGCCGAACAGTGGCGGACCGGGCGCCGGTAAGATGCGGTCGCCCATGAGGTCGCCCACGATCGCCTCCCCCGAGTCGAGCACCACGGACATCGAACCCTCCGAGTGTCCCGGCGTGTGGACGAGCTGCCCGGCGACCCCGAACGGCTCCAGCGACGTGTCCCCGGAGACCACCATATCAGGTTCCATGGCCCGGAAGCACAGAAGCCACCGAATGCATCTCCCGACTCCCGCACAGAATCTCCCCAGCCGATTGCGCGTCTCGGGGATGATGACTCGCCCCTCGCGAATGGCATCCACCCCGTCAGCGTGACAGATCACCGTCCAGCCGTGCTTCGCCTGGAGCTTGCCCAGCACTCCGACGTGATCGGGATGCTCGTGCGTGGCTACGACACACCGCACCTCGGATGGCTTGATGCCATTGCGCCACAGCGCCAGCCGGATGGGCCAGTAATGCCCCCACGTGCCCGCGTCGACGAGCATGTACCCGTCATTCCCGCGCACGAGATACAGCATGCAGATAGGTGTCCGGATGGTGATCACGTTATCGGAGGGCATTGGGGAGACCTTCGGGTGAGACATCACGCGGTCTATTCGACCGGGTCGTCCGGCGCGGGGGCAGCGCCGCGAGGCGGCATCAGGAACAGGCTCAGCACGTGTTCGTCGAGTTCGTGGTCCTCGCGCGTTGCCACGAGGATGATCTCCTCGAGCAGGGCGGCCATCACGAAGCCGAGCAGGATCGCCACCGCCCACGGCTTCGGCCCCCACAGGAACGTGTAGCACATGAAGAAGCCAATGACCCAAGCGGTGCTCTTGCCGATGATGGTATGGAACGGGACCTTGCGCTTGAATCTCAAGTACTGGTATCCCACGCTGATGCCCAGCATGGACAGCATCACCACGATCTGCGGCCAGTAGTCGCGGAAGAACTCCGGGCGGATGAAGATCATCCACGCCAGCGCGTTGAGCGTCAGCGTGTCATCGGCGATGCGGTCGAGCTTCGCGCCGAACTCTGTGGCGAGGTCATACTTGCGGCAAAGGTAGCCGTCGAGGGTGTCTGTCAGCATGGCGACGATGAGCAGTATCACGAAGGGCGTGACGTTCTTGCTGACCGCCAGCACCCACAGAACGGGTATTGCCGCCAGGCGTGCCCAACACAGTGCGTTTGGGATGTGCTTCAGCTTCACGAGCGCAACCCTCACAGGCGCGACGACTGCCTATTCCCCATTCGGCACCACAATACCCTTCCGGCTCCTACGACGGCTGGAATGCGACGTTGGTAACGCGCGCGTTCGACGTGGGGTCGATGGTCCGGATGAAACACCCCGCGTGTTCAGGCCCAAAAGCCCGGTTCTTGGCCTGATAGACGATCAGCATCTCGTTCGCGCCCTCCTTCAGCGGCGCGGGCTGGTCGAGCGCGTCGGCGCCGTTCACCAGGATGTTCATGATGCTCCCACGAACGCAGCGGAACGCGACTTCCTGATCGACCTCCGAAGTCAGCGTGCTGCGCAGCAGGTAGTAGAACGGCTCCTCCGTCTCAGTGCGCCAGCGCCCGGTCGTGCGAATGACCTCGCAATCGAGATACGGGGCCTGATTCGGATCGTCGAAGAGCCACTCGCGTTTCGTACCATCCGCAAGCGTGATGCTCTCTGGGACTGTTCCATTGATCACGGCATCGACATCCAACTCGCCCGCGGGTATGGGCCCGAGCTTCATGAAGCCGCCCTGCGGATACGATGCGTCACGCGGTGTTGGCGGCGCGTTGCAGGCCAGATGCAGCCGCTTCGCCACGCCGTCGTGGGTGAAGTCTACCTGAGCGAGGAAGAACGCGCTGCCCGCGCGATGCTTGTAGTCGGCGCCGGGCGCGCCGATATCGGCCGCCGTGCCTGCCCGGATGCCGGGGTCGATGTTAGGAACGGCCTGGATGAGCACCGAATTGCGCCACGCCAGCGGGAGTCGGAACGTGTAGCGCACGTCGCTGAGTTTCACATCGGATCCATTCTCGATCTCAACCGTCAGCTTCCCATCCTCCAGCCGCAAGCCGGCCATGACCCCGGAGCACTCGGGCCCCGCGTCCGCCAGCTCCGCGTCGTTATCGCGGTTGTGGATGAGGCCAACGACCTGCGGGAGCGCCTGATCGCGGTCTTGCGCGAGGCTGAACCTCGGCTCGTCTGCGTTACGCTCAGACAGCCTCACATCCGCCGACGCGCACCGAACCGCCGTCACCGCATCCGCCGGGACGCCCAGCACGCCAAATGTTAGTGGCGTCGGGTCGTTGACATCGACCAGCGACGGGCGCGTGAGCGTGAACCGAAGCGTGCTCCCTTCGCGTACCGGCTCAGACAGCGTGCTCTTCAGCAACTGGAAGCGATATGCCGCGTACTCGTTTTGGCTGCAATACCAGTAGTCCGGGTTGCCCTCAAGCATCGCGAGGTGCTCGTGGAACGTCTTCCATTCCTCGGGCGTATCGTACCAGGCATGCATCGCGTAGGAGAGGTTCGGGTGCTCGTCCTTGTGCCAGTCGTTGACCAGCGCGCTCTCCAAGTAAGCGCGAATGGGCTTGCCGTCCCACGGCATGATCGGGCTGAGGATCATGTCCGTGCCGATCGCGTCGTGGTACCAGCCGTTGGCGATGTTGTAGTAACCGCCGCGCTCGAGCGCGCGGGTGATGTCGACGTGAACCGCGTCGCCCTCCAGCGAGTTGCGGAAGTTGCAGAAGCTGAACGCGTATGAGTTGATCCGCGTGTCCGCGGCGGCCTCAAGGTCGGCTCGCGAGCGCGCCACGACCTCGAAGATCGCGTTGCGGTTCAGATACGTGAGCATCGGGTGGCCGATGCCGTGGCCGCCGATACTGAATCCGCCCTCCATCAACTCCCTCATGACATCGCCCGAGAATCGCTCCCCCACCTGGTTGAGGTAGAACGTCCCCTTGTGGCCGTGCTCGACCAGCGCTGCCTTCACGAGGCGATCGCCGCCGGCGTTATTGTCGTCCCAGCGACTCGAGATCGCCCACTCGTGGCCGTCGTACAACGGTAGCATCTCAACGCTCGCCCGGTCCGCTGCATCTTCCGACGCAAACTCAATCTCAATGTCCTGCTCGTACATCTCCACAGGGCACTCGAAGGGCACGTGAGCCGGCGGCTGAATCTTGCTCGGGTCGATCACGCGAAACAGCGCCGCGACGCGGTACGTCTCGCCCGCCTCGACCTCAAAGACCTGACGCGCTTGGCTCCCCCACCAGACGGCAATGCACGAATCGCCGTCCGACGCCACAGAGCCATCCCGGCTCCAGCCATCCGGATCGAACTCCGCTGTGAACCGCCATCCCGCCGGATGGCCATCCGCGCCGACGTCCTCGAAGCTCGCATTCTGAATCTCGGCGCCGGTGACAGTGACGTCATCGGCCCATACCAGCCGCACGTCATCCGGCCGTTCCTTGTTGTAGTACTCGCCCTGGAGGTCGATGTCGACCGATCCCGCGCCCTCCGCGGTGAACTCGACCCAAATTTCCTCCCATTCGTTCCCAAGCTGCTTCTCACAGCTCACTCCCGTGCGTTCCTTGCCCTCGCCCAGCCAACTGCAGGCGGTGACCCGCGCGCGCCTGGAGCCCCGCGCGTTCGTGAGGTCGAAGGCCTGGTCGACCACGTAGATGTCGATCCGGCCGCTATGGGCCTGCTGGGGTTGGGCGATGAGGGGACCGGCGAGCGTGCAGATGAGAGGTATCATGTCGGAGGCGTATTCGAGGGGCTGACGCAGAGGTCCTGCGTGAGGGTCGATCCGCACCCGCGTCCCCTAGTCGACGAGCGGCGCCACCCTCGGCTCGGGCTTGTCCGCCGAGCAGATGATCGCTGTTCCCGCCAGTCCTCCCGGCGCTCTCACAGTGAGATCATCCGGCAGCGGCGACTCCGAGCAGACGTACACCAGCAGTTCGCCCGATTCCGTCACGTGCGGCAGCACCTCCGCGTCGACCTTCGGCGCGAGCGCAAACGCGTGGTCGCTGAGGGCGGCGGCGATGTCAGTGACCGCGGACAGACTGCAAACCGCTCCCTCGCCCACGGCTGCCTCCACCGTCGGAAACGCATCTAAGCCCAAAGCCGTCAGGAGCGAGCCCATCAGCCGCAGCCGCCCGATCTCATCATACGCGCCGGCCTTCGGCGTGGCGTAGAGGCGGCCGCCCCCACGCACCCAATCGGCGATGACCTCGGCGGCGCGGTCCTCAAGGCACGTTGCCTCCGAGATCAACAGGACTTGCGCATCCGCCAGCGCATTCGCCGTCAGGTGCATCTCCTCCACCAGCCTCGCAGGCACGAGCGCGCGGCGCAGGTCGGCCAGATGCTTCGGCACCAGCGCGTCGCCCTTGCAGTTGCGCGAGTTGTGGCTGATGAGCGACAGCACCGACGCGTGTGGCCGCAGATTCTGCCCGGCGGGATCGTTGGCGGTGTGCCAGCGCATGTTACTCGCCATGCGTCGCAGCGCCTCGGCGTTCGCCTCATCCTCCGGGTGCTCGACGAATCCGTAGTACACCACCCACGGCCGCGCCCCGCTCGCGTAGGCCGTTGAGACATTCATCGCGATCTCGTTCGCCGGTCGCAACTTGGTGAAATCGTCCTCATCGAAGGACCCGAGGTAGTTCCACACGGGACGCCCGGCTGAGATTGCCGTCCCGAGCAGCAGCTTGGAGACCATCCCCCGCAGATCTTGGCTGCGCGATTCCGAGAGCATCGCGTCCTCGTGCGCATACTGCATGTCGGTGGCGAGCGCCGGGCTGCCATAGAGGTACTGCGTGTTCGCCAGGAGGACAGTCCCGGGAGCGCGCTCGGCAAAGGCGTCGCGAAACGCCTCGTTCGTCTGGGCCCAGACGCGATTGCGGAAGCGGAGCCACAGGTTGTGGAGCGGGCCAGGCTCCTTGGGGATCAACAGCTCACCCACCGGTTGCCCCAGGACGGTGTCGCCGAAGCGCTCGCGGCAGTAGTCCTTGAATCCCGCCTGGCAACCCTCGCAATGACACGTCAGCCCCCGGTCGGTATACATGAACTGGTTGTTGTCGAGCATGATCGCGTCAGGCTCGTACGTCTCCACGATGCCTACCGTGTAATCGATCGTGAAGTCGAGCGCGCCCGTGCTAGGGCAGAGCCAATCGTGCCCATAGATCTTGATCGTCCCGCCATCGGGCCCGCGCTGCGCCCACTCCGGGTGCTCGCGGTCGGTCGTCCCGTCCTCCCACACCGGCGCGTGGCCGACGTGCATCACCGAGGAGTAGAGGATGATCCGGAAGCCCTCTCGGCGTAAGATGTTCAGCGCGTCCAGGAACTGCTCGTGAGTGACGCGCCCTTCGGGGCCGACCCGGTTGTGGGCCTCGGGCGGCAGCATAATTACCGCGTCAAAACCGAACTCACTCGCAAGCCATGGAACTCGCTCGTCCACGTTCTTGAGGATTTCCCCCTGCGTCCTGCCCCACGGCTGGAGAATATTGGCCCGGCGCGTCCAGTCCTCGCCCACGATCGGTCGGGCCGGTATCGGCAGATCGGGCGGCAGTGGCTCGATCGCCTCGACGTTCGGCGGCGGGAGGAGATCAGTAGCCCCGTCATCGGTCACCAGCCGCACGCCGGCGAACTCAATCTCAATCGGGAAGTTCGACACGGCCTTGCGCTCCTCGAGCCCGAAGGTCAGCACCACCTCGCCGGACAGCCCGGCTTCGCGGAGATCAATCCCGTCGGACTCGTAGGCCAAGTTTCCGCCCGCGACATCGCGCTCCCAGATGAGGGCATCGCCGGAGCGAATGACCGCGTAGTGGTAGCCCGCCGTCGGACCATCGAAGCTGTCGCGCGTGCTGAATGTCAGCTCGGCCTTCCCGTCGTTCGGCACGATGACGCGGGTCGCGACGTGGACGCGCCACCCGGGCTCCGACCACGTGTTCGCCGGGAAGCCAAGCACCAGGCTCGAGACCGGTCGACCCGCGTCATCGATGGACGTGTCCAGCCGGCTCGACATCGGATCGCCGATCTGCTCCATGGTCCAGCCATCAGGGAGATCGGCACAGAACGATGCGGCGCAGATAACAAGACCGGCGAGCATTGCGGGCACCAAGGGGGGCTCCTGTCTCAACGGATCGGCGGGTAAAGTCGGCTCAGCGCCGAGGGCGGAACGCCCAAATGAAAGCCGGTCAGCAGCAGCGCGCAGCGCAGGCCCATCCCCGTCACGCTCCACGCCTCATATCGGCGCGAGCTGCAGGTGACCGGGCCAGGCAAGGGCGTTCCCGGAGCGACCGACCGCAACCTGCGCGCGAGAAGCAGGTCCTCCATGAGAGGAACCGTCGGGCAACCGCCTGCCCGCTCCCAGACATCCCGGCGGGCGAACACGGCTTGCTCGCCGACGGGGCTGCCCAGGGTGCGCGCCCACCTGTTGAGTCCCCACGCGACAGCCCTCACCGACGGTCGGCGCGAGGCGTATTCGATGTCAAACCAACCCCATTGCGCGCCATGGGAATCGATCGCCCGGAGCGCATTGCGAGGCAGGCGACAGTCGGCGTGGAGCGCCAGCACGACCTCGCCCTTGGCAATTTCAGCGCCCACCTGAATCTGAGCGCCACGCCCGCGTTGGGCTGCTAGCACGCGAACGCCGGGTGTCTGGCGGGCGAGATCAGCCGTGCCGTCGGAGCTTCCCCCGTCGACGACGATGATCTCCTTGTCGCCCTCCAGCGAGCGCGCGTGCGCGAGGAATTCCGGAAGCGCGGTCGCCTCATTCAGCACCGGCGCGATAATGCTAATCATGTCGTCGCTCTCGGATGGTATCCCAGCGTCCCCAGCACCTGCCGGATCATGCCCGAGTGCGGGCCGCGCTGCAGGTACTCCTGCCACCACATCTGGCCCGCGCGCTGGGCGGTCATCGTCAGCGCTGGGTAGACGTGAACGGTGCGGCAGAGGTCCTTGATGCTGATCTTGCGAGCGATCGCCACGATGAACTCCTGGATCAGTTCGCCGGCCCTCGGCCCCAGGATCTGCGCGCCATGGATCCGCCCGCTCGTCGGGTGGGCGATGACCTTCACTTCACCGGTCGCCTCCTGGTCCACCCGAGCGCGATCGTCCTTGGCAAACCCATACCGATAGACGCCGTGCCGGAGTCCCCGTTCCCTCACCTGCCGCTCGTTCATGCCACAGCTTGCGAGTTCAGGATCCGTAAATGTGGTCCATCCCGCCGCCTCGTACGTGACGCTCTCACCCATCGAGAGCAGCGCGTTGCGCGTGGCGCGCGTCGCCTCATATTCCGCCATGTGCGAAAACTGCCAATCGCCCGTGACATCCCCGGCCGCATATACGTGAGGGTGGGACGCGCGCATGCGGTCATCGACGACAACGCCCCGCGCGTTCGTGGTGACGCCCAGCGACTCAATCCCATCGACGCTGGCCTTGCGTCCGGTGGCGATGAGAAGCTCGTCGGCGGCAATTACCGCGCCGCCCTCGAGCGTCACTTCCCGTTGCCCGTTGCCCTGGCGCCCGGCCTTGACCACCGCGCTCCCCAGCACGAACTTCACGCCCTCAGCCTCAAGGCAGCGGCGCAACTCGGCAGCCAACTCCCCATCATCGCGCGGGAGTATCTCATCCGAGCCCTCGACAACGGTGACCTCGGCGCCAAGCCGGTTGAACGCCTGGGCCATCTCCACGCCGATCGGCCCCGCGCCGACGATCAGCAACGAGCGCGGCAGCTCGGGCAGCTCGAAGATTTCGCGGTTGGTGAGATAGCCCGTCTCCTCAAGTCCCTCGATGGGCGGCACGGCGGCGGATGAGCCTGTGGCAATCATGATCGCCCTCGCCTTGAGCGTGCGGCCATCGACGGTGACGCCTCGCCCGCCGTCGAACTCCGGCTCCCCCATGAGCACCTCCATGCCAACCTCGGCCAAGTCTCCTGGCGTGAGGCGCCGCGCCAGCGCATCCCGTTGCTCGCGGACCCACTCGAAGGCGCCGGAGGCGTCGATCTCACCAATGCTCGCGCGGATTCCTCCGCCCGGGCCCGTCTTCAGCCTCCAGCACTCTCGCGCGGCGTGCAGGAGTGCTTTGCTGGGTACGCAACCGGTCCACGAGCACTCGCCGCCGATGCGGTCACGCTCGATACACGTTACGTTCAGCCCCAGCCCGCCGGCGACATGTCCAGCGACAAGTCCGGCCGCGCCCGTGCCTATGACGACGAGATCGCGTGAGTCCGTTGGCATGGTTGTCTCCAAGCGACGGCGTCATTCAACCGGACAGCCCGTCGTTACGCGGGAGGCGCGAGGTGCAATCGGTCCCTGTCGGGAACGGTCACTTGGCCACGATCACTTCAACTGACGCGAGGCGCTGGCCGCCTCCGACGCCACGCGCTATCAATCACGCCGGACGGTCTACTGGATCACATGACATTTCGCCAGCGACTCCTGACGACCCTACGCGGGGAACGCCCCGATGCCCTCCCGTGGTACGCCGACCTGACCTACTGGACCGCCGCCCAACGCGCGATGGGGACGCTCCCCGACGAGTACGACGGCGACGCGGGGTTCGTTAAGCTCCATGCGGACCACCACGTCGGCTACTACCTCGGTTACGCGGCCGTCTGGACCGATGCGCTCCCCAACGTCTCCATCACCCACGATACGGAAGGCCACGTCACGACCACACGGTGGGAAACCCACGTCGGTGAGATCTGGGGTCAGAATCAATACCTCCCACAGACCTTCAGCGCCGCCCCGGTAAAGTGGCCGTGCGAAACGCTGGATGACCTGCGGGTTGTGAGGTATGTAGCCGAGGCTACGGAGCGGACGCCGAACTACGAGCGTTACGAGAATCAGAAGGTGCTCGCCGGCGACCAGGGCCACCCAACCGTGCTGCCGCCCCGCAGCCCCATTTCGCAGATGCTGGCCCAGTGGACCGGCGCGACCAACCTGAGCTACCTGATGGTGGACGCGCCCGAGGAGTTGGAACTCACGCTGACGGCGATGGGCGCGAGCGCCGATAGCGCGTTCGAGGCCATACTGGGCTGCGACGCGCCCTTCGTTGAGCTTGGGGACAACCTCACCGGCGAGGTCGTCACGCGCCTGTTCGAGCGATACCAGTTCGACTACTACGTCCGGCGCGCGGAGCAAATGCATGCCGCTGGGAAGCTGCTCGGGACGCATCTCGACGGCACGATGCGAGGCATACTCCCGTTGCTGGTCGAGACGGGGATCGACTTCATCGAGTCGATCACCCCGGAGCCGACCGGCGATGTGTCGGTGGCGGACCTGCGCGAGCTGGCTGGGCCCGACATCATTCTGTTCGGCGGGATTCCCGGCGCGATGTTCGCGCCACCCTTTACCGCCGATGACATGCGGCGTCAAGTCGAAACGATTTTCGAGCACCACTGGGAACATGGACGCTTCATCCTCGGCGCGGCCGACCAAGTCCCGCCTGATGGTGACATGGCGCTCGTACGACTGGTGGGCGATCTCTGTGAGGAGCTGAGCATGTAACCTGTCGGCTCCCGTGAGTCACCTGTGGCTGATCTCCGCCCCACAATCCTGCTAACAGGCGCATCCGGCTACGTCGGCGGCAAGTTGCTGCGCGGCTTGCTCGACTCAGGTCACGACGTCCGGTGCCTCATCCGCAACCCCAGCGCGTTTACCGAACCAGACGCTCTCGGCGTCGAGTGCATCCAGGGAGACGCGCTCGACCCCGCCACGCTCCCCCCCGCATTCGACGACATTGACACGGCGTACTACCTCATCCACTCGATGGGCGTCGGGAGCGATTTCGAGCAACTCGACCGGGATGCCGCCCAGAACTTCGCCGAAGCCGCGAAAGCCGCCGGCGTTAGTCGGATCATCTACCTTGGCGCGCTGGCTGAAGAGTCCGACTCGCTATCCCCCCACATGCGCAGCCGGCTAGAGGTCGGCGAGATCCTCCGGAGCTCCAACGTGCCCACACTCGAGTTCCAGGCATCGATCATCATCGGCGCGGGCAGCCTGTCATTTGAGATCATGCGCGCCCTCGTCGAGCGCATCCCGATCATGACACCGCCCAGGTGGGTCCGCACGCTCTGCCAGCCGATATCCATCCACGATGTGGTGGCGTACTTGCTGGACGCGCTTGACTACGAAGACACAGACACGCGCATCTTCCAGATCGGAGGAGCCCAGCAGGTGTCGTATCAGGATCTGATGCGCGAATACCAGCGACGCCGGGGCCTGAAGCGACTCGTGATCCCCCTGCCCTTCGTCTCGGCCCGTATTTCGAGTCTGTGGCTGGCACTTATCACCCCACTGCACTTCCGCGTCGGGCGCAGACTGATCGAGAGCATCGGACGCGAGCCGACGGTGGTCACCGACCTCTCGGCCCTCGACACGTTCGGCGTTCGGCCGTGCGGGATAGCCGATTCCATCATCCGCGCGCTGGTCGATGAGGACGCCCACTTTGCGTCAACAAGCTGGTCCGATGAGTTGAACGGGAAGACCGTCCGCCAGCCTTACGGCGGCTTGCGCTACGGTCCGCGTTTCGTCGACTCGCATATCTTCGAGGCGAGCTGTCGGCCATCATCGGCCTTCAAGCCGATCCAGCGCATCGGGGGCGATGCCGGCTGGTATTACGGCTCATGGCTGTGGAAGCTGCGCGGGTTCATCGACCGGATGCTGGGCGGACCGGGCCTCAGCCGAGGGCGACGCGACAGCGGCCGACTCGAACACGGTGACACGGTCGATTTCTGGTGCGTTGAGGTCTTCCACCCGGGCCGCAGGTTGCGCTTTGCCGCCGAGATGAAGCTCCCCGGTCGCGCCTGGCTTGACTTCGAGGCCCGCGAGAGCGACGCGGGCGCGCTCATCCGCGCCACAGCCATCTTCGATCCCAAAGGACTCTACGGCCTGGCCTACTGGTTCGCGGTCTACCCCCTGCACGGGTGGCTCTTCCGTGGGATGCTGAAGCGCATCGCCGAACACGCCGAAACCGAATGCGAGCTGGAGCTGACCGAGGACGAGGCGAAGAGCTGACCTGGGCGTATGGTAGGTGGGGAGGCACGCGAGTATGGGCGATGAGGTGAAGCTGCCCGCCAGTCCGATGGCAGGGATGCGGGAAGATGAGCTGGATCCACGGCGAGCGCTATGGAGCGCGCGCGCGCTTCGCATCGGATACGCGTGGGTCGCGATATTCGTCCTCGGCGTGGCGGCCTCCACCATCTTCTTCTTCTCCCTCATGGGCCCCCTGTGGACGGCGCCTGACCCTGAACTCCTCGCCATGATCGCAACGTTTCCAGGCCCAAACCTGCTGCTCGGCCTGCTCGCCTTCCAGATCGCCAGCCGTTCGGGGCGCATCGGTCGCCTGGCGGCCATCGTCGCTCGCCCAGCCGGCGTGCTCCTCGCCGCGGGGTACGCCTACGTGCTGGTCGATACCTGGGGAGACGTGATCCCGGTCGCTTTCGGCGCCTGTGGTGTCGTCGCTTGCGCGCTCCTGATCGTGATCCCTGCGCGGCACGGTTCCCCGGTCGTGAAGCACGCAACCGCCGCCGCGACCGTCGCATCGGCCGGACCGCCGGGGTCCCTGTGTGCCACACTCCTTCCGTTCTCTTACGTGCCTGACCTGTGGGAGGGAATGCTGACCGTCGTCGCGTGTCTGCTGCCCCTCGTTGGCTGCATCGCGCTTCTCTGGCTCATCTACACAGAGCCTGGAGGTGAGGCATGACTGACACCCCCAAACTCCCCGCCAGTCCGATGTCCACCGGCCTGCCCGACCCTCGCCACGAGGTCTGGCGCGCACGCGCGTTGCGCCTTGGGTACACGTTGGTCGCAGTGTCCGGCCTCGGCACGCCCGTTCTTGCCACCCTCTGGCCCGGCATCCTAGGCAGCTCTGTCCCGGTGTCCGGGATGACGCAGCTCGCCTTCCAGGACGTCTACTGGCTCGCCTCACTTCCGGGAGCGATCCTGTTGCTCGCCCTGCTTGCTCTGCAGATCGCCAGCCGCTCGGGGCGCGTCGGTCGCGTGGCGGCCATCGCTGCTCGCCCGGCAGGCGCACTCCTCGCCGTGGCGTATGGCCACATCCTGACCGACTACTGGGACACCGGGTCCCTGACCATCGGCTTTGCCGCCTGTGGCGTAGTGGCCAGCGTGCTCCTGATCGCGATCCCCGTGCGGCGCAGATCCCCGTCCATTAGGGGGGCGACCACCGCAGCAGCCATCACCTCTGCCGGAGCCCTGGGGTTGCAGTGTGCCCAATTCCTACCGTTGTGGTGGCCCCATCTATGGATGACGACAGGGGCAGTCGTGGCGGGCCTGCTGCCGGTCCTTGGCTGCATCGCGCTTCTCTGGCTCATCTACACCGAGCCGGGAGGCGAGGCATGAGCGACTCCCCCAAACTCCCCGCCAGCCCGATGTCTGAGTTGAGGCACGGCGAGGCGGAGCAACCCGCGCGGACCTGGCATCGGTGGGCGCGCCGCATCGGGTACGGTCTCACAGCCGCGTACCCCCTGGGAGTGCTCACCGTGGCCAGCTGCCACCAGAGCCTCTACGCGACACCCCTGGGGCAACTGCTCATACAGGACGTGGCCCTATTCATTGCGCTCCCAGGCCCCAGCCTGATCCTCGGTCTGCTCGCCCTACGGACGGCCGCTGTCGAGGCGGGCCGGGGCCCCGCCTCGACGGCTCTCGCCCGTGTCGCGGCGTGTGCGCTAATCATGGCGTACGCCTGCCCAACGGTGAAGATCGGAGCGGCGACTCCCGTGCTCTGGCCAGCCGTGCCGGGGACAATCGCGGCCCTGCTCTTTCTCGTCACGCCCTCTCGCAGGGCATCAGCGGTCGCGCGATGCCTCGGGGCCGCGATGGCCATCGCGTCAGGCGTATCTGCCATCGCCTTCGCCAGCCTGCTCGGCTCGGCGTTCATCCCCCTCAGCTGGTGGTACGCGGGCATGTGGGCCGCGACAGTCCTGATTCCAACTTTGGGCGCGGTCGCCGTGTTCTGGCTCATCTGCACCGAACCCCAAGGCGGTGGGAGCGATGGCTGACGCTCCCAAACTGCCTCAGAGCCCCATGTCTGACACGCAGCCCGATACGGAGCGTAAGTGGTGGCGATTGCGCGCAATAGGCGTTGCCGGCGTCCTGCTCGTTGGCTATGGCCTTGCCGTTTGGACCAGGATGCGATGGACCCGCGACCTGAGCACCACGGACGCCCTCGTCGCACTCGCCCTGCTGAGCCCCTGGCACCTGCCGCTGCTAGCACTGGTACTCATTCGGATGCTGGTCCGATGCCGCAGGGCGTGGTGGGTCGGCGCCCTCGCGCTGAAACTCGTCGCCATCGCCGGCTTCGGTCAGTGCCTCGCGCGAGGAGCCATCGAGGGCTGGGATGCGGCCTGGGCCCTCACCGAGACACCCCGCGCCGCCGGCGCTCTGCTGCTCCTGTGGCTGCCTTCCGCACCGATGAACCACAGCCAGAAGCTCTGGCAGAGCCTCGCCGCGAGCCTGTTCGGGCTTGGTATCGCATGCGCGGGCGTGATCAGAGTCGTCGAGGTGTGGGGCGCAACGCCCCGGATGTTCGGCCCTATCCCTTCCATGGCTGCCATTCCGCACGTCGTCGCGGTCATGCTCGTCGTGGCCACGGTCCACTTGATCCCAACCAGGCCCCGGGAGGGGCAGGACGAAGGACCAGACCGCAGCCTGCGGGAACACATACCCGAGGTGACCGCATGGCTGAGAAAACGAATCGCAGAGATTTTCTCGTAGGCATGGCAGGCGCAGCCGCAATCCCCGCCGCTCTCGCCGCATCGAGGCCCTCCGCTCAGAAGCAGGCGCGCCCCAACGTGCTGGTCGTCTTCCCCGACCAATGGCGGAGACAGGCGATCGGGTGCTATGGCGACCCGGTGGTAAGGACGCCGAACATCGACCGCCTCGCGAGCGAAGGCGTGCGTTTTGACCGCTGCTACGCCACCAATCCCGTCTGCACGCCTGCCCGCGCCGCGCTGCTGACCGGGCGCTACTCCCACCAGACAGGGATGATCAAGAACGATCTCCTCCTCCCCTACGCCGAGCGCACCTGGCCGGAGGTCCTCCGCGACGAGGGCTACTCGTGCGGGTATATCGGCAAGTGGCACATGAACGGCGTCCCTCGTCCCGGTTTCGTCGAGAAGGGCGAGGCGCGCCAGGGATTCGACTGGTTCGCCGGCTTCAACCGCGGTCACTGGTACCCGAAGGGCGCCAAGTACTTCTCATCAGATGGGGAGTACACCGAGCCGGACGAATTCGAGAGTTTCTATCAGACCGACCTCGCCATTGACTTCATGAATCAGAATCGCGAGGGCCCCTTCTTCCTAACCATGGCCTGGGGCCCGCCACACCAGCCGTACCGCCCAGCGGAGGGGTTCGATCGCGTCACCGAGAGCGACCTCATCTGGCGCGACAACGTCCCAGAGGCGAAGCGTTCGGAGGAGCGCACGATCAACCAGCTCGTCGGCTACTATGGCCTCTGCGAGACCCTCGACCACGCGACGGGGCGCCTGCTGGACTTCCTCGATGAGTCAGGCCTCGCCGAGAACACGCTCGTGGTGTTCACCTCCGACCACGGCGATTGCCACGGCTCTCACGCGCTGCACCACAAGGGCCACCCGGAGGAGGAATCGACCGGCATCCCGCTCATCGCCCGCCTGCCGGGGACCATTCCCGCCGGCGCCGTATCGCGGACGCTCGTCAGCCACATCGACATGATGCCCTCGGCGCTCAGCCTGTGCGACGCGCCGATTCCCGAGCAAGTCGCCGGGCGCAATCTCTCGCGAGCGTTCAAGGGCAAGGCGGTCGACACGAAGCCCCTCTACCTCGAGGGCCGGATGGGCGCGCGGAGGGTGATGAACAAGCGCAACGCTACCACCGGACACAACTACGGCGAGTGGCGCGCCATCATCACCCAGCGCCACAAACTCGCTGTCGACTGGCAGGTGAACGTGCAGCTCCTCACCGACCTCCGCGAGGACCCGTATGAGATGAACAACCTCGCCAATAAGCCCGAGGCCGCCCGTCTTCAGAAGCGCCTTCTCGCACGGCTCCGCCGGATCGGCGAGCGCGAGGGCGATCCATTCCCCGAGAGATGCACGGCCGCCGCCACGCCAAAGGTAGAAGAATGAGAACCGCTCTTGGCCTGCTATTGCTTGCATCTCTCGCGTCCGCCCAACCCGACGCCGCCTACCGCCCCGCGTTCAGCGAGACCTTTGAGACGCTCGAACTCGGCGAGTTGGCCAACGGTGAGGGCGGCTGGCAGGTCATGCAACAGACCGATACCCGCGCGACCATCGAAGAACTGGACGGCGCGAAGGTCCTGCGCATCTTCGACAACCACCAAGCCCTCGAAGACGCCACCTGTCGGCTCCGACACATGTTCGATCCCGCTCGCGGTCCGGCTCGCATCACGCTGCGGATGATGATGACCCGAGGCGAGGCCGATTCCGTCAGGCAAGACATGGGATTGCATCTGTACGATGGCGGCACGCTCCTGCTCGATCTCTTCTTCTCGGGCAGCGAGCTGAAGACATGGCAAGGCCCCAATTGGGCCAGCCTCGACCCGCCGCTGCAGTGGGAGGACGGCCGCTGGTACGACATCGAGCTGCTGCTCGACGCCCCCATGGGCACGTGCGGCATCACCATCGACGGCGCCAGCCACGGCGAAGTCAAGCTCCGGGGCGCATCCTCCGGGCTGAGCATGGTTGAACTGACCTCGCAGCGCTCCGCCGTGGGCGAGACTTGGTTCGACGATATCCGCATCTCATCACGCGTGCCCGACGAACTCCTCGCCAAACCATCCGACGCGTGGAATCGAGCCACGGAGCGCAAGAAGCAAGCCTCCTGGTTCGCCGACGCCGGATCCGCGGCACCGCGCGGCGTGCTGCAATCTCAGCCGGACAAGCTGTCCTCGATGCGCCGGCTGATCGCCGCCCAAATGGACCGCGCGCCGATCCTCAGCGTGGATGTCCAGGTCGAAGGCGATGCCGAATACACGCTCTATGCCATCCCCACCGATGGCCGCCCGCCGGAGTTGCTTGAGATCCCATCGAGCCGCTCCGACCGGCTCGAGCTGGACCTGTTCGCGCTGACCGGATGGTCAGCGGCGACCGATGTTGAGCTGCTTGTCTCCGCGAGGGGAGAGGGGCGCGTGACCGTGGGCGGACCCGAGACTGAGAACTTGCCGCCGGCCGACTACCTGAAGTCCCCAAGCGCCGCGTGGCGCTTCGTGGACATGAAGAAGGCGCCCAACCGTCTGCCCGATTCGGTCGAGCTGCCGGTGACCGGAGCCGAGACCGGCGCGACTCGCCTGGCGAATGTGTCCCAGGGCATCCCGTTCCCGGAAGGCGCTTTGCACCGCACGGATGCGATCGCGCTCCAACAGGGCGACGAGTGGTTGCCCAGCCAGACCCAGGTCCTCAGCCTCTGGCGTGATGGCAGCGTGCGCTGGTTGTTGGTTGAGGGCCTGGTGGATCTGCCGCCCTCGGGCGAGACGGTCGCGCAACTCCGCCATGACGGCCGCGTCGCCGACGCGCCGACGGTGGCTGGCGAAAGAGCTGGTCAGATCCGTCTCCGCACCGAAGCGCTGGACCTCGCCGTCCCCGCCCAATCGTTCGGTCCCATCACCGGCCTGCCCAAGCCGCTCAGCGGCGCGTGGGACATGGTCGCTCGATTCGATGACCGGGAGTTCCGCGCGAGCGACGGCGAGTACTCGGCATATATCGAGACCAACGGCACTCTCCGCGCCACCGTGGTTATCGAGGGCACGCTGTCAGACGACACAGACTCGCCGTTCACCTACGAGATCCGCCTGACCGGCGTCCAGGGCATGCCTCATCTCACGCTCGAACCCACCTTCACCCTCGTCACCGACGCCACCGAGATCCAGCTCCAGGAGATGACGCTGGAGTTCGGCGGCACGCCCGATGGAGCTGTCACTTTCGGCGCAGAGGAACCCATCCAGATCGACCGTGGCTCCGGTGACACGACGCTCGTCCAGGATACGCGCGACACCTTCGCTGTGACCCTCAACGATGAGTCTGTCGCTTCAGGCGAACGCGCCGCGGGTTGGGTCAACGCAGATGGCATCACGATCGGCGTCCGGAGATTCTGGCAGCAATTCGCGAAGGGCCTTTCCGTCTCAAACGAGGGCTTCCGCGTCGAGCTATGGAGCCCGGGCGCTCCGCCCCGCAGGTTCGGTCGCGGAGCGGCGAAGACTCACCAGATCCTGATGAGCTTCGGCGATGACGCCAACATCGCAGCATCCGACTTCGAGCACCCGCCGACGCTGTACCCAGGCGCGCAGTGGTACTTCGATTCGCTCGGGATGGGGCACTTTCCCATTCCCTCGGACGAGCACGCCGAGATGGACGCCATTTACGAGGCGGCGCTGGTCCGCCGGTTCGCCGAGCAGGAGCGCCTGGCGGCCACATCGTATGACATGGTCCACTACGGCGACATCAACCACATCAATAACGAGATCGACGCGAACAAGGCGTTCTTCATGCAGTGGGCCCGCACGGGCGAGCGAAAGTGGCTCGACTTCGCGTTGGACTGGGCGCTCCACAGCCAAGACATCGACGTCTGCCACTACAGCCCCGACGCGCGTGAGATCGGCATCCACCACTCGCACTACCCCTCCGACCACAACAACGGCGGGCTGACGCTCACCCATACCTGGATCGAGGGCCAGCTCTTCCGCTACTACCTCACGGGCGACCGCCGCTCGTTGATGGCAGCCGACCTCGCGGGCCAGGCGTTCAGCCGAAGCATGTTGACCTCCGGCCAGATGTTCGATGCCGGGAAGAAAGGCGCGGGGATCGGCTCGCGCGCCTACGGTCGCGCCTGCTGGGCGCTGTGCGAGCTATACCGAGCGACGCACAATCCCCGCTATCTCTGGACGATGAAGCGCCTCACCGGCTTCCTGATCGATGGCCTCGCCGAAGACGGCGCCGTCGGCGTCAACCACGCCGGCTCGGGTCGGTGGAGCACCACTGACGAGTGCCCCCACATGGCGGCGATCTGCGCGGTTGGGCTGGCGCGGTATGCCGAACTCACAGGCGATAAGACCGTGCTGGATGGGCTGGAGCGAATCGCCGGATGGCAGATGGCGCGCGGCACCATGCCGGAGAAACTCGGTATCATGTACCACACGTACCAAGGCGGCGAGGTGATCCACTTCGTCGACGCTTGCTCTGACATGCTTGAGGCCTGGGCCTACCTCTACGACGAAACAGGCAATCCGCTCTACCGCGACTTCGCCGAATCCGTCTACGACAACATGATCGAGATGCGGACGCGCTGGCAGAACGACTGGACGATGGGCATTCACACGATGCTCTTCTACCTCGGGCGCCGCGACAAGTGGGATGCGCCCGAGCCTTCCACCGGCGGCGGCGACACGGTCGAGTGGCTTCGGAGTTGCCAGAACGCCGACGGCGGATTTGGCCTCGCGCCGGGCCTCCTGAGCGACATGGACTCCACCTACCGTGCCGTCGATGCTCTTGCGACGCTCGGACAGGCACCCACGGACGGACAGGCCTGCGTCGAGTGGGTCCTGAGTTGCCGGAACAACGATGGTGGCTACGCGATCGAACCGGGCTGGCACTCCAACGTCGCGTGGACCCACTTCGCGCTGATAGCGCTGGATCGACTGGGGCACCAAATCGAGGATGGGGAAGCGACGACTGATTGGCTGCTTCGAGCGAGTAACGATGACGGCGGCAACGGCGCGTCGCCCGTCGCGGGCAAACTCGCCTACCACGGCGCGTGGTACTCGTCGTGCGAGTACACCGCCTACAAGGCTCTGGCCCTCGGCGAGCTGAGCGACGGCGCGCGCGAATTCATCGGCGCCCTCCAGACCGACGCGGGCGGATTCACCCATCGCCCGGGCGGCGCCCCGTTCACCGGCTACACGCTGGATGCCATCCGCGCGCTGGGCAACGCGCCGAACCGCGATGCGTGTGTCGTTTGGCTCCGGGGGTTGCGCCGCGAGGATGGCGGCTACGGTTTCCCCGGCTCGGATCGGTCGACGCTCCGCAACACGGCCCATTGCGTCATGGCACTCGCGGAACTCAGCGAGGCTCACCATGAGCCGGAGCAGGCCGCCGCCTACATGGGGACCTGCAAGAACCCAGACGGCGGCTACGGACACGCTCCGGGCCGCACCTCAACCGTGACCGACACGTGGTATGCGATCGGGGCATCAGATGCCCTCGAGCGTTAGCCCCGATCCCAGACGGCCTATCCCAGGGCCTTGACCGACCCTCCTTACCCATGCTATAATCGAACGCTTGTTCGATTATAGCATCCCACCAGGAGACCCACAATGACTGCGGACACGGACCTGCGACGCCGACTTCGTGGCTGGTGGGAGACCGTGGGCGCGGCCCGTCCGGGAGGCGCGAAGTGGGATCCTGAGATCCGCGCAATCAACGACATGATGGACGCCCTCGACGACGTGCCTGACTGGGCCCTCCAAATACGAGACGCCATGCCGCGCTATGGCTTTGAGATGTGCTCGCATCGATGGGTCGAGGGCCTCGGCGACGTGTTGCGTATGATCTCGCGGGAGGCGCCGTTCCCGTCTGAGGCCGGACACTGTGGCGACGTCCCGCCCGGCGCCCGCATGGGTGCCAAGGCACGGGCCCTCTCCGTGCAGTGGTGGATCCATGGTCTCCCGGCCGAAAACACGCTGGACCGGCGCGTTGCCGACGAACTGGGCGAGCGTTCCCCAGAGAAACTCGAAGCCGCCGCTTGCTTCGTCGAACTCGCCCGCACCAATGCAGGAGAGATCCGCACGGCCTCCGGGTTCTGGCGGAAACGAGGAGACCGAAACGAGATACTACGCGTCATGTTCGAGGGAGAGGGGCTCGACGGCCTGCTCGAGAATCGGTGCGGCTTCAAGTTCCTCGATCGGCTCGACACGTACATCCGGATCATCGGCGGAGACATGTCGGGTGCGGAAGAGCGCCACGGCGTCTGCGTCGACCAGATCCGCTTCGCCGTCCGCGATGACCGGCCGAGATTCGAGACCACGCGCGGCTACGCCTGGGGACTGGCCGCCTACCTCGGCGGGCATGGCGAGGAGTGGCTGCGCGAGCACAAGCCCGATTGCGCGCGCGCCGCGATCCACGCGCTCCGATGCGCGTCCAAGCCCGGGCCACCCACTCCGCTCCGGCGCTGGCTCGCCGCGTCACTGCTGAAAGCCATCTCCCTCTGGTGCGCGCGGCTTGCCCAACTGCTGGGACCAGACGCGCCGCCGGAGACACGAGACCTGCCGGACATGCTCTCACTAGCCGCCTAGCGCCGAGGGGTGTTGGCGCGCGCAATGTCGTCGGTGATTCGGACGCCCCATCGTCGGGTTAGGGTTTGCGGAAGAGAAGACAGGCATTGACGCTGCCGAACCCAAAGGAGTTTGACAGAACCACGCCGATGTCGGCTGGACGGGCCTCGTTGGGGACATAGTCCAGATCGCACTCGGGGTCGGGTTCCTCATAGTTAGCCGTCGGCGGGATCGTCTGGTCAGCGATGGCAAGGCAGCAGACGGCGGCCTCGATAGCGCCGGTAGCGCCGAGCGCGTGTCCGGTGACGGACTTGGTGGCGGAGATGGGCGGCGTGGATGGGCCATCGCCAAAGGCGATCTTGATGGCCTTCGTCTCCGCGACGTCGTTGGCCAGCGTCGAGGTGCCATGGGCGTTGATATAGTCGACATCCGCCGGAGCGACACGGGCGTCAGTCATCGCGAGGCCGATCGCCCTGGCGGCGTCGGAGCCAGTGGGATCGGGCACCACCATATGGTGCGCCCCACAACTCGCAGCATAGCCGATTATCTCGGCGTATATGCGCGCGCCCCGGTCGAGGGCCTGTCCGAGTTCCTCGAGCACGAGGATCGCCCCGCCCTCGGCGACGACAAAACCATCGCGGCCCGCATCAAATGGGCGACTGGCCTTCTCCGGCGCGTCGTTGCGCGATGAGAGGGCACGTAGCGAGCAATAGGCGGCGAACGTCCCGGGGGTGATGGGGGCTTCGGCTCCGCCCGCGAGGATCACGTCGGCCTCGCCGTGCTGGATCTTCCGGAGAGCCTCGCCGACGGCGTGAGTGCCCGAGGCGCACGCGGTGGACACGACCAAGCTGGGCCCCTGCAGGTTGAACACGAGCGCGATGTGAGCGGCGACGGCGTTGGGCGTGATCCGCGGCACGCCCCATGCGCTGAGCCTGCTCGGGCCCCGTTCCGCCAGGAGGAGTAGCTGTTCTTCGTGAAACAGCGCGCCGCCCATCCCGGAGCCAACGACGCAACCGGCCGTATTCGGGTCGATGGTGGAGAAGTCGAGGCCGCTGTCAGCGACGGCCATTACGCTGGCCGCCACGCCGAGGCGCGCGAAACGGTCCATCCGTTTGACCGCGCGCGGCGGGACGGGGTCGCCGATGTCGAACTCCCCCACCTGGCCGGCGATTCTGCAGGAGTATTCTGCTGGGTCGAATGCGGTTATCGGCTTGATGCCCGAGACGCCCGCGACGGTGGCATCCCAAAACGCCCGGGTCGTGACCCCATTGGGCGCGACAACTCCAATACCGGTGACGGCAACGCGGCGCGCGCTCATCAAGCCTCGCTCTGCTGTTGGGCCTGGGGCCCTGCAATTCCGGACGAGTATTCCCTGTCCAGGTCTCGGCGACCTCTACGCGCATCACCCGCCGCCATGGAGCTGGCGAGGCGAGGCCGGGGCGTGCCTGTGCGAGGCCATCTCCCTGCGCCCATCGCGCGAGGGCGCAGGGCCTTCACCGGCGCGGAGCGAAGTGGGATTCCTATGAGATGGTCACGCGCGTCACGGCACATCACGGCTTCAGTATTGCTGAGCATATTCGCGGTCGCGGCCCACGCCGCGCCGAGCGATATGGTCCGCTGGGACTGGTACTTCCGCGAATCGCTCAACGCCATCAGCGACTGGGAAGACATCCTGGCTGCATGGGAGGCCGACACGCCCGAGGAGGAGCGCGTCCCAGTCCTCCCCGTGCCGTCGGACGGCGCCGAGCAGCTCTGGACAAACCCAATTCCGAACCGCCTAATCCCGCCGGAGGACCGTGGCCAGACTGTCCTCGCCAAACTTGACGAGGCCGGCGAGATCGTCACAGGCTACCACCATCCCGGCGGCGGCGGGCATGATCACTGGTACCATGGTTGGACGCGTCGCTTCGATGGCATGCTCCGATTCCGAGCGAAGCCAGCGCCCTTCGCCTGGTCCATCGACGACACGTCCGGCTTGGGAGCGGGCGAAAACTCGATCCGCCTGCATCTCCGTTCGGTCGTCGACACCGACATCGAGGTCACCGCCGGCTTGCGCATGCTGACCCCGGACGGGTCGGCGGACCCCATTGTCCGCCGGGCAACCGTGAAGCCGGGAACATCCGAGGCGCTTGAGCTGCTGGCGACCCTCACTGACCCCGGCGGCGCCGTGCTTCTTCTCGAGATCGAATGCCAAGGCGCGCATTACTGGTTCCCCATCTTCACCTGCGTCGAAGACACGCCCGCCGTCCTCGACAGCATCGAGCAACTCATCGGCGACATCCCAGACGCCGAGGCGAGCGCGGCACTCGCCGAGCTTCGCAGCCGCATCGACTCGCCCTCCGACCGCGATGAGTGGCGCGCGTCTTTTGAGGAGGCGAGCGCGCTACGCGACAGGCTGTTGCTATCACGCATCGACTTCGAGCGGCTCACCTTCCTGAAGCGCAAGCCCTTCAACTCCGAGCAACCGTTCATGGATGCCCACCACCTCATCAACCCGCCAGGGGGAGGCATCTACGAGCTGTCGCCCGTCCGTCCGGATGGCGCGGTTACGCCGGTAGTCGATAGCCTCGGCGAGGGCGTCTATCGCGACGTGCATCTGCACTGGGACGCTGACAAGTTCCTGTTCGCCTTCGGGAACGGCTCCGACAAGTGGGATGGATCCCAGAGTTACCACATCTACGAGAAACAGCCTGGCGGCGGCGAACCGACGCAGCTCACCTTCGGGCCGAAAAACGACGCCGAGCCCTTCTACCTTCCCAATAGCCAGATCGGCTTCACCTCCGACCGCTCCGAGCATTTCGTGATGTGCGGCGGCAACCGCCACTCCCCGGTGCTACACATCATGGAAGGGGACGGCTCAGACCCTCGCCAGCTCAGCTTCAACGTCTTCAACGACTTCAACCCCACGGTCCTGCCCGACGGCCGAATCCTCTACAGCCGCTGGGAATACAACGAGCGCTCGGTCACCTCGCTGCACAACCCGTTCACCATGAAGCCCGACGGGACGATGGTCGAACCGTATTACGGCAATGCCACATTCCGACCGAACGTGGTCATGTTCCCACGCCCCGTGCCCGGCACGCACAAGATCATGGGGCTCTTCACTGGCCACCATGGTCAGACGCACGGCGCGGTCGGAGTGATCGACAACTACATCGGACATGACGGCAACGAGTCGCTCAGCGTCCTCACGCCCAACGTGCCAATCATCGCTGAGAAGATCGAAGATAGTCGGCACGGCTGGTTCAGCGACCCGGCGCCGCTCTCCGAGGAACTGTACCTCTGCTCCTACACGCCGACCGTGCTGCCATGGCTGGACCGTTCGTGGGCGCTCTATGTCGGCGACCGTCACGGCAACCTCGCGCTCGTGTACCGCGACCCGGAGATATCCTGCGCCGAGCCCGTGCCGGTCATCACGCGCGTCCAGCCAGCCGCCTTGCCTCCCGCGCCGGAGGACAAGGACGCTCAGGATGCCGAGGCGGAGCTGCTGCTGCTTGATGTCGGCGTCGGGCTTGACGGCGTGGACCCCAGCGAGGCCAAGTACCTTCGCATCCTCGAGGACATCCCGCGCGTCGGCGTAACCACCGGCGGCGTGGTCATCACGGCCGGTACGCAGATCTACACGATCAAGCGCATCATCGGGATCGTGCCGGTTGAGGCCGATGGCTCGGCGCGCTTCACGGTGCCCGCCAACCGCAATGTCTACTTCGAGGTGCTGGACGAGGACAAGCTGGAGATCCAGCGCATGCGCAGCGTCGTCTGCCTCAAGCCTGGCGAGAGCCGGACGTGCGTGGGCTGTCACGAGCCGCGCCACACGGCGACCGTCAACCGACACGTCCTCGCGTCGGCGAGCCCGCCTAGCCGACCCGAGCCGCCCTCGTGGGGCGATAAGCCATTCAGCTACCTGCGTGACGTCCAGCCCATCCTCAACGATCGCTGCGTCTCGTGCCACACGCACGACCGCTTTGGCAACTTCGTCGTGCTCACCGATGATCTCACCGACATGTTCACAATCGGCTACCAGGAGCTTCTCCCCTACCTGAATGTCGCCAACTCGAAGCGGTGGGACCTGCCCGAGGACGTCTTCGCGCAACCCGCATATACCTACGGCTCGAAGTCCTCGCCTCTGATCCAGATGCTCCGCGACACGCACCACGACGTGCAGCTCTCAGACGACGAGTTGCTGCGACTCGGCACCTGGGTCGACGCAAACGCCGTCTACTACGACACGTACGAGACCTACCACTGGGGCAACCGGCGCATCTTCCCGGACGCGACGCGCGAGAAGTTCCGCCCCATCTACCAGCGCAGATGCGCCCAGTGCCATGGCGGCGGCGACGGGGCGCACGATACGTGGTGGCTCAGTCTCAACCGACGCGACGCGGAGCACTCGCGCGCGCTGATGGCTCCCCTCGCCAAGGCCGCGGGCGGCTGGGGCCGATGCGAGGGCACCGTCTTCGGCGACACCTCGGACGTCGACTACGTGGCGCTTCGCGATGGCCTGCAGTCACTGGCCGACGAACTGGCGGCCCACCCCCGCGCGGACATCAGGTCAATCGCTGACACGCCGGCCGCCACGCAAGTCGTCACGATTCCGGAGCCGCCGCCACGCGCGTCCACGTTGAGACCCCGCTTGGCGAGGGATGGGTGCGAGCCGACCGCTTGGAGTGGGAGTCAGGCGTGTCCGGCTGGCCGGTCAGCAATCCCGTTCCGGTCTACAATCGCGACATCTCCGGCAATCCGCTCCGTCTCGGCTCGAGGCGCTACGGCAAGGGCATCGGCACGCACGCGCCGTCGGAGATCGTCTACCGGATCGATGGGCAATACTCCAAGTTCGTCGCGACCGTCGGCGCCGCTGAGATAGGCGGCACGGTCGTCTTCCAGGTGTTCGCGGACGGAAAGAGCGTCTTCGATTCCGGCGTGATGCGCGGTCTTCGAGGCGTGCAGGACGTCGACGTGTCACTCGACGGAGTCGATGAGCTTCGGCTCGTGGTGACCGACGCGGGCGATAGCATCAACTGCGACATGGCCACCTGGGCGGACGCCAGGCTCCTCACGGCGAAAGCCGGTAACTGACGCCCCCCCAAATTGCAGAAGACGGGAGAACTGCCAAGATGAACCACCCGCGCGGCGCGCTCGCGCTGGCGACCATGCTGCTCTGTTCGCTGGTCACAGCTCAGACGACGCCGACACGCTTCACGGACGCGTTCGACACCGGCCCGAGCGAGAGCTGGATCGCTGTCGGAGGCGAGTGGCAGGTCGTCGATGGCGCCTTGAGGGCCCGCGCCGGCGATGGCGCCTGGCTATACCTGGCTGAGCAAGCGTACCAGGACGTGGATGTCGAAGTCACCGCCACAATCGACCGCGACGCCGAGGCCCCAAACTGGGTCGGCATCTGCCTCTTCGCCGATGCCTCGTCGGGCGTTGGATCTGGCTGTTGGATCTACTTGCGGCGGAATGGCTCGCTTGAGATCTACGCCAATGGTCATATAGCCGACGCGACCGGCACCGACGCTGCCGAACGTTTCGCGCGCGGCGAGAGCGTTCGGCTCGGGACGAGGTCAAGCGACGGCACGATCGAGGGGCTGCTGGACGGTCAAGTGCTGGTTACGGCCGACTACGACAAGGAGCCATGGGGTGAGGTAGGGCTTGGCGTCTACGGCGTGACCGCAACCTTCGACGACTTCACCTGCACGGGCAAGCCGGCCGGCGGGATCATCTACGGCGAGGTGGTGACGCTAGGCGATCAGCTACCCGCCGCCAACGTAACGGTTGAGACATACCACTCCTTCGATGGCTTCCCGAGCGTCGAGTTGGCTTCGACGACCACGGACGAATCGGGGCGCTACCAGCTCACCGATCTTCCCCCGGCGGAGAAGGGCTACTGGGTCCGCGCCACGGCCGACGGTTACGGCGGCTCGACCGGCTGGTTCGCTACCGTCGACGAGAAGAAGCCAACGAAGGTCGACTTGCACCTGCTCTCCCCGCCGGAGGCAAACACCTGGATCGACTCGGACCAGGCGAGCGGCTCGGCTCAGTGGGTCGACGTGCAAGACCCCCAGTGCTTCAGCGGCGCCCGCAAGGAAATCCGCGTCCCGCTGGATGAGTGGGACCAGGAGCCATTGACGTGCGAGTTCGACGTTCCGGCGGATGGAACGCACGTCTTGCACATCGGCAGTGGCATGCACGCCTACCCGCACTACTGGAGCCTCTTCGAGTGGCGGATCGACGAGGGTCCATGGCAGGGCTCAATGTCGACGCTCACCATTGAGGGCCTCCGCTACGGCGACCGACTCTCACACACCTTCGCCCGTAGCCGGCCATTGCATCTCGACGCCGGCGAACACGCGGTCCAACTGCGCCCGTCGGGGACATGGCTTGGACCGACGGGCCACGTTGTGTGGAGCTTCGACACGCTAGCCGTTGAGCAACTCCCTCGACCAGAGCCCCTAGACGTCGCCGGCCACAACGCGCCCACGCTGTCGTGGCGAGGCGCCGGCGACCGCGACGTGGTCCTGCAGCTCTCGCACGAACCGGACTTCAGCGATGGCACGATCACTGTCCCTCGCCTGGAGGGAGGAACGTGGACCGTGCCGACCGAGTGGAAGTTGGCGGATGGCGATTACTGGTGGCGCGTGAAGCCGATGCCCCCGGCGGCATCCATGTTCACCGGATCATTCGGCGAGCCGGCCAAACTGACCATCGACACACCTACCCCCACAGTCACGAACGTCCGCGAGAGCGTCCGAGGCGACGACCGCGCAACACTCCGCTGGGAGACGAGCGACGCGTGTGAATCCTGGATCGAATACGACGTCTCCACCACCAACCCGCGATACCGGACCGAGCCGAGCGGCGACACCCGTCACGTCGCGCACCTGACTGACCTCGACCCGATGACCTGCTACCGCTATTGGATCGTCACCCGATCCAAGGGCGGTGCGACGCGGACCTTGCGGCGCCAATTCCTGACCGAGAGAGGCCCGATCGCGGGGCGACAGTCCCCCTTCGGCGTCTTCGGACAGGGCCTGCCCTACGCCGACCAACTGTCCGACGCGGGCGTGCAGTGGATGAGCGATTACTGGGACTGGAAGACCCTCGAGCCGACGGAAGGACAGTTCAAGTGGACCCACGCTGACGAGCGGATGAAGCGCGCGGAGGATGCGGGAATCGACCTCACTGTCACCTTCTGGGGTACGCCAGACTGGATCCGACCTAGCCACGCGGGCGAGCATGCCTGGGACTTCACATTTGGGCCAGATGACCTTGACGCGGCGGGCGAGTTCTTCCACCGCATCGCGAAGCACTGCAAGGGGCGAGTCGACTGGTTCCTGCCCTGGATCGAGCCCAATGTCGCGCGCGATCCCGTGTTTGGGTTCCCGAGAGGCTACTGGGCGAGTCGGCCACATGCCCGGAGTTACGCGGCGTACGAGCGCGCGGCGTACATCGGCGCGAAACGCGGCAACCCAGACGCGCGCGTTGTGGGCATGAACACGGCCGGCATCGATTTCGGCTTCATCGAGAAATGCTACGACGAGGGCGCGGCTGATTTCTTCGACGTGATGAACGTGCACTACTACGCGCAATCGCAACCGTTTGAGAAACAGAATCCGGAGGGGCAATTCGAGCGGCTCCGCGCGCTGATGGCCCAGTACGGCGACGCGGAGAAGCCGATCTACTGCAGCGAGGGCGGCGGAGCCAGTTCGGGTCTCGAAGGCACGGACGAGGCGACCCAGGCGGCGAACCTCGTGCGGATCTACATCATCAGCATCGCCAACGACATCGACAAGCTCGCGTGGACCTTCAGCCATGACGTCAAGCCGTATGGCAGCAAGAAGGTCGACATGATAATGTGGATGGGCATCTTCCGACACGACCCGGATCCGACCCACCAAGTGCCCGATCTCTCGGGCGAGCCGAAGCCGGCGTATTTCGCGATGGAGAACATGACAAGCCTGGTGGCGGGGAGCGAGTACCGTCGGCGCGTGAGGCTAGGCGAAGCCGTCCGCGCCTACCGCTTCGAGCGCGCGGACCAGCGCATCACGGTGCTGTGGTCGGAGGGCGAGTCGACGGATGTCGAGTTGCCGATCAACGGCGAAGTGCTCCGCGTCGTGAGCCACATGGGCGACGACGTCCCGACCTCGGTCGAGAGCGACAGCGTCGGCGTGACGGTCAGCGGCGAGCCCATCTTCGTGGTCGAGTCGCGATAGGCGGCTACTCCTTCAGAACAACAATATCCGTCCATTCCAGCGGCAGCGTGAAACGCACGCCGCCATCCACATTCTCCAGCGCAACCTCGCCGTTCTCAGTGCTGGTAGCGGACGCGAACTTCCGCGCGGCGCGAACCGTTACGGTCAACTCCTGAACCGGTTCGTAGGTGAAGTTCGCGAGCAATACCGCCGATGCTGGGGTGCCTTCGAGAAGCGTCGCCTCGACAACCGGCACGTCCGTCTCGACGCGCTGCTCGACGCCCGCTTCCCGTAGCGCCCAGGCGACCAACTCTCGCGGCTCGGCGGGCCACTTCTCCTCCAGCGTCGTCGGCTTGAAGCCAGCCAGTTGGCCGTACGCAAGCATCGGCATGAAGCCTAGATAGATGACCCGTCCGCGCTCGTGCTCGCGCGTCACCGCGGCGATCTTCCCATCATCGAAGTGGCCGATCGCCTCGGCCTGGTCCAGATGGATATCGTGCTTGTACCCGAGCACTGGAAGCGTGAACGCCTCGCCGCCCGGAAGCTGCACGGTCGCCTGCGCCATCGGCTTCAGGCCCGGGAGATCCGTACGCTCGTTGTAGCTGTGGCGCTCAGCGGCGAACTCATGCGCCTCAGCAGGCCAGGTGCCCAGCCCAAACGCGAGCGTCGACTGCGGATCGCCGTATTCGTCCATACTCGCCGCCCCGGCCGACGCGTAGAGCACTCCCCCGCCCTTCACCCACGCGTCAATCGCCCGCGCGGCCGCTGTTGAGACACACCGATCAACCACGTAAAGCGCCCTATACTCATCAAGCGCGCCCGCCGCGACATCGTCCTCGCGCAGGAACTGCGGCTGCACTCCCAGGTGGCGCAAGGCATGCCAGAGCAAGCGCTTCTCAACAAAGCACGCGGGGTCATCCGGGTACCAGATATCCTGGCTCACCGAGTAGAGAATCGCCACCGGATCGCGCGCCGGATGGGCGTCGCAGATGACGTCCTCAACGGGCGCCACATCCCGCAGCACCTTCGCGATACCCACGTACTCGCTCTTCAGGTCTGACCAGTAATTCTCCGTGCCGATATGCGTGGGGCCATACGTCCAGAAGTAGAAGTGCTTCGCCCCCTGCGCCATCGCGCCAAAGGCCTTCAGCCGCAGGAATCCCTCGTCGCTCGGCATGATCCACGCGACCAGTTCCTGCTTGCTCGGGTCTGCGATGCCCGCCGCCAGAAGCGCCGTGAAGTACTCGAATGTCTGCGCTCCCGTCCACGTCGAACCCGGACCGTACATGTGGTTCAGCCCCAGCCAATCCTCCGAGCCAATCAGGTCGACGGACTGCTGTTTGCCAAGCTCAAACAGATCCAGCAACCGGTAGCTCATCCCCAACCACGGCGTGCCCCATGCGTTCAGGAACGCGTGGTCCGCGGGGATTGTGTGCGTCTTCTTGCCGGGGAACGCCTTGTGGATCAGGTCCGTCTTCTGCCGCAGTTGTTTCGCGCTCCACCATTGCCCAAACCGCGCTGCCCAATAGAACAGCCGCCGCTCCGGAAGCTCCGCGTCGCGAGGTGAGGCGTTCGCCTCGAAGATCGCCTCCAGCGGGAACTTGACCTGCCCCATGCTCTCGCGCCCAAGCTGGGCGGGCTCGATCTTGTTCCGCGTCAGGAAGGCCCGGAACTGGCCGTTGAGAGTGTTCGGCACCATCCCCCGCAGGTCCAGCACCTTAATCTCATCCGAAATCGTCACCCAACGGGCCTCATCGAATGGCCAGCGCGATTCCGGATCTTCCTCGAACTGGGCAAGCCGCGGCGTGATGTACTTGTGCCAGTGCCATTCCTGCAACTCCGGGTCGGGCTCAAGGCCTGTCTGCCAGAATGGCGACACGCCCTCGTCTCGCATGACATCCGGCCAACGACCGTCGTTCACCGAGTTGAAGCCCAGCAGTTTCAGCGTCCCGATCTCTTGCCGGCACAGCTCCGGGTCGTAGTGCCCCCACAAGCTCGTCGCAACGCTCATGCGCTCGAGGGTCACCGGCTGGCCGCCCGTAACCTCATCAGCCCACGACCGGTGCCGCGCCGCCATTTCCGTGCCCGTCTCGAACTCATCCATGTGCTTGTCGAGCGGCGTGGGCAGCAGGAACGCGATCTGACCGTGGGAGCCTGACTCCGTGAACGCCTTCGCCACCGCGTCCTCGCGCGGCGCCGTGGCGAGTTGCACCTCCATCGTCACCGGGCCGGGGTAGTTCGCATTCGCCGCGAAGATGTTGTCCGCGTCCGCCTGCACCTTCCCCGTGTCCTGGTCGCCGCGAAGCTGAATCCCCAGCGCCGGCCACTCCGCGATGCCGCCCTCGCGATCCAGTCGACCGTGCCACTTGCGATCCGAGAGATCCACCCACTCGGTCCACTCGTTTGGTTGCACCCAATCCGCCGTGTCGCTCCAGAGGCTCCGGTCAGCGGGAACGAGCGCCTTCGGCACCGACCAGTTCGGCACGTGAATCCAGATCGCGCCCCATCCGCCGATCCGCGCCACGAATCTTCGATCGGGCTCCAGCACTCGGAATCGCACGAACACGGGTCCCGACTCTTCGGGTGGGGCGGCCAAGGCATTGCCACGGACCACGGCAACTGCAAGCGCGCAAAGAAGACCGAATCGAGCCATGCTGGCCATTGTCGTTCTCTCCCCCATTGAGGCTATCCCCGATTACATCACCGCCAACAGGCGCACCTTCCCAGGCCCAAACGCAAGGCCAGGCAGGTGGGCTGGGCGTTATTGGAATAATGGACCTCACATACCCCAATAGCACGAGCCGGGAAGGGTGATCGACATGCGCCGCTATCTCAAGGCAACTCGGACGTATGGTTGGGCGACCACAGCGACCGTCGCCATGCTACTGGCCACCACGCTCGCCGGCACTGCGCGCGCTGCCGACCAGCCCAAGCCGGGACGCTACACCGCGACCCTCGGAGTCAACCGCGTCTTCAACGAGGACAACCTGTCGTTCACCCTCACGCCGCACGACTCGGGGGCTCTGAGCGTCTTTGGCACCATCACCAAACCGGGCAGTTGGGTCACCGTCGTGATTGAAGGCACGTACCGCCCGCGGTTGCGCACGCTGACCGCGAGAGGCACGTACTACGATGACGGGAAGGTCGTGCTCCCGATCGACGCAACGTGGGACCCGGCTCTGAACGCCTTCAAGGTGACGCTCAAGGACAGCCGCGGCGACGCCGTCGAGACAGTCGTCGCGAAACCAGCCGCGTCCAAGCCGGTCGACCTCGTCTTCTGCATCGACTCGACATCCAGCATGAAAGACGAACTCGTTGCCGTCGCGGCTAGCACCTCGAAGATAATGAACGAACTGAAGGCGCAGGCAGGCGACATACGGATCCGACTGGTTACTTTCTCGGACCACACGGAATCACGGGTCGTCAAGCAGTGGGACTGGACGACAGACACGGCCAAGATGGAGAAGGACATCCGCAGCATCACCGCGGCCGGCGGGGGCGACCTTCCCGAGGCCGTCTACACGGGTCTGATGACCGCCATCAACAGTAGCTGGCGCGACGGCGTCCTGAAGATCATAGTCCTCATCGGTGATGCCCCACCGCACACCGGGACCAAGGCCAGGTACTCTCTGGGCGATGTTGAGAGGCGAGCCCTCGAAGTCGACCCCGCCGATATCTACCCCATCGCCGTGGCTAATGGCGGACGCGTTGATCCGACCACTTTGGCCGAGTTCGGGAAGATCGCTGACGGATGCCGCGGCGAGGTGGTCACCAGCGACACGGCTGAGGAGCTGCCAGCTAAGATCACGGCCGCCGTCAGCAAGGCCATCGCCCAATCGACAGGAGGCGGCGGGAGCATCGGCAACCTCGTCATCTCTGACGCTCTTCAGGACGGCCGACCGGTTAATCCGGCGACCGCGTTCTCGACCGTCTCCAAGGTCTACGCGTGGATGGAGTACGACGGCATGAGCGCGGGTAAGAAACTCACCGCCTCGTGGCAGGGCCCGCTCGGCCAAACCACGAGCGAGACCGAGCTTGGCGGCAAGAAGGGCACGGTCTGGTTCTCATGGAGCGCGTCCGGCGCGGGCGGCTACCCCGCCGGCAACTACAGCATCCGGATCGCCGACGAGGCGGGCAACGTCCTGGCCTCGCGCGGGTTCACCGTCGGCCGTTAATACACGAGCAGCTCCTCATACAACTCGGTAAACGCCCGCGCGTTCTCGGGAGGCGGATTCCCGCCACCGCGATAGATCATCATACCGGGGAAGTCCTCGTGCAGATCCCCCAACTTGCGCAGCTCAGCCTCGATATCGCCGGGCGTTCCGAAATCCATATTCTGGTTGTGGGTCTTGATCAGGAACAGCTTGTCGGCTCCCGCTCGCGGGCAGAACTCCGCCGGATCCATCGAACTCGACTCGATCATGAACCCATCCGGTCCGCACGCGAGCAGATCCGGCAGCGCCTCAACGTAGTAGCCATCGCTCATGTAGACGGCCTTCCGCCCGCACGCGTGGATCGCGCTGAAGATCCGCTCATACCATGGGTAGACCCACCGGCGCAAGTATTCGGGACTGAGGATGAGGCCGCGGGTCGCCGCGATGTCATCATGCACCCACATCAGCTCGACGCCCTCAGTCTGTGCCCAGCCGCTCACCACCGCCAGTGACGCCTCGCCAAAGCGATCGAGGATCGCCGAAAACCGCTCGGGGTCTAGCGCCGCCGCCAGCAGGAACGGCTCCCACCCGAACTCAATCGTCGCGCGCGTCACGAGCGTGCCATAGTGCATCGGCACGGGGACATGCGTCTCGGCCTTGTCGTCCGCGAGTTGCCACATCGCATCCAGCATTGCGCAGCCGACATCCTCTACCTCGAACTGGTCGAGATCCACCGCCAACACGTCCTCGGGCGTCCGGTACTTCTCCCGCGCATCCGTCGCCCACACGCCGCCGTCCCGCGTCGTCTGTCGCTTCCCATCCCGCGTGCTACCGACGACCCCCGCGTCGGGCAGAGGCTCTGCGTCACCAAGGTGGTAGACGTCGGGCCGGTACTCGATCGTCGCCCAATCACCGCACGGCAGGCGGTCGGGTCGCTCTAGATTCATCACCTGGCGCATCCGGGCGAACCGCTGGTCTCGGTCGGTCATGCCTCGCCCGCCCCCGGCCAGTTCTCCATGCGAAACGCATTCCACGCGTTGTCGTGAAACAGCAGCTGCGCGAGCTGTTCCGCCTCGTCGATGCTGCACAGTTCGTCCTCGATCCGCTCGGTGAGAACAGCCGCCACGTTCTCCTGGGCTATTGCCAGGTGCGAGCACGCTCCGAAAAACAGCATCACGTCGCCCCCGAAAGCGAAGATCTTGTTGTGTGGGAGGACGTCGAGCCACTCGGTCATCCATCGCCGCGCTTCGAATCGCGAGAGCAGGTGGAACCACGCCAGGTCGAGGTAGACATTGGAGAAACTCTTGGCAAGCCCGGTGAGATCCGCCATGTGCGGATAGCTGCCGTGGAAGATCGCGAACTTCGTTTCGGGGAATCGCACCAGGCTTGGGATCAGGCACGTCGGACGCCCGTCCCATGGCTGCATGAACTCCAGCCCGCTATGCACCTGAATCGGCAGGCCGTGCTCGCCCGCCTTCCCAAACATCACCCAATAGGCCGCGTCCTGGAACGGCTTGAGTCGCGCCTGCACTGCTGGATCGAGCCACTCGCCGTCCGCTTCCTCCAGCAGGTACCGATACGACGCCTCCACCTCCGCCGCATCGTGCTCCACGAAGTCCAGCGGACGCCTCCGAGCGGTCATGCCGATCTTCATCCCGACCGCGCCGTTCGAGACCGCCGTGTCCGCAATGCCGCCGAGCGCATCCGCATATTCCGCATAGGTCGCCGGCGCTTCTCGGCCGAGCGATCCCTCAAGCTCTCCCCGCGTCAGCGGGCCCGCGTGCGAGTCGAGATACAGGATCGAGGCGAAATGCTGGGGCTCTGGGTGAGGCCCGCACCCGCCCATATGAAGCATGACGCGGATGTTGTCCTCGCCGTGCAGATGCTTGTCGTAGACGCCCTCGTACTGGTAGTCGCTGATTCGTTCGCTCACCTCGACAGCCGTCCGTTCGTTGAGGTCGTCGACCCCGAAGAACCGCTGCAGGAAGCGCCGATACGCTCGCGCATAGCAACCCGAGCGGACGTGCGGCCAGTACGGCGCCATCCGCTCCCACTTCTCCTCGGGCGAATCGCCCTGACTGATGGCCGACTGCGTGCCTCCCCAGGGCTCGGACGACATCCCAGCCAGCCCCAAATCAAGACCCGTATAGCTCATCAGGTGGGTGAAGTCCCACGTCCCCTCGATGAAGTCCGCCTCGGTGGCCATGTGCTCGTGCGTGTCTACGACCAGCAGCGATTGGATGTGGTGGAGGAGCGATCGGTAGGTGGTGTTGTCCATGGTGCCGGAGATTTCGCGCCGAGGCGATCCGGCACCTTGCGGCGCAGCCGACAGCGACAAGGAGGGAAACTGGCCCTGCGCTCGGAAGTCCGAGTGGCGACACAGCTAATGGCAGCGAAGGGCGGACGGAGCGCATGATGACTCGGATCATGGTCCCATTGATGGTACTTCCAGCGGCTATTGCCACCGCCGCGGACAATTACCCCGCGCGAGAGTACCAGGCCCACGCATCCGGCGACAGCCAAGTCGTCCGAGATCGCTGGCTCGACCTGGAGACCTTGCGGGCGGCGGATCCCGAACTCGACAGCGTCAAGCAGGCCGTCGATCTCATCACCCGCGCCGCCCGTGGGCTCGTGGACCGACAGATCACCGATCCAAACGACGAGCACTACGGCTCATTCGGCGAGATCAAAGCCCTGACCGACCGTCACATCGCCTACGACGGCGGCTACTACTCCAAACCGCGGGCGCTGGCGCGAGCCTACGCCTGCCCGCATGGCGAGCTATACGAAGACCCCGACGTCGCCGAGGCCCTCAATGCGGCTCTCGAATTCGGCGCCAGGTTCTACAAGACGGGCGGCGAGAGGCCGAACAATTGGTGGGCGTGGGACATCGGGGCCACCAGCCGCATCAACAGCGCGCTGTTGCTCGCCGGCGACGCAGTGGAGCCCGAGCTGCGCGAGCACTACATGCAGGCGATGTATTGGCAGGGAAACCACCCGGTGGTCCTGGGATTCGAGAAGCCCGGCACCGGCGCGAATGCCATCTGGATCGGCGGCAACGCACTGCGGCTCGCGATGCTGTCGGGCGACGAGGAGCTGATGAAGCGCGGCGCCGAGATCTTCGGCACCATCGCCCGCGTTGACGGGCCCAAAGGTGACGGCATCATGCCCGACGGCTCCTTCCACCAGCACGGCAACGGGATCAACATGGGATACGGCGCCGCGATGCTCGGCGACGTGACTAAGTACATGTACCTCACTGCCGGCACCGGCTTCGCCCTGCCCGAGCACTCCATCGACGCCATGACGAGATTCTTCCGCGACTACGCCGTGTGGGATAGCTACAAGGGCAAGTTCAATCCCTACAGCAGCGGCCGCGCCGCGACCCGCCCGGGCGCCTATCGCTCATCCGCCGCTGCCCGCGCGGCCGTGCTGTTCCTGGACGCTGGACTCGCGCCGGCCCGTGACGCCGCGCTCTCCACGCTCAACGACTACGTTGGCGGCGACATCGACGGGTTGCTCAATGTCGTGCCCGCGCTCTCCGCGAGCCTCTCCGAGCACCTCAAATCCGTCCGCAAAGCCAAACCCGCCAGCGGCGTCCGCGCGTATCCGTACTCGGACATGATCGTCTCCCGCTCCGACGCGCACTTCCTCAGCGTTCGGCTTGCGTGCGACACGAAGGGCTGGTTTAGCATCGCGAACGAGAACCTCACCGCTCAGCAAGTCGGCGAGGGATCTGTCGTGCTCATGACCGACGGGCGCGAACTCGAAGCCGACACGCAGTACAACCGGCCCTGGGATCGGCTGATGGGCGTCACGCGTTGCGACTCGCTGGCGCGGAAGCGAGAGACCGTATCCCAGTCGCGGATGATCGGATGCGCGTCAACGAGCAACGCCGGCCTCATCGCCGCCGACTACGAACTCACGACCGACGCGGGAAGTCTGACAGGCAAGAAATCCTACCTTACCTTCGGCAACATGCTGGTCATGCTCGGGAGCGGTCTGACGTCCACGCTTGACGAGCCGCTCTCGACCACCTTGCTCGCGCTGCCCATCCGCGACGACGTCGCGAGCGCGCCGCTCTATCACCGAGGCGCCGGTGTCGTTGTGCTCGACGGGACCGCGGTGGCGGCGCCCGAGACGTTGCGGGTCACCGGCACGACTGTCAACCAACTCAACGGTCCGGCCGATGAATTTCAGAACGAGTACCTCATGGTCACCGCTCGAAGCGATCCCGGCGAGCCGCACGAATACGCAGCGCTCGTCGTGGCGGGAGTCAGCGAGAAGCACTACGCTCGCATCGCCAAGAGCCCGCCCGTGAATGTCACCCGTCGTTCCGGGCTGCACGGCGCTGTGCTGCCTGACGGCTCGGCCGGTGCCGTCGCTGCATTCCGCGGGGGCACGTGCGACGCGGGAGGCATCTCCGCACCCGGCGGCCTTGTCTGGGGACGGTCGGGGAAGAACGTTGAGATAGTCCTCTCTCGGCGCAACGTTGAAGAGGAGAGAGTGACCATCACAGTGCCGCTCGACCTTGCCAGTGTCAGTGAGGGTACGCTCACCCGCGCCGCGAGCGGCGAGAGCGCCATTGAGCTGGATGTCGCGGGCGGCTACATCGTGGAAGTCCGAATCACAGCGAGGGTGCGTTAATGAGCACCGAAGAATCCGGCAACCCAGAGGGCGCCTTCATCCGCTGCGGACTCGGCGGCGCCGTCGGCATTGTGCTGATCGCCATCGTGATCGGCTACAGCGTCTTTGTGTTGGGAGACCGGATCAAGAAGACGCAGGCCGCCAAGCACCTCAACGGCGGGTGGGGCGCGTCGGACGGGACGGAGTACTGGTTTGATTTCAGCAGTGGGTATACCGGCACGGTTGAGGTGTGGAGCCCCGAGAGCCAGTACTTCCATCGCGCCCGCATCGTGTGGCGTCGCGGGCAGGAATTGGTTGTCGCCATCGGATACAGAAAGGCCCGCGAAAACCTGTATATGATCCGCATGACCGGTCACCCCGACCGGGTCACGATGCGCGAAGAGGGCACGGGCACAGCAACCATGGATCTCAGGCGCAAAGGCAGAGGTCGGCCGCCGTCGGACTGACTCCCACTCACCCCACGCGCACCGTCGTCGCCCCCGCCCGCTCCAATAGCACGCCCTCTCGCAGGCCGCCCCGACTCACCGTCACCCGCTGCCCGGGCGCCTCTGCTGCAACTGCCTCCAGGATCACCAGGCCACCCACCACGATCGCTGCCCGTGCCGGGTCAAACGGCATCATCTTGCGCCGATCCACCAAGGCTGCGGCGCTCATCTCACCCACCAGTTCGCCCAATCCGTCCGCGCTCAGGACCGATTCGTTGAGACACCGAGCCGCCGCGTGCGCCGTGCCACCCGCCGCCACTGCCGCCGCTGCCTCCCGAAGCATCGGCAGCGCCTCCACCAACACCTCTCGCGCCGCGGCACATGCCCCTCGGACCTCCTCTCCCGTCGGCGGGTCTGAGCGCAACCATGTCTCCGTCAGCGAGCGAGCGCCGATCCGCAGACTCGTCAGGTCAAGCGTTGCGCCCCGAGCCCGCACCAACTCCGTGCTCGCGCCACCGATGTCGATGACCACCGATCCTGTTCTGCCCGACTCGCCCACCGCGTCGATCGCGCCCGCGTGCGAGAATTCCGCCTCGAGTTCCCCGGAGATCACCTCAAGCTCGACGCCGGCCTCCTCCAGCAGCGCGCGGACCAGCACCTCGGTGTTGCTCGCATCGCGACACGCCGCCGTCCCGACGCAGTGGGTCTGATCGATGCCCCGGCATTCAGACACCATCCGCGTCACCATCTCAACGGTCGCGGCAATCGCCTCATCGGACATCTCGCCGGTCCCCGACAGCCCTCCGCCGAGAGCGGTCATGCCGCCGGCCTGGTAGTCAATCACCGCCTCGCCCGATGGCGAGATGTGGGCGGCGATGGCCCGGACGGTATTGCTCCCCACGTCGATGACGAGAACCCGGCGCTCTTCTGCTCTCATGCCCTCCCCTTCCCTCGCGTCCCATCGGAGGCCTTCGCCCGGTCCATTGCGAACCAGGGAGGCACTATTCTCTCGGAGGCTCCGGCTTGCTCACCATCGCGTCCGCCCTCATCCTCACCGTCACCGCATCCGCCTCCGGCACCTTCACCGACCGCGACGGCGGACAGCACCCGTGGGAGATCACGTCCGACCACGTGCTGATCTGGGATGGCGAGCCGTACGTGCCCTTCGGCGGCATGTTCGGCGGTCACTCATTCTGGCAGGACTCCGACGCCGCGCTTGACCGAGACCGCCGCGTGCTGACCACCATCCGAGAGCACGAGATCGAAGACCTCTACATCAATCCCGTCCGCCGCGTCCCGCCGGCCCGCCTACAGCACGTCATCGACATCATCGAGGAACTCGGTTTCCGTTACGGGCTCCAAATCTGCACTCCGCCGCAGAGCACCATCGAGGGCTACGCCGTCCCGTCCGGCGAGGAAACAACCGCGCGGTGGATCACTGACGCCGACATGGAGGACACTCAGGGGTACCTCCGCCAACTCAGTTTCGGCCCGGGCCTTCGCTTCCTCATCGACCCCATCGGCAACGAGTACAACCCTCCCCGCGCCTTCGTGCCTGCTGATCCCGAGTGGCGCGGCGAATTCGCCGAGCTGCTCCGCGCGCGCTATCGCTCAGTGGGCGATCTCGCCGCGTCCTGGGCGCTGGGCGAATCGCCCGCAAGTTACGAGCAAGCCGCCCGCCTCGTCCCCCAGCCTGACGCCAGCGCGCTCGACCATGAGTCAGGACGGTCGTTCGCCGTCGACCTCGCGCTCAGCCGCATGCACGACGACATCTGCGAGGCGCGCGAACTCTCCATCCAGCGCCGCCTCAACGACCTCTGCGATGGGCTCAAAGAGGTCGTCGACGTTCCCGTCATCGCCAAGCGCCACCACGAGGCGACGCGGGTCTGGAGCAACCAAGACGACTCCGGCGGGCTTGACGGCCTGGGCATGGAGAGCTACGCGGGCGGAGACCGCCTTGGCACGTTCAATGGAGCCGCTACCTACGCCGAAGTCGTCCAGGCAAAACGCCCCATGTGGTGCCTGGTCACGGAGTACAACGGCGTCACGTGGACCGACCGCCACATCACCTACCAGACGCGCGAGGAGATGTGTTCAGACCTCAACCTGCTGCTCGGCATGGGCGCGCGCGGCGTGTTCATGTTCGGGCTCAGTCTCGCGGGGTCTGACGGCGACAAGAACTGGACGATCTTCGAACTCATCAACGATCCCCGCCAGCTCGAGTGGCTGGCCACCTTCGGCCGCGCCGCGCGCGCCGATCTCAATTGGCTGACCCGCCAACCCGATGTCGCCTTCGCGTACCCGCCGCAGAACTCCGACGCCCGCGCCTTCGCCCAGACCGAAGACTACGGTCTCTCCGGTTCTTGGGCTGGGGAGCGGTCCATCCTCAAGCTCGGCCCCGGTCGCTGGCTCGCGCCGGTCTACACGCCGGATGTCCCCGGCCCGATCCTCCATTCGCCGCTCATCGACGGCGAGCCGCGTTTCGCCCGAGAGAGGGCGGCGGTACGTGGCAAACGCCACTACGCCACCGATCTCGCGGACCCACTCTCGCTGCCGGGCGGCCTCGCCAAGCGTTTTGCCCAGACACCGAGACCCTCCGTCGATATCGGGATCTCTACCCCCGTGCCCGGTGTCGAAGCTGTTGAGTGGCGCGACGCGAAGGGGACGCCCCACATCACGCTCCGAGCGATTGGCGAAGCCGCGAGCATCACCATCTCCGCCAATCGCGCGAACGCGCGGGCCACGGCGCTCGGCCTGCCCCACACCATCGCGCTCGCGGCCGCCCAGCTCGCGCCTCGACAGTTCATCATCGCTAATCCAAGCTTCATCAAAGAGCCCGCCACCTTCGAATGCCCGGTCGGCGATTCGCCCGCTCCCTTCGAACTAGCCGGCATCGCGCTCGCAGACATTCTCATCACGGTAGACTGAGGGATCACGTATGCTCATGCTCCTGGCCGCGCTCAATAGTCCCATCGCCGCACAGCCCGCGCCCAACCCGACCGTCGTCCGGGCTCTGGCCGACCGCATCCTCGCATGCCATCACGAGCCCACGGGCGTGCTCTTCACCGACACGCTCGATAAGCGCGCGGGTGGGCTGATCCCCTACTTCGCCCACTTCCACGCATACGGTCTCCTCCGAGCCTACGAGGCCATCGATGACGAGCGCTGTCTCAGCGCTGCCGATACCTGGATCGACTGGTACCGAGGCCACATGCAGGCCGACGGCACCGTTACCGACTACACCTTCAACGCGGATGACACGCTCACCACTACTGGCGACATGGACTCCACCGATTCCTACGCCGCGATGTACCTCTGGCTCGTTTCGGAGCGCTACCGCGTGACGGGCGCGCCGACGGAGTGGCTGCGCGAGCGCGAGCGAAGCTGCTTCCTCGCTCTCTCCGGGATCCTGCTGACAATGCAGCCCGACGGCCTGACCATCGCCAAGCCCAGTTACGCTATCGAATACACGATGGACAATGCCGAGGTGATCGTCGGCTTCCGTAGCGCCGCGCTCATTTTCGATGCCCTAGAGAACCCGGGCATGGCATCCCACGCGCGGCGACTGGCCGACCGGACCGAGGAGGAACTCCGAACGCTCTACGACGAGGATCGCGGCTACTTCGCCTGGTATCGCGACATGAATGGCGACATGGGGTTTGCGCTGGAGAAGTGGTACCCTGACGTCATGGCCCAGGTGCTCCCGCTCATGCGAATCGGCCGCCCCGAGGGCCCGGATCAGTCCGTCCTCGCGAAAATCGTCGCCGACAACCCTCTACCCGAGTTCGACGCCACAGCCGCCCAAAGACAGATCTGGTACGGTCTAGCCGCTCAACGAGTCGGCGACGACGAGATGGCGTCCAAGCTCCTCGATCCCCTCAACCAGCTCTCCGACGAAGCCATCGCCGAGATGTCCCCGATCGACTGCGCCTCCGCCCTCGAAGCCATCACCGGCGGCACGACCCCGTAGGGGCGCGATTTATCGCGCCCTGCCGTCCACCCACTCCCGATAACCCTCATACAGCCTCACCGCCTCGTCGCCGCCCAACCGTAGCGTGCTCTCCGGCGGCGCCATGCTGCAGAAGAACTCATACGCGGTGATGAACTCCACGTACTTTGCCTCGATCCCGATCTGGCGCTTCACCTCGCCGATCGGCGCCGGATTGAACGGGGCGTACCCCGTCTCGGGATTTGCCCGCCAGATCTCCAAATCAGTCCACAGATGCTTGCCAGTGCCCGCGTGCGTGTCGCGGTAGTGCCCATACACTTCATCAAGCTCCGCGATCCGCTGCTCGGGGTCGAGAGTGTACTTGTAGTCCTTGTAGCCCGCGCCGACCGCGTCCTGGTAGGCGAAGATATCCACGTGGCTGTTGCGCAGGATCTCGGGGCTGATGATCGGCGTGCCCGCCGGGGCGACAAGCACGGGCTTCTCCGGCGCGAGCGTCTTGCAGAAGTCCGCCACCGCGTCGTAGTAGGCCCCCGCCTTCGCGATGTCGTTCGCCTCGTGGGTGAGGTACCAGCCGTATAGCGACGGGTGATGCCCGTACAGCTCCCATAGCTCCGCCGCCACGCGCGTCCCGAGGTCGATGCCCGTCGCCATTCGCTCGGGATCATCCAGTCCGTCCCAGAGCAGCAACGTATCATCACCGCGGCTCAGCCCCAGGAAGACATGCATCCCATTGCGGTCAGCTTGCTCGAGGATCGTGCCCACCACATCGAAGTCGATCAGCGGCTCGGCGAACTCCTCGATCTCGCTCGGGTAATACGGGCCGAAGAACTCCACGTATGTCACGATTGCCGTGTCCATCCCGACGTCGTGCATCGCGTCCACCACGTCCCTCACGTCCGCCACCGTCACTTCGCGATCTCTCGGGTACCCAAACCCCGCGTGCAGAATCCCCGGATCCAGCCAGCCACCCGCCAGCACCGGCACGGCGGCCGTCTCGCCGTCACGCACCTCCAGCGCGAACCGACTCTCAGTCACGGTGCCGTCCGGAGCCCGCGTCTGGGCGAGGATCGTCCGCTCCCCCACTCGCCCCTCGGTCGGCGCCCAGGCAGCGACGACCTCCGTTTGCCCGCCGGCGACGGTCACGCCACGAGCCTCAACCAGATTCGCGTGCTCAGCCACATCCCAGTAGAAGCGGACGCGAAACTCACCGGCTTCAGCGCTCGGGTTACTCACCGCCAGCCGGACCTCCACCTCGCCACCCTCCACCACCGGCCCGGGCGGGATCACCGTCAATGCGGACGCGGTCCCCGAGCAAGCAACAAGCACCAACACGATCGCCAACGCATTTAGGGCGTATTCCATTGTCAATTCCTGACTTTCAAGGTAGTATTGGTCCGCTTAACGAATCCGCATTCCGAACCCACGATCCGTAATCCCAAGGAGGCTCACGATGAATCGTAAACGCCGTCTAATGGTGATGGTTCCGTTCATCATCGCCGCAGCCCTACTGGCTAGTTCCGCCTGGGCAGTCCCACACTGGGCTCGCCAGTATGATGTCAGCTGCACCATGTGCCATCTCACGGTGCCCAAGCTAAACACAACCGGTCTCGGGTTTCAGGCCAACGGCTTTCGGTTTGATGGCCTAGATATCGTTGACGAAGAGACCATCGACTTCTCCCTTCTGCTCCAGGGACGCTACACCGACCGAGATTCGGCCGGGTGGAATGACACCTACCTCCGCGAGGTCGAGATCATCGGCGCCGCCCCAATCAACAAGCGAGGCGGCTACTACTTCGCCGAATGGTTGCCCTTCAACAACTCGCGCCGCGGCGACGGCAGCACCCGCGTCCGCAACGGTCGGTTCGAGGATCTCTACTTCAGGACACCGATCTGCCTGGACGACAACCTGTCGCTGACCGCCGGCCAGTTCCGCGCCGGCAGCCAGGTTGATGTCTCGCACCGACTCTCCATCTCTACGCCGCTCGCATTCGACGCCAAAGTCGGCGCATTCTCCTACGCCAGCCGCAGCCCAAGCCTCAGCTTCTCCTATTTCGATGGCGACTCCGGCGGCAGCCCCATCAGAGGCTGGACCCACAACGTCGTCATCCCCTTCCGCGGCGAATTGGCGTTCAACGATGACTTCGAGCTGGGTTCGCGCCCCGAAGGCGTCTTCATGGAGAGCTACCGGCGCAGCGGGCTGAAGTCCTATGGATGCTATTCCTTCATCGGCGAAGGCCAAACGCTCTTCGGCGGCGTCGCTCAGAACAACTGCGGCCAGAAGAGCTTCCAGACCCTCAACGTAGGTTGGTCCACGGGCGATGACGCCCTTCGGCTGAGCTTCGAGGAGGAATACATGTTCAGCGAGCACTTCGCTCTCGGCGCCCGATACGACCACCACGGTGGCGCCACCGACCGAGATGCGGGGATCTTCTACGCGAACTTCGACACGCCCACGGCCGACTGGACGAAGCGCTTCCGTGCCGAGTACCGTCACGAGACGGGCAACAAGCAGTTCATGGTGCAAGCTGAAGGCCTGTTCTAGGCCTGCCGCTTGCGTAGAGCCGTATCGGGGCCGGGCGCCGGGCCAATTGGCCACGCCGCCCGGCCCCGCTCGTTCTCACCCGCTCCGCGAGGAGGGAGACTCGGCCGACTCGTGGAACGAAACGCGCAACGTTAGCAGGGCATCCCGTCCGAAGAGGACCACCACATGCAGATGAGATCCGCAGTCACGGTATTTCTGGCCATCACCGCGATGGTCGTGTTCGCCGGCAGCGCCGGCGCAATGCCCCATCTGGCCAGGAATCTGAGCATGGAGTGCGGCGAGTGCCATTTGACCGTTCCAAAGCTCAGCCTCACCGGCCTTGAGTTCAAGGCAGACGGCTTCGCATTTGATGACATCACGCCCGTAAAGGGCAAGATCGACTTCTCGGCCCAAATTCAGGCCCGGTATAAGAACGAGACCCATCACGACGACGATTTTGACTTCACGATGGTCAAAATCCTCGGCGCCGACTCGCTCAACGACCGCGGCGGCTACTACCAGGTCGAGTGGCTCCCGTACTGGAACCGGGGCGGCGGGAGCAAGCACGTCAGCGCCGGCGGCACCAATGGCGTGTTCAAGGACTTCTACATCTCGAAAGCCGCTTCAATGAAGCGCAGGTTCAGGTACAACCTCGGCCAATTCCGCGCCGGGAGCCAAGTCGACATGTCGCAGCGCCTCTCGATCTCAACGCCACTGGCGTTCCGCGAGCGCGTCGGCAAATTCTCCTATGCGGGCCGCAGCCCGAGTATCGGCTTCTCGTACTACGATGGCAAGCCCGGCGAGAGTTCGATCAACGGCTGGACTCACAACGTCGTCGTCCCGTTTGAAGGCCGGATAGCCTTCAGCGACCAGTTCGAACTCCGCACGCGGCCGAAGGGCGTGTTTCTCGAGAGCTTCCGCCGGAAAGGCTACAAGTCCTATGGATGCTACTCCTTCATCGGCGAGGGACAGACGCTGATCGGCGGCGTCGCCGAGCACAACTGCGGGCCGAAGAGCTTCCAAACTCTGAACTTGGGCTGGTCCACGGATGACGACGCGCTGCGTCTGAGCTTCTCCGAGGATTACCTGATCAGCCAGAAGCTAAGCGTGGGCGCCCGCTACGACCACTACGGAGGCGTGAAGGACTATGACGCCGGGATAGCCTACATGAGCCTCAACCTCCCCAAGGTCGCGGATTGGATGGCCCGGTTGCAGGCCGAGTATCGCTACACCAGCGACGACAGACTGTTCACGGTCCAGAGCGTCGTAGACTTCTAGCGAAGCCGGAGGCGCGCGCGTGAAGATCACTCAGGTTGAGCCGATCATCCTGGGCCCGTCGATCTTCGTGCGAGTCCACACAGACGCCGACATCACGGGCGTCGGTGAGTGCAGTCCGATGAACGCGCCGGTCGTCGCGGCGCACGTCGAGCACTCGCTGGCGCCCGTCGTCGTAGGTGAGGACCCCACGCGGATCGAGCATCTGGCCGACCGCATGTTCACCAGCACATACAAGCTCGCGGGCCAAACCCACGCCATGGCCATCAGCGGCATCGAACTCGCCTGCTGGGATATTGCCGGCAAGGCGGCCGGGCTACCGGTTCACAAGCTCCTCGGCGGAGCCTATCGCGAGAAGATCCCCGTCTACGCCTCATCGATGCGCCGGCACACCTCACCCGAGGAAGAGGCCGCGGACATCGCCGACCTCGTGCAGACCCACGGTTTCACCCGCGCAAAGGTCAAGATCGGCGACCGCTGGGGCAAGGACATCGATGCCGCCCCAGGCCGCTCCGAGGCCCTCGTCCGCGAGTGCCGGAGACTGCTGGGCGACGATGTGGCGATCATGGTCGACGCCAATAGCGCCTTCAGCGCCCCTCGCGCCATCGAGATGGGCCGCCGCCTCGAGCAGCACGGGATCTCAATCTTCGAAGAGCCCTGTCCGTACAACGACGACGACAGCACTGCCAAAGTCTCAGCCGCCTTGGATGTCCCCGTCGCCGGCGGCGAGCAGGAGTGGAGCCTGCTGCGGTTCAAAACCCTCCTCCAACACGACGTCGTCGACATCATCCAGCCCGACGTCATCAAGGTTGGCGGCTTGCTCAACGCGAAGAAGATTGGCGTATTGGCCGAGGCCTTTGGCGCTCCGGTCATCCAGCACAACACGCAGCCAACCATCGGCTCCGTCGCCATGCTGCACTTCGCCGCCGTCTGCCCAGCCGCGCATCCGCCCCAGGAGTACGCGCTCGCCGCCATCAAGGGCGAGCACCACTTGACCGGACTCATGCTCGAGCCCGACCTCACCGTCCGCGACGGCTGCCTCGACGTGCCGACCGGGCCCGGCCTGGGCATCGTGCTCGATGAGGACCGCCTTGAGGAGTTGAGAACACGATGACGGTCACCGACATTGGGGTCATTGCCCACACGCGCGAGCCCAATCCAGAGCCTATCCGCGATGCGCTCCAGGAGCTGCCCGGCTCCGGGTCGGTGAGGGTCATCGCTCGCACGGATGATGGAATCGAGGGCTCTGGCGACGTCTACTTCGGTCGCACCGCCGGCGGACCGGAGGCGCTCAAGGGCCTCGTTGAGCACGTGCTCAAACCCATCGCCGTCGGCACGAGCCTCGACGCCATCCGCGCGACTCACCAGGCGATGCTCGCCGAGACCGAGTACCACGGCTCCTTCGGGCTGGCGATGTTTGGCATCGCCGCCATAGACACCGCCCTCTGGGACTGCCTCGGCAATACGCTCGGAGCGCCGTGCTGGCAGCTCTGGGGCGGGATGAACAAGACCATCCCGGCGTACGCCATGGTCGGCTGGCTCAACTACGACGACGAACAGATCTCGCGCATCTGCGCCCAGGCCGCAGACCAGGGCTTCGGCGCGGTGAAGATCAAGGTCGGCTACCCCACGATGGCCGAGGATATCCGCCGCGTCCAGGTCGTCCGCCAGGCCGTCGGCGACGCGGTCGAGATCATGGTCGACGCGAACCAATCTCTCACGACCAAAGAGGCCATCCGCCGCGGCCACGCCTTTGCCGATCTGGGTTGCTTCTGGTGGGAAGAGCCCCTGCCCGCCGACGACGTGGATGGGTATGCTGCCCTCTGCGACGCCTGCGCCATCCCCATCGGCACGGGCGAGAATCTCTACACGCCGGCGGACTTCGCCCGCTTTCTGAAGCGCGATGCGGTGGACATCGTTCAGCCGGACCTCCGACGCGCCGGCGGGCCGTCCGCGATGCTCGCAATCGGCCAAATGGCCGCCGCGTTTCGCCGTCCGTACGCGTCTCACGGCGGCGATCCCGTCCAGATGAACGTGATGGCATGCCTGCCTAACGCCATGTACCTCGAGACTGGTCTCATCGGCCCCGATTCGCCCGTCAAACTCGTCGACGGGCGGGTCTCCGTGCCGACAGGGCCCGGATTCGGCTGGGAGTGATCGACTGACATGAGCGACCTCAAGTGCGACGTCCTCGTCGCGGGCGGCGGACTCGCGGGTATCGCGGCCGCAACCGCCTCCGCCCGCGCCGGAGCCGACACGCTGCTCGTTGAGAAGGCCGGTTGGCTCGGCGGCATGGGCATCACCGGCGCGACCGGCCTGCACTCGTACTTCAACATCTTCGCGGCTCACGAGGACGTTGAGCGGACCCGCGTCGCCGGGGGCATCGCGCAGGAACTCGTCGACCAGTGCCAGGCGATGGGTGGCGGCGTCGGCCATGTCCACATGGAGCGCGGCGGCGATTTCGTCAGCATGATCACGCCGGTTGAGCCTGAGGTCTTCAAGCTTGCCGCGGCCCGCATGTGCGAGGATGCCGGCGCGAGGCTGTTGCTTCACACCGTCATCGACGGCATTGACGCATCGTCCGGGCACGTCGATGGCGTCCGCATCTGGAACAAGGCAGGCAACAGCCTCATCCGCGCGAAGCAGGTCATCGACTGCACCGGCGATGGCGATGTTGCCGCGAGCGCCGGCGCGCCATTCCAGACGTACGGCCCCGGCGACCGCGGCGCATACTCCGCGGGCTTCACTTTCCGGCTCTGCAATGTCGACCTGCAGGCTCTGGAGGCCCATCTCGATGAGGCGGGCCTGATCACCCAACTCGCCCACGCCGTGAAGCCGGGCATGTCTCAGCCCGATCTCGTCCGGCTGGGCATCAGCACGGGCAAGCTCCGAGAATCCGGCGTCGAGGAGGCGCCCGGCTACTTCCTCTCCTCCTCCGTCAGGCCACGCGAGCTGACCTACTGCAACTGCATCAACCACGGACCAAACGACGGCCTCGACCCGAACGCTCTCACTGCGGCGGAAGTCGATCTGCGAGGCCGCATGTTCGATATCGCCGCCATGTTCCGCGACAACTTCGCCGGCTGCGAGCAGTGCTACCCCGCCGGACCCGCGCCGTCCGCCGGACAGCGTCGCGGCCGCGCGATCCGCTGCGACTACGAGCTGACCCAAGCCGACTGCACCTCGGGCGCGCAGTTCGACGATGCCATCGGTTGCTTCGCCTTCATCGACAACGGCAGTTACCTGGTGGAGGGCGGCGGGGCGTATCAGATCCCCTACCGAGCGTTGATCCCAAAGGGGCTAAACAACGTCCTCATCGCCGGCCGCATGATGACCGAGGAACTGGTGGCCCACAACAGCACTCGCAACACGGTCTGCTGCATGATCTGCGGACAGGCCGCCGGAGCCGCCGCGGCCATGGCATCGGCCTCGGATCGCAACCCATCCGCCGTCGCCGTCGACGACCTGCAGGCCAATCTCGTGGCCGCCGGCGCGCTGCTCAATCCTGTCCCGGATCCATTGTAGGGGCGCAATTCACCCCGCCCTGCCGTCGCCGTCCGCCGTCCAATCCGCACGGGAGCAACCCAATGGCAATCGAACTCGATCTCGCCTCCGTCAACCCGCGCGACGTCCCGCTTCTACCCGACACTTCCCGCGTAATCGACCTGCGCGGACGCGTCCGCGACGCCATGGAAGTCCCACCGGTCGGCTGGGACTGCCCCGACCGCATCCCCGATGAACACATGCCCGAGCCGCTTGCCGTCCGCAAGGCGCGCGCCATCGCCCTCAAGCTCTCGAAGATGCCCACCGACCTCTGGGCCGGGCAGCTCCTCGCCGGCTCCATGACGCTCGAAGCGCCTCGCGCCCACGCGGAGTGGGGCTTCCCCGACTACGTGACCGATGAGGAGCGCGATGCCGCTCGCGAGAAGGGCCTGAGCATCCACTCGATCTTCGGCCACATCGTCCCCGACTACCCGCGCCTGCTATCCCGAGGCCTCCTCGACATCCGTCACGCGTCCGAAGCCGCGACGCACCGAGCGGCCGCCGACGAACGCGCCTTCCTCGACTCCGTCGTCGTGGCTATAGACGGCGTCTTGCATTACGCCGAACGCCTCGCCGATCGTTGCGAGCAGGACGCCGCCTCCGCTGACCCAGACCGCGCCGCTGAACTGCGGCGCATGGCCGCCGACCTCCGCGTCGTCCCCGCCAATCCCGCGGCGACGTTTCGCCAGGCGCTTCAGTCGGTCTGGCTCCTGCACGTGATCTTCCACTCAACCATGAACGGCAACGCGATCGGCCGACTCGACCAGTACGCGTGGCCACACCTCGAGCGCGACCTGACCTCCGGCGAGATCACCGTTGAGGACGCCTTCGAACTCGTCACCTGCTTCTGCCTTAAGTTCAACGAACGCGCCAAGACCACGGACGAGCAGCGGACCGACGTGCGTGAGGAAGAGGCGCCCGACCCCGGTCGCCGCACGCGCCACCGCACGTCATCGCAGATCGGCACTCGCCGTGACGGCCTTGACGCCACGAACCACTGGCTGCAGAACATCGTCATCGGCGGGGTCACGCCCGAGGGCGCGGATGGCACCAATCTCCTCAGCCATCTCACTCTCGAAGCCTACCGCCGAAACGAGATGACCAACCCGCTCACAACGGTCCGCGTCCACAAGGGCTCGCCTCACGATCTGCTCGTGCATTCGTGCGAGATCCTGAAACATGGCGGCGGCATGCCCGCGCTATTCAACGACGAAGCGCTCGTGCCGGCGCTTGAGAAGGTCGGGATACCAACTCCCGACGCCCGCGATTACACGAACGACGGTTGCTGGGAGGTCATCATTCCCGGCCGCACCGATTTCTGCTTCCAGAGGCTGAGCGTGATGCTGTGCCTCGAATGGGCACTGAACCAGGGGCGCTCGCGCCTCGATGGGAGTCTCGCCGGGGTCCAAACGCCCGACGCGCGCTCGTTCGCGAGCTTCGAGGATGTCTGGGAGGCCTTCCTGGCGCAGCTCGATGACATGGTCGGGCGGACGGTGAAGCGCGTCGTCGAGACCGCCAACGACAAGTGGACCATCGCCCCCGTGCCGCTCCTCAGCGCGCTGCTGGATGGCCCGGTTGAGAACCGTCGGGACATGACCGCCGGCGGCGCCAAGTTCCGCACCTTCGGGATGTTGATCGAGGGCGCGGCCCACGCAATCGACTCGCTCTCAGCCGTCAGGTCAGTGGTCTTCGACGAGGCGTACGCGACGATTCAGCAGCTATGCGACGCTCTCGACTTGGACTTCGAGGGCCATGAGGCCCTGCGCGCCCGGGTCCTCGCCGCGCCGCACTACGGCAACGATGACCCCGTGGCCGACGAGATGGGCCAGCGCGTGGTCGGGGCTTTCAACGAAGCTGTCGCCCGCCATGCCGCGAAGTACGACACCGCCACTCTCTTCCCGTGCGGCGTCGCGACCTTCTCGTGGTACATCGGCATCGGCGAGGGACTGGGCACGTCGCCAGACGGGCGGCTGTCGCGCGATCCAGTGTCCTCGAACTTCTCACCAGCTCTCGGCCGCGATCTCGCCGGCATTCCCGCCGCCATCCTCTCCTACGGATCGATGCCTCACGACGACCTGGCGGAGGGCGGGCCACTCGACCTGCGGCTCGCCAAACGCCTCGTCGAAGGCGACGAAGGCACGGAGCGCATGGCCGGGCTCATTCGCGGCTTCGTGGACACAGGCGGATCAATGATGACGCTCACCGTCGCCGACACCAAGCAGCTCCGCGCGGCCCAGCGCGATCCCGACAGCCACCGCTCCCTCCGCGTCCGCATGGGTGGCTGGTGCGCCTACTTCACCATGCTCAGCGAGGAGCAGCAGGACCACCAGATCCGCCGCCAGGACGGTCACTCATGAGTGACATCACCGGCCTCATCTTCGATATCGATACCTTCGCTATCCACGACGGACCCGGCATCCGAATGGCGGTCTATCTCAAGGGATGCCCGCTCGCGTGCGCCTGGTGTCACAGCCCGGAATCGCGCTCACCCAAGCCCGAACTCGTTTTCGCGCGCGAGCGCTGCCTGGCGTGTGGGGCGTGCGTTGAGGCCTGCGAGAGCGCCGCGCACCGCATCGGCAAGCGCGGCCACGCCCTCGATCGCGCCCGTTGCGCCGTATGCGGACGCTGCGTTGAGGCCTGCCCGTCGGGTGCTCTCGCAGTCAAGGGGGAGACCATCTCCGCGGGGGAGATCATCCGCCGAGCAGCGCGGGAGAAACCGTTCTTCCGTCACTCAGGCGGCGGCATCACGCTGACAGGCGGCGAGGTCACCACGCAACCCGCCTTCGCCGAGGAGATCCTCACGGGCTGTCGGGCCATTGGCATCCGCACGGCCATCGAGACCTGCGGCGCCTGCAAGTGGGAGACCCTCGCCCGCCTGCTGCCACATACCGACCTCGTCCTTTACGACATCAAGCTCATCGACGCCGCCGAGCACGAGCGCTGGACCGGCGCCTCAAACGACCTCATCCTCGCCAACGCCGAGCGCCTCGCCAATGAGGGCGTCGCCACCACCATTCGCGTCCCGCTCATCCCCGGCATAACCGACACCGACGAGAACATCCGCGGGATCGCCGAGTTCATGCGTCGCGTCGGTCTCTCATCCATCGAGTTGCTGCCTTACAACCCCTCCGCCGGTGCCAAGTACGAGTGGCTCGGGCAGGAATACGCTCTCGACCTCGAGCCCCAATCCGCCGACAAACTCAAGGCCCTGTCTCGCATCGCCACCGATGCTGGAGTCGCGGCGGCGTCCTGACATTGTTGGAACCCGGCGACGCGCCGTTTGTACGTCACCAATGATGCCGCTCACTATTGGAGGCACTCCGATGCCCATGCGACCGCTCGCCACTGCACTGCTTCTGCTGATCGCTGCCTCGCCGATCTGTGCCCAGAACATCGATGGCCTATTGGCGCTCTACACCTTCGGCGATTCCGTCGACGGTAGCATCACCGACTTCAGCGAGGTCGGCGAGCCGCTCGATCTCTTGCCGGAACCCAACGAGGGCGCGCTGAAATGGGAGGCGTGGGACGAGTTCGAACCCACAGAGGCAGACCCCGCGCTGTTCCTGCAGTCCCTCGAAGCCGCGACCAAGGTCAACGAGGCCATCCGCGACGGCAACCAATTCACGCTCGAGGTCTGGCTCACCCCCGACACGCTCAGCCAGGGCGGCCCGGCCCGCATCGTCACGCTGTCAGAGGGAACGAGCGTCGACGCTCGCAACATCACTCTCGGTCAGAACAACGACGCATACTCGGTGCGCCTGCGACTGTCGGAACCAGACACCGCTCCGGCCGTCACCGAATACCCGACCCCGGCCAATCTCGTCAGCCTCGACGTTCCGCGTCAGCACGTGGTCGTCACCTTCGCCGCATGCGAGCACTGCGGCGCTCGGCTCTTCCGCGTCTACGTTGACGGCGAGATGGTCATCGACAAGCTCATGGCAGGCGACCTGAGCGGCTGGAGCCCTGACTTCAAGCTGACGCTGGGCAACGAATCCACCGGCGACCGCGAGTGGGCGGGCACGCTCTGGCGACTGGCCTTCCTCGACCGTGCTTTCTTGCCTGACGAGGTGGAAACGCGCTACGAAGAGGGGCGCTGATTCGTCGCGTGAAATCGGCGCATCTCATTGACTTCACCCGCCCCAAGTGCTAACCTGTGCAGCCGGGCGGAGAAAGCCTGAAAATAGCCGAACTTGTTCGTCTCAGAAGCGTCTTTACCAGTGTTGATTAATGAGCGATTCGATGGATCCGACGGGCCCAAAGTACCTTCTCAACTCGGCGCGAGCAGAGAGGGTTGTTTGTTAGCCCCACCGAGGTCCCCCATAGCCGGCCTTGTGGCGTAAAGAAGGGTCATCAATGATCATGCGTTTGAGCCGCGCGCTCCCTGTCGTGGGACTGCTCTGCCTGTTCGTCTGCCAAATCCCGGTCCTTGCTCAGCCGCCTGCCGGCGGCGAGGGCGATGGGAAGAAGCCGGCTGCCGGCGAGGCCAAGAAGCCCGACGACAAGGCCGACGCCGAGAAGGCGGACGACAAGAAGGACGACGAGAAGAAAGAGCCCGAGTACGAACTCGACATTGAGGTCGGCGAGGGCGGCATCGACGCCTATGCCGTCTCGTGCGACGCTCACCTCTTCCTCGCCACACTCGCCAAGAAGACGGGCCTGCGCATGATCGTCGACGATACGGTGAAGCGCAAGCTCACCGTCAACTTCACCCAGGCCAAGGTCAGCGCGATCATCGATGACATCATGACCGCCTACGGCCTGGCTTGCTCTGAGGTCACCGGAATCTTCATGGTGTCCGAGGGCATCCCCCGCACCCCGTCCTCATACTTGCTCTCTGACATCGACGCGATCCGGACGAAGTACGTGCTGCCCTCACGCGCGAAGGCGCTATTGCCCGTCTTCCTGCAGGACCACGTGAAGACCAACAGCGACCAGAACTCCGTCATCCTCTCTGCGCCGACGCCGGTGCTTGAGAAGTTCCGCGACGACATCGAGCAATTCGATATCCCCGCCGCGCAGATCATGATCGAAGTCCTCATGGTCGAGTTCACCAACTCGACCATGGAGCAATTCGACCTCGCGGTCAACTGGGAAAACGACGGCCTCATGGGGCGGTTGCTGTCCTCCATCGGTGAGATCACCGTCAGGGGCATTGCCACGCTGCCGCAGGATTTCTCGGCCCGCATCAACGCCCTCGAAGCTAAAGGCATGGCGCGCATCCGCGCCCACCCGCGCATAGCGACCGTGTCCGGCCAGCAGGCCGAGATCTTCATCGGTCAGCAGCGATACATCTCGATCCCAATCGAGAACGAGTATGGCGGCTCCCGCAACTTCATCGACGCCGGCGTCCGGCTTGAGATCACGCCTTACACCGGCGGCGAGGGCGATATCCTCGTCGACCTCGAGCCCGAGGTCAGCACGATGAGCGCCGTCGACCCCGTCACCGGACTCCCGGACAAGACCACCCGTCGCGCGGAGACCATGGTCCTCGTGCCCGACGGCGACACAATCATCATCGGCGGACTTGTGCTTGACGAGACTCATGTCAGCAAGCGCAAAGTCCCAATTCTCGGCGACCTGCCGCTGATCGGCAAGCTCTTCACGTCCAAGGACACCGATACGAAACAGACCGAACTCGTCATCTTCGTCACCCCGCGCGTCCTGTCTCAGACAGGCCACTTGCCCGAGCAGGAAGAGGCTGAGTTGAAAGCCCGCATGCTCGGCGACGAGGGGGATTCCCAGACCCAGTGACGGCCCGCTATCCCGCGCGGGCCTTGAGCGTCGCGCGCCCGTGCGGGTTGACAACTGGACTCATCGGAGCGCTGTGCATCGCGATCACGGTCGGCCTGCTCGCGCCGGCTCGCGGCCAGAGCCGTCCGTACTACAGCATCACCGAGATCAAGGCCAAGCGCCTAAAGAACGCCGTGATCCTGACCATCAAGGCCGATGGCGCGATGACCGACGCCCACGCTGAGGAGTGGCACTACCTCAGCGGCTCCAGCCCCAAGATGGTCGACACGCTGCACCTCGAATGCCCCACGGGCAAGTCCAAGGTCGGCGACTTCGTCGACATCAGCATGTACCCCATCAGCCATGTGGAGCTGGAACCCCGCTCCTGGAGCAACGACGGCATAGGCCTCAACCTCCGCATCAAGCTATACAACGAAGCCCGCGTCCGACACATTAAGACGCCTCACATCAGCGGCGACTGGTACTGGGATCCATCGATGGGGTGCTGCTTCGACGGCGAGCCCGGACGCAACAAGCAGACCTTCGTCTACACCGTGCTCAGCGATCGGTTCCCGCCCCCCGAGGTCACAGCCGCCGAACCCGACGAGGAGTGGTTCAACCTCGACGACGGGCCCGACGGCACGTACACCTTGGACTGCCTGAACGTCGACATCAACACGCTGGCTCACGAGGTCGGTCGGCGCACCGGCGCGCGCATCATGGTAGACGAGTCGGTCAAGCGCCGGGTCACGGCCAACCTCCCCGAGATGACGGTCCCCGAACTGCTCGACGGGATCGCTCAGGCCTACGGGCTTGCGCTCGAAAGCCAGGGCGGACAGTGGGTCTTCAGCCAAGGCCTGACGACCAACGTCGCCACCTACCAAACCAACGTCACTCAGGTGGTGGAGGTCGAGCACCTGTCTGCCCAGGCGGCGCTGGACCTCCTACCGAATTTCCTGCTCAAGTACGTTAAGCCCAGCGACGCTCAGAACGCCCTGATCGTGGCCGGGCCGCCGCAGCTCGTCCGCCGCGTCCGAGAGGACGTCGCCAAGATCGACGCGCCGCCGCAGCAGATCCGCATTGACGTCACCGCAGTCAAGATCGCCAAGGCCGGCGCCTGGCAACATCAGCTCGAAGCCTACGCCTCCCACGGACAGAACTCGCTCTACACCAATCCGGCGACAGGCTCGTTGAGCTATGACCATCTCGGCGACGACTCTCGGGACACCATCGCTTTCCTCCGCGAACTCAAGCAGACCGGGGCCGTCGACACCCTCGCCAAGGCGCACATCACTCTGGTCAACGGCAAGTTCGCATCCCTCTTCCTGGGACAGAACCGCTACATCCAAGTCACGCGCAACACCTGGGAAGGCGACGAGACATATGCGGTGCCGATCGACTTGGGCGTGCGCCTGAGCCTGATGGCATGGACCGGCAGCAAGGACGTCGTCATCTGGATGATGCCGGTCATCACCGCCCTCGGCGGCGTCGACACCACTACGAATCTGCCGATCGTCGACCGCTATGAGACGCGCGGGGCAATCATCGTGCCGGACGGACACACGCTGCTACTGGGCGGCATCCGACTGCGCCACGATTCCAAGCTGAAGCAGAACACAAGCATCTTCGGGATCCACTCGGGCTATGGCTTCATCCCGCCAAACCGGACCAGGCTTGAAGAAGACTCCGAGATCGCGCTGTTCATCACGGCCAATATCCTCGGTGAGTTCGCCACTGACAGCGCCGAGTTCAGCGGCCGCCTTGCGCGTGACCTCAAGCGCGAGGGCCTGCAACTCCGCTACGACCCGCTCGACGGCCCTCCCGACGATACCGACCACGTAGAAATCCTGCCGCCGCCCACCCCTGGCGACGGCGAAGCACCACAGACGGCCGAGCCGACGGAGCCCATTCCGTCGGCCCACGTGCCGGAGACAGGAAGGACACAATCGTGAAGTCATCTCGTGCCCTCATCACCACCACGATCATCGCGCTCGCAGTGTGCTGGCTCGCAGGCGCGGCCCATGCCATCGTCTACTGCAACATCACCAAGGTCGAGGCCAAGGAACTCAAGAACGGCGTTCAGATCATCGTGACCGCCGATGGATCTCTCGACTTCGATGGCCGCGACGACGGTTACCGAAGTCGGATTCGCCTCCGGTTCAGCGGCGCCAAGAGCGCCCTTGAGACGAACTTCATCGACGTCGGCATGTACCCCGTCAGCTACGTCCAGGTCTCCGTGCCTCAGGGCGCTGTCGAGGGCGTCGGCATCGACATGAACATTGCGCTCTTCACGGGAGCCAAGTACGCCGTCACCCGCAGCACGGACCAGACTAAGGTCATCATCACCGTCTCGAGCGAGCGCACCATCGAGACCGGCGGCGCGGGCACTGGCTCCGACGAACTCACTGAACTTGAGAAGGCCATGGAGATCACCTACGAGGACGAACTCCTTACGGTCTACGCCGTGAAGGCCAACATCCACAAGCTCATCGCCAAGATCGCTCGCGAGTGCGGCATCCAGATCGCCATCGACGACAAGGTCAAGCGCGAAACCACGATCAGTCTCGAAGGCCTCCCCCCGCTTGAGGTCATCCGCGGCATCGCCGCCGCGTACGGGCTGGCCCTGCTTGAGCGCGACGGCAAGCTGATGATCTCTGAAGGCGTCCCGAACGACTTAGCAACATACAACATGTCCGGCACCCAGTCATTCAGGATGCAGTACGTCCGCGCCCACACCGCGTCGGGCCTCCTGCCGACGTTCCTTTACAGCTACCTGCACGTCAACCCCGAGCAGAACGCCGTCGTCGTCACGGCCCCGCGCCAGATGCTCGGCAAGATCGAGCGCGACCTGAAGAAGATCGACGTCGCGCCGCAGCAGATCATGATCGAGGCCGTCGCTGTCGAATACGCCAACACAAAGGACGCCGAAGTCAATCTCAACTTCGCTCGCGTCGGAGCCAACGAGGGCGGGAGCATCAACACCGCCACCGGCGATCTTGGGTATGAGCGCTGGGAGCGCGGCGACAACTGGCTCGATCCCGAGGGCAACAATCGCGTCGCGAGCCAGTGGACTCTCGTCGGCCGCATGCCACACGACTTCAACGGCCAGCTCAACGCGCTCGTCAACAGGGGCCGTGCCGACGTGAAGGCGCGCCCGCGCATGGTCACGCTGAACGGCCGAGGCGCCGAGATCTTCGTCGGTACCGAGCGGTTCATCAAGGTCACCTACGTCCGCTACGGCAACATCCAGGAGAAAATCCAAGGCGTCAACGTCGGCGTCACGCTCAACATCTACGCCTGGACGGGCGGCAACGGGGAGATCACCACGTCGATCACCTCCACCGTCTCAAACATCCAGGAACTCGACCCGCAAACAGGCCTGCCGCTTCTCAGCCAGCGCACGGCCTCGACCACCGTCCGCGCGCGCGATGGCGAGACGATCGTCGTCGGCGGCCTGGTGCAGAAGCAGGACTTCGTCACCAAACGGAAGATCCCCGTGCTCGGAGATCTCCCGCTCATCGGCGGCTTCTTCCGTTCCACCAACCGCACGAGCAACAACTCTGAGCTGGTGATCCTCGTGACGCCCACGATCCTCAACGCCGATGGCCGCCACCCCGACGAGGAAACAGAACAGACGACGCGCGAGCGCTTCCTCGGCGCGGGGGCGGGCGACGGAGTCCAGGGCTACTAATGCTCGAAGCGCATCGCCGCCGTCGTAGGTCGGATCTCCTGATCCGACGCCGTCTGGACGGGCCAGGCGGCGGGTGCATGGGGTCCCCATCCCGCCCGCGATCACCGCGCACCCCAAAGACAAGGGCGAGGCCACATTGGCCTCGCCCTTTCGATTCCCGTCCCTGGTATCCCGTCTCGCGTTCACGCGCGGTCTTACACCCTCTTCGGCAGCTCATACCCCTTGCGCCGCGTCCGGTCGAGGAGCTTGTTGGCTTCCTTGTCGCCCACGAACTTCTCCTTCACCGGGTCCCATTCCGCGCGCCGACCGATCCACCGCGCGATGTTCCCCAGGTGACACACCGTCCCCGAGCGATGCCCCACCTCAACATCACACACTGGCATCTCGCGGGAGATGATGCAGTCAAGCCAGTTCTTCGTGTGGTTGTTGCTCTCATAGAGCCGGATGTCGTCATCGCCGATCGGCTCCTGAGCGATCTCGACCGGGTCGGAGACACACTTCCCTCGGTCGATGGTGATCGTCCCCTTCTCCCCGATGAAGATCGCCCCGCCGCCAGGCCCGTTCCCCAACTCCATTATCGTGTCGTCGCCATACCTCATGAAGACCTTCGGCGAGCGCGTCGCGGATTCGCCCGGTCCGCGCCCGGTCGGCTCCGTGTAGGTCGGCGGCTCGAAGGCATCGCCTTCCGTCCAGATCTCATTCGGGCCCGATTCGTCCATGCCAAGCGCCCACTGAATCTGGTCGAAGCCATGACTCCCCCAGCCGGTCATCTCGCCCCCGGAGTACGTGCGGAACGAGATCCATCCGGGATTCCTGCGCGGGGTGAACAGGTCGATGTGGTACGGGACGGGCTCGATGGGTCCGCACCACATGTCCCAGTCGAGGCCGTCGGGCACGGCCTGGCCCGCCAATGCGTCCTCCCACGGGCTGGGGTAATTGCTGGCGATCACCCGCTGAATCTTCCCGATCCGCCCGTTTCGGATCAGTTCGCACCCATACCGGTTCTTGGCCATCGAGCGCTGTTGGCTGCCCGTCTGCCACACGCGCTCATACTTCCTGACCGCTTCGACCATCAGCCGCCCCTCGCGGATCGTGAGGCTCATTGGCTTCTCGACGTAAACATCCTTGCCCGCCTGACACGCGTGGATGCAAGTCAGCGCGCGCCAGTGATCGACCGTCGCGGAGATGACGCCATCGATGTCGTCGCGCTCCAACAGGAGCCGATAGTCCTGGCACGCCTCGCCGCCGTACTTGTCCGCGAACGCCTTCGCGCGGTTGATATCGACATCCGCAAAGCCGACCCACCGAACCCTCGGATCGCCGGCGCAGCTACCGACGACCTGCGCGCCTCGTCGGCCGACGCCGATCGCCGCCAGGCCGATCTGGTCGTTCGGCGCAACTTCCTGGCTGAGCAATCCGGACGGCAATATATATGGCAGCGCCATCGTCCCAGCGGCGACGGACGCGGAGCGGCGTAGGAACGAACGACGATCGGTCTTGGTCATGCTGAATTCCTCGATTCAGGCAGTTGCAGATAATTCGATGGTTAGCCTCGCAGCCCCAAGGACCTCCAGGCGCGGAGGCGCCGGGCGCCCTCGGGAAGAAGAACCGGGGACACCGAGCGTTCGGAGGACACTTGGCATCATGTCGGCGACAGCCATCATCGCAATCATGCTGACCGGGCCCGCCCTCGCGGAGGACGCCCAACTCCTCGTCCGAGGCGAGTGGCAAGCCACGCCTGTCCGCGATCTACCAGAGAGCCTCGACCCCGTCGAACTGTGCGAGTATGGCGGCTGGCGAGCCCGGCAGGTAGATGCCACCGGCTTCTTCCGCACCGAGCGGATTGATGGCCGCTGGTGGCTCGTCGACCCGGACGGGCACCTCTTCATCAGCGTCGGGCTCTGTTCGGTCGCGCCTGAGGGCGTCGACAAGGATCCCCTCGCGCTCCAGCGCTACTTCGGCGACATCGGTACGTGGGCGATCAGAACAGCCAAGCTCCTGCAGGGGCTCGGCTTCAACTCCCTCGGGTGCTGGTCCGATTGGCGACCCATTCGCGCGAGCGAACATCCGATGCCCTACTTCCCCCGCTGGAACTTCATGCGGACCTACAAGAATCAGCGCGACCCGAAGTGGGGGCCGCCCGGCTGGCCGAATGACTGCATGCCGCTCTTCGATCCGGATTTCGAGAGCTTCTGCGATAGCCACGCCCAGCAACTCGCGGCGACTAAGGACGACCCGTACCTCGTCGGCCACTTCAGCGACAACGAGTTGCCCTTCCGGCCGAACCTCCTGGATCTGTATCTCGAGCAAGACCCCGGCGACACGGGGTACCAGGCGGCGCGGAAGTGGCTGGACGAATCTCGCGCCGCGACGGGCACTCCGGCTGAAGCCGAAATCACCCTAGCAGAGCAGGACGCCTTTCTCGAGTTTGCCTCGGACCGCTACTACCGCATCGTCAACGAGGCCATCAAGCGCCACGACTCCAACCACCTCTTCGTCGGCAGTCGCGTCCATGGCCGGACCATCCGACCGGCGACCCTTCGCGGCGCGCGCCACGCGGACGTTGTGAGCGTCAACTACTACCATCGCTGGTCGCCCGAGTCGGAGAGGCTCGACGGCTGGGTGGAGGCAGCGGGCAGGCCGTTCCTGAACTCGGAGTGGTACGCGATGAAGCTCGACAGCAAGGACGTCGAGACCTCGGGAGCGGGCTTCCGAGTCAAGACGCAGCGAGACCGCGGGCTCTTCTACCGCAACATGGTGCTCGGATTGCTCGACCACCCCGGGTGCGTGGGATGGCATTGGTTCAAGTATGGCGGCGACAACGATCAGACATCGCGCGGCTTCGTGAGCGAGGAATTCCTACCTCACTCGGAGATGCACGGCGTGATGAGCAAGACCAACAAGCACGTCTATGGCATTGCGCCGTTAGGAGACTCACAGAATGGTCCGTGAGAACATCGACTGGCCCGAATTCCTCGCGCGCCAGGATATGATCCGGCAACGCATCCCGCGAGACTGGTACGAGGGCGCTTTCACCGGCAACGGACTGCTAGGGAGCATGATCTACGCCGAGGAGGAAGAGGGCGAGATCGCGGGCTTGCGCTTTGACGTCGGCCGCGCGGACGTGGTAGGCGCCCCGAGCGATTCCCCATACGACTGCCCGCCCCGCATCCCCATCGGCCGTTACATCCTGCGCCCCTCGGGGAGCATCACCGGCGGGACGGCTCACCTCGACCTGCACAACGCGGAGGCCCGCGGCGTCGTCGAGACAACTCAGGGCACCGTGCGCTGGCGCTGCATCACCCACGCGACCGACGACGTCACGCTGATCGAAGTGGCGGCGAGCGAGAATGAGCAGGGGACATCTCTCGGGTGCGTTATTGAGGAGCATTCCGGCGTCCGAGACGAGTCCGAGGACGGCTACAACCTCCACATAGTGACGCTGAATGACGGCAACGAGATCGCCATCGCCGAGCGGCGGATCGTTCTCGCGCCGGGGCACTGGGTCATTGCCTACAGCGTCGGCAACGACCCCGTCCGGCGCCAGGAGAACATGGGCGACGGCCGAATCCTCCTCAGCGCCAGGGACGAGGCGATCCAGAGCATCGAGGCGGCGCTGGAGAGTAACCTGGACGAGTTGATCGCCTCCCACCGCGAGTGGTGGCACGCCTACTACCCCGCGAGTTTCGTGACTCTTCCCCACGCCCGCGCCGAGAGCTACTACTGGATCCAGATCTACAAGATGGGCTGTGCCGGACGGCGGGGCAGACCCGCCATCGACAACCTCGGCCCATGGTCTACCGAGACCAACTACCCCCACTTCTGGTGGAACCTCAACGCCCAACTCATCTACTGGCCCCAGTTCGCCACCAACCACCTCGAGTATGGCGAGCCGTTCCTCGAGATGCTGGACCGAAGCATCACCATCAGCCCCACTCGGTCGCAGGATTACGCTGCGGTCAAGCACGTCTCGTCCTTCGTCTGGGACACGGCCGAGGGCGACTCCTGCCACCTCGTCTGGTGCTGCCACAATTACTGGCTGCACTACCGTCATTCGATGGACGAATCGCTACTCCCCCGCCTCTTCTCCCTGCTGCGCCTCTGCGTGAATGGGATGACGCGACCCGAGAACATGGTCGAGGGCGATGACGGCCGATTGCACTTGGTCGACTGCCGCTCGCCCGAGTACAGCATGGAGACGCCCCTCGACGACAGCAACTACGAGCTGGCGCTCCTGCGGTGGGGTTGCGAGACCCTTCTGTGGCTGGTGGATCGCCTCGATATCGACGACGCGCTCCGGGCAAGGTGGGCCGACGTGCTCGACCGTCTCGCCGAGTACCCCGTGGACGAGACGGGTCTGAGAATATCGGCCGACATGGGCATCGACAAGGGCCACCGCCACTACTCGCACCTGCTGATGTACTACCCGCTCCGTCTTCGCGGCCCCGAGAACCCAGACGAGCGCGAGCTGCTCGAGCGCTCCATCGAGACATGGCTGAGCGCGCCTGAGGACGAGAAGGGCCGCACTGCGTACACCTGGACAGGCGCCGCGAGCTTCGAGGCGCTGCTCGGCAACGGGAACACGGCGTGGAACCACCTTGAGCACTACCTCAACGCCGACAGCCGAGGCTACCGAATCGTCCAGCCCAACACATTCTACCGGGAGCTGGGGCAGGTCTTCGAGAGCCCCGTCTCATGGGTCGTCAGCATCAACGAGCTGCTCGTGCAAAGCTGGGCTGGACGGATCCAGGTCTTCCCCGCCGTGCCCGGCGAGTGGCCAGACATGACCTTCCACAGCCTCCGCACTGAAGGCGCCTTCCTCGTCAGCGCCTGCCGTCAGGGAGGCAGGACGAAGTGGGTCCACGTGGCCTCCGAAGCCGGCGAGCCCTGCGTGATCGAGCCGGGCTTGGTGGGCGAGGTGAAAGCTGAGGGAGCCACCGTCAAGCGCGTCTCGGGAGGCGTCTACGAACTCGCCATCCGCGAGGGCGAGTCAGCGCTTCTGTATGCCGGCGACCAGCCGCCGGAGGCCGCCATCGAGCCACTTCCGAGAGCCGAAGGCGACGAGAATCCATACCCCGAGCTGCCCTGAGGCCTACCCTCAGCGATGGGAAGCCCACAGGCAACGGTTGGACCACCACACAAGGACCCAAGCGCCCCCCTGGTCAACTCACCCCGGCAAGCCAACTCCGGGGGAGTTTCCATGAGAGAGCTCACGCATCAAGTCGATTTCTGCGTCGTGGGCGGTGGAATGGCAGGTCTCTGCGCAGCCGTCGCGGCGGCGCGGCGCGGTGCCAAGGTCGCGCTGATTCAGGACCGCCCCATGCTCGGCGGCAACGCGTCGAGCGAAATCCGCATGCACGTCTGCGGAGCCCACGGGCCCAGCAACAAGGAGACGGGCATCGTCGAGGAGATCATGCTCGAGAACTTCCACCGCAACGCCCTCGGCAACTGGCACATCTGGGACACGGTGCTATACGAGACCGCGCGGTTCGAGCCCAACATCACGCTGCTTCTGAACTGCTCCGTGAATGATGCCGAGATGGACCGGGGCCTGATCCGAAGCGTAAGAGCCTGGCAACTGACGTCGGAGACCTGGCATACGGTTGAGGCCACGCTGTTCGCGGATTGCTCCGGCGACAGCATCCTCGCCCCCCTGTCGGGCGCGGAGTTCCGTATCGGCCGCGAGGCGTCGAGCGAATTCAACGAAGACATCGAGCCGCCCGAGGCCGACCGGAAGACGATGGGCATGAGCATACTGATCCAGGGGCGCGAGACCACCGAGCCGCAACCGTTCGTCGCGCCGGACTGGGCACATGCCTACCTCACCGATGACGAGCTGCCGAATCGAGGACACGATCACGCAACCACGAACTTCTGGTGGATCGAGTTGGGCGGCGAGAATGACAGCATCCACGACACGGAAGAGCTGCGCGATGAGCTGATGAAGGTCGCCTTCGGCGTGTGGGATCACATCAAGAACCACGGCGAGCACGGGGCCGACAACTGGGCTCTCGAGTGGATCGGTATTCTGCCGGGCAAACGCGAGAGCCGCCGATACATCGGCGACCACATCCTGACGCAGAATGACGTGCGCGCCGAAGGGCGGTTTGACGACCTCGTCGCCTATGGCGGTTGGTCCATGGATGACCACCATCCCGCGGGATTTCGCCATCCCGGCGCGCCGACGATCTTTCACCCCGCTCCGTCCCCGTTTGGCATCCCATACCGCAGCCTCTACTCCAAGAACGTCGACAACTTGCTCTTCGCCGGCCGAAACATCAGCGCCACCCACGCGGCGATGAGTTCAACACGCGTCATGGCTACCTGCGCAACGTTGGGCCAGGCCGCCGGCACTGCGGCCGCCATCGCGGTTCGCGATGGACTCACTCCGCGCGACGTGTACGAGCAACGGGCGCCCGAGCTGAAGCAGGCCCTGATGGACGACGACTGCTATCTGCCGTGGAACGCGCGGGCCATACCGCAGGTATCAGCCACCGCGAAGCTGACTGCATCCGAGGGCGATCCCGAGCCGCTGCGCAACGGCTTCGACCGTCCTATCGGCGATGTGGACAATGGCTGGACATGCCCCGTCGGTGGCTGGGTGGAGTATTCCTTCGATGAGCCCACGGAGCTGACGCGAGCGCGGATCGTCTTCGACAGCGACCTCAACAGGCACCGGCTCAACCTCCCGAGCAGCTATCCCCTCGACCAGCCCGCTCGCGGCGTACCCGCCACGATGGTGAAGGCCTTTCGCCTGGAGGCCAAGACCGACGACGGGGAGTGGCAAGCGGTCGCCGAGGCCTCCGGGAGTCGCCAGCGACTCGTGAAGGTGCCGCTGGCCATCACGACGTCGGCGATTCGACTCATACCGGAAGCCACGTGGGGCGCCGATGACGCCCACATCTTCGCATTCGACGTGGCGTAGCCATCGGAGGCGTGCCGAGAAAGCGCCAAAGCTCCCGCGTCCAATTGAAGGTAATTGCCGGCGCAGGCTGAACTAAGCTGTCTGACAGGCATCTGGACTGCGATCATTACTCGACACGCTCTGCGCGACGCGAAAGGATGGCGTCACAGTGCCCGACAGACTCCTCGTCGTTGAGGATGAAGAGCATGTTCGCGCCGTCATCACCAGGAAATTCCGAGCCGAAGGCTACGAGGTCTTCGAAGCGGAGACCGGCGCGGAGGGGCTTCACCTAGTCGAAGAAGAAAAGCCCGACGTCATTCTCCTCGACATACGACTGCCTGATATCGATGGCGTCAGCGTCTGCCAGGAAGCCCGGCGCATGACGTCCGTGCCCATCCTGATGCTTACGGCCGAGGTCGCCCCGGAGACCGCCATTCGGGCCCTGGCCGTGGGCGCCAACGATTACATCCGCAAGCCCGTCGACCTGGGCGAGCTGGTGGCTCGCGTTCAAGCAGCTCTACGGACGGCCACGCTCGTCGAGGAGACCGACGGTGTCATCGAGGCCGGGCCGCTGTCGGTGGACGAGACCAACGCCGTTGCGACGTACCGAGGCCGTGATATCGGCGCGTCGGCAACAGAAATCCGGCTACTGGGTCACCTCGCAAGGAATGCCGGCCGGTTACTCACCCGCGAGCAGCTCGTGAAGGCCGCGTGGGAGGGCGAGCGCGACCCCCACCTCATCGAAGTTCATGTCTCAAACCTCAGGAAGAAGCTCCGCGAGGCAGGCTGCCAGGAGCAGCTGATTCGCACCGTTCAGGGACGCGGCTACAGACTCTCCCCCATCTAAGCAAGCCCACATTCGACCACAGGCCCCCGTATGCGCCCGTACGGGCGTCGTTTCGGCATGTTTACAGCGTGTTGAGATTCGCTTGAGGCGGTTGAGTTGAATTGAGCGAATCTGAGCGCAATTGAATGAGGCCGCGCGCGCCATGAGGGGTATCTAATACTCAGTAACGGACGGAACGGGTCTCAGAAATCGACCACCAGGAGGCGAAACAGGGGGCGCACCAGAGCCATCAGGAACCGGGGCGGCGAAGCGGGGGTACGGTGAGGACGGAGCCGAAAAGAACTGGGTGACGTGGGGGCAAAGAGGACTGGCGCAGGGGCGGAAGACGCAGGGGGAGCGGTTGGAACTGGGGACGGACCGAGGTGGAGGAGCGGACGGCAAAGAGGACTGGCGAAGGGGCGGAAGACGCAGGGGGAGCGGTTGGATTTGGGGCGGACCGAGGCGGAGGAGAGAAGCGCTAGGGGTGAGGCAACAAGAGAAGTCAACGCGATCAGCGAGGTACGTCTCGACGATGAGACACCTCGCTGATTGTCAGTTCTACTGGTCCCTCACCAGAATCCCAGTGCTCGATCAGAACTGAGCCTTGTAGTCTGTGGCCTTGTGCCGGATGATCTCGCCGCTGACCATGTAGATGACATCCTCGGCTATATTCGTGGCGTGGTCGGCGATCCGCTCCAGGTGGCGTGATACCGACAGGATGTGCATCAGGCGCTCAAGCTCCTCTGGGTGCGAGCGGATGCGGTCCTGCGTCTCGAAGTACATCCGGCGGTTGAGTTCGTCAACCTCATCGTCGGCGACGAATATCCGGGCCGCCAGGTGGCCGTCCATGTTGACCAACGCGTCCAGGCTGTCCTTGAGCATCTTCTGCGCGGCCGAGGCCATCTGCCCGATCATCGCGGGCACGGGGGTGGGGGCCTCGTCGGCAAGGAAATCGGCACGTTCGGCGATGTTAACCGCCATGTCGCCAATCCGCTCGAGATCGCTGTTGATCTTGAGCACCGCGATGATGAAGCGCAGATCCGTCGCGACCGGCTGGTAGAGCGCGAGCAGCTTCAGGCACTCTTCCTCGACGTCGACCTCCGCCAGGTCAATGACGTCGTCATCGTTCTTTATGACCCTGGCGGCGAGCGCGGCGTCCCTATCCTCAAGCGCCTTCACGGCGAGTTGGACGCTCTCCTCAACGATGGCGCTCAGCGACAGAATCCGCTTCTTGAGGCCCTCTATCTCGCGATGCAGATGGCTGGTCATTAGATTGGCTCCGTCATGGATTGGCTGGCGCGGCGTCTAGCCGTACCGCCCGGTTACGTAGTCTTGGGTGCGTCCGTCCTTCGGATTCTGAAACACCTGGGGAGTGGCGCCAAATTCTACCAGTTCCCCCAGAAGCATGAAGCCGCAATCCTGCGAGACCCGGGCCGCCTGCTGCATGTTGTGCGTCACGATGACGATCGTGTACTCATCCTTCAGCCGGCCCATCAGTTCCTCCAGGCTCTGGGTCGCAACCGGGTCCAGAGCCGAGCACGGTTCGTCCATCAGCAGGATGTCGGGGATGACCGTCAGCAACCGGGCGATACACAGCCGCTGCTGCTGTTCGAGTGACAGAGTCAATGCCGACTTCCGCAATGAGTCCTTCAACTCATCCCACAGAAGCACTTCGCCAAGGCATCGCTCCACGGTCTCATCAAGCTCCGCGCCCTTGGCGGTTCGATGCACGCGCGCTCCGAACGCGACGTTCTCGTAGATGGACAGAGGGAACGGATTCGGCCGCTGGAAGACCATCCCAATCCGCTTCCGAAGAGCAACGAGGTCAACCCCCGGCCCATAGATCTCCTCATCGACCACCCGCACGCTGCCTTCCACGCGAACGCTGGGCGTGAGGTCGTTCATGCGGTTGAACGTCCGCAGGAGCGTCGACTTCCCGCAGCCCGATGGACCGATGAGCGCCGTAATCCTGCGTGGCTCCACCGTCAGCCCAACCGACTTGAGAGCCTGGAAGTCCCCGTAGTAGAGGTCGAGGTTCTCGGTCACGATGGCCGCCATGGCTACCCGAACCTCCCCTCGATGTAGTCCTCCGTGCGTTGGTCCGTCGGACGAGTGAACACGTCGGTAGTATCGCCAATCTCAATGAGATCGCCAGACAGCAGGAACGCGGTCCGGTCGCTGACCCTCGCGGCCTGAGCCGTCAGGTTCGTCACCAGAACGATGGTGTACTCCTTCTTCAGCGCCTGAAGCGCGTCCTCGACAGCCGCCGTGGAGATGGGGTCAAGCCCCGAACACGGCTCGTCGAACAGGATGACCTCGGGACGCACGGCTAACGCCCGCGCGATGCACAAGCGCTGCTGCTGCCCGCCCGAGAGGTTTAGCGCCGGCTCATCGAGACGGTCCTTCACCTCGTCCCAGAGGTGGGACGCCGTGAGGCTGTGCTCAACGACGTCGGGTAGCTCCGACTTCGGAACCGTCTTCAGCCGCTTCGGACCGTAGGCGACGTTCTCGTAAATGGTCAACGGAAGCGGCATCGGCAGAGCAAAGACGATACCGATCCTCTGACGGACAAGCGAGGCGTCTCGGCTCGAGAGCGTGTCCTCCCCGTCCAGCAGAACCCTCCCCGTCGCACGCGTGTTAGCCGTCAGCTCCAGCGTCCGGTTCAGCACTCGCAGGAAGGTCGACTTCCCGCTATTCGCCGGGCCGATGATCCCCAGGATCTCGTTGCGCATGACCGTCAGGCTGAGATTCTCGATGACGGCGTCCTGACCGTAATAGACCGTCAGGTCGCGGACATCGATCTTGATGTCGCTTGGGGCAATCATGTCTACCATTTTCTCTTCGCCCTCAACCGCGCGCGCAACAGTATCGCGAAGAAGTTGAACGCGAACACCAGGCCGAGCAGCACGAGGGCCGTGCCATACTTCTGCTCGGAGCTGACGCCTGGGACCGAAGTCGCGATGATATAGAGGTGGTATGGTAGGGCCATCACCTGCTCAAAGACGGAAGTGGGCAACTCGGGCTTGTAGAGCGCGGCGGCGCAGAAGAGGATCGGCGCTGTCTCACCCGCAGCCCGGCTAACCTCCAGGATGATTCCGGTGAGGATCCCCGGGATGGCGTTGGGCAGGACGATGTGCCGGATCGTCTGCCACTTGCTGACTCCCAGCGAGAGGCTGGCCTCGCGGAAGTGCTGCGGCACGGAGTCAAGCGCTTCCTTGGATGCCGTGATGATGACGGGCAGGTTCATCACGGCCAGCGTCAGCCCGCCCGCGAGGATCGAGGCCCCGAGTTTCATGTAGTTGACGAACAGCGCCATACCAAACAGCGCGTAAACGATCGACGGCACCCCCGCGAGGTTGATAATCGCCAGGCGGACCAGCCGGGTGAGGAAGTTCTCGGACGCGTACTCATTGAGGTAGATCGCGGCGAAGACGCCGAAGGGCACGGCGAAGACGACCGCCGCGACCACAAGACAGATCGTCCCGACAATGGCCGGGAAGATCCCGCCCTCTACCATCCCCGGGGCCGGGAATGTCGTGAGGAATTCCCAACTGAGGGCCGGCGCCCCCTCCTTGACGATGATCCCAATGATCACCAGGGCGGGCACGATAACCACGATCGTTGTCAGCCCCATGAGGGCGAAGGCGAGCTTCTGCTTGATTGCGGACTTCATCGCGCGCCTCCCCGGCCCTTCTGAAGAAAGGCATCCGCAATGAGGTTCACGATGAATGTGATGGCAAAGAGCACGATTGCGATCCCGAAGAGCGCCGCATAGTGATCGCTACCCTTGACCGTCTCGCCCATTTCAGCCGCGATCGTCGCGGTCATCGTCCGTACGGGCACGAGCAACGAGAGCTTGATCTGGGCGGCGTTTCCCGTGATCATCATGACCGCCATCGTCTCGCCGATGACCCGGCCAATGCCGAGCATCACGGCCGCCACAATCCCCGGGCCCGCCGCTCGCAGGCAGACGCGCCAGATATACTCCCACCGCGTCGCGCCGAGGGCGAGGGCGGCTTCCTTGTAGCCCTTCGGGACGGCGGTGATGGCGTCCTCGGCGATGCTGACGGTGGTTGGCATCGCCATGAGCGAGAGCATCAGCGACCCCGTGAGCGCCGTCTGCCCAATCGGCAGATTGAAGAGGTCGCCGACGAAAGGCGCGACGACAAGCATGCCGACGAACCCGATAACAACACTCGGGATCGCGGCGAGAAGCTCAATGCCCGTCTTCAGCCACTCCTTGACCTTCGGTGGGGCGACCTCGGCAATGTAAACCGCGCTGGCGACACCCAGGGGGATGGATATCGCCGCAGCGCCGATCGTGACGGAAAGCGAACCCCATATCAGCGCCAGAATGCCAAACTTCGGCGGGTCGGAGATGGGGTACCAGGCCTTGCCCCCGACGAACTCGCCGAGGCCGACCGTCTTGAACACCCCGATCCCCTCCTTCACGAGGAAGGTAAAGATCAGGATGACGAAGATGATGCAGGCGAGTCCGCTGAGAGCGATGAGCTTCTCGATCAGGAACTCCCAGGCTCTCTCGAGCTTGGATCGACGATGCATGTTCCGCACTTCCAGATTGCTGCGATGTGCCGACTACGGTTACTGCGCGGCGGCAGAGCTCGGCGCCTGGACGAACTCCAAGTCCTTGACGATCTGTTGCCCCTCCGGGCCAAGGATGAAGTCGATGTATCCCTTCACGTCGCCTTCGGGCGCGCCGTTCGTGATGAGGAGCAACGGTCGCGAGATTGAGTAGCTGCCGTCGAGCACGTTCTCAGGAGCCGGGAGCACAAACGGGCCGTCCGCGTTCTCGGCCACGGCAATCGGCTTCTGGTCCTCACTGAGATATCCCATGCCGTAGTAGCCGATGACCCTCGGGTTCTGCGCGGCAATGTCGGCAATGGCCTGCGAAGACGGCTGGAGCAGCGCGCCTGGTGCGAACTCTGACTGGCTGTCCTTGTCTCCCTTGCGCAGCACGTGCTCCTTGAAGTAGACATGCGTCCCTGAGTTGACTTCGCGCGAGAGCAGCACGATGACATCATCCTCGCCGCCCACTTCTCGCCAGTTGGTGATTTCACCGGTGAAGATCGCGGCGAGTTCGTCGACGGTCAACTCGCCGACGGGGTTTTCCGGATGGACAACGACCGCGAGGCCGTCGAGAGCCACGACCGTCTCCTGCGGATCTAGCCCCTTCTCGTCGGCGAGGGTGATCTCTTTGCCCTCCATGCGGCGGGAGGCGTTCGCGATGTCGCACGTGCCGTTGAGCATCGCCGCGATACCGGTGCCTGATCCGCCACCCGTGACGGACACTTGCGTGCCGGTCTTCTCGTAGTAGGCCGCCGCCCAAGCCTGGGCGACGTTTGCCATGGTGTCAGAGCCTATGACCTGCAGCCCGCCACCCCCCGTCGCCGAGCCTGAGCCCCGCTCCGGCCGACTGCAACCCAGGACGCACGCGGCGAGGGCCGCAACCACGGTAACAACGGACGCGCGCCAGATCATGGGGGATCCTCTCATTGGTCTCATCAGCCGTCAGTCTAAGCACCCATTGTTAGCGTTCTGTTAGGATCCCAAGAGTTTGCAGTGAGCGGGGCAACCAGACACGAAGGGGCCGCCGCGAAACCTCCGCGACGGCCTTGAATGCTGATAGGGGAACGACCGTGGCTACCCGTACTTCGCAGACAGCGTCTCCAGCACGTTTGCCGCGTCCTCGCAACGGTCGGTCGCGCGCTCGAGGCGCTCGTAAATCCCGTTCCAGTGGCTGACCATGATCATCGCGTGGGCGAAGTCCTGCCACGTGCCGGTCTCGATGGTGTCCCTCGCCCGGTGCAACTCGCCGGCAAGCGCCGCGCGCTCGATCTCGTCGGCCTGATTCTCCAGCAGGTGAATGCTCCGCCAGTGATGGCTCTTGTCCCCGCCGATGTTCTCCAGTCCCCCAACCACGTGCTCGACTTCCTCGGCCGACTTCACGAGGATGTCGACCAAATCGATCGCCGGCTGGTTGACCGAGGTGAGTTCTGACCGCTCAACGCGGGTCGCGACGCCCTCGCATAGGTCGAGCACGTCATCGAGACACTGCGCGAGTTCGGAGATGTCCTCACGGTCAAGCGGCGTGATGAAGTCACGATTCAGCCGCCGCATGATCTCCTGCGTAATCCGGTCGCCCTCCTGCTCGGCCGCCTTGACGGCCGCGATCTTCTCCCCGACGGACTCGAATTCGTGGAACAGATCTTGCAGGAGTTTGGTGCCGCGCGTAACATTCGCGCTCGCTTCTTTGAGCAAATCGTAGAACTTCTCAGACGGCGGCTGGAAGGCGCGAATGATCGCCTGCAAGCCTCGGACGACGAAATTCTTGGCCATTACTGCTCCTCCTATATGCCAAAGGGCGCGATAATCCACCAAGCGACGATGCCGATTATCGCGGAACCGGGCACTGTGAAGACCCACGCCCCTATGATCCGGCCCGCTACGCCCCAGCGGACCATGGACAGGCTGCGAACGGAACCCACGCCCATGATGCTCGAGGTGATGGTGTGCGTTGTGCTGACCGGCAGGCCGAACACGCTCGCCAGGCCGGTAATCGTGGCCGCGGCCGTCTCAGCCGAGAAACCGTGAATCGTCCGCAGCGATGCGATCTTCATCCCCATCGTGCGGATGATCCGCCAACCGCCCATGTACGTCCCCAGCCCCATGGCGGCGCCGCATATCAGAATGACCCAGAAGGGCACGTGGAACGTCTCCAAGACCCCGTATGACACCAGCGACATCGTGATGATGCCCATGGCGTTCTGAGTGTCGTTCATCCCGTGCGTGAGAGCCATGTACATCGCCGACAGAATCTGCAGCCACCGGAACCCAATCGTGCCCTTGGCGGGCGTGATCTTGAGTAGATGACACACCCAGTTGGTGGCCGTCAGCGTGAGGAACCCGACGAAGAACCCCAGCGTCGGCGCCAGGATCATCCCGATCCCGACTTTGATGAGACCCGCCATCTGGAGGTCCTGCCATCCCAGGCGCACCAGCGTCACGCCCACCAGCCCGCCAACGAGGGCGTGGCTGACCGAGGTCGGCAGTCCCAGATACCAGCACCCCAGCGTCCACAGCGTCGCGCCGATCAGCCCGGCCATGATGAACCCTTGCGTCACCGCCGGGTTGCTCGGATCGACGATCCCCTTGCCGATCGTCTTGGCCACCTGGGTCGTGATGAAGGCGCCGGCGGTGTTGAGAACGCAGGCCAGAATGATCGCCTGGCGCGGCGTGAGGGTCCGGGTGGATACGACGGTCGCGATCGCGTTTGCGCAGTCATCCATCCCATTGACGAAGTCGTACGCCAGGGCGATGAGGATGACCGTGATGAGAAGCGTTAGCTCCAACTCTTGCCCCCGATTCAGCGGGTTCATGAGGGGCAGACACAGCGCGGTGGCACACCACGTATGTGAGTGCGCCACCTGCGTGCCTACCCCCGCCTCAGTTAGCCGCCCTACGAGTTCGGCGTCGCCACCTCAAATCCTCCCAAGGCCAGCCGGGCCTTCCCGGCAATAATCCCCGAACAGGATCGCGCGCCTCGGGCGAGGAACCGGGTCTTACTCGCCACCGAATTGGGAGACCCGAATCGTGCCACTACCGTTGCAGTGCCAAGGGCTCGTTTACGACCCAGAGGACGGCAATCTCGCTCCGCGGGAGGTCCCGCTAGGCGCGCCTCGTGCCGGCGAAATCATCGCAAGAGTGACTCTCAGCAGCATCTGCCGCTCCGACCTGCACACGATCCACGGCGCCCGTCGCCCCGCGGGTCCGCTGATTCTCGGACACGAGATCTGCGGCACCGTCGCGGACCTGGGCCCAGGCGTCGAGTCGGATGCGCAGGGAACGCCGCTTGGGATCGGCGACCGGGTCACGTGGAGCATCGCGGCAAGTTGCGGCGAGTGTCCCAACTGCCTGCGCGGCATCCCGCAGAAATGCGACGTGCTCTTCAAGTACGGGCACGAGACGCTCTCCACCGACCCGCCGCTCAATGGCGGGTTTGCCGAGTACTGCACGTTGGTCCCGGGCACCGCTGTCTACAAACTGTCAGACGACCTGCCCGACGAGACCGCCGTCTTCGCCAACTGCGCGGTGGCAACCGCCGCCGCGATCGTGAGAACGGCCGGTCTCAAGGAGGGGCACTCCGTGCTCGTGCAAGGCGCGGGGTTGCTGGGGCTGTCGGTAGCGGCGTTCTGCGCCGACCACGGAGCCGGCCAAATCGTCGTGACCGATACCTTGCCCGAGCGGCTAGCGCTGGCCCGCGAGTTCGGGGCCACCCACGTCGCTCAACCTGACGCGGTCGAGGGGCAGCATGACGTGGTCGTCGAGGCGTGTGGCCACCCAGGCGTCATCCTGCAGGGCATCAACGCGCTGCGAGTCGGCGGAAGATACGTCATCGCCGGATGCGTCTTTCCTGATGCCACCGTCGACCTGGACCTCTACCCCGTCATCACCAAGATGCTGCGGCTGGAGGGCGTCCACAACTACCGGCCAAACGACCTGGCTCAGGCGCTGTCTCTCCTCGGGCGCGCTCGCGACAGGTTCCCATTCGACCGGGTCGTCAACACTGTCTTCCCCCTCGCGGAGTATCACGAGGCGCTGGCGAAGGCCGAGTCGGCTCCCAGCATTCTCCGCGTTGCCTTGCGCCCGTGACCATTGAGCCGATGGAGGACTGTAATGCCGAAGAAAAGCCTGTTGATCGTAAACACCGGTGACGGCAAAGGCAAGACCACCGCCGCGCTGGGCACTGCATTTCGCGCCCTCGGCCACGGCATGCGCGTCTGCGTGATTCAGTTCATCAAGGGCACGTGGAAATACGGCGAACTCGAGGCCGCCAAACGCTTTGAGGACCTGCTGGAGATCCACGTCAAAGGCGCTGGCTTCACGTGGCAGTCCGAAGACCTTGAGGAAGACATCCGCGTGGCTCGCGAGGCGTGGGACTTCGCCAAGGGCATCATCGCCGAAGCCCGCCACGACATGATCATCCTGGATGAGTTGACCTACCTCATCGAATACAACATGGTCCCCGAGGACGAGGTCCTATCCGTCCTCGCTGGCCGCCCCGAGGGCATGCACGTCATCGTAACCGGCCGGGACGCATCCGACGGCCTCATCGAAGACGCGGACCTGGTCTCCGAAATTCAGCCCATCAAGCACCCCCACGACGCCGGTGTCTCAGCCCAACGCGGCATCGAATTCTGAGTCCGCCCTCCCCGTAACTGGCCCCCCCACCTCACTGTCGAAGGGGTCTCAACAAGCAGACTCCGCGAGGTCCCGAGACGCCGTCCCTCTCCCCACTCCCATCCCCACGTGCCACGGGCAGCTTGCCCGTGGAAGAACCAACTCTCTCGTCCCGCCGTCCCTCTCCTCACTCCCACCCTCTCCCACCTGTGTCGGACACTTGTTTTGCCGCCGTCGCAAAACGGGTGTCTGACACCAAAACTCCCACTCCTCATCCCTCCGCCGTCGCCGCCCGCCGTCCCTCTTCTCACTCCCATCCTCACGGCACCAACACCGGAGTTTCCGCGACGCCGTCCCTCTCTCCGCGCCAATCCACACATGCCATGGGCAATTCGCCCGTGGAAGAACCGTCCTTCTCACCACTCCCACCCTCTCCCACCCGTGTCGGACACCTGTCTTGCCGCCATCGCAAAACGGGTGTCTGACACTATAGCTCCCACTCCTCATCCCTCCGCCGTCGCCGCCCGCCGTCCCTCTCCTCACCCCATCCTCACGGCACCAGCACCGTCTCCGCCGGATCCGGCGTAATGCTGACCTCTCGCCCTGCCACCCGGATGGCCAGCGTCTCCGGCTCCAACTCCGGCCTCGCATCAACCGCGCAGATCAACAACTTCCCATCCACCTCGCGCAGGATCACCCGATGCCGCGACCGATCATACGGCCCCGAGATCGTCGGCCGTCCAATCGCCTCCCGGGCCAGCCCCTTCAGCATCCTGTTGACGGCGCTTTAAACGGGAGGCACTACGGCGGCGTTTGAAATGGGAGGCACCTGGTAGACTACGCCGGATCGCAGGCCCTTTGGCGGCGGGGTTGGAGCGGGGTCTGAGTCCGGAGGAAACCGAGGTGCTAACCGAC
>PVBE011845746.1_pt1 | contig 78777 bp, 65 predicted proteins | sample 1631181 | NCBI WGS metagenome assembly PVBE01 (sample SAMN08397723, study PRJNA350692) | Marine metagenome, whole genome shotgun sequencing project. | isolation source: water | place: Pacific Ocean | collected 2012-04
ATCGCTGCACCATGAAGGCGACGGCTAGACCGGCCACGACGATGATGAAGAGCGCCGCTGCAGCAAGGTGCATGCGACGATCCTGTCGGTGCTCGATGTACTCGTTGGGCAGGAAGTCGTCTGGAGTACGTTTCATGATGGATGTATTCCGTCGGCTGTGCAGGTCAAGCCTGCAGCAATGGTCCATTGCGGACGAATTTGTCGACACCAGTCGGTGAGATCAACGTGGGTCTGTTGACAATTCCACTGCCCAACAGGGTCGCCAACCACGGCGGGCATCCCAAGAGCGCGGGCGAGATGTCTGCAAGGTCCGTCTTGGGCGGCGCCCGCACCAGTGAAGACCACGCGACCAAAGTCGACATGTTCAAACAGGCTGCGGTGGTGACGCATGCACATCTGCAACTCATCGACGATTTCGTCTATTGGGCTGGTGTTGTGAGAGTCGGAAGAATTAGGTGTGTCTTGGATATTGGCAATGCTCGGTGGCGTTCCATCCTGGCGGCGGTTGAGGGTGGCGACAATGTTCTGATCGAGTTGACCTGTCGCAACTGCGACAGGGGAGGCCGTTTCAGATCGGGACCTAGGCGGTGCCACTTCCAGTGCAACCGCTGCGTTGATGCGTCGCGCCATAGCCAGTTGCTGACCGTGGCCGATGGCCACGGTGGTGCCATGGTGATCTAGGTCCATATACAAGGTGGCGGAGTCGGCATCGCGTTCGCGGCGGTTGAGGTGCGCGAAGGCGCGGACCATCATGCTTGCGGGCGAATAGACGCCAGCAACTTCAAAGCGGTGTTCGTGCAGCATTTCAACGTATTGAAGGACAGCAGCCTTTGACATGGCCAAGAGCAATACGTCGCGGCCGGAACGTGGAGCTCGGCCGGCGGCAGGCAGATCGACGACGCGGATAGAGAGGTCGTCGGCAAGTTCAGGGAACCGTGATTGCGCGACAAAGGTGGGGTCTTCATCGCTCTCAAGCCGCACACAGGCCATAGAGACCAAAGGGGCGGGCATCGACACGATGATCTTGCGACCGGACCAGCATTTGTTGTCTCGAATCGATGCAATGGCCTGCGAGGATGCTGCCAGATGCATGTCCAAGTTGAACTGGGCTTCGGTGGCGATTGGGTGCTCAGCAGCCGTGGCCAGCATTGTGGCGTCGTCGGTTGCCAATTGCAGCAGCCGAATTCCAGTAGCACCGAGATCAGCAGCGACTGGGGGTACCCCAGCCCGCTTCCATGACAGCGACATTTTGATTCCTCCGTAACAATTGGGCCTGAGGCCTTCACGTTGAGGGCCACAAGGTCACGTCGTCACAATGCCTGCCACACTGAATCCCGCTCAGGTGTGGTCGAGCCTCCGCCAACTCATGTGGCAGGTTGGCCCGTCTGTACCGATTAGATAGGCTGGGAATTCAAATAGGGAGGTCTGGGAATGCCAGTGTCATGGCCATCGACCCTTCCCCGAGGAGGTCCCGAATGTGGACCGCCAAGAGCGCCGCGGCCCGCTTGGGCGTGGCTGGATCCTCCACCGGGCGGGGTTGGCCCTGATCGATACTGGTCAGGTAGTGCAGGGTGCTGGTTCGGACCCGATGGTCGCCTGCGGTGGGTTCAGCCACAACACCACCGGCCGATGCACGGAAGCCCAGTGTGGGTTCATTCATTGGAAGCGGGGCTCCGGTGGCGGCATCGCAGTGGATCTGGGGCTTCCACCCGACTGCTTGCAGCAAGCCCCATTGAAATTGGGCCAATTGCGTGTGTGGGGTTGCCCCCTCAGCAGCCCGCTGCAGCATCATATGAAGGTGGCGGAAGACCTCTGGGTGGGGATCCCGGTCTGTGAGTAGTCGCTGCGTGAGATCCACAGCGTAAATCGCACATCGGTTGGCAGCGGACTCCTGCCGAACAGGCCAATAGACATCACGAAGTTGCCACTCCGTCAGGGTGCTGAGTTCGCGATCATCTTTGTGAATCCACCCGAGATGCCCCATCGTCATTGGCTCGAATCCCCCACCGAAGGCCCCGTTGGGCCGCATGGCACCTTTGGCCAACCCACGAACGATACCGTGTTGATGAGTGAGCACCGAAACGGTCTGAGACGTCTCGGAGTACTCCCATCGTCGCAGCACGATTGCATCGTCGGCCAGCCTAGGCATGAGTGCAGTGTCGTCGATCCGAGCCGCTGGGGCCAGTCCACGCGCTGCGCCAGAGCGTGGTGTCGCATACACTCGCCGTATGAGCAGTGCCCGCCGCGTTGTTGCGGTGATCAATCAGAAGGGCGGGGTCGGAAAGACGACCACGACGGCCAATCTCGGAGCCGCCTTGGCCGCCTCGGGATGCCGAACCTGTCTGGCCGATCTTGACCCACAAGCCCACTTGTCGCTGCATCTGGGGATTCGACCATCGCCCGATGATGCAACGATCTACGACCTTCTGCTCGACGATCAAATCGCTGCCAAGGATGTCGCGGTTGGCATCGAGCCTAACCTGGACCTACTTCCTGCGGAGACCGATCTTGCGGCCATTGAAACGGAATTGGCCGATGCCCCCGATCGATATGAGCGACTTCGTCGGACTTTGTCAGGTACTGAAGATCGATGGGACGCGGTGCTCATTGACTGCCCCCCAAGTTTGGGCACCCTGACCCTCAATGCACTAGCCGCTGCGACCGAGGTGTTTGTGCCGATGCAGGCGCACTTTTTGGCCTTGCAAGGCGTTGGGAAACTCCTTGAGACCATTGGCTTAGTATGTGGCTCGGTCAACCCAGACTTGCAAGTCCGAGGCATTGTGCTGTGTATGCACGAAACCCAAACCACGCTGGCTCGCGAAGTTGTTGAAGACTTGACCAACTTCCTGGAGTCAGCCCGAGGTCAGGATGTTCCGTGGCGAAATTGCCATGTGTTGTCACCGCCGATCCGGCGCAACATCAAGTTGGCTGAAGCACCCTCCTTCGGGCAGTCAATTCACGCCTACGATCCGACCAGTCACGGCTCCAAGGATTACCTCGCACTTGCTCGTGGGGTCATCGACATGTGGAACGCGCAGCCACTGGAAACACCATGCAGTCCAGACACCGTTGAGTGACTTCAACGCAACTAGCAGCGCCCTGTCGACGTGGCGTCTCACACTCGTTGTGTACTTTGTCACACTAACCACGCTGACCCATTGGCCGACGATGGATCCTCTTGGTCCTGAACACCCAGCCCCGGACAAGCTGGCCCACTTTATAGCCTTCGCCCTATTGGCAGTGCTGCTGGAACGCGCAAGGTTACTCCCACGTGGTTGGATGGCCATGCTGTGCGTGGTGGTATGGAGCGTCGTAGATGAGTGGACACAGGGGATGATGTCGAGCCATCGTGATACATCATGGAACGACATTGTTGCTGGCTGGATGGGTGTGCTGGCGGTGACCGTGGGGCTGCTGGCGATCAGACCCGTGGCCACACTTTCTGACGAATCGATCTGGCCACGCGCCATACGCACCATCGACATGATGGTGGCACGTGGTGGGGGTGGTGTATTAGCCGCGGTGGTTGGTTCGGTTGTGACCATAGCAACCTTTCCGCTTTTCTTTGCGATTCTGTGGGTCGGCTTTGGGTGGTCACTGAGCAGTGTGTGTGTGCTGCTGGCGATGGGCTGTGGTTTGCTTGCAGCGGCACCACTGATACGTCGCGCATGGAAGCAAGCCAACGGCCCAAGGTGGCCGGTGCCTGCAGCATGGACGTGGCTGTTCATCCCAGTTGGAATTGGAATTGGGGGGCTGCTGAATCACCCACTCACAGAGCTGGGCTTGCCAGGGCTTGGATTCGCGTTGATGCTACTTGGTGCGATAGACGGCGCAGCCGTGGCAGTTCGCTTGGCATGGGTTCGGGCAACGCTCAAGGGGTACACATGAGCGACGGACTGGAACGCAACACGCGAACGGTCATGCTCCTTACGGCGGCCAGTCGCATCACAGGACTGGCCCGCGATGCGGTGTGCAGCCGATTGCTTGGCACTGGTGAAGCCATGGGTGCTTTTGCCTTCGCCTTCATGATTCCCAATCTTTTCCGCCGTCTTTTTGGCGAGGGTGCTTTATCGGCCGCCTTCCTTCCGACCTATCAGCGGCTGGCCGATGGCGATCGTGACCGGGCCGAGGCGCTTGCAGGTGGCATGCTTGGCGTGCTTATTTTGGGGCTGGGTGCCATTGTGGTGATTGGAGAGTCCGTGCTGTTTTTGGTGTCAGCAGCATCGGACCATCAGCACATCGCTATTTGGCTCATGATGTTGATGCTGCCGTACATGCCTCTGGTGTGCATCGTGGCTATCGCTGGAGCAATGCTTCATGTCCACGGTCGCTTTGGCCCAACGGCTGCAGCGCCGATCTTGCTCAACGGGTGTCTTATTGCAGCGGCCGGGATTGGTGCTTGGTGGCTGGGCATTGATGAACCGACACAACGGATTCGCGTTGTGTCGGTGATGGCTGGCGCTGTTGTTCTGGCGGGCATTCTTCAGGTGGGGTGGTCATTGCTGTCGCTGCGGGGTGAGGTGTCGATGCGTCTAGATTTTCGCGCCGCATCGTCTCCGCTCCGTGAGGTTATTGTGCGCGCCGGTCCGATGATTCTGGGTCTTGGTGTGCTTCAAATCAACACGCTTCTTGACGGCGCGATCGCCTCGTGGCCGTTGGTGAGCGACACGGTTTTTGGCATTGACTATCCGCTTGATGTACACAGCATGGCCGATATTTCCTTTGCGCAGCGTTTGTACCAGTTTCCACTTGGCGTTTTTGGCATCGCAGTAGCAACAGCCATATATCCGATGCTGACGCGTCGGGCTGGCGATGCCAACGCATTTGCCGACACAGTTCGACGTGGCGTACGGCTTGTGTTTTTCATCGGACTGCCCGCTGGTGTTGGCTTGATGATCGTGCGGCATCCGATTACCGAAGTCATTTTGCAAGGTGGTCAGTTTCAACAGTCTGATACAGATCGTGTTGCATTCGTATTGCTTGGGTATGCCGCAAGTGTCTGGGCCTATGCGTTGGTGCAGGTTTTGACTCGCGCGTTCTATGCGCGAGATGAAGTCATGACTCCGGTGCGTCTGGCCATGGCGATGGTGGTGCTCAATCTGGCGCTGAACCTGACGCTCATTTGGACGCCACTTCGTGAAGCTGGGCTGGCATGGTCCACGGCCATCTGTGCGGCTATTCAGGCCGTCATCATGGCGGCGATCTTGCATCGACGAGGCGTTGGATTGACGCAGGGGTCGGTGATCGCATCGCTTGGGCGAACGATCGTGTTGACGGCCGTCATGGCAATCGGACTTGTTGTGGTGAGTGCATTGATGCCCATGAACACGGGCTGGGGTGGGGCCGTGGTAGAACTGGCTGTACTGACCATTGTGGGCACGGCGATCTATGGGGGCGGCGCTATGCTCATTCGAATGCCTGAGTGGCGGTGGGCCCTTGGACAAACCGGCGATTAAGCGGCAAGAGGCCCTTCGTGGACCTCTGCGACTCCAATTTTCAGAGATGATCTTGAAGTTTCCCCGGATGGCGGCATACTGGTCAAGATGGAGGCCCCCGGGGGAGAAAGGCCTCTTTTTGAAGGAGCCTCGCTCGGCATGAAACTAGTGCTGCAATGCGTTTCCGCGGTCTCTGCCATCGTACTGGTTGGCGGTGGCGATGTGAGTGCGCAGACTTCGCAGTCCGAGGCCATGCGGGTACAGCCACAGGGGTTGATCGGTACGGCGCCGCAGGCAGGTTCATCGGTCGCGGTGGATGGCGATGTGTTGGTCGTGGGTGTTCCTGGCAATGCCAACCCGGGGGTCAATGCTGGTGCTGCGTTTGTATATCAGTGGAATGGGTATGCGTGGGACCTCATTGGAGATCTCACGTCAAGCCTCCCTCCTATGCCCGGCGACTCCTTTGGCGCATCGGTTGCAATCGATGGCGATTGGATTGCTGTTGGCGCACCTGGTGATGGTAGCTCGGGACTCACAAACGCTGGGGTTGTGCATGTGTACAAGGTCATCGCCGGGTCGGTGGTCTATATTGGCCCACTCTACGAAGGCTCTCCAGAGCAGAATGCGGGCTTTGGAACATCTGTCGCTATTGACGACACCGTGCTGGTTGCGGGGGCCCCATATGCAACTGGAACCTCGCCGGATGAAGGCCGAGCAACCGTCTTTGAGGTGTCAGGGAGCGCATGGTCGATCGCTGGCCCTCTCACCAGCCCCACGGGGACTTCGGATGAGAAACTTGGCATGAGCGTCGATGTGTCCGGAACAACCATTCTGTGCGGAGCACCAGGAACAGATAGTGCGCAAGGCACTGTCCTTGTGTCTATCAAGATCGGCAGCGTTTGGCAGCAGTGGAGTTCCTTTGTTTCTCAAGTTCAAGCCAGTGACAATCGTTTTGGATATTCGGTGGCCATCGAAGGCGACTATGTGATCGTTGGCGAACCTGGATCGGATGTCGCGGGGATTGATGCGGGCATGGCGTATGCGTATCAGGATCTCTTGGGTGGGATTTTGTTTTCATGGGTGCAGGATCTGCAGCCCGCATGGCTTTCGCCAGGCGATGCCATGGGCATGAGTGTTGCCATCGACGGGACCACCGCACTTGTTGGAATTCCTGTCGGACAGGGCATTGGGGTTGACACTGGCCGCGTAGATCGCTGGGTACAAAGTGGCGGCACCTATACCCACACGAATCTGTTTTATGGAAGTGATCTGGGATCGTTTGATACGGCGACGCTTGGTTGGTCTGTGTCGGCCAGTGGCCACCTGAACGTGGGCGGCGCGCCTGCTGCCGATAGTGATACTGGTGTGGTTTATGTGTTTTCTAATCAACAGTATTGGCAAGGCGGCAGCGCTGGCGACTGGAATGACGCGGGCAATTGGTCTGGCAATCTGGTGCCGAATCAGGAGTCTGAAGTACTACTTGGACGAACTGGTTCCACAACGATTGACATTGGTGGTGCCAATTGCGAAGCTGCCTCGCTCGATGTGTTTGAGGGTGGGTTTCAAATTGTTGATACGGCTGGATGGGGCTATCTCCTACTTCCTGAAAGTGGAGGCGGAATCACTATTGGCGGCACATCACCTGGGGCGACGTCATCGCTGAAGTTCATGGGTCTGAGTGGCTTAATCGTCGATCAGACGACCATTGGCCGCACCGATGGGAAAGCAGGTGAGTGGACTGTTGATCAATGCACGATAGATGCTGGCAATATTGCAGTGACGAATGGTTCATTCTTGCTCACCGGCGGTTCTGTTCTTGATGCTGTGGGCGTCATGACAGTTGGTGATGCCGACTTCGACGGGGAGGTAGTAATCAGTTCGGGCAGCACGCTGTTCCTAGAGGACGAGTCGTGGTCTACGTGGGAATTGGACATCCAACGCGGGTTGGTGGAACTTGCAGGGGGAAGTGGGGTGGAGTGCATGGAGGTCGGAGCGAATATTGCATTTGCAGGCACCCTGGCGGCGACCGATGGTCAGGTTGTGACGCCAATCTTGAATAACGCTGGTCGAATAATCAGTGATGTGAGCAGCGGCGATGGGTTCAGTTTGACGGGCCCGTATTACCAGATTGGCGAAGATGACGAGGGCAATATCATCACCGGACAAATCGTGGTCAAAGGTCTTGATGTGGGTGTTACGGGCATCACGATGTCCAGTACCGCGAACCTCGGGGGAGGTTGTGTGGTCTATGTCAACGACCCCGACTCATTGGTCGATGGACAGACGCTCGACGTCTTATCTGCCGACACGGTCGGCGATCAGTTTGATATATGGATGGTGCCTGCCATTGGCACCTCGGCCTACCTCGATATTTACTACAGCGCCCTCTTGGGCTCCGGCAGCGATGTCAGTTTGGTGGTGACACCGTTGGGGGCAACATTTGGCTTCAATCTCCCTGTGGGTGGCGAAACACAGACCGGCTCACCTGCGGCCATGGAGGTCATTGACCTCAATGGCGATGGTGCTGACGATGTGTTGGTGGCCGTTACCGGAACGAGCAGCGGCGGCGACCTTGACGTGTGGCTCAATGACGGTTCGGGCACGCTGTGCCTAGATGGAAGTTACACAACAGGCGCCGATGCGTTTGCAATGACCACTGCCGACTTTGATCAGGATGGCAGCAGTGATTGCGCTGTGGTGTTGCCCTTGTTGGATAAAGCCAAGGTCTTTATCAATGATGGCAACGGAGTCTTCAGCCTAGCCGCAACCCTATCTACTGGCGAAGAGCCACGTGGTATCACTGCGTTCTCGCTGGGTGGCGATGTATTGCCGGATTTGGCTGTGACCAATTACAGTGATGACACCCTGCAGACTTGGGAGAACAATACGACATTGGCCATGCCGGTGTCATTCTCAAGTAATGGCTCGGTCGGCACTGTGATCAAACCCAAGCCCGTGAAGCCTGGAAGCGTCGGGGGCAGTGGCGGCAAAGATGAATCACTCTTGGTCGGCGGGCAAACCGAGGGCGGGGCCCACAGCGCCGACTTGCTACGCAGGGGTCTTGGTGATGTCGACGTATTCGCGACTGGTGGCGAAGTAGTCAGTTTGGCTGTACTGGACATTGACGGCAATGGCCTCGATGATGTTGCGGTGACCTTGGCATCAGGCGATGGATTGTCGGTCGTGATGAACAGGAATGGAACTGGATTCCAATCTCCAACCCTTGATGCCTCTGGCTTGGCAGGCGGCGATCTGCATGTTGGCGATCTTGATGGCGACAGCGACGAGGACCTGATCTTCATCGAAATTGACGATGTGTTAGGGACGAACTCTGTGGTGGCAATGCGCAATGACTCGTCGGTATTGTCCAGAGGTGGCGACGATGATATCGGGATGCTCGCTCGAAGTGAGTTGGGTGCGGTAGGGCGAGGTGCTGCAGATCACGGCCTGATTGGCAGCGGAGATATCGATGGTGATGGCGCCATCGATGTAGTGCAGGTGGTTGAAGTGTTGACTGACTACCAGCTGATCGTGCAGACTTCAATCGCTAGTGCGGAGTGGAGCCCCGATACATGCGTGGCTCCTTGTGGTGGCGACATCAACGAAGATGGCGGTGTTGATGTGGACGATTTGCTGGCCCTGATAGGAAATTGGGGCCCATGTGACGATCCGGGCAACTGTCCATCGGACCTTGATGACAGTGGCAGTGTCGATGTGGATGATCTGCTGATGCTTCTGAGCGCGTGGGGACCTTGCTGATACCCGTATTGTCGCAGACAAGTTAGGATCGCACGCGTCATGACCGAGCACGACCGACCGCCATCAGATCCACCGCCCGACTCCAATCCGTCGTTGGATGACAACAGCGAAACGCTGCAGCCCTCTCACCCTGTCCACTGGCCATTTGAAGATTCAGCATCACCTCCCAAGCACATTGGTCCCTATCGCATCATCGGAGTGATTGGAACCGGCGGCATGGGGGCGGTGTATGAAGCGGCGCAGGAAAACCCAAAGCGTCGCGTGGCGCTCAAGGTACTTAAGACAACGTCTGTTTCAGAGTCGATGCGTCGGCGGTTTGACTTTGAGGTTGAGTCGCTTGCGAGATTGCGACACTCTGGCATTGCTCAAATCTACGATGCCGGCACGTACGATCTAGACGGCAAGGAACTGCCGTACTTTGCGATGGAGTACATCGCGGGCGCACGAACGCTCATTGAATACGCCAAGACCGCAGATCTCGATGCCACTGCTAGGGTGAAGTTATTTTCGCAGATCTGCGAAGCGGTGCATCATGGACATCAAAAGGGCGTTATCCACCGTGATCTCAAGCCCGACAACATTCTCGTTGATCGCGCTGGGAATCCGAAGATCATCGACTTTGGTGTCGCTCGTGCCACGAATGTAGATGTAGCTATCACGACGATGCAAACAAGTGTCGGGCAAATAATCGGAACGCTGCAGTACATGTCACCCGAGCAATGTAGCGGTCAGCCTGATGATGTGGATCTTCGAAGCGACATCTACTCACTCGGTGTGATTCTGTATGAACTGCTGTGTGAGGATCTCCCTTACGACGTACAGCAGCAGGCGGTCGTGGAGGCCATTCGTGTCATTCGGGAAGATGCACCCAAACGACCAAGCACTGTGACGCGTGTGGTGCGAGGAGATCTGGAGACAATCACGCTCAAGGCCCTCGAAAAGAGACCGGAGAGGCGATATGACTCCGCGGCGGCGCTCGGTCGCGATCTCCATCGCTATCTGCTTCGTGAGCCCATCGAAGCGCACCCGCCGAGCTTGGCCTACCAACTCTCCATGATCGCCCGACGATACCGGGGCCCCATGGCAGCCGCGGCTGTTGTGATAGTGGCGGTCGTTGGTGGGCTGCTGGCGACCTCCATTGCGTGGTCGCGTGCCATCGAGCTGAACCAGCAACTCGAAGCGTCGAATATTGAAGTGGTGCAACAACGAAACTTGGCCCAGAGCCGACTGGATGATGCACGAACCATGCATCGAAATCAGCTTCGCCGTACATATGCCGGCTTGCGATCTGTTGAGGGGGCTACCACACAAAAGTCAGAGTTGGCCGCCGAGGTCGTGGCGTTCTTTGAGCAGTTGAAGTCCGATGGTTTGGCGACACGCGAGGATCTAGAGGTACTTGCCGACGCCCACTTTAATCTTGGAGAATCACTTGGGGGCGTGATCGTTGGCAATGTGGGCGAGGACGGGGCTGCCATCAGGCACTTGCAAACGTCGGCTGAACTTTGGAGCGAGATTGCCCAATCATCACCACAAGAATCTCTGCCGGCGATGCGGGTTGCGTTGATGCATCGCCGGGCTGGAACGGTGTACTTCAATCAACAGAAGTATCTTGATGCCATCGACATGTTTGAACAGTGTCGTGACCAACTTGATCAAGTTCCTGATGACGGCCAGAATCGACAGACGCTTGCAAGAATGAACGCATTGACGCTCATGGATATTGGCGATGCACGTGAGGCGATCGATGATCCTGCCATGGCGGCCGCTTCATGGAAGGGCGGGCTTGATTCAATCAGGGGACTTATTGCTGCGGGCCAGGATGGATATTGGATACAGTCGGATCTCGGGCAAGGGCTTCGCCGTGTGGGGGTGGCGATGAGTGAGCGGGATTTATCTGAATCCCGACAATTGCTCCGGGAGTCTCGAGATGTGTTTGGTCGTTTGCAAGTGGACTACCCCGATCGATCTGATTGCCGGCGGAACTTCGGATGGGCCCACTATTACGTCGGGTGGGCTGCGGCGATGGAACCGGATCGGGATGAAGCCGTGGACTCATTGAACTCCGGCTGGGCCATCATTGTCCTTCGGTGTAAGAACAGCCCGAACGATGCCCAGGCTCGGGGCGACGTGGAGAAGTTCATGAACTCGATGATGGAATTGCACCAGACCGTCAATGCTGTGGAGTTGACGCCCGTTCGTGCTCGTGAGGCAGCGATCGTATTGCAGCCTGTTGTGGAATCGAACCCACGGAATATCGCACTGTCGCAACTATTCAAGACGATCATCGATCATGGCGGTGCCGCAGAGTCTGGCACCGCTGCTCAGGCTTCGGGCCCCTGAATCATCCTCAATCAATCGACCACTTGGCGCCATCTCTGACAACGCGACGATAGAGCGTATCTCGTTCGACTGGTTGTAAGCCCGCTTCGCGGATGACGCGATGAAGATCACCTACGCTGGTCTCTTGATGCGTTCCAGAACCCTCGACCTTGGTGATGTCGTACCAGACAATTGTTCCGTCAATATCATCAGCCCCAGCCACTTGCAGCATGAGCTGACTTAATGGAAGCGTTTGCATGATCCAGAACGCTTTCATGTGGGGAATATTGTCGAGCATTAACCTAGCGATGGCAATGGTTCGGAGATTCTCCAAACCACTGGGGCCGTAGAGGTGTTCAAGTTCGCTGTCATCAGGGATGAACGGAAGTGGAATGCATGTTTGGTACCAGCCGGTTTCACATGACGCGATGGTTGGCAGTCGCTGCCCCGGGTACGACTCATCTGGACCGGTCAGGACAACCGCATCAGCTTGTGTGTCGCTGCTGGTTGTTGCCTGTTGAAGCGTTGTCCCCTGTGATGTCGCCCAAGCTTGCAAGGTGGCGTCCTGTTGTTCTCGCAAGAGTTGCATGTGACGTAATCGTTCGGTACGTGACTCAACGTGGCCATACAGCATTGTTGCATTTGTGTGGATGCCAAGTTGGTGAGCGATCCGGTGGACATCCTGCCACGCATCGCCCCGGATCTTTCCCTTGAATGCCTCATCGTGCACGCGGTCGTCGAAGACTTCGGCGCCGCCTCCGGGAAGCGATCCAAGGCCTGCTGCGCGGAGTTCTTGCAGGACGGCACGAATACCATCGGCACCATCCCCCCCACGCTTGCTAATTCGTGCAAGATGCACAATTTCTACGGCGGTAAACGCCTTGATGTGAACCCGCGGTGCTTCCTCTTGTATGGCTCGCATCATGTCGAGGTAGTACTCAAACGGAAGCCATGGGTGGAGGCCACCGACGATATGCATTTCGGTGGCGCCCGATTCGGCCGCGAGGCGTGCCTCGGTGCGTACATCTTCAATGGAATACTCGTACGCGCCATCTTGATCTTTTTTCCGGTGGAAGGCACAGAAGCTGCAGGAGAGGGCGCAAATGTTCGAGTAGTTGAGGTGGCGATTGACGTTGTAATAGGCAACGTCCCCATGCAGTCGTCGGCGAACTAGGTCAGCTAACTCACACACCCCCCAGAGGTCCGGCGACTCGTACAAGGTGTGCCCGTCGGCAATGTCCAGTCGGATGCCCGAACGGACCTTGTCGGCGAGGCCTTCGAGGTGAGGGTCGATTCTGAGCGATGGCGGGGAGGGCATTGTCGTCATGGAATCGTTGATGGTAATAACCCACCCGACTCCCGCGGTCGATTTGGAGGGGTCGTATTGACGAATGGTTCGCCTGATGCGCTCGTATCGACGATTCCGGCCAAATCTCGCGGTCTCACCCAAGCGCAATACGTCAGTGGCCGATTGTCTATCACGGCCCTGGAACATTGCCTCATGCCTCGAAACACACCTGACATCCCGCAAGACACACAGTGTTCACCACTGCTGTTTCCCGTTGAGTTGGCCCGTGAGTCGCAAATACCTCGCGATCAACTCCGCCAATTGTGCAATCGGACGAATCGACGCATCGATGCGCTAGCCTTTCGTTTGCATTGCTTGGGCTGGTTTGATTCCACATCCGATGGCCCTCGCGCTGCTTGAACCTAGCCCAGTAAGTTCGTTAGGCTGGCGTATGTGACGCCCACAAACCCCACTACAGAAGTTCCGCTGGCCGCCGCCATTTTGGTGGGTGGCCAATCCCGTCGAATGGGGCAGGCCAAACAAGGAATGGCTTGGGGTGGAGCTCGTTCCATGGGTGACCGAATGGTCGATCTGGCACGTGCGGTGTGTACGGATGTGCGGGCATGCGGACCGCCGAATGCCTTGCCCGGCATTGCGCATTTGGCTGATCCGTCACCATGGCAAGGCCACGGACCACTCGTTGGCATCGCCGCGGCGCTGCGGAGTGGGCTGGCGTCGCGTTGGTTGATTCTGCCATGCGACATGCCAACACTGGATGTGACAGATCTTGATCGCCTGATTGCCATCGATGCGCCAATTGTCTGCTTTGCAGTTGACGGCCAATTGGAACCAATGCCAATGTGTGTCGCTAGCAGTGCGGCTGATAGTGTGTCCGAGTATTTGACCAGCGGTGGTCGTAGACTCAGCGAGTGGATCGCCACGCACAATCCATCAACCATTCAACTGGATGCCCGGCACGCAAAAAACATAAACCGTCCAGAAGACCTCTGCCAAGATGTGTGATCAGCTCAGCGTCGCCACAAACCCTTTGAAGCCAGGCGTTCTGCTCTTTGGATCAACAATTCTTGGGACAAGCACATTGCACTCAGGTGGATACATCGCCGCGTTTCCTGGCGCCACATCGAATGCAAAGGCCACGGCAGACATGGACCCCGTGTCAGTAGAAACTGTAATTCGACTTCCGGGCGTGATGTCCCAACTGGCCATGTCTTGCGGATTGAGCAGGATGGCATCTCGCTGGGGAATGCCGCGGTACACATCTTCATCCTCATAGACCACGGTATTAAATTGACCTTCGCTGCGAATGGTCACTACGCGTACTTGGCGCTCCGAAATGGGCTCGGGCTGTGGAATGACACCGTCGTGGATGAGTGCCCGCCCGCTGGGCGTGGCGAATCGTGGCGTGTGAAAGGTCCGCCCATCGATCTGAAACTCCTGCTCCTGGGTGACGGACGCATAGCCTGGCACAATGTCAGCGATCATCGTACGGATGTCGGCATGACTTCGAATGGAATGTGGGTCGATGGGCGTGTCATCGGGGAGTATTTGCGAGGCTAGTGACGCAATGACCTCGGTTTCTGATCGTGGTCCATCATGTCGCGCTGGGCCACCATCGCTGAATCGCACATAATTGAACATGCTCTCTTGCGTAGTCGCTTGCGATTCCTCATCGCGGGCAAGGACCGGAAGAATAATCGTCTCTCGCGATCGGGCACGAACAAGTCCCGTATTGAGTGTGGTGTTGAGGTGAATCGTCGTTCCGATGCGTTGCATCGCTTCCGCGGCGAAGTGGGCGTCTGGACTTGAGCCATAGAGATTGCCACCAAGGCATATCGCTGCATCCATTTCACCGCGGTGCGATGCTTCCAAACACGCCAGCGTGTCCAGTCCAAGTTTGGATGGAAACACATCGCCAAAGCGTGTTCGCATTGCTTCAAAGAAGGCTTCTTTGAGCTTGGGAACAACGCCGACACTTCCGATGCCCTGCACATTTGAATGTCCTCGAAGTGGAAGCAATCCCTTTCCAGGCGCCCCGAGCATGCCACGCGACGCGGCCATCGCGCCGAGGATTTGAATTGTGCGAACACCGCTGGAATGGTGTGTGAGGCCCATGGCCCACGCAAAAATGGTGGCCTTGGAAGATGCATAGAGGTCCGCCACGGCGCCAATATCGTCTTGGGAGACGCCGCTTGCCGAGGTAATGTCACTCCACGTGGTTGTTCTAAGTCGATCTTCCCATTGATCCCATCCTTGGGAATACGCATCTAACCATGATCGATCAATCTGGTTGCGTTCTAACAGCCGCTTCATGACACCAGTCATCAGCATCGCATCGCCGCCGACATTTGGTTGCACATACAAGTCGGCAATATGCGATGCCTTGAGCATACTCCGAACATCGCTGGGAATCTTGAACTTCACGAGACCCGGCTCGCGAAGCGGATTGATGACAATGACCTTCCCGCCGCGACGGCGGCACTCTACGAGCGTCCGCATAAAGCGGGGGTGATTGCTCGCAGGGTTGGCGCCAATCAGAACGATTAGATCACAATGATGAAGATCTTCAAGTTGAACCGTCGCGGTGCCGGATCCAGTGACACTGGTCATGGCGACCCCGGATGCCTGATGGCAGAAGTAGGAGCAGTTGTTGACGTTGTTGGTTCCGCGGAGTCTGGCCACGAGTTGAAGAAGAAACCCCGCTTCGTTTGAAGAGCGTCCGCTGAAGTAGTAAAATGAGCGATTCGGATCCGTTCGAAGAAGCGCACGACCAGCACGGTCGATTGCTTCATCCCAAGTGATGACTTTGAACCGATCGTCGAACGATGTCGCGAGCATGGGCTGCGTGATGCGGCCAAGCGACTCGAGCTCGCGGGAGGTCAGACGCTCTAGGGTCGATAGTGGCGTATTGATGGTCTCGGCTGTGACTCCCCCCTGAAGGTCGGCGGCCATGGCCTGAATCGATTTCTTGCAGACCTCAGGGAAACGCCCAAGTTCATTGACCATGCCACCTCGGCGGCCCCCCATACCCAGAGCGCATGTTTTGCAGGCGTTTCGGCTGCGGAGCGCCCGCCACATTCGGAGCATGCCCCCCGTTCGTCGGGCGGTTCGCAGGCTGTAGCGAATCGCTCGCCATCCTCCTCCGTGAGCTACCGGTCGCATGGGTGGCATGGTAGGCCATGACCACCCCAGTGATGTCGTACCATGCACCCATGAGTGGGGCCGCAGGCATTCTGGTCGTCAATTCCAACGCCGCAGTTCGGCGTATGCTTGAGTCGCACCTGCAGCGACGCGGGCACCGGGTGACGGGATGCGGCACAGTTGACGAGGCCAAGGCCATATTGGCCGATGGCGGTTGGGCACTGCTTATTATCGAGGCAGATCTCCCAGACTCCTCTGGATACGATCTGCTTCGACATGCCCGGCAACTGCCCGACGGCGATGACATGGGCATCATCATTACATCTGATCGAGACCAGCCAGACCGAATCATGCGGGCGCTGGAACGTGGCGCCGATGATTACCTGACGAACCCGATCAGCCCGGCGGTGGCCATGGCGCGTGCATCGGCACTGTTGTCACTTCGTGGCGCGGCCGACCGGCGGCGAGATGGTGCGCAGGCGCTGGATCTTCCCCGGCTTGACCGCGTGCTCCGAGAGGCACTGGGCGGAGCCGCCAAGTTGCGGGCTATTTGCGATGCGCTGCGAGATGGCCTCGAAGCGGAACGAGCCTCGGTCTATCGATATGATCGTGAACAGGATGAATTGTTGACCGTTGTGGCGCATGGTGAACAAGCTCAAACTGGCGATCCACTCATTCGCATGTCGGCTCAGGATGGACTGGCTGGCGCGTGCCTGCGGCTGGGCCATCTGGTCAATACTCCCGACGCATATGACGACGATCGGTTCAATCAACGATTTGATGATGAGACCGGTTTCAAGACGCGTTCGGTACTTAGCCTCCCCCTGCGAGACGAACACAACGAGCTCATCGGTGTTGCGCAGGTGCTCAATCACCAGCATGGCCCATTCACCGCTCATGAAGAGATCAAAGCTCGGCAGTTGGCACCCCGATGCGCCTTGACACTTGCCGAGGCGTTTTTTGAAGTCGATCAAAAACTCAATCTTGCTGCGACCATCGTCGCTCAGCCCGGCAGTGCGACTTTCATGCCCACAATGGTTGGTGGGTCCGGATTCAGCACTGGCATTCTTCCGTCCATCCACGCGAAGAAAGCCGAAGACTTTGTCGGCACCGAGATTGGTCGATACCGCGTGACTTCGGTACTTGGCCGTGGAAGTCAGGCCTATGTACTTGAGGGCCAGGACGAACTACTTGATCGGCGGGTGGCAATCAAACTTTTGGGGCCTGACTCCGCACGCATTCCTATGCTGCGACGTCAGTTCATGCAAGAAGCGCGCAGCATGGCCAAACTGGGACATCCCAACACCGTGGCCATTCATGATGTGGGCGACCTTGATGGCGCGCTGTATCTGGTAATGGAGTGTTGCCCACACGGAACCGCGTGGGATCTTTTACGTCGCGAAGGCAAGTTGCTTGTGCCTAGAGTTGCCCGCCTTCTACGCGACGCCTGCTGTGGGCTCGATGCGGCGCATCGTCGCGGAATGATCCATCGAGATATCAAACCCGACAACATTCTGCTCGACGATGATGGCACTGCCAAACTCAGTGACTTTGGATTGGTGTTGGCACCCAATATGTCTGATCTCGCTGGCCGGGATCATGTGGTGGGCACGCCGCACTACATGAGCCCCGAGCAATGCAATGGTGGCCTCGTTGATCACCGAAGTGACCTGTACGCGATGGGGGCCACGTGCTACCACCTCCTTACGGGCCACGCCCCATTCCATGGTTCTCAAGACATTCGTGAAGTCATGCGACGCCACTGCGAAGTGGTGGCTCCTGACCCTCGTGGTGTGGTGCCTGAACTCCCTGAGGACGTGGTTTCGATCATTGCAGCGGCCATGGCCAAGAAGCCTGAGGATCGATATCAGGCCGCTGTGGAGATGTTGCGGGACTTCGAGGCGATTCTGGCATCCGAGCATTCTGCCGGATAAGGTGCGTGATTGGAGAAACGGACCACCCATGGAAGCACCAACAGGTAAGAGTCTTTTTGTTCGATTTAGCGGTGATGGCGATGTGTTCATCGCGACGATCGATGCGCCAACGATCAACCAACGCGAGGCAGAAATCATTAGCGCCTCGATGCAAGAGGCGATGATTGATCTGACGGGATACAAGTGGTATGTCATCGACATGAAGCAGGTTACGTTCATGAGCAGCATGGGTATCGGCATGCTTGTTGATGCCCGGAGCCGCGCAGCTGGCCGTAAAATGAAACTTGTGCTGGCCAATGTCACCAAGGATCTGGAACAACTGCTCAAGATGGTGAAGCTTGACAAGGTCTTCCCCATCTGCACCAACGAGAAACAGCTCAAGAAGGCGACCAATCGGTGATGGTCGACCTTCGACCAGAAGACACGTACAAAGAGCCAGAGTCAAATGGTCTTGGCTTGGCCGCGTTCATTGTCGCACTGGTTGGATTTGTAACTGGTGGGTGCCTGTCATTTGTCGGACTTATCATGGGATTGATCGCGATGAATCGGCGCCCCCGCGGGTTTGCCATTGCCGGCGTGATCATTGGATTCATCGGCTCATTTGCTGGCTGCATCATTATGGCGGCCATCTTCGGGCTGCTAGGATCATTTGGCATTGCTATTGCGGCGATGGTGTTTGCCCAGATCGACCAAGGTGTGGTCGCTATGGATAAAGCTGCCGACGTGGTTTTGAAATGGCGCGCCGATCACGGCAATACGCTGCCAGACTCAAGCCAGGCCGCTGCGGCACTCAAGGCAGCTGGTATCCACGCGGTCTATTCGAAAATTGATCTCGATGAGTTTGAACTTCGCCTTGTCATCGACGAGGGAAGCAGCGACCCATGGGTATTCAATGGAACCTATGAAGTCGATGGCAATCGGGTCAATTTGAACTGGGAAACCGGCGACAACCCCAACTGATCAGCATGTGCTGAGTGTGTTGATGATCTCATCGATGTCGGATGTGTCTGTGGCCAGAGCGCCGATGGCGAATCGAATTACAAGCGAGTCGCCCAAACGGCAGTGTGTCACGGCGAATCGTTCAGACGTGTTGATCACATCAAGTACACGCTGTGTGGCCTCATCACCATCGACATGCTTCACACATAAGAGGGACAGGCTGCGGGGCGCAGCGAGACACAGGTGTTGGTGTGAGGCAATGGCTGTCTCAAGACGTTTTGCAAGCTCAATGTGAAAGTCAATCATATCAGCGAGCGCCCGAACTCCAGTGCGTCGAAGCAACACCCACAGTTTCATTGCCCGAAATCGCCGCCCGAGCTGCACATGCCAATCTCGGTAGTCGGTGACATCGCCATCGTCTGTGGCATCGTTGCGAAGGTACTCAGGGTCAATCGACATTGCTGAGGTAAGATCCCGTCGGCGGGCAATCCAGAGGCACGAGCAGTCAAATGCGGCGCCCATCCACTTGTGTGGGTTGAAGCACCATGACTGAGCGTGCTTGGCGCCCGCAATAATCGCCGGTCGTTGCGACTTACTCAACGAAGCGGTGCCGGCCCAAGCGGCGTCAACATGGAGCCATACATGGTGGCTGCTGCATACTGTGGCAATCTCTTCGACCGGGTCGATGGCGCCGCAGCCAGTTGTGCCAACGGTGGCGACGCAAAAGAATGGTCGGAGTCCGTTGTGGGCATCACGATCCATGGCGTCGCGGAGTGCGATGGCGTCGAGCCGGTAGCGATCGTCGGTTGGAATGACCCGGAGGTTCCGACGCCCAATGCCAGCAATTCCAACAGCTTTGGCCATCGATGAGTGTGCTTGGTCACTGCAATAGGCAACCAAACCAGCGGCGGCTTCGGGGCCGTCTCGATTGATCTGTCCACCAGTACATTGCTCCCGCGCGGCAACGAGACATGCCAAGACAGCACTGCTGGCGGTGTCTTGAATGACGCCACCACCTTGCCCGCTTTCAGCGAAGCACTCAGGCAAGCCCATCGCCTGTCGCAGCCAATCGAGCATTCGCATCTCCAGTTCCGTGCATGCCGGACTGGACATCCAAAGCATTCCCTGCTGTGCCATGACAGTCGAAAGCAGATCACCCAGAATGGAGTCGGGGTGCGCATTGCTGGGAAACCAAGCCATCCAGCCAGGCGCGTCCCATCGCACGAGCCCTGGCGCGATGATATTGCTGAGGTCCGACATGATGTCGTCAAGCGAGTCAGGTGTATTGGGTGGTGAGGCAGGAAGTGATGCACTGATGTCCCCGGGCTGAACCTGTGACCACGGACTACACCCGTTGGCGCGACCAAGATGCTGCTCAATCCATGGGAGCACTGCGTAAATATCAGAGGTCAGCTCTTCGGGCCGGCGCCGCCACGCCATGCCAGTGTCATCACTCATACAGGGAGTCGTTTCAATTCGGCCTCAACTTCTCCCATCAGGCGGGCGATCATGACTGGACTAAAGTCGAATACCAGTCCAGCGGCCTCAAAGAGTTCCGGGAGCGGCTTCGATCCACCAAGTGACATCGCAGATCGGTAACACTCGATGGCACGAGCAGGATCTTCTCGATACATGAGCCACATCTGGAGCGCGCCGAGTTGAGCAATGCCGTATTCGATGTAATAGAACGGCACCTCAAAGAGGTGCAACTGTCGGTGCCACAGCTTGGTGCGGATGTTTTCCAAGCCTTCCCATGACACATCGGGCCCATAGATGGCGTGGAGTTCTAGCCAATAGATGTCCCGTTGGTCTTGTGTGTGATGGGGGTGGGTGTACAACCAGTGTTGGAAGGCGTCGATGGTGGCGACCCAGCAGAGTGTTGATGTTACGCCTTCAAGGTGGGTTCGGCGTGCCCGACTTGCCTGGTCTTCTGGAAGGAACTCATCGAGGAATGGGTGGGCGATGAGTTCCATGCTCATCGATGCGACCTCTGCGAACTCGATTGGGGGATGGCGATAGGAAACGAGTGCTTCGTCTCGGGACAACATCGAGTGGAAGGCGTGCCCGGCCTCGTGAATCATGGTGTCGACATCTCGCATCAATCCCGCGGCGTTCATGAAGATGAATGGGAGTCGCTGTCGCTCACGATCATATTGATAGCCGCCAGGCGCCTTGCCTTTGCGAGATTCGAGGTCCAGAGCATCTCCTTCTCGCATGGTGTCAAAGAGGTCTCCGAGAGAAGGGTCCATGCGATGGAACAATCGGCTAGTACGGTCAATGAGCTCTTGTGATCCGTCAAATGGCTTGAGTGGAGACCGACCGAGCGGGTCAACGTCGAGATCCCACGGTCGCAATGTGTCAACTTGCATAGCCTTTCCGCGAAGCCGATTATTTTCATGCATCAGTGGGACGCAGTTTTCACGCACACCACGATGAAAGGATTCGCATGTGGCTGGCGTGTAGTCAAAGCGATGCTTGGCTTGGAAAGACCACGACCGATAGTCTTCATGCTCGGCGTTGTCGGCCATCGTGTTTCGAAGTTCGATCATGCGATTGAAAATGGTGTCCATTTGCTCGACGTCTTGCAGCCGACGATCTGCAACTACTTGAAATGCCTGCTGCCGAATTTTGCGATCGACGACTTGCATGAATGGACCCATTTGAGGAAGGGTCTTCTCTTCGCCATCAAACTCGACGGTCATGGCCCCACAGAGTTCCGCATATTGTTGGCCGAGTTTGGTGTCTTCAACCTGCAGGGGGATATTTTCCTCGCGGAACAAGTTGACATCTGATTCGATATTTCTCAGGAGCACGCCGTACCGATCGGAATCCAAATCATCGGCGAATGGGCACTGGGCAATGCGGCGATCGAGCTTGAAGGCGACATCCTTGAGCTTTGGTTCCATCTCCTCGATGAATGTCAGATACGCAGACTTGGCAGCTTTATCGTCGGTGTGCCTAGTCATCTCAATGTAGAGCGTCGCACCGGCTTCTCCAACAGTGGCGTCAAGTTCACTTCGATCGAGCAGAAGTCCTTCAAGGCAGCCCTTGCACTTGAGCGGCCGGTTGAGCAGCGCTTCGTACAGTGGCTTGACGGCCGACCAATCGGTGCCATCAAGATCGGCGGGCGCAAAGTCTGTAGATGTTGGATAGTTGGTCAGCATGGTGGTCATTCGGCCGGTCCTCTTGGCTGTGGTCAGGAAATCGATTCCATCGTGGGTTGTGTGATGTATCTGGGTTGAGCTGTAATGGTGGGAAGTCCGAGGTGTTCTTCGATGGCCGAGGCGATGGCATCGGCTTCGAGAGTGGTGTCACAAGTCAGAAAGAGCGTGGACCCACTACCACTGATGTGGACATTGCGGCCGATCAATTTAGAGATGGCTGACGCATGTGTGTTTAGGCTAGGTGCGATTGATTGGGCCGGTGCAGCGAGGTCGTTGAAGAACTCGCTACTTGCAGGTGCGCCGCGCACCTCATTTGGACGAAGTTCGCAGCATCCTTGTTCGTCGTAGGTACGATAGACGTCGCCGGTGTGGCACGCAATACCAGGAAGTACCAGCACAGCTGCAAGATCTGGAAGGCATGGCAGTTGTTCGACGGTGCCACCAGTCCCCTCAACGATGGCGCTTCCACCTTCGACGAGAAAGACAACATCCGAACCGACGGCACCAGCTATGTGCCGCATGGCACTGCTGTCGAGTTGAAGATCAAAGAGTGTGTTGCAAGCCCGGAGCATGGCCGCAGCGTCAGAAGACCCTCCCCCAAGCCCACTGCCAACTGGAATACGTTTCTGTAGTTTCATTTGAACTGGCAAACGCTGCGATGTGTAGCGTTCTATTGCTTGGTGCATTTTGACAGCGAGGTCACTCTTCACGGGCCAGTCGATGTCGGGCTGATGGAGGGCGTCGGGGTGCCACAGGATGGCGTACCGAGAAATACTCCCATCGGCCAGCCGGGTGACTTCGAGATCGTCCGCAAAGTCAACCGTCACCATCCACGAGCAAATGGGGTGCAGCCCTGTTTCGTTTGGTGGGCCAACTGACAAGGCCAAATTCAATTTGGCCAGGGCGGATTCAAGGAGTCGGGTGCGCATGGTTATCGCACAGGATAGAGTGCCCTGAACCAACAAGGAGCCAGCAATCATGAGCATTCCCTGCACAACCACATTTGATTTTGATGGCCACCGAATTGTCGAGTACAAGGGCCTTGTCAGGGGCATTGTGGTGCGGGCGCCAACCATTGCTCAGGGGATCATGGGGGGGCTCAAGAACATTGTCGGCGGCAAGATCGGAGCTTTTCAACAGATGTGTGAGACCACTCGCGGCGAGGCGTTGGATCACCTGCTCGAACATGCTGAAGAACTCGGTGCCAACGCCGTCATCGGACTGCGATATGAATCATCCGAGGTGGCAGACTCCGCTACAGAAGTGCTGTGCTACGGAACCGCCGTGGTGATTCAGCCAACTCACGATTAAGTTGATTAGCGCGACGTCCACAACGCAACGTCGGCACGTGAAACGCTGAACACGCAGTCTGCCATGAGCGACGAGAGCCGCTGTTGCAAGATCGGCAAATACCCGCGTTCTGAATTGGTGTGTCCAGCAAGGATGACCGTCATGCCGCGTTCGATTGCGGCCAGCAGGTCGTGATGACGCATTTCCCCGGTGAGAAATAGGGTGGCGCCACACCGCTGCGCTTCGCTGATCATTGACCCGCCAGCGCCCGGACAACAGCCTGCAATTTCGTGGTGTGCTACTGCATTTGCTGGCTCGGCGATGCGAAGTGAATCGACGCCAAGGTGCTGCTTGAGTTTTGCAGCGATCTCATCTGTGCTGGATGGTGATGAGAGGTGGAGGGCCCGACCACTGCCGGTGTGGCCTATGGGTTGAGGTGTCAACGCCACGATGTGAATTGGTGGTTCTTCGTATGGATGGGATGCTCGCACCGCTGCAATGACTTCGGGCAGATCAGACTCCCCGCACACCATCATCAATCGGCATTCGGAAACGGTCTCAAAGTGATCAGCCTGGCCCAAGGCTGGCGATGTATCGGCGCTGCCTTTGAAGGTGCCGGTACTTTCGATGCGAGTTGAGCAGAGGCTGTAGGCACCGATGTGCCCGGCGCCAGCCTGACTCATTGCGTGATGAACCGCGTCGACGGTATCGCGCGGCACGTAGGTGATGACTTGCATTGACTGGGTTGAAGCCGGCCCCAATGCGTGCTCAAGAGGTTGGGTGGTTCCATCACCGATCCCAGAAGCAAGCCAATCGGTGATGCCATCTGGAGCGGCATCAATCGCGGTGTGTGGGCTGAAGACAGCGATGCCTGCTTGGGCCAACATGAGCAAGCGAGCGCCCTCGGGCGATGCATCGGTCAGCGCGGTGATGCCATCGAAGATTGGTGGGTGATAGGCAACGACCGCCTGGACGCCAGCAGCGATAGCCTCGGTGGCCACTTCCAACGTAAGATCGATGCACAGCATGGCCGAACTGAGCGAGGCGTGACGGCTACCCAGTAGCAGCCCGACATTGTCCCACTGGGCGGCAAGGTGCGGCGGGGCGATGTGGTCAAGCGTGCGGCAGAGGTCGTCGATTGTGTACGCCATGCCGTGAAGATACCACTGCTGCCACCGGATCTGGGCTGCCCCTACAATGTACCGCTTGCCATGACTGCCACCACCTGTCTCAGTTCGATTCCTGAGGTGCTCGACGATTTGCGAGCCGGCCGACCCATTGTGCTCGTCGATGATGAACGTCGCGAAAATGAGGGCGATTTTGTCGTCGCCGCGGAGCATATCAACGTCGAGGCGATCAACTTCATGACTCGGGTTGGCGGGGGATATCTATGTGTGGCGATGACCGGAGAAGATTGTGATCGATTGGATCTCGGGCCGCAGGCGGTGGTCAATACATCGCTTCGAACGACTGCCTTTACGGTCAGCGTGGATGGCCATCCACGTCATGGTGTCGGTACTGGTATTTCGGCAGCAGATCGCGTCAAGACCATTCAAATGTTGGCTGACCCAGAAACGCGCTCAGACGACTTTGTGCGACCGGGTCATATCAATCCGCTTCGAGCCAGACTCGGCGGTGTGCTAGCGCGGACAGGGCAAACCGAAGGATCGGTGGACCTATGTCGACTGGCAGGGCTTCGTCCGGCCGCGGCGATTATTGAAATTGTCAAACCCGATGGCGACATGGCGAGAATGGATGATCTCGAAGTACTCTGCGCCGAGCATGGCATTCGAATGTGCAGTGTCGAGCAAGTCATCGAGCATCGCCTTGCCGAAGAGACGCTCGTTAAGCGACTTGATCCGGCGGAGGGCACGAAGGTCAGTACCCCGTGGGGTGAGTTTGCACTGATTACCTTTGAAAGCCACATCGACCCGCAGCCACACATCACGCTGTGCATGGGTGATGTGGGCAAGGTGGACGTGCACGGGCAGGCCATCGTCATCGATGACCCTGTGTTGGTGCGTGTGCATCGCCGGGACATTCTTGGGGACATCTTCGAAGTTGGCGGCCACCCATCTGCGATCACCCTACGGGAGTCGATGAAAGCCATCGCTCAGGCGGGTCGTGGTGTATTGGTGTACTTGCGGCCAGAGCAGTCCGGCGACAGTCCGCTCTCGAGCCTGCTGCACCAAGTTCGTCGACCCGATCGCGATGATCCAGATTGTCCGGACCTGACTCGGCCAAGCGGTGTGGGGGCTAAGGCGAACCCGATCGACACTCGCAACACTGGCACAGGAAGCCAGATCCTCCGCGAGTTGGGCCTCCGCAAACTTCGCCTCCTATCCAGCACCCCCCGAACTTGGCACGGTTTGGCCGCCTTCGGCCTCGAGGTCACCGAGCACGTCCCCCTCCCATAGTGGGTTAGGTTTGGAGGACGCCGGTGCGGTAGGTGCCTTCGATTGGGAAGGTCGATGCGATTTGGAGGGCGGCGGCGAGTTCTTGGCGGGTGTGGTGGGGCTCGATGAGCCGGTCAATCCAGCCTCGAGCAGCGCCGTATCGGATGTCTTGCTGCTCTTGGTAGGAATCTGTGATCGCCTTGAGAAGGGCTTGGCTTTCCGCTTCGTCGACCTCCTCACCTCGCCGTTTGCGGGCTGCGAGGTCGATCTGCAGCAGCGTGCTGGCGGCGGCTTGGGCGCCCATGACAGCACAACGGCTGCCGGGCCAAGCAAGCGTTAAGAATGGGTCGAAGGCTCGGCCGCACATAGCGTAGTTGCCAGCGCCATACGACCCGCCAGTGATGAGGCTGATTTTTGGCACGATGCAGTTGCTCATCGCATTGACCATCTTAGCGCCGCTTCGGATGATTCCCTCTTGCTCGCTGTCGCGTCCGACCATGAAGCCGGTTGTGTCATGCATGAACACGATGGGGATATGTTTCTGGTTGCAATCCATGATGAATCGGGCCGCTTTGTCGGCGCTCTCTACATAGATCACTGCAGGCATGTTGGTCGACTTGGAAGGACCCGCCTTGCCGCCTGGCATGACATGCTCGGTCAGTTGGCGTTGATTGGCCACGATGCCGCATGGTCGTCCATCGATTCGTGCGTATCCACACACGATTGAACGCCCAAATTCACGCCGATATTCGTTCCATGAACCATCATCAACAATGCACGCCAGAAGTTCCACGACGTCGTATTGATCACGTGGATCGTGAGAAAAGATGTCGTAGATCCGTTCTGGATCCTCGCGTGGCTTGGCCGATTCAATTGGGGAGTCCTGTATCGGCGGAGTTTTCATGTCTGCATGCATGATGTCTCGCAGTCGACGTAAACATGCCTTGTCATCTGGTTCGCGATAGTCGACCGTGCCCGAGATTGTTGCGTGCATCTGGGCGCCACCGAGGTCTTCGCTGTCAACGTCCTGTCCGATGGCCGCTTTGACAAGAGCGGGGCCAGCGAGATAGAGCCCGCTTCCTTCGGTCATCAGCATGACGTCGCACAACACTGGCAGATAGCCGCCGCCGGCGACGCAGTTGCCCATGATGGCCGCGATCTGAGGGATGCCATCGGCGGAAATAACAGCATTGTTGCGGAATATTCGACCAAAGTCGTCTGTGTCGGGGAAGACATCTTCTTGCAAGGGCAGAAAGACGCCGGCAGAATCAACCAGATAGATCAACGGAAGTCGCGATCGCTGCGCAATGGTCTGCGCGCGGATGATTTTCTTGCACGTCATCGGAAAGAACGCACCGGCCTTCACGGTCGCGTCATTGGCAACGATCATGGTCAATCGTCCCCCAACCGGCGCAATCGTCGTGACGACACTGGCGCCTGGTGCGCCCCCATACTCGGAGTACATGTTCCATGCGGCAAAGAGGCCGCACTCAAACAGGTGACTTCCGGGATCTACAAGTAGATCGACGCGCTCTCGTGCAGTAAGTCGACCGCTCCGGTGTTGTCGGTCAACACCCTTTTTCCCACCACCGCGTCGAATGACTTCGGCCTCCGTGAGGAGCTGCTCGGTGTCCGTTCGCAGATTGCATCTATCGGCTGTCATGACGGCTCAGGATACCAGCGGCACGAGTTCATCCTCGTCGCGTCGAGCCACCCGCAGGCGGATGACGTGCGTGGGCTGCGCCTCCAGCACTGTAAAGACCACATCGCCCACCTCAAGTGACTCGTCCATATCTGGGACTCGTCCGATTGTGGCGGTAAACCAGCCACCAACGGTGTCATACTCTTCATTCTCGGGAAGCGACAATCCTGTGATCTCATTGAGGTCATCAATGTGAAACCGCCCATCAACCTCCCACAGTTGCTTGGAGCATTCAGTGATGGTTGGCTCATCATCGTTATCGTCGCCCTCGTGCTCGTCCTTGATTTCCCCGACAATTTCCTCGAGTACATCTTCGATGGTGGCCAGTCCAGCCGTTCCACCGAATTCATCGACCACAATTGCCATATGCACTTCGGCGCGTTGGAAATCGGCGAGCAGATCGGCCACCGGCTTGGTCTCGGGAATCACGATGGGACTTCTGAGTGATTCGGTCATACTGAAGTTTGCGGAATCTTCACCGAGAAACGGAACGAGGTCTTTGACATATAAGATGCCCTCGATGTGGTCGAGATCCTCGCGATACACCGGAATGCGAGAGTGCCCAGCCTCGATGATGAAGTGTCGTATGGCGGCGAGATCGTTGGTGAACTCAAGCCCCTCAATTTCAGTTCGGGGCGTCATGACTTCCCCAACGTCAGTGTCGGTGAACTCCATGATGTTCTCAAGCAGCGTTGCGGCGCCCTGGTCGATCTCGCCCTCCCGCTGTTTTTCTTCGATGCTTCGCAAGAGTTCGGCTTCAGCCTCGCTTGATCGGCCGTTCTGTGGGAGGGCAGCGCCACTGAGCCGTCGAATGATTTCGTTGAGGAGCCTTGAAAGGCTGTGGGCCGCATCGCCACAGCTTGCAGCGATGCTGATGGGTAGGAGGCTTCGGCACAGGAGGCTCCCTCCAGCCCACCTTGCAACAGAGGCTGCAATGATCGAACTTGCAATCCAGAGCATCACAGCACCGGTTGCGGCGCCCAGAATCAAGTACCCCGTTGATGGCGGCCACGGGGCCAAGCCGGAAATCCACAACATGAGAAACGCTGCTGAGGCAATCCAAAACAACAGGGCCAAGGTGTCCGCAGCTCCATCAAGTCGAGGCGATAGGCGGTCTGATAGATGTTGCCGATCGCTGTGTTCAAGGTGATGGAGTAGTCGTGATCGAGGACCATTGCGAAGGGACTGTTCAACGCAGGAGAGCCACGTCGCCACGATCAGAATTATCAGTGCAATGAAGATACTCATGAGGCATCCTCACCGCGTGCAAAGATGTCACCCCGACCTAGTTGTTGCAAAATGGATCGTTCATGCTGCCGCATGTTCGTGGCCTGATCAGGTGTGTGGTCATTACATCCGCAGCAATGGAGCAGACCATGGACGGCGTACAAGACCAATTCATCTAAGACATCGATCTCACGATCTTCCGTAGAACGAATGGCCTGATCGAGGCACACTGCAATGCTCGCCTCAAGTGGACCTTCGGTGGAGTGTTCGAATGTCAGCACATCGGTTGTGTCGTCAAGTCCATGCCAGCGTTGGTGGAGTTCGATGATCTGGTCATCTTGGAGTACAGCGATATCAACATGCGAAACATCTCTAGGAAGGAACGTCACCACTTGCTGGAGCAGCGATGTCAACGCCGCCAACTGGCGCGGCGGCAGACAGTTTGAGACAACGCTCAAAGGGCCGCTGGGTGAGTCGGTATTGGGTGCGGGGCGGCTGTTCGAATGGCGAACGTCGCCCTTTGTCTGCGAGCCCGGGTCGTCCGGATCGTCGCCCCGGCATGTATCGGGGGACAGGCAATCTGTGTTCATCAGGTAGGGTCTCTTCGCTGGCGTACCACCACGGTCGCCGCAACGTGCTCAGGTTACTGTTGACGTGATGCCATGACCAGAGGAATCATCCACCTACGGTCAAGACACCCGGGGAAGCCGCGATACGAGCCTCGAATTCGGCTCGAAACTTTCGAACGATGGTGCAAACGGCCCAATTGGTTCCGTCGGCGAGTCCACAGATGGTCGTTCCGGGCATGGTGCCCATGGATCCGGCGATTTCAGTCAATAGGTCAAGATCCTTGGCTCGGGCGTCACCCTGCTCAATTCGCATGAGCAGTTTGTAGACCCATTGCGACCCTTCGCGGCAGGGAGTGCACTGCCCACACGATTCGTTCTTGAAGAAGCGAGCGATGTTTCTCGCGACCATGACCATGTCAGTGCCTTCATCGAGCACGATCGGACAGGCTGTTCCCAGTCCCATGATGTCGTACTTGTGGCCAATGTCGAAGTCCAATTCGGCGCCGAACTGGCTGGTGTCCAGAACGCCCATGCTCACGCCGCCGGGAATGCACACTTTGTAGGTCCGGCCACTTTTCATGCCCTGACAGTAGTCATCGCGTTCAACGATTTCATTCAGCGGCGCGCCAAGACCAACTTCGTACACCCCAGGTCGATTGACATGCCCCGACATCCCCACCAGTTTGGTTCCAAAGGAAGGCGGCTGTCCAATGGTCGATTCACATCCCAGTGAGGTCCACCATTCCGCTCCACGTTCAATGATCGGAGTGACGGCTGCGAGTGTCTCAACATTGTTGACAATGGTGGGACGGCCGAACAACCCTTTGACAGCCGGGAAGGGCGGTTTGATTCGCGGCCATCCTCGTTTGCCTTCAATCGCTTCGAGCAGAGCCGTCTCCTCGCCGCAGATGTAGGCGCCAGCTCCACGGTGTAGGTAGCAGTCGACGGCAAAGGTCTTGGTGCCCTTGAGCAAACCCTGCGGTCCAAACACACCTAGGTCGTAAGCTTCCTTGATGGCGTTCTGCACGACATGTGCTTGATGCCGGTACTCGCCGCGAATAAAGAAGTAGGCGGTGTCTAATTGGCACGCCCAACATGCAATGGCGATTCCCTCCAGTACGAGGTGCGGGTCATAGTCCACCAACAGTCGATCTTTGAAGGTGCCAGGTTCGGCTTCATCACAATTGACGGCCAAATAGCGCCGCCCACCATCAGGTTCTGGGAGAAATCCCCACTTGACTCCGCACGGGAACCCAGCGCCGCCGCGTCCTCGCAGTTGTGAAGCCTTGACCTGGGCGATGACATCACTGGGATCCATCGATAACGCCTTGCGGAGCGATTCGTATCCGCCAGTACGAACATACTCCTCGCCGCTTACGACATGGCGATCCGCTGGGTCACCCCATGGCCATGTGGGTATGCGTTTGGTCAATACCGGCTCGGTCAGGAACATGTCTGCTCATCCTTGTCGTCAATTTCAGACGAAGCACCGTCGTCAGGAAGTTGTACTTCTTCGATAACTGTTCGTCGAAGTGTCATTCCGTCTCGGGTGGTCTCCCGCACTTCGCGACGAACTTCCAGTCGCTCGGGTTCAGCGGGCGTTCGAACGCCCTTAATGATGTGCCCGGCGAATTCGCCAAGACTACGCATCAGGGATTTTTTGTCGTTGGTCATCAGGCGGTGTGCTCATCGATAATGCGATCGACATCCGCGATCGAGAGGTTGTCATGTCGATCGTCATTCACCAACGCGCATGGAGCTGTGTCACAGGCGCCCAGACACTCCATCGCCAGCAGCGTAAATTGGCCATCGGCGGTTGTTTCGTGAGGCTCGATGCCAAGTCGGGTTCGAATGTGATCGAGCACGGCCCGATGTCCACAGGCCTCACACGCAATGGACTGGCACACGCCGATGATGCATTTGCCAGTGGGATGAGTGTGGTACCCCTCGTAGAACGTCACCGTGTCCAGTACAAGGGAAGGCGAGATATTCAGGAAGGCGGCGATCTCCTCCATCGCCTGCTCCGGAATCCACCCATATGTGTGCTGCACATCATGCAAAATGGACATGAGTGCGCCATGGGTCGTCTCATACTTTGGGAGGAGGTCTTGGCGGTAGGTTGCCAACATCGCCTCTGTCAGCCATGGTTCCGATCGACGTGCGACCTGCATGGTGCCGGATTCTTTGACTTTCCAAGCCATTGCGATTCCTAGCGATCAAGTTCCGCGGCGATGACGTTGATGGATCCAAGGATGGCCACAAAGTCGGCCAACTGGTGCCCCTCGAACATTCGTCCAAACGCCTGATAGTTGATGAATGAAGGTGGTCGCACCGCGACACGCCATGGGCACGGACCACCATCGGCGACGATGAAGTAACCCAATTCGCCATTGGGCGATTCCATGGCCGAGTACGCCTCGCCGATAGGCGTGTCGAAGCCGCGATTGGTCATGATGAGTTCGAAGTGCTGAATGGTCGATTCAATCGACCCATAGACATCACCCTTACCTGGCAGGACGTCTTTGCCCTCGGGGTCTACATTGATTGGGCCAGTTGGGATGCAGTCGATCAGTTGATCAATGATGCTCATGGACTGCTTGATTTCTTCGAGGCGAACGAGATACCGGCACAGGCAGTCGCCATCTTGGGCAACGGGGACATCAAATGTCACCGCATCGGCACCTTGCCCATCCCAGTTGTCGGCGTAGGCCAGGCACGGGGCGTCCTTGCGAAGATCTCGCTGTACACCCGATGCGCGAGCGAGCGGTCCAGTGAGCGACCAGTCGGTCGCCTCTTTGGCTGTCAGAACACCAACTCCCTTGACTCGATCAATGAAGATTCGGTTTCGATTCAGCAGTGTTTCGATGTCCTTGATGGCTCTGGGAAGTCGGACATCGATGAAGTTGCGAACCATCTTGCGAAAGATGGCTTCATCTGGAATATCACGAACGACGCCGCCGACGCGTGTGTAGTCGGGGTGGAATCGTTGTCCCGTGAGGAAGTCGATGATGTCGTAGATGAATTCCCGTTCGTTAAACCCGTAAAGGAATCCGGTGAAGGCGCCTAGGTCAAGTGCCGCGGCGCCGACGCACAGTAAATGACCTTGAATACGCCCCAGTTCCATCAAGATGGTTCGCAGTGAGATACACCGTGGCGTCAGTGTGATACCGAAGAGTTTTTCAACGCTCTGGTGCCACACGATGTCGTTGCAGATCGGAGATACGTAGTCCATCCGACTGATCGTGTAGACATACTGGTTGTAGTTGTGGTGCTCACCGAGTTTTTCGAAACCACTGTGGAGGTACCCAATGTGCGGCGTGGCTCGCACGACGCGCTCGCCATCGAGTTCCAGAATGACTCGTAGTGTGGTGTGTGTGGCAGGGTGCTGGGGGCCAAAATTGAGGACCCATCGATCGCCTGCGTTGGGTCGGTCCTTGAGGTACTCGACGTCATCAGCGTCAACATCCCAAGGCTTGGCTGGCAGGAGGGTGTAGGGCATCGGGGGACGGTCTCCAGAGCCCCACCGTGCATCGGAAGGGCCCAAGGGGACGCAGTATAGAGCCCCCTCATGCCTTCGCGGGGTAGTCCCATCAAGGCGGCGGCGGACCATATACGGGAGGCTTGGGGGACCTAGATCTTGGTGCAGCCTTGCAAGCATCCTTCGTGTTGCTGATTCCCCACATTGACAATGCATCCATCGCCATTGATCTGGCATCCCACGGGCACCCCCAAAGCCACACTACACCCGGAAGATCGCGCCCATCTTGCGTCCCATGAGTACTGAGGCGCCCACGAGCGTGACGGTCAATAGTGCCATCGCCCAAACACCCATCGCACTGGCTATTCCGGGCCCATCACCGAGCCGCTCAAAGAGCACGTAGATGGCTTTGGTGACCGGGTAGTCACTCTCTCGCTGGGCCAGAATGAGCGAATCGCTCACTTCCAGCATGGCAAACGAGAAAGCCAGCAAGCCACCGGCGACCAGGTTGGCTGTGATCAACGGAACGACGACGGTGCGAATAGCTCGGAAACGTGACGCGCCAAGATTGAGTGCTGCTTCTTCGAGTTCTCCGCTGGTTTGCTCGAGTCCAGCCACGGTGGCTCGTACCACATAGGGGAGCCGACGAACGGCGTAGGCGATAACCAGCAGCAGCATTGGATTCGGGTTGGCACCAACCACACTGATGACCCCATGCAACGGATCATCCTTTCCAAAGGGCCACCTGAGCGTTACGGCGACGAATCCAAAGGCGAGCACTAGCCCAGGCACCGCAAGGGGAAGCATTGCCAGTGCATCGACGAGTCCGCGACCCCGCACTTTCACTCGCACAATGAGATACCCAATAGCCAATCCAAGAATGATGTCGATTCCCACGGCGATCGACGAGTACAACAGACTGTTGCGAATGGATCCAGCGGCCAGCGGATGCGAGAGCGCTTGTTCGTAATTATGCGTCGTCCAACTTGTGGGCAGCACGCTGTCGTACCACGATCCCTCGACGCTCAGCGATGACAAGACGACACTGATGTGGGGAAGAATCGCCGCGCCGGTAACGATGATGAACAGCGACAGAGCCCCGATCGAACCGAGCGTGCCAAGCCGCTTCGGAACAGATCGAATAGACGCCTTGCTGTACATCGTCGCGCCCTTGCCACCGAGAAAGACCTTGCCGATGATGTAGGTTCCTGCAGCGACAAAGAGAAGCACCGCCGTGAGCGCATAGGGCTGGTGCGAGGCGTCCATTTCCTTGATGCCGTTGAAGATTTGGACCGGGGTCACCTGCTGGTAGTCGAACATCAGCGGTGTGCCCAGCTCGGTGAATGACCAGATGAACACGATGGTTCCGCCGGCGAATAAACCGGGCCGGATGAGTGGAAGGACGATTCCCCGAAGACGTCTCCACGGTGAGGCGCCCAAGCCTGCAGCTGCTTCCTCAAGCGCCGGGTCGAGATTCGCAAGCGCCGCAGAGGCATTGAGGTAAATGATCGGGTACAGGTGCAGTGCTTCGATGAGCACGATGGCCCAGAATCCACCCTGTCCGATGAAGTCAACACCCTCGCTGATCCAGCCCATGTCCAAGAGCAGTTCATTGATGGCGCCATGTCTGCCAAGCAGATGGTGCAGACCGATGGCCCCAACAAATGGCGGAAGAATGAGTGGCACCAAAATGAGTGCATTGAAGGCAGTCTTGCCTGGGAAGTTGCACTTCACGGATACCAACGCAAGCGGAATAGAAATGACCAGCGATAGAACTGTTGTCCAAATCGCAATACCAAGGGCATTGATCAGGCCGGCACGCGTTGCAGGGTCATCGAGTACTTCGATGACGTGATGGAGCGTGAACCCACCATTGTCCGACTCAAATCCCACTGCGACAGTCAGCCACATTGGGTACAGCAAGAATATGGCGAAACCGATCAGTACGGTTACAAGTAGGAGATAGGGGCCAATCCTCGCGCGACTCATTGGCGGCATGCTAGTACACCGAGCCGGCTCGATCAGGCTGTCAGTGTGACCATGCGTCAAGCAGAAGGGACAGATCGGTCAGATCAACGTAGCCGCTTCCTTCGAGGTCGGCGTAGCACCGATCACACAGTCCCCAGTGCTGGAGCAGCACCAAGAGGTCGATGACGCCGACCAACCCATCTCCGGTGAGATCGCTTTGCACGACAGGGTCGGTCATGTGCCACGCAACGGCAGCCTCAGCACCACCATCGTCATCTGTACGGTTGACGTGGATGAGATATCGCCCAGGAGCGATTCCCTGTACGTAGAGGTGTTCGACGTTATCACCAGAAGCCACACTTCGAATGGTGCCAGCTTGGAAGATCGGCAGGCCGGCATCACCTACCAGCCCAATTGGCAATCCTGTATGAGCGTCGATCCGAAGTAGTTCGATATCGAGCGAAGCCAACGACGGTGTGTTGAAATTTGAGGAAACGGTGCGGTTCCAAGTCAGAATTACCGAGAGATTGTCGATCGTGCCCGTTGCTTCAATCAACCAATACTGTTCGCCTGCCGCGTCAATAGACTCAAATGCCCAGCCTGTCGGCAGGATCACCGGGGACGAAGGCGCATCGCTACTGCCGGGTTGATCCCCTCCGCCCATGATCAGGTGCGCGTGATTCACATTGAGACGGCCAGCACCCATGATTGGGTCGAGTGGTTCGCTGGCACTTCCCCGGCGGGGTCCGGAAGTATCAACATTGTTGCCCCATGGAATGGATCCACCATCGGCAGGACCAATGTGATCTGCCGCTGCCATCAGGATGGCTTTGACGACCTCGGCAGGCAGGTCAGTTTCTTCGAGGCCGGACTGTTCCACGAGCATGGCGGCAGCAGCGGACACAACGCCGCAGCTTTCACTGGTCGTGAACAGTGGACCAACAAGGTCGCAGGCGTGGCGGTTGGATCCGTCGATGCCAGATGCTGGCGAATCGATGGCATGGTCGCCGTCGCTGCGACCAACGGCGATGACGTTGTAGGCCCATGTGAGCAGTTGTTTTGGGGTGCTTCCGTTATTGAGTCCGACACACACCACAGGCTCATTTGGGTCGGTCTCAATGACCCAGTCGAGGCGGCGCAGGGCATCGCGGTCTTCTCCTGCGTTTCCAAAGGAGCCAACCCAAGAGTGATTCCAGACTTTGATTGTTCCCAGCCCGGTGTACTCGGGGGGCGTGTTGGAGCCAAGGTGGGAATTGAGAAAGCCGCCCTGCAACCAATTGGTGGCGTTCCAGCAGTTGACCATCCAGATGTCTGGCGCCATGCTTTGTGTGTCGCCGTAGAACTTCTTACCTACTGTTGTGGCGTGTGACGACCCACTGCTTCCGCCCGACCGCTCCCAGAAATAGTTGTCCTCGAATTCGGAGTCGTCTTCGTTAGGCATGTAGTTGCCCTCACTTGACGACCCCTCCACTTGGGCGACGATGACGCCGTCACCAGTTGGAATTGAATCAATGCCGATGCGTTCAACAAGTATTTCCCAGTCACACCAATCGAAGTATGTGGGATAATCTCCGCCACCCATGGCCATCAAGAGGGCCACCGCCATGGTCATCACGACCAGACTCCCAGCAGTGCCAGCAGGTCATTGACATCAACAACACCGTCGCCATTGAGGTCCTCGACGCAATCTTCGCAGTTACCAAAGGCGGCGATCAGTTGCAGCAGGTCATTGACTGTTACGAGTCCATCGCCGTCAAAGTCACCGAAGACGCCGCCGACTTCGTCACTACTCCACCAGGCCACGGCGACGTCCGTGGCGGTGCTGGCACCATCATGTCGGGTGGCACGAAGTAGATACGTGCCTGGCACGAGGTCTCGTAGGAAGAGGTGCTCGACATTGTCTAGGTCGCTGACACTGACGACGTTGCCGCTGCCAAATGCGAGATCATCTCCAACCAGTGGTACTTCAACGCCGTTGTCGTAGGCCAACAGTTCCAAGTCGAGGTCTGCAATGGTCCAACTTGAGAAGTTGGACGTGACGTGGCGATTCCAGGTAGCGATGATGGACAGTTCCAAAGCCCCGTCGGGCAGTACGAATTGCCAAGACATATCGTTTCCGGCCGACACCGAGGAGAGATCCCAGCCATGGGTCGTTGCCAGTGGTGGACTATCGCTTCCGATTGCTGCTGGGGTTCGCCCACCAGTCAATATCTGGTGCGCGCGGTTGACGTCTAGATGCCCTGCCCCGTAGATGTCGTCGAGGGGTCGATCGGTCCATCCGCGGTCCGGTCCTGAATCGATGGCCCCATTGGACCAGTCCGGATCGCCCGCTCCGGTCGGTTCATGGGAGGCGGCTGCGAGGAGAACCGCCTTGATAGTTTCAGATGCTTGGCCAAGATCCTCATCCATGTCCCGAGCTACTTCCACAAGCATAGCTGCGGTAGCTGAGACGGTCGGCGTTGCCTCACTGGTCGTAAAGAGCGTGCCTGTAATGAGTGGACTCATCCGGCCAGCACCTTCATATGGTTCGGGGATGTCAGACCAAGCATGTGCACCATCGCGGCGTCCGACACTGATGACATTCCATGCATAGCTCAACAGTGCTTGTGTTTCATCGCCGTTGTTGATGCCGACGCAAACTGTCGGGCTGTTGGGATCGTTTTCGACGACCCAGTCGACACGTCGAAGGGCATCGTGGTCGTTTCCTATGCTTCCGAAACTTCCGATCCACGAGTGGTTCCAGACTTTGATGGTTCCTAGTCCATCGTATGCGGGCGGATTCGAAGAACCTTGCCCAACCTTGAGAAACCCACCTTGAAGCCAGTGGTTCACCTCCCAACAATTCACCATCCAGATGTCGGGCGCGAGGCTTTGGCTTTGTCCGTAGAACTTCTTGCCGACCGTTGTTGCGTGCGAAGACGCACCACTTCCTCCGGAACGCTTCCACAGAAAGTTATCCTCAAAGTCGAGATCATCCACATCGGCGACATAGTTTCCAGCAGACCCAACTTCGATCTGAGCGCAGATCACACCATCGCCAGTGGGGACCGCTTCCATACCGATACGTTCGATGAGTTCATCCCACTCGCACCAATCGCGATAGTCGGCGTTGGCCATGGCGGTGACGCCAAGAGCCATCAGAGTGGCGACGAGGGTTCGCATGCAGGGGGCTCTCCAGATACTCCACATGTCCCAGCTGCAGCCGGGACACCTCAGCCTACCATCAGCCTGATGGTGAGCAAGGTAGGAAGTGAGGTTTGTAGGCTTAGCAGGGCTTCACTGCCGCTTGCTAGGGGGTACTGGGGGCCGTTGTTGAGGTCTGCGCGGTCTGGATCGCCGCTTCGATGGCAGCCAGCAACTTTCGCTCGGCATTGCGGTCTCGATCCGAGGGGATCCACATGGGCCCGTTCGGAGGCGTTTCCCACGTTGGATCGTCCGTGACTCGCCGTGGGCGGGCGATCCTGCGGCCGGTCCAATGGCTGATTTGTTGGTTGGGGGTCGCACCCCGCTCCGTATAGACCCACGCTCGCAGATCCAAGGGCTGTTCATCGGTGATCAGATCAATTGTGGGCGTCAGCCCCAAATAATCTGCCTTCCCGATTTCGGAAGGTTCGGATTTGGCCAGCATAGGGGTACCAGCGGGGCGGAATTCCAGCCGCGCTCGCGTTCGGTTTCGGGACACCGTATAGGCGATCATGGTGCCCATATCGTCGGTATTGAGGTGCCACGGTTCGAGTAAGGATCCGGCCTGGACCGGTGCTGTTTCGATCACACCACTGCGGCGATCCATGAGTTCGGGCTCCCAACCCCTTGCCCGAACAAGCGTTACGGCGGTCGAGAAGGCCTCTTGATACTGCCCCGCGGGCACGTGGACCAATTCAGGCCCCCGGGATCCAGTACAGCCAGTGGTCAGAATGCAGGCGGTGAGCCCGATCAATACAGGAAGCAATCGTCGCATGGTGCGGCTGCGAGTCTACCTGTTTCTGTGGGATCCAGAGAGAGCGGTTGGACGAACCATGGTGTGGGAGTACGCTATTTAGTCTGCCGATTGCTACAGAAGGTCTTTGGAGTGGTCGATTGAGAGGAACACGAGTCGGGATGTTGATACAGAAACCGCTTATCGTTGCGGGGTGCTGCGTCGGATTGGTCGCCGCCATGACGGTGGCTGATCAGGTCCAACTGCCCAGCACAGTCGAAGATTTCTATCAGCCCGGTACCCAGCCGTTACCAGATGGCTTTGAGGCATTTGAAGTCTCGAGTTTCTCGTGTTTGAATTGTCACCAATTTCTCGATGACGACAATGAGGACGTGATTACATCACCGTACATCACGCTGGCTGGCAGCATGATGGCGCAGTCCGTTCGCGACCCAGTGTGGCGTGCAGCCGTGTCCATTGCCAACCAAGATGCCGCTGGCGCGGGTGAGTATTGCATACGTTGCCACTCGCCAATGGGCTGGGGAAGCGGTCGCAGCGCAACCGGTGACGTCGATGACCTGTGGGATCCAGATGACACCGATGGCGTGTCATGTGGTTTCTGCCATCGCATGGTCGACCCCATCTTCAGCGCAGAGAACCCTTCGCAGGATGAGGGCATCCTGCAACTACTCGTTGACAGTGGCGACTATCCAAATCCAGCGCATCCAGGTAATGGCCGGTTTGTCTTCGATCACATCGATAGCCGACGTGGTCCGCTTGACGATATTGTCGTCAATATGCACGGCTCGTCGCAAATTGTGCACTCGCCTCACCATTCAGAGTCGTCGTTCTGTGGACCTTGCCATGATCTTGGCAATCCAGTCTTCTCGTGGAGCGACACCACTGAGAAGTTCGAGGTTAATGCGATGGATGCGCCACACCCGACGCAGGACGTCTACCACATGTTCCCCGAACAACGCACGTACAGCGAGTGGCTCAACAGCCAGTACGCCGATACCGGCGTCGCCTTCCCAGATGGAAGATTTGGAGGCGACGGGCACCCCGACGGCGTAATGAAGTCATGTCAAGATTGCCATATGCCTAAGACACACGGCGCGAACTGTATGTTCTGGTATCTCCCAGACATTGGGCCTCGCGATGATATTGACGTGCATGGCTTTGCTGGTGGCAATACGTGGGTGATCGGCGCGGTGCACGACTTGTGGGATCCGGCCCACACCGGACTGACCGATGAAGTCGTGGAGATGTCGATGCAACGTACGGCCGACATGCTTGCTGCGGCCAGTGACATGGACGTGGTGCAGAATGAATCACAACTCGATGTGCGAATCACAAACTGGTCCGGCCACAAGTTGCCCACAGGCATACCCGAGGGTCGGCGGATGTGGCTCAATGTGCAGTTCCTTGATGCTGGCGGGGCAGTGGCACAAGAGTATGGCTCCTACAACTGGACGACCGCTGACCTTGATGAGTCTGGCACGCAGGTTTGGGAAGCACGCCTCGGTGTGTCCGATGAAGTGGCCGCTATTGCGGGCATTGATGCGGGCGAATCCTTCCACTTGGTGTTGTGCGATGAAATCCTCAAGGACAATCGGATTCCCCCGATGGGATTCACCAATGCGGCCTTTGAGGCCATCCACGCAGCGCCAGTTGGCACGATTTATGTCGACGGTCAGCATTGGTCTGATACATCATTTGAAATTCCCTCAGGGGTCTCTCAGGTGGTTGTGACGCTGTACTTCCAAACGACGACCCGCGACATGATGGAGTTTCTTCGAGATGCCAACACCACCGACGATAAGGGGCAAGTGGCGTGGGATGCCTATGTGGCTCGTGGCATGTCGCCACCGGTGATCATGGATACAACGACACTCGACCTTGAACCAGTCGCGGGTATTCCAGGCGATCTCAATGGTGATGGCATCGTAGGTATTGATGATCTGCTTGCGTTGCTCTCTCAGTGGGGGCCATGCGGTGGATGCTCGGGTGATATCGATGGCAGTGGCGACGTGGGTGTTGATGACCTATTGGCTCTGCTGGCGAATTATGGTTGACTCCTGCAGCCGATCAGCGGTGTTCGAACGTACAATGCTCAGTTGATGGATACCTCAACGACGACACGCCACCTGCTGGGCCTTCGCGGGATGTCTTCGGCCAGACTCATCGGACTGTTGGAAGCCGCTGAGTCATGCATGCCCGTCGTCGAGGGCCAATCACCCCCACGCGACGATTTGCATGGGCGAATTGTGGCAAACCTGTTTCTTGAAAATTCCACGCGAACCCGGGTGTCATTCACGGTTGCGGCGCATCGGTTAGGCGCGACTACTGTCGATTTACTTGGGAGCAGCAGTAGCGCAAGCAAGGGCGAGACGCTCGTCGACACCGCTCGCAATGTTGCAGCAATGGGTGTGTCGGCCATTGTGGTGCGGTGTGCTGCCAGCGGCGGAGCTCATTTGGTTGCCCGCCACGTCGACGTGCCTGTTATCAATGCAGGTGATGGACGGTGTGAGCATCCCACCCAAGGCCTCCTTGACACACTGGCCTTGACACGATCGCTTGGCACAACGGATCTTCACGATCGAACCATTGGAATCGTGGGCGATATCGCTCACAGTCGCGTGGCTCGATCTGCGGCCTACGCCCTAACGACGTTGGGCGCCGACGTCGTGTTTATTGGTCCGCCGTCCATGGTTTCTGGATCACTGGCGGATTTACTCGAAGGCAGTGATGACAAGAGGGGTGGCGTACATGTCGCCCATGATTTTGACGCAGCATTGCCCCACCTTGATGCAGTCATGATGCTTCGCGTCCAATTTGAGCGAGGCGCGAGCATTACCAGCGATTATGCAACACACTTTGGACTGACCACACAGCGGGCATCGCGTCTCCCTGATCATGCGGTGATCCTGCACCCAGGGCCAATCAACCGTGGGTTGGAAATGGCTCCGGAGGTTGCAGACGGGCCAAGAAGTTTGGTAATGGATCAGGTGGCGTGCGGCGTCGCCATGCGGATGGCAGTTCTGTTGGAACAACTTTCACACTGAGGAGGTAGGGATGCCCCGCGATATTCCCGTCGGCAATGGCGACATGCTTGTGACGTTTGATCACAAGTACCGCATTCGTGATCTGTACTGGCCTCACGTGGGGATGCCTAATCACACGGGCGGGCATGTGCAACACTTTGGCGTATGGGCCGACGGCGTGTTTGCTTGGATCGAAGACGATTCATGGGAGCGTTCGCTCCGCTATAAGCCAGACACCATGGTGACGGAGGTCTTACTCCGAAACAAAAAACTTGGAATAGAGGTTCACTGTGAGGATGCGGTGGATTACAACAACCCGGTCTATCTGAGATCGCTTCGTGTTCGGGATCTTAAGGGTCGGCAGCGGGAAGTGCGTGTGTTCTTTCACCATGACATTTCCATTGGGGGCTTTCGGGTCGGGGACACGGTGAATTACGACCCAAAGACAATGGGATTGGTGCACTACAAGGATGGCACGTACTTCCTAGTCAATGGATGCGACAGCCGCAAGTGCGGACTTGATCACTTTGCTACGGGCACCAAGCGGCTCGGCCAGGCCGAAGGGACGTGGCGGGACGCCGAGGACGGGCAGCTTGTCCGAAGCGCTATTTCGCAGGGCTCGGTGGATTCAACTATCGGATTTGACTTGAAGATCGCAGCGGGCGGCGAGGAACATCTTGTGTATTGGATCGCCGCAGCGCATTCCTACAAAGAGGCTCGCTCACTCAACGCCAAGGTGCTCGATCGAACGGCCGTTCGCATGATTCGCCGGACCGAAGCGTATTGGCGACTGTGGGCGTGCAAGGAGCCGATGGACTTTAGTCCGTTGCCAGAACCTCTGCGAGACCACTATGTGCGGAGCGAGTTGATTCTTCGCACACAGATTGATCACGATGGCGCGATCATTGCGGCCAATGACACTGACATCACGCACTTTGCCGGCGACACGTACTCCTACATGTGGCCCCGAGACGGCGCGTTGTGTTCACAGGCGTTGATTCTTGCGGGGCACAGTGAGTTGTCACGGCGATTCTTCCGATTCTGTCAGCGAGTGATCGAACCGGACGGATACTTCCTGCACAAGTACAACCCAACTGGAACACTGGCAAGTAGTTGGCACCCGTGGCTTAAGGACGGAAAGCCAAGCCTTCCGATTCAGCAAGATGAAACAGCGTTGGTCGTATGGGCGCTTCGGAGACACTTTGAGGTGTTCCGCGACGTCGAGTTCATTCGTGAAATGCACCGCGACCTTGTCACCATGCCTGCCGAATGGATCATATCTTTCTGTGATCACAATGGGTTGCCTGAGGCGTCGTGGGACCTCTGGGAGGAACGACATGGCGTGCATCTTTTTACGGTTTGCACGTGTATTGGAGCGATCGAGGCCGCTCGTGACTTTGCTGAGGACTTTGGCGCCGCCGATGAGAGTGCGCGATACAAGGCTGCCGCCGACCGAATGCGTGCTGCGATGATCGAGCACATGTGGTCGGACTCATCGGGGCACTTTGCTCGCATGGTCACTTTGCAGGACGACGGATCGTATGTGCACGACATGACGCTCGATGCCAGTGCGTGGGGTCTATTTGCGTTCGACGCGATGCCAGTGGATGACGAGCGGGTCGTGTCGCACATGGAAGCGGTGCGTGGTCGATTGACGGTCGACACTCCAATTGGTGGTATTGCGAGATATGAAAACGATTATTACCACCAGGTGGAAGCGAGCAATATTAAGAAGGTTCCAGGCAACCCATGGGCGATCTGCACCCTGTGGATGACGCAGTACAAGATTGCCAGCGCCAAGTCTGTGGAGGACTTAAAATTAGCTATTGCTGATCTGGAGTGGACACGGTTGCGTTCGTTGGACTCAGGCGTGTTGGCTGAGCAGTTCGATCCCTACACCGGGGCACCGATCAGCGTGAGCCCATTGACGTGGTCACACGCCACGGTGATGACGACCATCGTGCAGTATCTGCTCAAGTATGCCCAACTCACTGGTCGTCCGGCCGGGACAGTGGCCGAACTTACACGCACAGCCCGGCATTGAGTCAGTTTGTCGGGGCGTTTGCGTGCTCGACTTGCCTTGCTAGTCATCGATGCCCTAGTTGGAGGTGACGTAGGCGTGTAGGCAGAGTTATGGGAGCCCGGCTTCAAAAAATGGGTTTTGGGGGTTTTTTGGGGGGTAGGACTAAGTTGGGTGGCCAGTGGGTCGATGCCGGTGCTATGGCTGCTCCTCGAATCGACCTCGCGCCGCTTGGCACGTCCTCCACTGCATATGCAGAGGCTCAGATGTCCCGAATACGCCGTGCGGGCTCGATCGGGCGGGCGGCCGCCATCGGTTGGTACGTCGCGATTGCAATGGCCGCTATTGGCGACGCTATGTCGTCAGGGCACCTGACGGCTGTGGTAGCGCTGTCCTTTGTGGGGCTGTCTGTAGCTTCGTTGTTGTGGGCCGGTGGCTATTCGCTCGATCGTGTGATGTGCCGATGCTTGCTGATGGGCGGCATCGGCCTTCTGGTAGGAGTTGCTGGGTGCTTGGCTACGCCATGGCAGTCAGCAATTGCAGGCGAGTGCCTGTGCTTCGCGGCAATGGCCATGCTGTTTGCTGTGTTGATGACGTTTCCTCCAGCCTTGGCCGCAGCCTGCCAATACGCTGAGTGAAGCGTTCTCCCTATAACACAATTAGATGCATGTCTGTTTCAGCTTGCACATCATCCATGGCGGGATGTTGTATTTCGCGGACCATTTCATCCAGTTCGCTGTTTGCCATTGCGTCGTGTGTTCGCTCAGGACAGTAAGCGGTGGGATCCTCGCCGCGCAATCGTGCGAGCAGATCAATGGCAATTTGGGCCTCGCTTTTGCACCAGTGGGCGGGGGCCACAGCCTGCTGGAACGATTGCAAGCGTCGCTGCGCACTTTCAAATGTGCCCGACTTTTCCATCCATGTGGAGGCTGGCAAAACAACATCTGCTCGAGGTGTCATCGCGTTTGGAAGCGTTTCAAACATGACGATATATCGTCCGCCATCAATGGCTTCGGAGAGCTTTGGCGTTATCCACGCGCTGGGGTAATTGCCAGTTAGCAAGACACCCCCGATCGACGCATCATCCCGAAGGGTGGCTTCAAAGCCCGAGGCATCAAGTACCGGCCCGCCAAGTGATTCCAGCACGCGCCGGACGCCACGCGCATTGGGCGCCTTCTCCGCCCTGATGACGAACCCATCGGCCATGGTTTGGTCATCACCGTCATATGGGACTGGCCCAATGCCAAGCACGGCATGTGGGTCGATCGCACGCACTAACTGTCCGATATGCCAGGCATCCTCACACGACACCATTGGACTGATGAGCGCAGCGATATGCCCCGCGTCTTGCAGCCCATCGAGCGCTGCAGCTTGGGCAACATTCCAAGCCTCGTCTACAGCATCATCTTCATATGGGTCTTGGCCAGAAATGGTCGGCACCAATATGCGATCATCAGAGTTGATGAATGTCCACCCATATCGGAGTTCATCGGTAATCCACCAGCGGTTGATGTCCATGTGCTTGCGCGGCTTGATCCGATAGACCTCGCCGGCATTGTGCTCGACGAAGATGTTGTCCCCCGATGCGGTCAGCCCGTCAATCGAGGGAGTTGATTTGAGAAACCACACCCGTTGTGTAAACAAGAAGTCTTTGTCCAGCATTGCTCCTACCGGACAGAGGTCAACCACATTGCCACTCATTGGATTGTCCAACGCGCGGCCGGGGAAGACGTCGATGGACTCTGTGGCGCCTCGACCGTCGATCATCAGTTCATCTGTACCAGTGACTTCCTGCGTGAATCGAACGCACCGTGTGCACATGATGCATCGGTCGCTATACAACAGTACGTGCGGTCCGATGTCCTTCTTGGGATGCTTGATCTTGTCCTCTTCGAAACGGCTGGAGGCGTTGCCATACTTGTAGGCATAGTCCTGTAAGCCGCACTCGCCAGCTTGATCGCAGACCGCACAATCAACAGGGTGATTGATTAGCAGCAGTTCCATGACGGAGTGCTGGCTCTTGATAGCCTTCTTGCTGACAGTCGTAATGATCTCCCCATCACCAGCGGGTGTTTGGCAAGCAGGAAGCAACTTTGGGATCGTCTCGATCTTCCCCTCATTACGAGGGTTGGGTGCAGCGACCTCTGCCAGGCAGATGCGGCAATTCGCCACGACCGAAAGCCCGGGATGCCAGCAGTAGTGTGGAATCTCAATGCCGTTGGCTTTGGCAACTTCAAGAATGGACGCGCCATCTTCGAATTCACACACGACGTCGTTGATTGTGCAGGTGGGCATAGTCAGTGGTGTTCCGTGCCGGCCATGAATGCCGGGGGAGTATGGTAGCGGAGCCATGCTCTCAGTAGTCCTTGCCCAGTTTGTGAGATTACTGAGCGGGCTGTGTCGAAACAGATAGCACGATGGCACCATCCTCGAGTGTGATGTTCTCAATGACCACGATGCGGTCATCAGCCAGCGGCACACCCGCCACAGGGGACTGATTCAGCAGCAGGGCGAGCATTGGTTCTGAATCAACGTGATCGCCCAGAAACTCATTGAAATACGGCTGGAGGTGACTGCCCGCAAGTGTCAAGGGAAAACGACCAAGCCCGCTGCGGGTCTCTACGATCAGTGCTCCTGAGTCAAAAGCTGGCACCATCGAGAGTGTTCCAAACCATCCGCCCAACTCAGCTAGCGGAATCGCCAGCGTGACATCGCCAGAGGCCATTCGTACCTGTGGAATGCCGATTCCCTCGGGCCAATCGATACCGCGACCTGACATCCAGCGAACAAGGCGAGTTGAAAGCCATGCGTTGATTGCGCGTTCTGGAATCCGCAGCCGCCATGTGGAGTCATCCGGGCGGATCTTCTGAAACTCTTCAACCAATCGATACTCAGCAGTTTCTCCAAGTTGCTTGGACTGTGGATCATCGAAGGCGGCTGGTCGGTACCACGGTGGTGGCTGTGATGCCAACCAATACCCCGCTATGCCTATCGCCAGTGCGAGAAGCAGAACGCTCAGAACGGCAATGATGCTGCGGCGAGAGAAAGACACGCAGGGATAGTACGATGCTGCGGAGCATACGCCTGATGTCAGATATCAACCCCAAATTTGACGCGATCCGTCTACGTGACGGACGTCCCGAAGGGGCTTCATCGCCAGATGTCGACACGCTCGACCATGGGGGGCAATTGGAGTCCTACGAGGAATCCACAGGATATCCCGAGGCATCACATAAGCTCGACCGGCCTCCAGCACCTGGTGAGTCGCTGAGCCCAGCCATTGTCACCTGCACAGACTATGGCCCTGACGGCATCGAGAGAACGTCGATCACCGATGTCCGTGAGTTCTTTGCAATGCCCCGACCCAAGTGTGGCGTCGTTCGCTGGCTCAATATCGTGGGCGATCCGCCACACTTCCTGCTTAATGCCATCGGGGAGCGATACCACCTGCACCCCTTGGCCGTTGAGGACTTGATTCACATCCCACAGCGGCCCAAGGTAGATGAGTACGCCGAGTTCTCTGAGTACCCATATCTCTTCGTGACGGCTCGTGCTGTGGATGTCGAACATGGACAACTTCGCAGCCAACAGGTGAGCATGTTTGTCGGCAAGGGACAGGTCATTTCATTCCATCAGTTTGATCCAGACCTGTGGCAATCCATTGAAACGCGGCTAGAAGATGCTGGCAGTCGCCTGCGTCAGAGTGGGACGGACTTTCTCTTCTACTGTTTGCTGGACCGTATCGTGGATGAGATTTTCCCCGCCTTGCAGAATATCGGAGAACAGTTGGATCTACTGGATCGCCTCATGACGACCAACCAAGGTGAACAAGTAGCTGACGAAGTGCATGAAATCAAACGATCGCTCCTGGTGATGCGTCGAGAAGTCTGGCCGATGCGAGATCTTCTTAATACGATTTGCACCGCGCATCTTCCGATGATCTCAACGGAAACGAATATGTATCTGCGTGATGTGCACGATCACTGTCGACACTTGGCGGATACTATTGAGATCTACCGCGAAGCGACCGCAGGCATACTCGCGGTGTATCAACAGGAACTCAATCAGCGCATGAACGAAGTGATGAAGGTGCTGACCATCATCGCAACCATCTTTATTCCACTGTCGTTCCTGACGGGCCTATTCGGCATGAACTTCAACAAATCGCTCCCCGGCCAGGAAAGCCCCAATGCCTTTATGTGGTTCGCCCTCGCCTGTGCCATCGTGACGATCACGATGTTGGGCGTCTTCCGCTGGCGGCGATGGCTCTGAATACAATTGATTCCCCGGGGATATGTCTCTCTGTGACAATGGCTTACGGCCTCTTTAGAAGAGATTGGCCGATGCTCAATTGTGCCCGGGCTTTGGGTACCGAACCAGTCCGACCGTCCGAAACTGAAGCGTTTCCTCGCCTACAACATTGGTGAGGACAGCAGCTCGCCCGCTAAGCGTTCCCATGCACCGCGCCAAGCGTCGTCACTTTGACATCGTGTGGTCACTGGGGTGAATGCGGCTGACTTGCATCATCGGCGTCGCATGTAGTGGAAGTGCGTATCACTACTGGCGATCAATCGTGCCAAGGCGGGCCAAGGCAATGCCGGCAAGAACCAATACTCCTGGAATGATGTCTATGGCTCGAAGTGGTTCGTCCAGGAACAGGTCGCCCCAGATAGCGGTACTGATTGGCTGCAGGAGAAGCGCCACGGCTACGAATGCCGCTGGAATGCGACCGACAGCCCAGATGATGAGTCCTTGTCCTGCTACCTGCGGTCCTACCGCCAATAACACAAGCCAGATCCAACCCTTTGATGTGGCGGGCAGCCATGTATCTCCCATCACCGTTGCAGCGATACCCAGTACAACGGCCGAAACGAGCACCACTACAAACATGATTTCAAAGGTTCGCCGCTGTTCACACACTACTTTGGCGGACAGCAAGTACGACGCATAGAACACGGCCGTCAGGAGTGCCAGCGAGTTGCCAAGCGAAGGGTTCGGCGCGGTGCTAAGCGTCTGCGTGTCTAGCATCAACATGACAACGCCAGTCATTGCCAGAATCGCACCAAGCCACCATCGCCAGTCAATGTATTCCTTGAGAAGTAACCACCCACCAAGTCCAACGAAGACTACCGATACATTGGCCAGCAGCGTTGACATGCTCGCGGTTGTGAAGTTGAAAGCGGCATGCCACGTCAGTAGATCGAGCGCAAAGGCTAGTCCTGGAATCAACAGCCAGACTGCGCTGCGTTGTACTGACACGCGGGCACCGGGCCGAGTCGCATACATGAGCAATGCAAAGATCGGAACCGATATGCCTGTACGCCACGTCGCCACGGCCATGGTGCCAACACCATCGCGCATCGCCAACTTGGAGAGGATCGCCGCAAACCCAATGATCAGGGCGCCAAGGACGATTGCTCCAAGGGGCAGCCATCGGTCGAGGCGTGGAGATTGCGTTGTCACCCTCCGCTCGCATCGGCGGTGGGCTCAAGGCCGATGCTACGAATGTACGCATCCATCTGTGGTTCGCGGCCAAGGTAGTCGCGGATCAGTGCGCCAGCGTCTTGCGTACCACCCCGTGACAACACTTTCTCCCGGTAGTACTGCCCCGCTTCGGGCGAAAGCATGCCGAGTGATTTAAATCGCTGCGCCATGTCTTCTGCAAAGACGCGCGACCAGAGATAGCCGTAGTAGCCACCCTGGTATCCAGTGAGGTGTCCAAAGGCGCACTGAAAACATGTGTTCTCGATTGGATCAAAGAGCGTGCACTGTTCAGTGAGGTCCATAGCGATGGCATCGGTATCGACTTCCCCATCGACACTGGTGTGATAGGCCTGATCAACTGAGCCGAGCCACACCTGCCCCTGATCAAGCATGCCGCTGCACAAGGTCTTGGCAGCAACCATGCGTTCCAAGAGATCCGTCGGAAGCGGCTCGCCGGTTTCATGGTGTCCACTGAGCAGGGGAAGCGTTTCTGGACTCCACACCCACGCCTCAAACATCTGGCTGGGGGCTTCAACGAAGTCTCGCTGCACACTTGTACCTGAGAAGCGTGTCGTTTCAGTCTCCGTCAGCAACGTATGCAGGCAGTGCCCGAACTCATGAAAGAAAGTCTCTGTCTGATCATGCGAGAGCAAACTGGGGCGCCCATCCTGTGGCTTTGGAAAATTACACACCAGACCCGCAACGGGTCGCTGTAGCGTGCCGTCAGACCACTTCTTGCGAGGCACCAATGGCCACTGCGCGGCATGGCCATACTTGCCCGTGCGGGGATACATGTCCATGAAGAACTCGCCAAGCACATTGCCACTCTCAAGATCAACTACTTCGAAGTACTCGACATCCTCGTGCCACAACGGCGCATCGTCGGGCACGGCAACTGGGCGATATTCCAAGCCATAGAGTTGCTGGGTGATCTCAAAGAGACCGTCCCGGACGGTTTCAAATGGGAAGTACTCGCGGATCGCGTTGGAGTCGACCTGGAAGTCACGTTCGCGGACCCGCTCCATCCAGTAGCCGAAGTCCCAAGGGTGAATTTTTGCATTTGGGTCGCCTGTGGCATCTCGCTTGGCCTGTTCAAGCAGTTGAAGGTCCTGCTGGGCCTTCTTGGCCAGCAGCGGCCGCAACTTCGCATAGAAGTCCTCGACTGCTTGGGCGTTCCCGCTCATGCGGATTTCGTTCTCGAAGTCGCTGGCGTGGTCAAAGCCCAGTAGTTGTGCTTGGTTGGCGCGAAGTTTAATCAGTTCATCAAGTACCTCGCGATTCACGCTGGCGCGGTTCCGCCTTGACAACCACATCTTCTGCCGGGTTTCAGCACTCGGGCAGTGGTCGAGTAACGGAAGAGATGTCGGGTAGTCCATTCCCAACTTGTACATGTCGCCAACTTTGTCCAGCCCAGCGAGGTAGTCGCGGGGCATTCCATCGAGTTCCTCCTCGCTGAGCAACAGGGATGATCCATCGTCGAGGATGTTCTGGTCGAATTCAATAGAGAGCTCATTCATCCGCTTCTCGATGCGGGTCAGTTCTGCGCGGTCTTTGGGCGTGAGGTCCATTCCGGCGCGGCGATAATCACGCAGGATGAACTCAAGCAAGCGGGCTTGTTCGCCTTCGAGTTGTGGATTCGTGGCGGCGTAGGACTTGACCGCGGCGAAGAGTTCGTCGTTCTTGCCGACATCGACGTACCAGTCTTGCCATCGTTGTTCCGTGCCCCTCGCGGCGTCTCGCATCTGCGCATCGGGGTGGACGTAGCCCATCCACGTCAACAGGTTGCCGTCACGATCGAAATGCGCGTTCATGTCGTCCAGTGCGCCCACCGTATTGGCAAATGTACGTTGTCCGTTTGGAACCGAGACAATAGTCGCGATACGATTGTCAGCATCCCGCATGGCTTGTTCGAAGCGGTCGGTGAGTTCTTGGGGTGTTTGGGGAACACTCGGGGCGAGGCCCGCGTGGGCGGATGATGCCACAAGAGCGGTCAGACAAACGAGCACGGGAATCTTCATTGGGACCTCCAACCCCGCGGGTATGTGGGACGCGGGCCTTGAAGGGTAGCGGGGGGCGCCAGATAAGATCGCTAAGAGGTGACTCCGGGTTGCTGATGGTCAATGCATGGTCAACCCTGTGGCCACGGTGCTCAGTTCGGTGCAGGCTCGGCGGTTGCGGTTGTGGTGGGTCGTTCGACGAAGGTGACGTCCATGACGAGGGTTTCGCCTGGAGCCAAGTCACTCAATGGCATAAAGCCAGCGCCAAGCGCGGGGGGAACAATCAATTTGCGGGTGCTGCCGGGTGTCATTCCTAGGAGGCCTTCACGCAGACCGGGCATGAGCGACTTGTCGATGGTGACGAGCACCGGCGACCCGCCGGTTGTTTGCCAGGGGGTACCGTCGAACTTCCAGATGTCGCACATCATGAGGATGTCATCACCACTGGCGGCCACTTGGCCATCGCCGGTGGTGAGGTCATACCAGCGAAGGCCATTGGAATGCCCTTGCGCCGCGGTTGTTCCCAGGGGTACTCCGGGATAGGTGTCGGGATTGTTTTTCTTGGCGATGTCGATCAGTTCGATGTCCATGATCAAGTCGGGAAGGCCGCTGGAATCCGCCGGTGCTGGCCAGGTAGATGCATCGCGACCCTCGGCGCTGATCCACACCTTTCGCACATCACCCGAACGCATGTCCGCGACCGCATCAGCCCACCCTGGGAACGCGCCGGCGTCACCAGTTGGTAGCACCAGTTCATCCCACTCATCGGCTTGGCCAAACCACTGTGTTCCGTTGGACGTCCAGGCTCGCATCTTGAAGGTGGCCGTCGCGTCCGTGATTGGCAACTGTGCGCCCTGACCATGGGCAAGATCCCATGCGAGCATTCCCGGAGCGAGTTCATGCCCATCTCCACTGGCGGCGGTTCCCGGCAGCGTGGATGCAGTCACGGTTGGTTTTGTTGGTTTTTTTGGTGCTGGCGGAGTGGTGGTCTTGGTCGCCTGGGCCGCAGGTTTAGGGGCGGGGGTGGATTCGTTGCAGGCAGTCAGGATCACAGGAATGGTCAGTGCAAGGCAGGCGATGGGTCGCATGGGGTCTCTCCAAGTCGGGTAGACAACAAGGGTAGCACGCAGTCGTGGCATAGCGAGGTTGCCCACTGGCTATGCACCGTGGCCACCTGTGGGGTCAGCGGCTCGCCGTTGATCGTCGGTGGCGTGAGATCAAGAACTGCCCAAGTGGGTCGGACCCCATGTGAAAGGCGGGCCCCCTCGAAAGGGGGCCCGCCTGTCGATACACCGGGTTCGTGTGATCAGCCCGCGACTTCAGCGGCCATCTTCTCGGCCTTGGCTTTCGCGTCATCGAGCGTGCCGACGTACATGAAGGCGCTCTCGGGCAGGTCATCGCCTTCGCCAGCAACAAGACGTTCGAACGAGTCGATCGTGTCTGCCAGCGGGGTGGTGATTCCCGGGAAGCCTGTGAACTGCTCGGCGACGTAGCACGGCTGACTGAGGAAGCGCTCGATGCGGCGGGCACGGCCCACGGCGAGTCTGTCGTCCTCCGAGAGTTCATCCACGCCGAGAATGGCGATGATGTCTTGCAAACTGCGGTACCGCTGCAGAATCTGCTGTACATCACGGGCGACGCGGTAGTGGTGCTCGCCAAGTACCTGTGGGTCAAGAATTCGTGATGAGGAGTTCAGCGGATCAACGGCGGGGTAGATGCCCTTTTCGGCAATGCTCCGCTCGAGCACCACGAAGGCGTCCAAGTGGGTAAAGGCTGTTGCGGGCGCCGGGTCGGTCAAGTCATCGGCCGGGACGTAAATGGCCTGCACCGATGTGATGGCACCGCGATTTGTTGATGTAATGCGTTCCTGCAACTCGCCCATTTCGGTCGAAAGGGTGGGTTGGTAGCCCACGGCCGATGGCATCCGGCCCAGCAGGGCGGACACTTCCGAACCAGCCTGCGTGAAGCGGAAGATGTTGTCGACGAAGATGAGCGTTTCCTTGCCGGAGTTGTCGCGAAATTCCTCGGCCATAGCCAGGCCCGATAGGGCGACACGAAGGCGGGCGCCTGGGGGTTCGTTCATCTGGCCAAAGACCATCGCGACCTTGTCGATGACGTGGGCTGTGTTGCCCTCGGCGTCTGTGTACTCGGCTTCTTGCATTTCGCGCCACAGGTCGTTGCCTTCGCGGGTGCGTTCGCCAACACCGCAGAAGACGCTGTAGCCACCAAAGACACGGGCGACACGGGCAATCATTTCCTGAATGATGACGGTCTTACCGACACCAGCACCACCGAACAAACCAATCTTGCCACCACGGACGAACGGGCACAGGAGGTCTACGACCTTGATGCCCGTTTCGAGAATTTCAGTCTTTGGGTTGAGGTCTTCAAGCTTTGGTGGTGAGTGGTGAATTGGACGGGTCTTGTTAGTCTTGACTTCACCAAGTTGGTCGATGGGCTCACCGAGCAAGTTGAACACGCGGCCGAGGACTTCTTCGCCAACGGGTACTGACAACGCCGCACCGGTGTCGGAGCACGGGTGACCACGACGAAGACCGTCGGTACTTCCGAGCGCCACGCAGCGGACTTGACCACCACCTAGGTGTTTGCTGACTTCGCCGTATAGGGTCATGGTCTGACCATCCACTTCGAGGTCAGACGTGACCGCGTTGTAGATGTCCGGGAGCGCATCCTCGGGGAATTGCGCGTCGAATGTTGATCCGATGACTTGGATGACGGTGCCGGTACTGCCCATGTCGTGTCCTGCCGTGCTGTAGTTGGAAGTTCGTAGAGTGCGTAGGCCGGAACCTCGCGTGCTTTGGGCCAATCGAGCCGGGCAGGATAGTGGTTTTCGACGCTTATTGCCACCGCTGGGGGTCGCAGATCTGTACCATGGCATTCCACGAGACCGCCCATGCAATTCCATCTCCTCGATGATATTTTGGCCCTCGATGGCAACCAGATCACGGCCCGCAAGCGGGTGAGATCTGGTGAGGCATACCTAGCGGACCACTTTCCGGGTTTCCCAATTCTTCCGGGCGTCTTGATGCTTGAAACCTTGGTTCAGGCCGCTCGCCATCTATGCGAAGCTCAGGGGTACGGGCAACTGGTGGTGGGGGAGGTGCGGGGCATCAAGTATGGAGCGATGGTTCGACCAGGGCAGGCCCTGCGGGTGGAAGTGTCTGTCGATCCAGCAGATTCAGAGGGTCGGTTTGCCTGCCGTGGCACCGGAATCGTCGAGGGCGGCACAAGTGATGGCGACACAGCAATCTCCGGGCGGTTTACCATGCGACCAATACACGTATTGTCAGCAACAAATGCTGCAACACAGGAGCCAGAGACGACATGCTCATGACACAGGAAGACATCTTTGGCAAGGTTGCTGAGGTGCTTGAAGAGGCTTTGGGATGTGACGATGATGAGATCACACCAACTGCAAGTCTGACAGCGGATCTCGAAGCGGAGTCGATCGACTTCCTCGATATCGTATTCCGTCTTGAGAAGGCCTTTGGAACACCCGAGGCCCCCTTTAAGATCGAGACTGGGGAACTCTTTCCCGAAAACTTCATGGACAACGCCGACTGGGTTCAGGATGGCAAGTTCACTGATGCGGGCATGGCCATGCTTTGTGAGCGGATGCCTCATGTAGATTTTAAGTCATTCGAGAGCGACCGCGAAGTTGTCAAAGTTGGCGATTTGATCACGGTGCAGTCGTTGGCGGACTTTGTGACTCGGAAGTTGGAGGGGTCTGGGGGCTAAGCCTCTGGAGTACCCAAGCATGCGGTGGATGTGGATAGATCGGATCATTACGCATGATCCAGGCGAACGGCTTGTCGCAGTCAAGACAATCAGTTTGTCGGAGGATTATCTGCACGATCACCTGCCAGCTAGCGGTGACCAACCGGCAATACCGTTGATGCCAGCATCGCTCATCATTGAAGGGATGGCGCAGACCGCGGGCATTCTTGTTGGCGCCGTCAATGAGTTTCGCGAGAAGGTCATTCTGGCCAAAATTTCCAAGGCGACGGTGTCGGCTGATGTACTGCCGGGGATGACGCTTCGCTACACCGCGACCATCGATCGAATTGACACTGGGGGCGCCGTAACTCACGGAATTGTGGAGGGTCGAACCAACGGTCCGGGCACCGATGGCGATATCTGGCACTCCTTAGGGGTCATCAACCTGATGTTCAGCCATATTGATCAAAACATGGCCGGCATGGAATTCCCCGAAGAGAACTTCGTCTTTGGCGACAACTTCAAAGCCGTTTGGGGCGCCTCAGGCCTAGTCTGCTGATCCCCCCACTCTTTGGGTGGCTAGGAGGCGTGTTTGTCGGTTTGTTTCATGGCGATCCAGCCGCCGAGGCAACCGCCGATGACGCCGCCGATGACTAGGGCTGTGGGGGGGACGCCCATGATGCGGCTGACGATGAATCCGACGATGGCTGAGGCGATGGCCGCGATGAGAATCAAGCGAAGTGATCGATTCATGTCTGCGTAGTCCCGCTCTCACGGAGGTGGGCTAGCACGTTACTTGGAACGATGTTGGTGAGTTTGTCGACATCCCCCCCAAGTTCGACAATCTGACGGATCAAACTCGATGAGGTGAAGCCAAATCGTTCGTCCGTAATCACAAAGGCTGTCTCGATGTTCGCGACCTGCCTGTTGGCAATGGCCAACTGGCACTCACTGGCCAGATCCGTGACGTTGCGTATGCCTCGTAGCAATGCAGCAGCGTTAATGGATCGAGCGTAGTCAACAGTCAGCCCGCTGTAACAGGCCACATCGACTGGCGCTCCCTCAGGTTGGTCCGTCACCAACCCGTCAACAGCTTCCCGGAGAAAGGTCAGCCGCTCCAGCGCCGGAAGCATGGGTTTCTTGTCAGGGTTCTCACCGATGCCCACCACGATCCGGTCGAAAAGCCTTCTCGCCCGACCAATGACATCGAGATGCCCCAGTGTTGGGGGATCGAATGAACCGGCATAAAGGGCGAGGTGTTCAGGCATCGAACGTGGATTGTACGGAGCCACGCCATACTCGCGTCGCCGAGGGGAGAGGTATGGTCACCAGTGACGCAACTGTAGCCTTATCAGTGGCCTAGGCCACCCGCAACCCATACAGACCAACCTTACCCGCAGCGGAATTCCAACTTCCTGTGACCCAAACTGGTTAGCGGCACCCCTGAATGGAACAGTGGTTTGGTCGCGGTATCTCGTCCCCCAACGATGTATGCGGCACGACCCCCGCTCCTCAGCAGTCTGCCTCCCTGCTCGGAGCCTTGTGCTTGGCCACGCTCAACAGCGAGGCCGGGCCGTTCCCTCTCCTCGTGTTGCGAGCCTATAGAGCTCATGACGCATGCACCGGCAACCTCGTGGTTGCCGGTGTTTTATTTTGGACTTTGTGGATCTACCACCGGGTTGGATTGAGCAGTAAGTCATCGCGACCAGGAACAATGACGTCTGCGATCTCGATGACGTCCTTGAAAGATTCCTGAGCCCGCTCCCGATCCCAGCACGTTGGCAATACCTGCGCCGCTTCGAGATGCTCCCGTGTGGCTACCGCATCGCCAGCGATCAGCGTCGTTCGCGTCGACTCCGACAACAGCAACCCACAACACCCCGGCGTTACGCCAGCCGATGGGAACAAGTCCACGCCTGGCAATACTTCCTCGGGCGCTGCGCGCATTCGATCGAGCAGCGTCAACATAGCCTCGAGCGGCTCAACGCCCCCATCTTTGGGGTTGCCTCTAGCCATATCCAGATCATCACGCACAGCCTGTTTCGCCGCGTCCAATTCTGTCTCGAACGCCCACCAAGTCGCTTGAGGAAAGGCCGCCAATCCCCGCAGGTGTTCTTCAGTCAGGGATGTGAGAAAAACGCCTTGGACCGACTCGGGAAGTACCGCGGTGCGTTCGCTAAACCGTGCTTTGAGAATCGGTGAGGGCAGCGACGGATCCACCACCACGTGTTGATCGTCCACACTGATCAGACTGGTCGTGGCATGACCGGTCCGAACAGCCGTCGACTCATTCCACAATGAATGCCGAGGAAGTGTGCCAATGGAGATGATGCGGGCTGTGGGTCGCATGGCTACGCACGGTACCACCACCGCCCACCGCTATGCTCATCACATGCGAACCATTCTCAGTGCCATTCTCATCGCCTGTTCAACCGTTCAGGCGCAGCAACCCCAGCAAGGGACCGTCGAATCACTTCCATGGTTTGTGAGGCCCGGCGAAGCAGCGCTTCAACTTCGACTCAACGTGCCGGTGATCAATCAAGTCGTCCTGGTGCCAGATCTCTCCACACTGGTCGATGAGGTGTCCAAATGGTCGCCCAAAGCCCAGTGGCCGGTGCTCATCGATGACGACTACCACGCAGCCATGTTTATTCGAGCGTTCAAACCATTCCGCGTTTTAAAGCGAACAGATTCCGTTCCTGAACCATCAGATACTGCCCAAACGCGTCAACAGATGGTCGCTGCTGTGGCGTCGGCTTGGGAAGTGCCAATGGGTAGTTCAATTCGCCAAGCGGTTTCAACTGCTGGATTGCTGCCCCCACCGGGAATCGTTGTGTCCTCGGCCAGTGATGAAGCGGTTGCTGCAGCAGTGCTACTCGCCGCTGGCCGTGGGCAGGAACTTCTCTGGCTGGACAGTCGTGGCGGCGATCCCAACACCGTGCTTGGAACGCAGCAGACCATGGCGATCGCACGCAGTGTTGAACAGTTGGCTGAGGCGACTGGACTGGGCTGGCGCGAACTTGGCGACGATATTGATGCTGTGACGGTCTGCCGCCGCTTCCCGGCGAGGGCGACCACACAGATGCCTATTGCCAACCCAAGCGAGCAGTCCAAGCCAGTGGCCATCTCCGATGTCATCGGTCGCCTTGGTGATGGCACCCGTTGGGCATTCACAGGTTGGATGTTTGGTACTTCAGCCTTCACCGCCTACCAAGCCAACTGCAGTCTCTTCTTGCCGCGGACCAACTCGTGGATGTGCAACACGTATCCAGACACGGGAAACTGGAAGTTGTGGGGACTTTCCCAAGCGTCCAGTTCGCTACAGGCCGCCGGATACACAGTGACGCTTCTCGAGCACGAGACCATCAACCAACTGCTTGCCGCCGATCGAACCGGACTCCGCAGCGACTTGGTGTGGATGAATACCAAGGGGAATTCCGACTTTTTTCGCATGGCCGCTGGTGCCGATGCAGACCCGGGCGAAGTGCCCATTTTGAATCAACCCGTAGCGATGAACCTCATCCACAGTTGGTCGCTTCGGTCGCCAGATAGCCTTGATTCAGTCGGCGGTCGATGGCTTCAGCGTGGGGTGTACGCGTATGTGGGCAGTTCGCAAGAGCCCCAACTTGGCGGCTTTGTGCCTCCCTCACTGATGGCTCGGCGTATTGCAGGTGGCGTGCCGTGGCTCATCGCGGCGAGATATTGGCCAGAGGCTCAGTCGTCTATGGCGCGGGTATGGCGAATCAACACTGTCGGCGACCCGCTCATGATTGCGCCCCCGCCAAAGGGCACCGCGAGACGTCGGATTCCACCGGACAAACGGGCCTTGCCCGATGGAACAGTGGATGTTCGCGAGCAGGCGGTGGTGCGCCTGAAGGACATTGAAGCAGTCACCGACGATGCCACATTCGCTCGGGCCATCAAGGACGTCGTGCTGATTGGGAAGGATGAGATCGCTACGCAACTTTGGACCGCGGCCATGCAGCGTCAAGTTGCAGGTCCTAAGTCTGCTCATGCAGTGTTTGGCGCTCTTTTTCGTCTTGCCCGTATTACAGAACTGGTGCAAGCCTGGCAACGACTGGCACCCGCGACTTCGCAAGAGGGCGATATGTTGTGGGCGGCGTTGGCGCCTCAACTTGCCGGTGGCAGCGTTACAGATGAACAGGTCGAAGCGCTCCGCCAAACCATTGGCCCAGGGGCGGTGGTTAACCGCATCAAAAAGTTGGCTCCCATTATTGGGCAGCGTTGGGGGACCACCGCGGCTGTGGCAGCCATTGATGCGGCCCGTACACATGCGACGAACTCCCGCCAGAAGCGGGAGCTCGACACAGTCAGCAAGGAGTTTTGAACCTCAGGTCCCTGTGTAGGGGATCCTCAGAGGTGAGTCTGGATCAGTTGCCAATGGCCACTACGGCGTCTGGAGAGGTCAGAACAAACCACCACCAGTCGGTCGAAGCCAAGATGGGCTGGCTGGAGACGGCTGAAGGGGCAGTCCAATTCGGGGTCGCCGCAGCCACTCCCTTGGCCTGCCAACTATGAATGACCAGAGGGGCCTCGGCGTGCCGATCGTGCATGGCCATACCCAGAGCATCGCCAGCGGCGAGACAGACTCGCTCCTGAGCGGGCTCTGAGGCCGATTTTGGCGAAATTTCCGCGGCCGCGGGGGGCGGCGCGACGTTGAGTCCCAGCAGGATGGTTGCAGCAGCAAAGATGGCCATGATTGAGGTCTCCAGAGGCGGTTGGTACACCGCGGTGTTGAAGACGAAGTCGTCGTGATTCAAGGGCTGCTTCAGTCGGCTCGATGGATTTCCGTCTTTTTGCTCCCCCCTTTCGTCGGTTCATGACACCTGCACCGGTTGACGAGTAGGGACGTCCGTGGGATCCTCACCAGATCCCACAGGGCTTGGTCCCTAGAAGGGGGCATGTGTGGGATATTGGTGTGCTGGAGCAGCGGCGAAATGCAGAGGGCAAACGCAATGGCAATGACAGTTCGGTGGATTGCCTTGGTGGTACTGCTGGTGGCCCGTGGGGCGACCGCTGCACCGGTGGATTTTGAAGTTCAGCAGTTTCATATTGTGTGGGCTGCCGACAGCGACCTGTTGCCATCCCTTGAACCAGCCATGAAGGCCGCCTTCCGCCTCAAGCGGACGCCACGTGGATTTACCGCTGCAGTTGCCGAAGCGCCCGCCATGCGAACAGACCTCGCGTCACTGGCTCGACACAACTTGGTTCGCATCGATGACGTGGGTTTGGAGTCGATTGCATCAGCCATCAGCGATCGGATGAAGAAGGCCGGTCTTCTTGGAATTTCCATTGATATCGGTTGGGCGCCAGCGTCACATACTCAGGGTGCCGATCGCGGCGACATTTGGTTTCTCGTCGATGCACCACTTGAAGGCGCATCTACCAATGATCGGATTCCGGACAATCTCGTCACCCTCAAAGAGATGCGGGTGGCCACGACTCCCATTGAACACATCGACCTGGCCTGGCGCGGTGATGTGCCGCATCTTCCCACCGCGACCGCCTTTCTCGATCATGTCGATATTCCAGTCAATGTCCGAGGCGGGCGAGTGTTGGTCGATGCGAATGCGTCGACCACAGTTGGTCGTTTGCGTCGCTTTCAAACTTTGGATTGGTCGCCTGCAGCGATCACAGCGCTCAATGCCGCTGTGCAAGCATCGATGGTTCAACTTGGGGACGATGTCACTACCACAGTGACGACATCACAGACCCCTGCTGCCAACGGTGGTGCCGACTTGAAGTTTACGGCCCATGTGGTGATGACCACGCCGCAGACACCTGCCTCGACATCGCCAGACACTCTGGCCACCGTGACGCCCACGCCGCAGCCACCTGCCTCGACATCGCCAGACACTCTGGCCACCGCGACGCCCACGCCCACACCTACAGTCACCACGCCGTCCGCCCCCCCGGCACCCCCCACGCCCCTTCCAGTACCCATCGGCACCGAGATTGATGGTGTTGAAATCACATGGAGCGACCCCGCCGACGACACATGGGGCGCTGCCGCGTTGCTTTTTGATGTGACCCAAGTGCATCTGCGACAAGTAGACGACTCAATTCAAGCAGGCACCGATGAGACCACCGATGCACTGAATGTGACGAATCTAGGCGATATGCAGGGTCTGCGCTGGCGACCATCGGCAACCCGAGCGTTGTTGCAGGCGATGGAGGCCAGACTGCAAGATCTTGGAATGGCGAGATCAAGCCTCTCCTACGAATTCACGACGACGGACGGCCGGCGAGTACTGGAAGTGTCACTGGAAGTACCTCCGCGTGATGCCCGCATGCCTACCAACAGTACGCAGCATGAGATCGATGGCACGCGGGTGTACCCAGTGTGGCCCTTTGAGGTGGGCTACTTCTCTCCGCACCCCGACCTGCCGCCAGTGTCGGTCTTTATGAATCTAGACTTGGCGTTGTCGTCTGATGGTTCGATGTGGAACGAGGCCGCAGAAAACGAAGCGAATTCGATGACCGTTACGCTTGGGCAGCTCAACGAGTCGGGACCAATGTGTTTCAGTCCGCAGGCCATTCGGGCGATCAATACGCAACTTGGCGATGTGTTGATCGACGACGGCCTGCTTGGCGTTCGCGTCGCACCAGCGTCGTCCCAGATCGTGGCTGCTGGCCCACAGGAGGGCGACGATCTTCGAACGGGGACGGGATTGCAACTGGGTGTGGATGTCGGTCGAGTCGCGGAGATCCGTACGCTTGCCGCTGGCGACCGAATCAGCGAGGACGATCGGGTTGACCATGAAAAGCACACGGACATCGCATCGGGTTCACCGCTCCAGGCCCCAAATGGGGACAAACAGAAACACGGTGACTTACTGCGGCAAGAACAACTTGATGACTATCTGTACTTCTTGAGCCGCCATCCGGGCCGTGACGTCGAGGCATCGGTCGCGTCGAGCCAGTTTGTGGGCGGGATTTCCTTGGAATACACGGTGTCTGAAGCCAAGCCTTGGACTGCATGGTTCCAGTACGGCAATACTGGGACCCAAAGTGATGGATACCAGCGATATCGCTTTGGGTATTACACGACGCAGGCAACGGGCAACGACGACATCTTATCGCTGCAGTACGTGACGTCCAATTTCAGCGATACCAACGCCGTGATGGGTAGCTATGAAGCGCCAATCGGTTTAGATGGTCGACTGCGTGCTGGCGTCAATGGATCTTGGAGTCAGTACTTCGCCGATCAGTTCGGCGTGTTTGGTCCTGGGTCCTTCTTTGACAATGCCTTCAATGGGTACTCATGGTCCGGGGCAGGAGAACTCAGATGGAACGCATACCAAGAAGGGGCGTTCTTTGTGGACGTCATCGGCGGCACGCGGTTGCAGCATCTCAGTACGACCAACAACATTTTTGACATTGGTGATCAGGCGAGTTTTCTTGTCCCATACGGCATGCTCCGTGCCGATCGAGCAGGGGAGTGGTCGCAATTTGAGGGGGTGATTGGACTGGAAGGCAATGTTCTTTCGCACAGTACGGATACGCTAGAAATTATCAGCCTTCGTGAAAACCCCGCCAAGCGATGGATTCGATTCAACGGCCAGGTGAGTTTCTCAACCTATCTTGAACCGCTGATTGACTCAGATAGTTGGTCTGATCCAAGCACACCCAAGACATCAACATTGGCTCATGAGCTCTATGGCAAAGTGTCAGGGCAGTACAGTTTTGGTAACCGATTAATGCCTCAGTTCCAAGAGGTCGTCGGTGGCCCCGGTACCAATCGCGGCTACCCGGTCTACATCGTGGCTGGTGACGATGTCCTCAATGTGACTGGTGAATATCGATTCCACCTCCCCCGAACATTTGACCCCAACCCGACACCAAGCAAGTTGCTCGGGGAGCCGTTCCGCATGGCGCCTCAGTATGTCTATGGCCGCCCGGATTGGGATTTGGTGCTTTTGGGCTTCATTGACGCGTCTTGGGTTGGTCAGGCGGGCAGCCTTTTTTACGAAAATGGCGAGACATTGGTATCAGCTGGCGTAGGCTTGGATTTGATCCTCAAGACGAACTTCCGCGTCCGATTGGACTGGGGTTGGGCGTTGGAGTCGCTCCAGAACGGCTTGTATGACGCGGGACAAAATCGTTTGTACGTTCAGGCGAGCTTGTACTTCTGATTTGGCAACTGCTGAGGTAGATTGAGATAGTGAGGGTGTACGCAGTTAGTGCGTTATCGGACGATGCTAGATATGACCGTATGTGGCCTTCGGGCAAATTAATGAGAGACCAGATGACGACACAGACCCATCGTAAAACTGCTGTACCTAGCAGAAGCAGAAGTATTCGGACCGCAGTTGCGTTTGCGGCCTCCATTGCGCTTGGGGCCACCGCGCCATCTGCTTTGGCAACACCAGTTGTTGATCAGTGGATTACGCAGGAGGGTGTTATCTCGAACATCGGTTCGGTGACCAATGTCTTTCTTCCAAACACCGCCACCAACCGCCACATCATTCAGTGGCTTTCGATGAATATTGGCTCGGGCGAGACGATGAACTTCCAAGGCCTGAGCGGCTACGCGGTGCTCAATCAAGTCAAGACCGGCATGGGGCGTACCGAAATCCTCGGAACACTCAATGCGTTGCAAGGCAATGTGTTCATCGTGAATCAGGCCGGCGTGACGTTTGGTGCTGGATCGGTTGTCAATGCACGGGGCATCACCGCTGCAGCATCGAGTTTCGCCGAGGCTGGCGGTCTTGATACGCCCATGCGGCAAGCCTTCATGAACAACCAAGCGATTGTGTTCAACCTCGTTGACACTGTGACCGTCGAAGGGGCGGTCGATGGCGGCGCCGCGGCGGCGATGCTTTCGGCCACTGAAGGCCTCTCGCTACTGGGAACACGCGTATCCAATGGTGGTCAGTTGTCTGGACGGACCATTGTGATAGCCATCGGCGATCAAGTCATCATCAACGATTTAGATAACCCTCTGTCGGTAGTGATCGACGGCAAGACATTGGAACAACTCGCATCGACGCCCACCCACTCTGATATCTCGGGTACAGCGGGCGACGCTGGTATTCACAACACAGGCACTATCAATGCGACCGAGGGAGGCTCCGTCTCACTGGCCGCAAGTGATCTGGTTGGTTTGGCGCTGGCGATTCATCACGAAGGCGAAATCGTTGTCGCGGGGGGCACCGCCGATTTGCTTGCTGGAGCTGGCGCTGTCTGGACAGCAGGCAATGACCAAGGCACTGGAAATCTGACTGAAGGGCTCATTGACGTCAGCCATATCGATGGCGCTGGCGCCATTCGCATGGTGGCGTCGGCCATTTTGCACGAAGGCACGGCACGAGCTACAGGGCCAGGTGGCGCCATCACGCTCCATGCAGCGGACAATGTCGTCATGCTCGGAAGTGGTGCACTTGCAGCCGATGGCGGACTGGGTTCTGGGCATGGTGGCACGATCAACGTGATTGCTGACGCGGGAACGGTCTGGGGCGAACAAGGCACAGCCATCTCGACTAAGGGCGGTCTGTTTGGGGGGGACGCCGGAACGATCACAGTGAGCGGCGATTCGCTGAACATTCTGTCAGCCACCAAGATCAATTCCAACGCCGGCAACAATGGCAGCTTGAGTCTGTCTTCGGCTAAGGACGTAACGATCGACGGTAGTGGCGCAGCGCTGGAAGATCTTGATACCAGCGACCTTTCGTCGAGTCTGCTTGGCGAAGGTGAAGCCGGACGAATCGGCGCCGCAGCGGATGAAACACTGTGGTACGTCGATGGCGATTTGGCGGTGTCCTCTGACCAGACGCTCCGCGTGGAACAGTCGTTGATCAATATCACCAGTGCGGATCGGAACTGGGGCTTCCTTGGCGGCGATGCAACTTTCAGTGGCGTGGACATCCGATTGAAACTGGGTGAAGTGGATGGCGAATTTGGCACACTCAAGGCTGACAACCTGACACTCAATGGACATATCAGCTTGGAGAATCACGCGAGCCTTGCCGCCGACGACACTTTGCGATTGATTGGTGGAAATATTCGTGGGCAGAGTGGCGTGCAGCATGATCTGATTGCCAGCGCCGGCCAAGAACTGTACATCAATGGTGACATTGGCCAAGCAGGCTTGGAACTGGGCAACACATCATTGACTGCAGGATCGAGCATGCACATGCTTGGGGCGACGGAGAGTTCTGAAGTTCCAGGTCAGTTCGTTCACATCGATGGCGATCTGATCATCGGTGGGCTGGAGCCGGAACTTGGCGGATCAGTCTCACTTAGTGGGATCGAGAATGTACAGGGAGAAGTGACCGGTGGTGTGTATGTCGGTTCGTCCGTCGGCACTTTCGACGCCTCCTTCGCCGGAGGCCTGCACGTCAATGCAGGTGGTGAGTTTGAGAATTACGCCAATATCACAACCGACGGCGATCTCTACCTGTCAGGGGCGTCCATGACCAATGTGGCTGACCTGACCAGTACCAATGGGGCGATCGAATTGCGGGCCAACGGTACCGATCCAGGACAAGGGGTCTTGTCAACCGATGGAATGCTCAGTGCGGCGACGGACCTCACACTGCGGTCCGAGGCCACTCTGACCAATAGTCAGTCGTTGACAGCCAATGGCACCATCTCACTGGCGTCATTCGAGCACGATGTCATCAACAATGCATCACTGACCGGTGGCACGGGCGTCGTCATTGCCGCGAGTCAAGGCAGCGTGCAAGTCAATGGAGATGTGCACGCCGGACAGACCGGACTTAGTTCAACTGCGGATGTGGTGATCACGTCGGGGGGCAATGTGGACCTTGCCAGCACGCTGACGGCAACAGGCGCAGCCTCGGTGACGGGTGATTCGATTACAACTTCCGGGACGGTGCACGCCCAGGGTGATGTGACGATGGATGCAACAACGACGCACCTGGTGACGGCCACCGGCGCTGTCACAGGCGACACCGTGACGATCAGCAATGGCGACATTACGGTATCTGGCACAGTCGACGGCGTGACCAGCGTGTCGATGTCCACTGATGGCGACGCGACGATTTCGGGCGATGTCCAAGGCGGCGACGTGACGGTTGATGCCAGCAGCATTGCTGTTGGCCAAGGTGGTTCGATCCAAGGCGACGCGGCCGTGATGCTGACTGCTAACGCGGGTGGCACGCAGCAGATTGATGGCGATGTCACAGGCGATACGGTCTCGATGACCGACGGCACGATCAACGTGACTGGCACAGTCGATGGCGTGACCAGCGTGTCGCTTCAAACGACTGATGGCGACATTGTGATGGATGGAAGCATCGACTCAACAGGCGATGTGACCGTGAAGGCAGACAATGATTCGATCGACAGTTCTGGCTCCATCACCGGTGGCACGATCAAAATGACCGCCGGCGGTGATCTGGCCGCAAGTGGTCCATTGACGGCCGCTACATCCGCATCCATGACGGGCGAGAATGTCTCACTCGGAGTAGTCACTGTCGATGGGGCCCCCCAACAGACCACAGGCATCTCGGTGACGGCAAACGGCGGCGATATCAACGCCGAGGGGAATCTGACCACGACTGGAGTTGTTGAATTCACGGCCATGGATGGTTCGGTCTTGGTCGGTGGTACTGCTAACGCCCATGGTCTTGTCGCATCGGGTCGCACGATCACCAATACTGGCGAGGTGCATACCGGCATCGGAGGCACCGCTATGGTTGGCTCCGAGCGGATTAATATTCAGAACACGCTTCAGTCTGCTGGAACGATCAGCCTGGAGCAATCGCAGGGCTCAATCGAGTCCATGGTGATCGCTGCAGATATCACTGGTGGGGCCATTGGACTGGTCAGCGGCGACCTGTTGTTGGAGGCCGCCACAGTGAAGAGTACGTCTGGTGACATTGGCGTCAATGCCTCGATGATCACGCTGGACACACAAGCCTCCATCGATTCTGCGGGCGACCTGCGGATCGGGCGTGGCAATCAGGGGCAGACCGAGGGCTTCCTTCAGGAGTCTGACATCCAACTGGCGGGCAATAATCTGGATCTGAGTGCCGGTGGAGACATAAATCTGCTGTCCCGCGTGAATGCAACTAATGGAGTTCTGACCGCCTCGGCGGACGGACGATTGTTCGTCGGCGGGAATCTAGGCAGCGATGATGCCTTGGCGTCGATTTCGCTTACGGCAAGCGAAGTCGTGCTTGGTGGCGAACTCAACGGCCGAAGTTGGATCGTTGATCAGATTCGCGCCGATGGCGACATCAGTCTCAATGGCGATGACCTGAGCACACTGTCCAGCCTGCCCACCGTCTATGGCTTCGGCGATACGCTGACCATCGCATCCAATGGCGGCGATATTACAGTTGGCAATCATCAAGGCTTTGCCTATCTGGGTGACCTCACGCTCGATGCGGGGCGTGAACTGACCGTTGGGGATATGACGACCTTGGGTGATCTGACACTTCGCGGGGCGACGATCTTGGTTCATCGTCGGGCCCCGGGTTCACTGACCGATCACACCGGCGGTTCGGTCTGGTCGGAGCAAACGAGCATTGTCTCGGACGGGGATCTTCTCGTCAGCGGTCAACTGCAATACGGTGGCGAGGGTCTCGACCCACGCTTCGCGGGCGTTCAAGGCATCCAAGGGGTGCCGAATCGTGATCGTGCAACAACCAATGTGTTCCAGGCAGTTGACATGGAGATCACGACTGGAGGCCGCCGCCGTCTGACGTTGCGTTCGCTGGAGGCATTTTCGCCGATCATTCCTGGCGTAAGCGAACTTCTTGCCGCCGAGTCCCATCCGGGCGAAGAGACCGTCCGACTCAAGGGTGGTGTGCCAGATCTGGAGACGCAGGAGTCGTTGGCAGCTCTGGGCATTGAGCTGGTCGAGTCGCTGCCTACACCGACACCGGAAAATGCTATCGGCCGAGGCGGGAAAGTGGCCAACGATCTGCCCACTCGCGTGGCTAGATCAGGCCGCATTATGGTCACGCGGCACCGAGTGAATGCCTCTTTGATCTCCAGGGCCCTGGCCGAATATCACGTGATGCAAAATGAATCGCCAGTCAAAGGCGACTTCAACAGCATAGGACCACTGCATCACACGGCGATGACCGAGTACCGGGCCGCTGAAGGGGCCAACGCTCCGTCCGCAGGTCTGGTGGCATTTCTCCAAGAACATCCCTCCGATACCAATGACCGCGTGCTGCGATTTGAGACTCAACTTGATGATCTCTATTTGACACTGAGCAAGGCAGGGTTGAGCAGTGGTGAGGTGGCCGGTAGCCGGCAATTCGTGATGCAGAGGCTGGAGTCAGCCGTCCCAGTGACAGGTGTGGCCCATCACGGGTCGTCTCCAAAAGGCTTGTGAGTTGACACCGCCCAAGAGGGCGGACAATTGTTGGATCATCATTCTGGCTTGAGCGCAGGGCCGCGGGGACGTATGCTCGCGCACGGAGGGCATTTAACCACCATGAGCGATGAACTGGCAGGTCTGGCAGCACGGTACGAAGACGTTAAGCGTCGTATTCACGAAGCGGCCCTCCGGGCCGGACGAGACCCGGATCGTATTTTCCTCGTGGCGGTGACCAAGACCGCTACCCTCGAGCAGATTCGAACACTGCTCCGGCTGGGGCATGCCGATTTTGGCGAAGGCCGAATGCAGCAACTCGTTCGGATGGCCAGTCAACTGGATGAGTATGTCGAGCGGCAACGAGAGTTGCACGACAGCGTTGGATTGCCCGAACAGATCCGATGGCACTTCATTGGCCACTTGCAACGAAACAAAGCGCGACGCGTGATGCAGCGATCCCAGATGATTCACAGCGTGGACTCCCTACGGTTGGCCGAGGAGATCCAACAGAGTCACCGAGGAGACGGGGCACCGACACAGGTCCTTATTCAGGTCAATATTGCAGCCGAGTCTGCCAAGCATGGCGTTGCGCCCGCTGCAGCCAAACACCTGGTCGATCAAGTAGACACGATGGTGGGAGTTCAGGCCCGTGGGCTCATGTGTATGGCACCTCTAGAAGGCGGCGTGGAGGCGGCCCGTCAAGTATTTGACCGCGGCCGTGAGTTATTCGAGGACATCCAGAAGACAACGTCCAATCGCCGGTTCGACATCCTGTCGATGGGCATGTCGGCAGACTTTGAAACCGCCGTGGAGTGCGGCGCCAACGTCGTGCGAGTCGGAACCGCTATTTTCGGAACGCCTCAAGGCGAACAGTTTGATACCCAAGCGGTTACCGCGACTCCAGAGCCATTGGCCTAGGCCTACGATTCCTGCGAGCGAAACGCAGCAACCTCAAATGCCAATTGTTCCAGCGATCGAGAGAGATCGATGCGTTCCACCGGAATGGGTACGTGTAGCGTTGCTGGCGTGAAGTTGAGGATGCCATCGATCCCCGACTTAACCATTAGTTCAGCCAATACCTGCGCGACACTTTGAGGCACAGCCAGCACTGCTAGATCGATAGAGTATTTGCTGACCAGCGACGCTAACGAATCCATGTGATCAATCGTGGTTCCTGCCACGGTCGTGCCAACAACAGATGGGTCGCAGTCGACTGCGGCCACGATTTGGATACCTTGGCCAGCAAAACTTGGATAGGCCATGAGGGCTCGTCCGATGCGCCCAGCGCCCACGATGATGGCTTTCCACGAACGATTCAGTGACAACGCCTCTCGAATGCGGTGGGTGAGCGGGCCGATCATGTAGCCCACGCCGGGCTTTCCTGTTTGCCCGAGGCAACCGAGATCCCGCCGGACTTGGACGTCAGTGACGCCTAAAGCTTGTGCAATGACCAAGGAACTGGTCTTGGTAGTGCCAACCGCTGCGATTGCCTCAAGTTCCCGCAAGTAGAGGCTCAAACGTCGAACAGTCGGTCTGGGGATGTCAGCGGCGGGTGTCACATGAGCATGATAGAACCGTATTGATCTACTATTGAGGACATGCACTTCGTCGATGTCATGAAGCGGGACACCCAAACCTTCAGTTTTGAGTTTTTTCCCCCAACCACCCCCAAGGGTGCTCAGGCACTCCATGCCCATATGTCGGAGTTTGCCGCCCTGCGGCCCTCCTTTGTGTCGGTGACGTATGGGGCTGGCGGGTCTACACGTGATCGGACGCACGATTTGGTCGTGCAACTTATGGATGAGGGCCAACTTGACCCCATTCCGCACTTGACCTGTGTTGGCCACAGCGAAACGGAGATCCGTGATGTCCTGCAGCGATACGCCTCGCATCGGGTGAGCAACATTCTGGCCCTGCGGGGCGACCAGCCAAGCGAGTCAGCGCCAGGTGAGCCCGCCTGGGATCCGTCCACCGACGCATTTAGGCACGCGGTGGATCTGGTGGCCTGTATCAAATCATTCAACGAATCAGGCGGGCACCCCGACGCCCGTGGGTTTGGCATCGGCGTGGCGGGGTTTCCCGAGGGACATTCAGAAACCCCCAACCAACTCGAACACATGCGCCACCTGTGTGCCAAGGTCGATGCAGGGGCGGACTGGATCACCACGCAAATGTTTACAGACAACACCCGGTTCCACGATTGGCGTCAGCGGTGTGAACTTGCAGGCATCAGTGTGCCCATCATTGCAGGCATCATGCCCATTACCAGCATACGAACCATGAAGCGAATGGCCGATCTGGCTGGTGGCATGACCTTTCCTGCCCCCTTGCTCAAGCGGCTGTATCGGCATCAGGATGATCCCGATGTCATTACGCAGATCGGCATCCAATGGGCGGTCGAGCAGTGCAATGAATTGCTGGATCAGGAAGTCGCTGGCATCCACTTCTATACGCTGAACCAGTCAGATGCGACCAAGCGGATATTTGAGGGTCTCGGTGGCCCTGCGGCGCTGACCGCCTGAGAAGCCATCCAGTGTTGTATCCTGCCGGAATGAACCTCCGCCATGTCTTGTCAATTGCGCTGCTTGGTGTGCTCGCCATGCTGACCCAGGCTCGCGCTGCCGTCCCAACCACAGATCTACTTGAAGCGAGAATGACCGACAACTACACCGAGCCGGATGTTTCAGGGGCGGGTCCGTCGCCGCTGTGGGGCTTGGCGGTGATGTTGCTCTTGACCGGCGTCGTTCTTGTGGTGAGCCTCATGCCCTCTAAACGTGAAAAACAAGATCGAGAGGACTGACCGGTGTCCATTGGCACATGGCTGGTGAGATCAACAACATCCTTGCTGGCGATTGGCGCAATGGCCGTTATCGCGATGCTTCTGTTGATCTTGGCGCCTCAGGGCAATCAAGCCTACGCCGCTTGGGCGGGACCCGATCTTTCGGACTACCTCGTCGTGGCAGGCCGGAGTGGTCGTGGCGACGAAGAAGTGCTGTGGCTGCTCGATACTCGAAGCGGAGAACTCATCGTGGCGGGATGGGATCGTCAAGAGAAACGATTCGTGCCCCTCGGGCGTCGTTCACTTACCAATGACGTAGAGGAGTCGCTGCGTGCACGTTGAGTCGACACGACCGACCACCGGACTCAAGGCCACACTTCCGTGGCTGCTTGTCGCGGCGCTCGCTACGGCGCTCTTGACCTGGCAACAAGGCACGACGGTTCGCGTCGATGCGGCGATGACTGCCAGCGCCGATGGATTCACCATGCTCACGGCCAGAGGTCGAGACCACCGCGTTTCAACCGATGTCGAAGTGGTGTATATCATCGATCATCGAAGAGGCGTTTTGCTTGCTTACGGGCTTGAAAACGCCCTGACCGCACCGAATCTAAGACTTCTTCAGGGCGGCCGAATTGAGACGCTCTTCGAGCGAAGCCGCTCGCTGTTCCCTTTGTTGCCACCCTCAACTGCACCGTTGCGCTGATAGGCTAGGGGGATGCACCACCCGGTCGATGCTGTGATGTTGGCGCAACGGGCGGCATCGTTTACACGCCGGTCACTCAAGGCCGATTCCAAACGGGCTGCCCTGAGGCTGGCCGTTTCGATGGTCGACCTGACGACGTTGGAAGGCGCCGATTCACCAGAGTGTGCTCGGGCCCTGTGCCGGCGGGCCATTCAACCTTGCCCGGAATTGGTCACGCCACCGGTACCGTCAGTCGCGGCGGTGTGTATCTACCCACGCCTCGTTCCGGTCGTTCGGGAGGCCTTGCTCGGGTCCACCGTCAAAGTGGCCTCCGTCTCGACTGCGTTTCCATCCGGCCAAGCGCCGCTCGATCAGCGGGTACAAGAGACAGCCGCTGCAGTGGCCGCTGGTGCCGATGAGATTGACATGGTCATCAGCCGGGGCGCCTTTCTTGCTGGCCGACTCGACGATATTCGCACAGAAGTACGCGAGGTGCAGGCAGCCTGCCAAGGGGCGCACCTGAAGATCATTCTCGAGACCGGGGAACTGGGCACTCCAGACAACATCCGCCGGTGCGCGGATCTTGTGATTGAGGCGGCGACCCACACCACGGAACTCCATGATGGGGAGATCTTCGTCAAGACATCTACTGGCAAAGTGTCGCCTGCAGCGACGATGCCCTCGGTTCTATTGCTGCTGGAGTCGGTCCGGGCACACTTCCACCAGACCGGGCTTCGTATCGGGGTCAAGCCGGCCGGAGGCATCCGCAAGTCCAAGGCGGCCTTGCATTTACTGGTGATGGTTCGAGAGACGGTCGGTCCAGACTGGCTCTCACCCAATCTTTTCCGGATCGGGGCTTCGAGTTTGGTAGATGACCTCGTTCGGCAGATTCTTTGGACCAGTCGCGGGCAATACGCCGCGATGCATGATGTTGGAGTGACCTGATGGCCAACCAGGACACCACGGGTGTCATCGAAGACGTAGACGGGATGGACTGGGACTACAGCCCCGCACCTGAGCGGACGCGGCCGGACATTGCGGCCACGTATGGCTTGTTCATCGATGGCGAATTTTGCCCCGCTGAGGATGAACGCACTTTCGAAACGACTAATCCCGCAACCGGGCAGCGGCTCGCCCGTGTTGCGCAGGCCGGGGAGTGCGATGTCGATGCGGCTATGAAGGCCGCCAAGAAAGCGGCCCGACCTTGGGCCAGAATGCCGGGTCGGCAGCGAGGCAAGTACCTCTTTCGGCTCGCTCGGCGTTTGCAGGAGTGCGCCCGCGAACTGGCTGTGCTGGAAACGATGGATGGCGGCAAGCCCATCAAAGAGTCGCGGGATGTGGATCTGCCGCTTGTGGCAGCGCACTTCTTCTATCACGCGGGCTGGGCGGACAAACTGAATTGGGCCTTCAACGGTCGATCCGTCAAACCCCATGGCGTGTGCGGTCAGATCATTCCATGGAACTTCCCCTTACTGATGGCAGCTTGGAAACTGGCCCCGGCGTTGGCCTGCGGCAATACCGTGGTGCTCAAGCCAGCCGAAACAACTCCATTGACGGCCTTGCACTTGGCGCGTCTCCTGCAAGAAATTGACCTACCTCCGGGCGTTGTCAACATCGTCACAGGCGATGGTGAAACGGGGCAGGCCGTGGCGGAGCATCCGGCGATGTCCAAGTTGGCCTTCACCGGCTCAACGGAAATCGGCCGTCGGTTGATGCGACAAACCGCCGCTCGTGACATTCCACTGACGTTGGAATTGGGCGGTAAGAGTCCACACATCGTCTTTGCCGATGCGGCGATCGAGCAGGCGGTGGAAGGGGTCGTTCGTGGCATTTGGTTCAACCAAGGTCATGTGTGTTGCGCTGGCTCGCGATTGCTCGTGGAAGAATCCATTCTTGAACCATTTGTCGCCGCGTTGCGAGATCGAATGGCCCAACTTCGGGTTGGCGATCCGCTCGACAAGAACACCGACATCGGGGCCATCAACAGCCGTGAGCAGTTGGATCGAATCCGATCGTTGGTGGCTGCTGGCCAAGAGGAGGGGGCGATTCTGCATGATGTGCAGGCCAGCCCACTGCCGTCTAAGGGGTGGTGGTTCCCCCCATGCTTCTTTACAGGGGTGCAGCCGTCACACCTCGTGGCCCGAGAGGAGATCTTTGGTCCAGTCTTGGCAGTCATGAGTTTCCGTACGCCTGAAGAAGCCGTCCGCCGAGCCAACTCAACGCCGTATGGATTGGCTGCGGGCATCTGGACGGACAAAGGATCCAAGATCTTTGACATCGCTCAGCGGCTTGAAGCCGGTGTCGTGTGGTGCAACACATACAACCAGTTTGACCCCGCATCGCCCTTTGGGGGCGTTAAGGAGTCGGGCTTCGGTCGCGAGGGTGGCTTGCAGGGCCTTCGAGCCTATGCCAAGGGAGTTGACCGATGAGCAGGCTTGAGGTTGTCAAGACAGGTAAGTTGTGGATTGGCGGGGCATGGCCGCGGAGCGAGTCCGGCCGTACCTTTACGGTTGAAGATAGCAGTGGTGCCGTGCACACACGGTGTGCACTGGCCAGCCGCAAGGATGCCCGAGATGCTGTGGAAGCAGCACGGGCCGGATGGAAGAAGTGGTCTTCCGCCACGGCGATGCTGCGTGGGCAGGTGCTGTACCGCGCTGCTGAAATGATGGAAAGCCGCGATGGAGAATTTGCCGATGCGTTGGTAGTCGATTCGGGCACCACCGCTGCCTCGGCCCGCAAGGAGGTAGGTGCTTCGATCGATCGGCTTGTCACCATGGCGGGATGGTGTGACAAGTTTCATCAAGTATTGGGTTGTCAGAATCCCGTATCGGGTCCGTATCACAATTTCACGATCCCTCAGTCGGCCGGAATTGTGGCAGTCATGGCTCCAAGTCAACCATCCCTACTGGGCCTGGTGACGCTTGTGTCCACTGCTGTGGTGCCGGGAAATGCAGTCGTGGCCGTGGTCCCTAAGCAAGCATCGCTCGGTGCCATCCTATTGAGCGAAGTGCTCGCAGTATCAGATGTGCCAGACGGTGCGATCAACGTGCTCACCGGAGATGTCGCGGAATTGCTTGAGCCACTGGGGAGCCACCGAGAAGTGCGAATCGTGCTTGGGGGGGGCTTGACCAAGGGGCAGCGGACGACGCTCCGCGATGTGGCTGCTCAGGGCATTCGCCGCGTCCACTGCCTGAACTGGAAAGGCGACGATTGGTACGAAGATGATCGGGTAGCAGCCCCGTGGGTCTTTGAGCCACTGTTGGACTACAAAACACTCTGGCATCCCTGCGCGGTGTGATCGCCTTGCTAGGGCCGGGGCACTTTGATCAACCGCGATCGGATCGGCTGCACATTCTGGGCCGACCCGCCGGGTTGAACTGGCATGTGCAGTTCCTCTCCATTAACCAGTCGAAGTGGGAATGTCTGTTGAAGGCGTGCCAAGTCTGGATCTGGAATTCCAGACTGGGGATTGATGGCCGTGTCTGAGAAGATTCCCACAGTGATGGTGCTCAATGCGCGGCGTTCATCATGGTGGCAATAGGCCTGAATGCCCTGTCTGCGGAGTTCACCGGTGCGTTGTATGGCCCGGTCTCGGCGGCGGGATGCGGGTAACTCCCCACTGTCAAAGTCGCCCCACAACTCGACTTCCAGAGCGTAGAGATCGCGTGCGTTGGGATATCGCGTCCAAACCGAGATGAGTTCCAGATCTGAATAGTCATCGGCGGCTCGAGCATGCTTGATGTCCGCGCGAATAATGGGCCCAAATATTCGTGTGCCGTTGACACGGATTTCCGACAGGGTGGTCGCATCCTCAGAGGCGGTTGGATCGTCCCACCCGGCATATCGCCCATACAGGGCCATGGACCCATTTTGATCGACATGGGCATGTAACGCCTGCCGGTGTTGGGGCAAGAGCGTGCCGATTTGATTGAGGTAGGCGTTGGCCAGAGCTCCGTCGAAATCCTCTGGAAAGGTCGACAGCACCAATGCATGGATGGCTTGGGGTCGGGCCCGGTTCGGGCTGAGCTTTGCTCTGGCGTTCGGAGCCTGCTTGGTTGCGCCGCTGCCTAGGACCCCTTCGATGTCAGCCCAGTTACCACCAAAATCCAGCGGCTGATCCTCCTCCTCAGGAAGGGCCACATGGGCCCGGCGGGCCTGCGGTGCTTGCAGTGAATCCCCTTCCTTGGGGCCACAAGCAGCCAGGGTTAGCATCAGTGCAGTAGGGAGTAGGGCTCGAATCGTCACTATAGGTAAGCTTATGTGGTGCATGGGGTTGGAGAAAAAACGCCAAAGTTCAAGGCGGCGCAAGGGGTCGGCCGATGAACTCATTGGTCGACCAGTGGTGCAGCGAAGTCGACCTCGGGATTCAGGGAGGAATCGCGACGCAGTGTAACCAGTGGGTTGGGGGCGAAGTGATCGATCCATCGGTCATGAAGGAGTTGTCTCTGATGTTCGACATCGCGTTGGCAGATCGCGGACCTGTAGAAGATCCGCGGCATTCGGGTTCTAGGCCCGTGAATCGCAGTGGTCGTGGTGGCGACCGTTCTGGTCGTCTTGACCCGATCTCCGAGGCGGACACGCAGCGGTGGACACAATTGCTCTATGAGTCGGATTTCATCCGATGGACCAGAGTTCGATCGATCCAACAAGCCATTTCCCAAGGCGAGTACTTGACCGACCAGCGTCTCGATGCCGCGGTCGATGGACTGCTCGCAGACCTGTCGTAAATGATCCGTTTGGTCGCAGTCGCCTTGCTAGGGTGCCCCTTCCTGCATGGGTGCGGTGGCGAAGCACCGCCTGCTCGCCAGCCAAATTCGGCTACGACCTACGCTCCAGCTGATCTGTATGTGCATCCGTTGTCGAGTTTCCGGCAACGTCCCGATGGAACTCTACAGGCACACGTGTATGTACAGGTGCTCGATGCGGATGGCTTTCCGATGCGAGCCCGGGGTCAGCTCGAAGTAGATCTGTCCCAAGGTAACGGTGGAGACCAAGCCGTCATGGTGCGACGGTCTTGGACCTGCGATCTCAGGACCGACGAGACTAATCTTGCTCACTTTGACCCCATGACACGTGCCTATATCGTGCCATTTGAGGTTGATTCAGCTCTACCGCCACGCTCACCTCGCATCCGGGCCATCTTCCACGGCGTCGATGCATCATCGATGTCGGCCTCTGGAGTGCTCGCGCAGCTTTCAACGCCGCCCTCTCCTCCGGCGGCAGCCCAAACGCCTGCGGGGAAGCCCTCGTCTGAGTAGCATGGCCTCGAAATGGCACTTGAAACCGACGTATTGACCTCTGGCACGCGTGTTCGAGTCACTCAGCAGACTCCGCTGCGTGACCGGACGTGGACTGAGTCGGTGGAGGGTGCGGTTGTGCGATTTCGGCAAGCGACCACCGGTTCGTGGTTTGCCCATGCCCGCGATGACAAATTGTGGCTTGATCGCCTTGAACTTCGCCTCGATGATGGCGAGTTGGTCGTTTTGAATCTCGACCAGTTCAGTGTGATCGAGATCGAGTGAGCAGGCGAACTCGCTGTCCGGTCATCCAATGGCTTGATTGAGGTCTTCTTGAGAGAGGGGCCCGACCGTGACGACCGTGGGGACTGCGGTGATATGCCCTTGCACATAGTCACGAACGTGTTGGGATGATGTGTGTTCTAGGTCATGCACACGCTGAGCCAATGTCTGACATGTGCCGATTTCAGACATATCTCGGGACATTCGCCCAGCACGATTGGAAGTCGACTCCCCTCCAATGACCATCGAGGAAATGATCGATTTTCGAGCCCGTTCGATCTCATCGTTGGCCAGATCAGTTCCAATTCGGCGAATTTCGACAATTGACTCCCGGATGAGTTCTTGGGCATTCTCAGCGGTTGTGCCGGCATGCAACTGACACCAGCCAGCCAGCCCGGTCGCTTGATAACTCACACCGATGGAATAACAGAGGGAGCGTTGTTGACGGATGGTGGTGAAGAGCCGCCCACTGGTCGTGCCACCGAGACAAGCAGATGCTAGGCGTGCGGCGTTGGCATCCTTACTTTGGAGCGGTGGCGCGTCCCAGGCCATAGCCACATGCACTTGCGATGCTTCCCGTTGAATAGCGGTGACGCCGCGAGGACCTTCCTCACCGAGCGTAAGTGGCTCGACGTATCCGCGCCACGTTTCGGATGCGTGGCGTACGGCCTCGTGCATGTCCTTGGCGGAGACACCGCCAGCGATGGCCAAAACACTTCCCTGTGGTCGAAAAAACGCCTTCCATCGATCAATAATGGCGTTTCTGCCCACATTGGCAATTCCCTGACGAGTTCCCAAACCCGTTCGATGGAGGGGTCTGCGCATGTGCTGCGCACGAAGAAGGAGCCCCGTTTCTTGGGCGGGCTCATCTGACAAACGATCAATCGCTTGAAGACAGAGCAAGCGTGAGGGCTCGAGTTCGGCCTGGGGAAACGTCGGTGAGATGACGACAGCGAAGAGCAACGACAACGCATCGACCAGCCGATCATTGGTGACGCACGCATGAAAGTGCATCGTTTGTGTTCCAACACTGCCACCGCGGCGCATGCCCGCCAAATCCATTGCATCGCACAAATCTCGCGCATTCATGTTTTTTACCCCACGATTTATAAATTCGTGCATGAGTGCGGCGCAACCATCCTGTGCATCGGTATCACGCGCTGAACCAGCTGGGATTCGTAGGCTGATCGCAGTGGAAGAAGCGGACGAAATGTGCTCGCACGCTAGCACAAGGCCGTTTTCGAGTGTGTGTTGTTCAATCATGCAGTGATTTGTTCATCGTGTTGCGACGCGTGGCCACGCGCACGGGTTTCTTGTATTCGCAGTGTACCGCAGCGTTTCGACATGGAAAAATGTGTAAAGAGTCTTTTCAAAGAAGTCCGATACCGTTACAACGTCTCGAGACGGCTCCTGTCGGGTGTATGTGCGCCTGAAAAAGCTCCGACGTCGAGTCAGGATCCGAACAGATTGTATGGAGGTCATGTACATGGCCAAGAAACGCGCGACTAGAAAGAAGGCCACTCGCAAGAAGGCCACTCGTAAGAAGGCCACTCGTAAGAAGGCCACTCGTAAGAAGGCCACTCGTAAGAAGGCCACTCGTAAGAAGGCCACTCGTAAGAAGACTCGCAAGAAGGCCACCCGTAAGAAGGCCAC
>PVBE011393125.1_pt1 | contig 78697 bp, 71 predicted proteins | sample 1631181 | NCBI WGS metagenome assembly PVBE01 (sample SAMN08397723, study PRJNA350692) | Marine metagenome, whole genome shotgun sequencing project. | isolation source: water | place: Pacific Ocean | collected 2012-04
CGCCCCATCCGCCCCATCCGTGCCGTCTACGTGTTCGGGCAGCCACTGATTCATTGCATGCTCCAACTCCTGCAGTTTCACTGGTTTGGCGAGGTAGTCATCCATCCCCGCAGCCAAGCAGGCATCCCGGTCCCCCGCCAACGCGTTCGCGGTCATCGCGATGATTGGCGTTCGGATCCCTGAGCCGCTCTCGATAGCTCGGATAGCCCGCGTCGCTTCAAAGCCGTCCATCTCGGGCATTTGACAATCCATCAGAATGAAGCCGAAGCGCTCTGGTTGGAACATCTCGACGGCGACGCGTCCGTTCCCTACCACCGTCACGTCGAGCCCCAGGCGTCTGAGCTGCAGCGTGGCGACGCGTTGATTCACCAGGTTGTCCTCGACCAGCAGCACGGACGTGCCGCCCGGCGCGCTGGGGTTCGCGGGGGGGCAGTCCCGGTCTCTCTCGCGCGTGGGATCGAGCTCGTCTCGTTCATCCGTGTCTGGCAGTGCCGTTGGCACCTGCGGCCAGACCGCTTCCGAAGTCGTCGCCAGCATCGATTCGAAGAGCGCCGCACGCGTGATCGGCAGGGTCAAGTACCTGATCACTCCGTGCTCCTTCGCGCCTGACGCCTCATGCGGAACATCGTCTCCCATCAAGACGAGCGGTGTCGCGCTGGTGAGCGGGTCGTTGCGCACTGCACTGATGAGCGGGAGCCTGTTCCAGGCTGGCGCGGCGTCCGCGACCACCACGCTGTACGGCTGGTCCTCAAGGGCGGCCGATCGCAACACCTGCAGACCCGCGGCGGTATCCCCGTGAGCCACCGTCTCCGCGCCCCACAACCCGAGATATCGCTCGAGCACCTCTCGCAAAGGATCGCGATCTTCGATGATCAGCGCTCGGGTTCCAGCGGGGAGCTTCCACTCGCGGGCGTCGCTGGTGCCGCGCCGCAACGGGGTAGTGAACCAGAACGTCGCGCCGTGGCCCTCCGAACTCTCGACCCCGATCTCGCCGCCCATGAGCTCCACCAGACGTCTGGAGATCGCCAAACCTAGCCCGGTGCCCCCGTATTTCCGAGTCGTCGAGCCGTCCGCCTGCGTGAACGGTTGGAAGAGGCGTGCTCGTGCTACCTCGGATAGCCCAATGCCGGTGTCGCGGACCGTGTATCTCACCGACGCGCCCTCCGCGTCGATGGCGGCGCGAACCTCGACCGTGCCTGAATCCGTGAATTTCACCGCGTTGCCGATCAGATTGAGCAAGATCTGTCTCAGGCGGACTGGATCTCCATGAATCACCGCGCCCAACGATGGATCGACGAACGTCGTGAAGAGCAAGCCCTTCGCCTGCGCGCGTGCCGCGAGAACCTGCGCCGCGCTTTCCACCGGGTCTCGTGGGTCGAACTCGATCGTCTCGATCGTCATCGAACCCGCTTCGATCTTGGAGAAGTCCAAGACCTCGTTGATCAAGTCCAGGAGAAGCCCTGATGACGTGCGTGCCACCTGCACATACTCCGCATCGGCCGCGGACAGCTGGGAGTCGGCGAGCATCTCCAACATGCCGATAATCCCCGACAGCGGCGTTCGGATCTCGTGGCTCATCGTCGCGAGGAATTCGGACTTCAGCCGAGTCGCTGCCAGCGCGGCTTCGGCGTTTCGTTCGGAGTGTTCGAGCGCCTCTCCCAGATCGTGGTTCGCTTCGTCCACCGCCGTATAGAGGAAGGCGTTCCGCAAGGCGGGCGCGGCGAGGTCCGCGAGGCGGGTCAGTAATTCTGTCTCCGCCTCCGTGTACTCAATCGTGTCGCGCCGTCCTGTGATCAGCAGCGCCTGGATCTCGTCGTCCAGGAAGATCGGCACCATCGCCACCCCCGTGATGCCTTCGGAGCGCATCACGGCACGGAGCCCCAGCGGATACTGTGGATCCGTTGCCGGACGGTGGTTCACGCGTACCTGCCCCGCCGCGACTACCGCCCGCGTTAGCCCCTCCGTCACCTGCATCTCCAACCCCAGAAAATGCCCTTGATGGAGACCGCTTTCCACCTCCACCCGGAACGAACCATCCGGCCGCCGCACGCCCAGCCAAGCCACCCCGCTGTCAAGCACCTCTCGGGCCTGCTTCGCGATCGAAGTCAGGACGGCGTCCCGATCCAGCGACAAGGTGAACTCGCGGGCGGCCGCCGCCAGCGTTTCGGTGTCTCGCTGTGTTCGCTGCAGAGCGGCCTCAGTCGCGCGGCGCTCCGTCATGTCCCGTGCGATTCCCTGAATCCCACAGGGCTCGCCATGCTCGTGCAGCACCCAGTTGCTGACTTCAATTGGCACGCGCCGCCCGTCCTTTGTGAGCAGGACCAATTCGTGCGCCTCGGCGGGCTTGCCCGCGAGCTGGTTGTCGACCATTCGCTCGGCCAGCTCGTGGCACTCGGGGGCGATCACATCGCTCGCGGACATTGAAAGGAGCTCACGTCGGCTGTAACCCGTCAACCGCTCACCGGTGCGGTTGATGTAGGTAAACTTCCCCTCGGGGTCGTGTGTGTAGATCGCATCGTTTGCGGAAGCGAACAACCTGCGCAGCTGTTCCTCGGTCGATCGGATCTCCTGATGGGCGTCCACCCAGGAGGTCATCTCCCGGGCCGTGACGTGGTAGCAGTCTTGATCCAAGTTCGTGTGCTGGAGCTCCACGGCCACCAGCGAACCATCGGCTCGCAGCACGTGCCCGAACTGACGAGCCGTCTCGGATTTCTCGCCGAGGGGTTGCGAGCGGCTCGCATCCTCTTCAGACAACGCAAGGAGATCCGCAACCGGCTGCCCCAAGAGTTGTGCCCGCTCCTGAGCGAGGAGTCTGCAGGCGGCGTCGTTCACGTAACGGATCCCCGTCGCGTCCGCGATCCACGTGGCATCCGCCGAGCGATCCATCGCTCGCCGCCATACCGCGTCGCCGGCTTCGGCGAACCCATCCATCAGGCACAGTTCCCGCTACACGAGGCTCACCCGAGCCATCGTCCTGTAGGAACTATCGGCAGGTTCGCACGATGCTAAATGCCTACCTCGGCCTAGGATTTTCTCTGCTCGGGATCGCTGACCGCGAACCTAGAAGCTGACCGGCAACCGCTTCAAGCCCCGCAGCACGACGGTGTCGCGGTACGACGCCTGGGGCACTTGCAAGCGAATCTCCGGCATGCGCTCAAGCAGGATTGGGATCGCGGTTCCGGCCTCCAGTCGCGCCAACGGCGCGCCCAGGCAGAAGTGCACTCCGTGACCAAACGCCAAGATGTGGTCGAATGACCGGTTCACGTTGAAGTGTTCCGGGTTCGGGAAGTACTTAGGGTCGCGGTTTGCAGCCCCCAGAATCAACGTCACGATCTGGTGCTTCGCCACGCGGCGACCGCCCAGCTCCAGCTTCTCTTTGGCGATCCGTGATGTGAGCTGGACCGGCGGATCGAACCGCAGCATCTCCTCGATGGCGTTCTCGATCAGGCTGGGATCTGCCTTCAACATCTCGAGCTGCTCCTCATGTCGCAGCAGCGCGTTCATGCCGTTCCCGATCAGATTGGTCGTCGTCTCGTTTCCCGCCCCCAACAGCAGGATGGCGGTGGCGTAGAGCTCCTCCTCGTTCAGCGTCTCGCCGTCCTCTTCCGCCTGAACCAGGGCCGTGAGCAGGTCTTCGCGTGGCTCCCGCCGTCGTTCCTCCACCAGATCCTTGAAGTATCCCTGTAGCGCCAGTGTCGACTTGTCGGCTCTGGCGATGATTGCGTCGGAGGCGAAGGGATCCAGTCCCGCACCCAGGTCGTTCGACCAGGCCTTGAAGTTGGTCCGATCTTCCGCCGGCACGCCCAGCATCTCCGCAATCACAATCACCGGCAGCGGGTTCGCGAAATCCCGCATCAGGGCCATCTCGCCCTTGTCCTGCACCTCATCGAGCAACTCGTTGGTGATCTCCGCAATGCGGGGTTGCATCCCCGCCACGGAGCGGGGTGTAAACGCCTTACTGACGAGGCCGCGGAGCCGTGTGTGATCGGGCGGATCCAAGCTCAGTAAGCTCTGCTCCAGCCACTGGAAGAACGGCCCCCGCCGCGACTCTGGCATCCGCTGGATATCCGGCGATTCCGACCGGTCGGACCCGAATCGGGCGTCTCGCAAGATCTCCATGATGTCGTCGTAGCGGCTCAGCACAAAGCCACTTGTGAGGCCGCTGGGGTGGATCGGGTCCCGCTCCCGCAGCGCCCGGTAGGTGGGGTAGGGGTTGCGTTTGAACGACTGCGATGTGGGATCGAAGGCGATGCCCGTTTGGAGCCGCTCCTTCGTCACGATCCCTTAGATCAGCACAGTGCGCAGCGGCGCAAACTCCAGCATGCGGAGCAGGATCGGATGCATCACAGTCCCCCACGAGAACTTCATCAAAACGAACGGTTCCAGCCCACCGTATGGGCGCGTGCTCGCCGCGCCCTATCCCGCCGCTTACAGAAACGGAAAGGCGATTCCGTTTCCGACACACGAACAGTTCGCCCGCGCTACGGATCCGATCGACGCACCACCCGGCCCGGCCGCGCCCCGGTGTGCACCCCATCCCGCACGACTGCTGTGCCGTTCACGAAGACATGCGGAATCCCGATCGGATACTGACGCGGATCCTGATACGTCCCCCGATCGCCGATGGTCCTGGGATCGAAGATCACCAGATCCGCGAAGGCGCCCGCCTCGATCACGCCGCGGTCCGTCAAGCCGAACTTCGCCGCCGGCATCCCCGTCATCCGGTGCACGGCATCGGCCAGCGTCAGCACGCCTTCGTCCCGCGCGTACTTCCCCAGCACTCGGGGGAATGTCCCGTAGAGGCGCGGGTGGGGATTGGCACCCTTCGCCGGAATCCCGTCCGACCCGATCATCGTCGACGGGTGCCGCATCACCGTTCGCACATCATCTTCGTTCATTGTTTCGATGATCGCCCAGACATTGCGACCGGCCTCATTCAGGACCTTGTTCGCGGCCAACTCTCCAGGCAGATCGAACTCATCGCATAAATCTTGAAGCGTCTTGCCCTCCCATTCCGGACGCCGAGCCGCACTCGCGATGAGCAACTGCGAGGGCTCCATCTTGCCAACACCGCCCGCCTCGCCGTCGTCGCTGAACGCGCCATTCTGCACGATGGCGTAGAGCATCGTGCTGCCAGCCGTGTAGGGATACTGATCCGCGGAGACATCGAAGCCCTGGGCGCGCGCGTCGTCGATCAGCTGGAGCGATGCGTTGACTTTCCCCCAGCTCTCGCGACCGCTTGCCTTGTGGTGCGAGATCTGGACTGGGAGTTCGCCGAGCTCTCCGATCCGCAGCGTCTCGCGGACGGAGTCCAAGAGCCGGTCTGCCTCGTTCCGCATGTGGCTCGCATAGAGCCCGCCCCCCTCCGCCACGATGCGCGCCATCTCCACCAGCTCCTCTGTCGAGGAGTACCGCCCCGGCTCGTAGATCAACCCGGTCGACAGCCCCACCGCGCCGGCATCCATCCCCTGCGCGAACAGGGCGCGCATCTGTTGGCGCTCCTCGTCGCTGGGCTCGCGCTCTGCCGCTGCTCCCGTCGTCCCACCCATCGCGGCTCCTCGGGCTGTGCCGTGTCCCATCAGGACCGCCACGTTGAGGCTGGGCGGATCGGCGTCGACGGCGTTCATGAAACCGTCGTAGCCGTCCCAATCCGGGACGCTCCCCTCCGGGTCGAAGGCGGCCACGTTGCGTTGCGCCTCCACGCCGGGCGCCGCCCCCATGCCGCAGTTCCCCACGATGTCCACCGTGACGCCCTGCATCACCTTGAAGTCCATCTCCGGCCAGAGGAACAGCGCCAGATCGTCGTGCGAATGCACATCGATGAACCCCGGCGCGATCGCCAGCCCCGTCGCGTCAATCTCGGTGCCAACGTCGCCCTCCACCGCCCCGACGGCGGCGATCCGTTCGCCGCGCAGCCCCACATCGCCCTGCACGGCGTCGGCCCCGCTGCCGTCATAGATCAGCGCATTCCGGATCACCACATCGAACGGCTTCGCCATCAGGTGCTCCCCTCGTTCGCCGCGTGTCGGCCTGCGACGTTTGCATGGGCATCGTAGAGGGCCCCCAGCATCCTGTTGGCTCTAGTAGACTCGCTCCACAGTGTTCGTCCCGCCGATCGTTGGGACACCAAGACAAGGGGAGAACAACATGGCTTTGGGTGGCTACGCCAATCGCGTCGCACGGACCGATCTGTCCGCGGGTTCCGTTGGCTACGAACCGATCAACGAGGATGATGCGCGACTCTACATCGGCGCCCGCGGCATGGGCGTCAAGTATCTGCTCGACAACGGGCCCCGTGTCGATCCGCTGAGTGCCGATAACATGCTGGCCATCGTCAATGGCCCGCTCACCGGCAGCGAAGCCACCATGAGTGGGCGCCTCGCCGTCGTCACCAAGTCGCCGCTGACCGGCACAGTTTCGGACAGCCACATCGGCGGCTGGACCGCCGCCCGCCTCCGCTGGGCTGGGTTTGACGCTTTGCTCTTTACTGGTAAGGCGGCGGACCCGGTCTACGCCGTCGTTGAGAACGACACGGTCGAACTCCGCCCCGCCGCAGATCTGTGGGGCAAGGGTGTCCACGAGACCGTAGAGACGCTGATCGACCGGCACGGCGAAGATGTCTCCGTGCTCGCCATTGGGCAGGCGGGGGAGAACCTGATCCGCTTCGCCTCCATGATCAATGAGCACGACCGCGCCGCCGGTCGTGGCGGCATGGGCTGCGTCGCCGGCTCCAAGAACCTCAAGGCCGTGGTGATCCACGCGACCAACGCCACCATGCCGAAGCCCGAGAATCGCGAGAAGTGGCGCGACGCCCACCAGGTTGCCCTGCAGACCATCCTCGATAGCGAGGTCACCGCCCCGAACAAGGGTGGCCTCTCCCTCTACGGCACCAACGTGCTGACCAACCCCGTCAATGCCCTGGGCGCGCTGGGCACACGAAATTCCCAGACCACGACGTACGCCGAGGCCGAGAAGCTCAGTGGCGAAACCATCCGTGAGACCCTGATGTCCTCCGAGCCCACCTGTCACGCCTGCCCCGTCGCCTGTAAGAAGGAAGTCGAAGTCACCGATGGCCCCTACAAGGGCGTCAAGATGGAGTCCTTCGAATACGAACCGGCCTGGTCGCTCGGCGCCAACTGTGACAACCCAGACCCTCGCGTCGTGGCCAAGATCATCGACCAGTGCAACGACTACGGCATGGATGCCATCGAGATCGGCAACGTGCTCTCCTCCTTCATGGAGGCCACGGAACGTGAATTCGTTGCCGGTCCCGGCATCGCCTGGGGCGACGGGGCAGGCATGGTTGACCTCGTCACCCAGACTGCGCTGCGTGAGGGCGTCGGTGACACGTTGGCCGAAGGTACCGCGCGTGCCTGTGAGAGTTGGGGCCATCCCGAGATCGCCATGGTCGTCAAGGGGCAATCGGTCCCCGCTTACGACCCGCGTGGCATGAAGGGTGAAGGCATCGGCTACGCCACCAGTAACCGAGGCGCTTGCCACCTGCGCGGCTACACACCCGCTTCTGAGTTGCTCGGCATCCCCGTCAAGACCGACCCCCTGGAGTGGAAGGGCAAGGGCGAGCTGCTCAAGATCTTCCAGGACCTCCACGCCTTTTCCGACTCCCTCGATCTCTGTAAGTTCAGCGCTTTTTCCGAGGGCGCCGATGAGTACGCCACGCAGTACGAGGCGATCGTGGGCGAGACCCTGACTGGCGACGACGTCATGATCGTCGGCGAGCGCATCTACAACCTGGAGCGTTACTACAACAACCAGATCGGCTTCGGCGGTGAAGAGGACTCGTTGCCGGAGCGCTACCTGACAGAGCCGGGCACCGGCCCCGCCGCCAACTCCGTCTGCGAGCTCGATGAGATGAAGGCGGAGTATTACGCCGCGCGCGGCTGGGACAATGGCGTCGTTCCTGAGGCCAAGCTGAAGGAGCTCGGCATCGTCGGCTAGACACGGTCAGCTAGACACGGCGGCGAGCCATCCCATGGAAGTGAAGGTCTACGCCACGCTGCGGCCCATCGTCGGGGGCCGCAGCGTGACGCTGGAGCCCGGGGATTCTGTGCCCGCGTCCGATTGCGCGATCACCACCATCCGCGACGTCCTGCACCAGCTCATTGGTCGCTTCCCCGACCTCGCTGAGCGGCTCCTCGACGACGAGGGCGCCGTCCGCCCATACGTCGCCGTCATGGTCGACGGCCGCGACATCCGTCACACCGGCGGATTGGACACGCCGGTCCCCCCCGACTCGCAGCTCGACATCTTCCCGCCCGTCGCGGGTGGCGCTGCGAATGCCCGTCGCATCTCGCAATCGTGACCGAGCCGACCCCGCCGCAAGACCGGATCGAACTCCATATCCGCGGTCTGCCGGAATGGCTGATCCGCAAGTACCTCGCTGAGATGGGCGCCACGGGCGATGCCGAAGACCTCGCGGAAATGCATACCGACACCTGGGCCGTCTCGTGGACCACGCAGCGGGTCCCCATCGCCGGCAGCAGCGGCATCGGCCTCACCCAGTTCGACATCACCTTCAGCGGCGATCCCGCCATTCTTCCGGACGTCGAGACGCAGTTCATGAAGAAGGCCCAGCGCGGCGGCGGCTAGGTGCTGATGTCGGGGTTGGCGGTCACGATCGCTTCCGCGACCTCGAGAACCCCTGGCAGGAATGCTCGGACTTCGTCGCGCCGCGCCCGGCGATCGCTCTCAGATCCAATCCCCAGCTCGTCGAGCAGTGTGCAGAAGGGTGTGTCGAACAGCGCTCGAATCTCGTCGGAACCATCTCGTTCCAGCACGCCGCGGCAGCGCGCCGCTGTCGCCCCGATCCAGAACAGCGCCTCTCGATGGTTGCCGCCAGCGATGAGCGCTTCGCTGCCGCCAATGGCGGCGGGACGACCTGCCTCGCTGATGTCGGCGGCGAAGGGGAAAGGCGTCTGGATAGCGAGCGCTGCGGCATCGAACATCGCCCGTACGGTCTCCAGATGCGCCGCTGCCCCTTCGCGATCCATCTCTGCGCCGCCCAGCACCTGCAACAGTGACTCATAGAAGTCGAATCGATCGTATTCCCGGAGCACTTCGCGGGCGGCGGAATAGCGGTCGCGAACTGTCGGGTTTCGTAAGGCGGCGACGAGCAGCACGTGCGTCGTCACCCCAGCGGCGAACAGATATTGCGTGACTTGATCGTGCAGAGGCGTCAACGCTTGACGCCTCTGCCATTCGCAGCACGTTCCTGCTCGCATGCTCACAGCGCCGACGGACCCAGTCCCGATCCGCGTAGTCGCGCGCAACCACGGCTCGAAGCTCAGCAAGTTCGCCCGACGGGTCTTGCAGGATCGTTGTCGTGCTGATCGCCGGGGCCAGGTGATAGTCGCCCAGGACGGATTCCGCGGAGGCGAGGCGAGCCTCGGGCAGATAGCTCACCTCAAGGAGAGCGCCCTGGTAGAGGAACTTGCCGAGCTTTGCGGACGGAGCCTCGTCGCGCAGCACGACCGTCACGTCTACATCGGAGCTGCCCGGAAGCTCCTCGTCATCCCGCATCCAGTTGACGGAGCCGGCCAGATAGGCGCCCCGGAACCCTGGCGTCGGGACCCCCGCCTCCAGTACCCACTGACGGGCGCGGTCCCTGGCTTCTCGAACGAGCATCCTGTCGTGCTACCCACTCCGCTCGGCCGCCCTCGCTAGCCGGGCTTAACCGATCGTTGGCGCCGGGTCGATCGCGTACAGCACCGAGCGCACCAAGCTGTCGCCCCGCAGATGGGACACCGCCTGGTACTCCGCCGATGTCGTCATGTCCAAGAGATTCCGCCGCTTCGGCCACTCCACGAGCACCATCAGGTCCCAGTCGTAGGCTTTATCGCCCAGCAGCAATTCCGACGGCTGTCCGGCGAATAGTCCCTTGCCGCCGAACCTCTGCACGATCGGGCCCGCCGCTGCCCCGTACGCCGCCTAACCCTCGGCCCCGCCTGGCTTGAACTTCAGCAAGTTCAGCATCATCACCGGGCCTTCATCGCCGCGCGCCGCGAACTTCGCGAAACCGTCGGTCGTGCCTTGCTCCGCGTCGTTGGTCATGCCCGGCTCCTACCGAATTCGGTCTTCCAACAGGAAGTGAGAGGAAGTCGCAGGCTAGCCCACTCAGCTCCGTCTATGGACAGTGCCACGGTCGAAGCGACTCAGTCGCCGACGATCATCCCCGCCGCAACCGTATTGTTGGATGCTTCGTCGATCAGGATGAAGCTGCCCGTCGCGTGATTGCGTGCGTAGAGGTCTACGAACAGCGGCGCGTTCGTGCGCAGCCGGATCCGGCCGATCTCGTTGAGCACCAAGGACTCGGCGTCCGTCTCAGGCTCCAGCGTGTTCACATTCAGCCGGTAGGAGATCTCTTCCACGATGGCCCGCGCGTCGCGCGTCGTGTGTTTAATCGCCAGCTCTGCGCGCGGCGTCAGCGTGTAGTCCTTCGTCATCCAGCAGACCATCGCTTCGAACTCGCGCGTCTCCGACGGTCGGTTGTCCGCCGCGCTGATCAGGTCCCCCCGCGACACATCCACATCGTCCGCGAGCCGCAGCGTCACCGACATCGGCGCGAACGCTTCGTCGATCGTTCCGCTGTAGGCATCGATCGATTCCACCGTCGTTTCGATTCCGGATGGCAACACCACGACCGCGTCGCCCGGATGAAAGACGCCGCTGGCCACCATGCCCGCGTAGCCCCGGTAGTCGTGATATTCGTGGCTCATCGGTCGGATCACATATTGCACCGGGAAGCGCGCGTCGGTCAGGTTTTGGTCGAACGCGATCTCCACCGTCTCCAGATAGTCGAGCAGCGCCGGCCCCTCGTACCAAGGTGTCCGGTCCGACTTCTCGACCACGTTGTCGCCTTGCAGTGCCGACATCGGCACCGCGAACACGTCATCAATTCCCAACTTCGCGGCGAACTCCGCGAACTCGTCCCGTACGGCACGGAACCGCGACTCATCGAAGTCCACCAGGTCCATCTTGTTGACGCAGAGCACAAAGTGCGGAATCCCCAACAGCGCCGAGATGTATGCATGGCGCCGCGTCTGCTCCAACACCCCGTTGCGGGCATCCACCAAGATCAGCGCCAGGTTCGCCGTGGAGGCGCCGGTCACCATGTTGCGTGTGTACTGCACATGGCCCGGCGTATCGGCCAGGATGAACTTGCGACGCGGCGTCGCGAAGTAGCGATACGCCACGTCGATCGTGATCCCTTGCTCGCGCTCCGCCCGCAGCCCGTCCGTCAGCAGCGCCAGGTCCACGTATGCATCGCCGCGTTGCTTGCTGGCGGCCTCGATCGACTCCCACTGGTCATCGAACGTGGCCTTGGAGTCGTATAGCAAGCGTCCCAGCAGCGTGCTCTTGCCGTCGTCCACCGACCCGGCCGTCGCCAGGCGAACCATCTCCCGTTCGGCGAGCGGATGCAGCGCGTCCTCAGGATCCAGTGCATCCCCAGGATCGGCGGGATCGGTGTCCATACGATTGGCCTCATCGATCACCGGCGCGTCACCCCCGGGCTCGTCGCCCACGATGCGGGTGCGCCTGCGATCATCGATCTTGTCGAATGTCGGTCTGGTCACAGTATCGCCCTGCCGGGTTTGCGTCCCCCGGCGCTTTGGGTCCTTCGTGATTGGTCTTGGATTCGCCTACGAGGCTGGCTAGAAATAGCCCTCCTTTTTGCGGTCTTCCATCGCCGCCTCCGACACCCGATCATCCGCCCGTGTCTGTCCCCGCTCCGTGATCCGAGTCGTCGCGATCTCCGCCACGACCGATTCCAGCGACACCGCCTCCGACTCCACCGCCGCCGTGCAACTCATGTCGCCCACAGTACGGAAACGCACGCTCGTTCTGAACGGGACTTCGCCTTCCATGCGCGTCATGTACGGCCCCTCCGCGTACAGCATCCCGTCGCGCGTGAACACCTCCCGCGCGTGAGCGAAATAGATCGGCGGGAGCGCGATCTCCTCCTCGGCGATGTATTGCCAAACGTCCAGCTCGGTCCAGTTCGAGATCGGGAACACCCGCAGGTGCTCGCCTTGCCGGTGCCGTCCGTTGTAGAGACTCCACAACTCCGGTCGCTGGTTCTTCGGATCCCACTGCCCGAAGTCGTCGCGGAACGAATAGATTCGCTCTTTTGCCCGCGCCTTCTCTTCGTCCCGCCGCGCGCCACCGAACAGGGCGTCGAAGCGGTGCTCCTCGATCGCGTCGAGCAGCGTCACCGTCTGCAACTGATTCCGCGAGGCCCGCGGCCCCGTCTGTTCCACGACTCGCCCTGAGTCGATGCTTTCCTGCACCGACGCCACGACCAAGTCCACGCCGTAGTCGGCTGCCATGCGGTCGCGATATTCGATCACTTCTGGGAAATTGTGCCCGGTGTCCACGTGCATCACGGGGAACGGGATCTTCCCCGGCCAGAACGCCTTGCGCGCCAAGTGGAGCAAGATCGCCGAGTCCTTGCCGCCCGAGAAGAGCAGCACTGGGCGCTCAAACTCCGCCGCCACCTCGCGGATGATGTGGATCGCTTCGGATTCCAAGGCACGCAGCAGCGTCAACCGAGGCGGCTGGGCGCCCCCGGAACGGGGCGCCGCCGTGGAATCGGAGGAAGATGTCGCGCTACTGACCATAAGCACCTTGTGCGCCCAGTTGGGCCCGTTCGTGACGCACGAACCTCCAAAGGATACTAAACCAGTCATCTTTCTCAAGATTCGTCTGGTCAGCAGATTACGCTGGGCCGCACCTCGGGATATTATCGCTCATAGGCTCCGTCGCCGTATCCTCTCGCCAGGGTGTCAGTCCGACATCGCCTTGAGTAACAGCCTTGAGTAACAGAGGAGTCCCCATGCGTATCGGCACCGTCAAGGAGATCCGGCGCTACCCGGTCAAGTCCATGGCCGGCGAGCAGATCGACCACACCCACCTCGGACCACTCGGCGTCACTGGCGACCGCGCCTGGGCCCTCCACGACACGGAAGCCGGCGAGATCCGTGGCGCCAAGAAGATCCCCAACTTGCTCCACTTCGCCGCCCGCTATCTGGGCCAGCCCGGCGACGGCTACGAGGCGACCCCGGTTCAAATCACCACCCCGTCCGACGGCTCCGTCGACAGTACCGACGGCGATGTCTCGACGAAGCTCAGCCACGCGGTCGGTCGCCCGGTGACGCTCAGCGCGCGTCCCGACCCGGAGAAGGACCTCGATCACTATCGCGCCGGCGCCCCTCTCTTCCCCGACGACCCCATGAAAGATCTCCGCTACATCATGGGACTCGAAGACGACGACCCCATCCCAGACTTTTCTGGGTTCCCTCCAGAGATGCGCGACTACGCCTCTCCCCCCGGCACCTACTTCGACGGCTTCCCGCTCCACATCCTCACGACTGCCTCCCTCGACGAACTCCAGCGAATCAACCCGGACTCGAACTACGACGTCCGCCGCTTCCGCCCCAACCTGCTCATCGACACAGATGAAAGTCTCTCGGGCTTTGTCGAGTCCGCCTGGGGCGGCCAACTCCTCCGGATTGGTGACGTGGCCATCCGCATCAATATCTCCGCCGTGCGCTGTGCCATGCCCATGCAATCCCAAGAGACGCTGGACTTCGACAAAGGGACCCTCCGCACGATCAAGGATCACAACGGCCAGCACCTGGGTATCTACTGCACCGTCGAAACGCCGGGCGAGGTCAAGATCGGCGACGAAGTCACCCTCGACTAGTCGCCTCGTGGTTCCGGCCCCCCAAACATGACGGAAGACCGCAACGCCGCTGACTCTTCCGACGACGCGGACGAGCCTCGTCAGATCGATGAGCCTCGCCAGATCAGCGATCGGCGCCTCGCACGGTTCCGCGCTGTGCTGGAGCGTCGCCAGCTCGACCTCGAAGTCGTCATCGACAACGTCTTCGATGCCCACAACGCCTCCGCCATCGTCCGCACCGCAGACGGCTTTGGGATCGGCGCGGTCGGCCTGCTCTACACGGAAGAGAAGTTTCCCAAGATCTCCCCCGGCGTCTCCGGCTATGCGGGGAAATGGACGACTTTCCACCGCTACGTCGACGCCCAGACCTGCGTCGAACAACTCCATGCGCGTGGCTTGCAACTCCTCGCCACCCACCTCGATGCCGCCGCTACGTCCTACCTGGACGTGGACTGGACGCAGCCCATCGCCGTTGCCTTTGGCAACGAACAGCGGGGTTGCAGCCCCGAACTCCTGGCCGCCGCCGACGGCGCCGTCGCCATCCCCATGCAGGGCATGGCCCAGTCCTTCAACGTCTCCGTCGCCGCCGCCATCGTCCTCAGCGAAGCCGTCCGCCAGCGCCACGCCGCCGCGGGCGTCGAATCCCCGGGGAGTGGCCCTGCGTGGAACGACGAGAAAGAAGTGATCCTCCAAGCCTGGATCGACCGCGAGCAGTCGCGGTGATGCGGTCTACCCCAGCAACAACGCCCCCGCTTCCCGGATCGACTCCACATCAAACGGTGGATCGACCAGCAGGATCAGCCGGTCGAAGTCCCGCTCCTGCAGATAGCGACGCTCCGCGCCGTCTGGCCGCAGGTATGATTCTCGCAGGCCCGTGAACGCCGACACTTCGAATCCGCCTCCGCGCCCCGACTCCTCGTGACTCGCCCGCGCCGTCGCGACCAGCTCAGGCATCGTTGGGATCTGGGCCGGCACGTTGAACCCGTCAGCGTGTGTGCCGGCCAGCGCCGCGAGCTTTGGCCCGAAGCCGCCCACGACAATCGGCGGCGCGACAGACGGCTGCATGAACCCCGTTGCCGCTTGCAACTGATAGTGTCGGCCTTCGTATTCCCCCACGCCCGACCACAGCGCCCGCATCACCTCAATCGACTCCACCAGTCGCTCACGCCGCACGCGGTCGCCCGGCACCGGGCGCCCGAGCGCCAACTGCTCCGCCGCGTAGGGCGTCTTCGTGCTGCCGCCCGCGCCGATCCCCAGGACCAGCCGCCCCTCTGACACCTCTTGCAGCGTCGCTGCCATGTTCGCGACTAGGCCGGGGTCGCGGTTCATCGCGTTCAGTACCAGCGGCCCGATCGTCACCCGCGAGGTCGCCTCCGCCAGCGCGGTGAGCAAGGTCCAGCACTCCGGCACCGGTGCGCGCCCGGCCGCCCCGCCTCCTTGCAGGTGATCCCAAGTCCAGACCCCGTCGAATCCCGACTCCTCAGCGGCGACAGCGGCCGCCCGCATCGACGCGTAGTCCGCCCCGAACGGGATCAGCAGCAGATCGGTCTTCACCGGCTGCTACGCATCTTTGCCATCATCCTTCGGCTTCGGGAACATCATGCCGCCGATATTGAGCACCGCGATGTCGTGGGCGATGCCCATCACCATCCCCGCCCGCGCATCGCGGAAGTAGCGCTCGAACGGCAGCCGTTTGGCGAAGGCCGTGCCGCCCCCCAGTGTCATCGCCTCCTGCGTCGCGAACGTCGCGGCTTGGTCGCAGGCGACCTTGGCTTCGAAGAACGCTTGCGGACCCACGTTGCCGCCCGCGTCCGCTCCCGCGCAGGCCGTGTGCAGCAGGGCACGGCTCCGCTCCAGCTCGATCTTCACGTTCGCCATCCGATGCTGGATCGTCTCCACTTCGCCCATGCGGCGACCGTCCGCCAGGATCGTGTCCGCCACGAACGCGTGCAGCAAGTCGTAGCAACCGGCGCCGATGCCCAGATACGTCGCCGCGTAGGTGCTGAGGACGACCGGCAGCACGCCGAACAGCCCCGCGCCGCCCACGCCGATGCGACGGTTCTCCGGCAGGAAGCCCGAAAAGGTCATCGGCGAGCTCTGGTTGCCGCGCATGCCCAAGCCGTCCCACGGCTCGTCGATCGTCCACTCCAGGTCGTCTGACTGAATCTGGAAGGTCAGCCCCTCCGGCTTCTGTCCCTCCTCCTCCAGTGAGCACATGAACATGTAGACGTTCGCCTGTCCGGCGCCGGTCACGAACGACTTGCGGATGTTCTCGACTTGGTATCCACCATCGACCCGCTCGACCGTCGACTTCGCCGCGCCCGCCCAGGCGCCGCCTTGATGCCCGGCCTCGCTCCCCGCCACGGTGCTGATCCATTCCCCGGACGCCAGCCGCGGCACCACTCGCTCCGCCTGTTCCGGCGTCGGGTCGCGCGAGATCACTTCGCTGCTCTCCAGATGCATCTTGTAGATGAGGCCAGTTGAAGGGCACGCCTTCGATAGTGCCTCCGTCACCAGCGCCGTCGTCAGCAGCCCTTCCCCGTGCCCGCCATGCTCCTTGTCGGCACGCAGCCCCATGAAGCCGCCCGCGCTGAGCGCGTCCAACTGCATCCGCGGGAACTCCGCCGTCCGATCCGTTTCCGCCGCGTGCGGCGCCAAGACATCCGCCGCTACCTGTTCCGCCCGGGCCAGCCAGGACTGTTGCGTCTCGGTCAAGGGGATATAGGTCATGCCAGACTCCACCAGCTTCGCCGGCTGCTCTCCGTCCAGATCATTCGTGACCAGATCGCGCTGCGTCGAGATCGGTGCGCTCCGCCCCGCTCGGCTGCCCCGGTCTGGATTGACGACAGAGCCGAGAGCCGCCTGATGCTAAGGCTCAACGGCTTGTTCCGCACCCTATCCGCACCTCGTCGCGCGCATCCGTGCGCCACATTGTGCGGACGCCTATGCTGCCGCGAACAAAATGTGTACCGGGTGGGAGACGACCATGGGCATTGAACTCGGCAAGGACTCCATCGACCTCGGAATCGTGGTCAAGGACAAGGACGCGGCCCTCAAGTTCTACCGCGACACCCTCGGCTTCGACTTCCAGGAGGAGTCGGACATGGGCGGCGGGATGCTGATGCAGCGGCTCCTGTGCGGCACGAGTCTCATCAAATTGGTCAGCTTCGCCGAGACGCCAGCGGTGGCCAACCCTGTTGGCGGCATCAACACGGCGACGGGATATCGCTACTGGACGATCACTGTCACCAATCTCAATGAGCTCGCCGCCGAGTGCAAAGCGGCCGGTTACAACGTTGCCATGGAGCCGCGCGAGATTCGCCCCGGCGTCTCTATCGCCATGGTGGAAGACCCTGATGGCAACTGGGTCGAGTTCCTCCAGCACGGCTGATCCAGCCCGAGCCGAAGGAGTCCCGCAGCTGGGGCTCTAGCCACTCCTCGCCCCGATCGGGCCTCCGGGGTGATAGGAGCGTGATCGATGGAGATGCGACCCCTCGGCCGGACTGGCGTCCAAGTCAGCGCCCTCTGTCTCGGCGCCATGATGTTCGGTCTGCGCACCGAGCCCGGCGATTCCTACGCCATCATCGACCGTGCCCTTGATGCTGAGATCAACTTCATCGACACCGCGAACGTCTACGCGCGGGGGCGCAGCGAGGAGGTCGTCGGCGAGGCACTCAAGCGCAACGGTCAGCGCGACCGCATCATTCTCGCCACCAAGGTCCACGGTGCCATGGCCGACGACGCCCCGAATATGCAGGGAAACAGCCGCCGACACATCATCCAACAGTGCGAGGCCAGCCTCCGTCGCCTGCAAACCGACTACATCGATCTCTACCAGATCCACCGCCCCCAGCCCGGGATTCCCATAGATGAGACGCTGCGCGCCCTGGATGACCTCATCACCTCGGGCAAGGTCCGCTACATCGGCACCAGTACCTTCGCGGCCTGGCAGCTCCTCGAGTCGCTCTGGGCCTCCGAGCGTCACCACTTGAACCGCTTCGTCTGCGAGCAGCCGCCCTACAACATCCTCGATCGGCGCATTGAGCGCGAACTCTTGCCGATGGCCAGCACCTATGGCGTCGGCATCATCCCCTGGAGCCCCCTCGCGGGTGGTCTCCTGACCGGCAAGTACAGCCGTACCGATCCTCCTCCGGAGGACAGCCGCTATGGGGGCACGCTCCGCGGGAACCAGCGCGCCCGGATGAACGAGCGCCTCTTCGACGTCACGGAGGCGCTTGCACCCATCGTCCAGGCCAAGGATTGCTCCATGTCACAGTTCGCCCTGGCTTGGTGTATGCAGCAGCCCCATGTCAGCAGCGCCATTATCGGGCCCCGCACCATGGAGCAGCTCGAAGACAACCTTGTGGCCGCCGAGATCGAGGTCACCGACGTTGATCGTGCTGCTGTCGACGGCATCGTGCCGCCCGGTCAGATGGTGTCGCCGTTCTACGAGGCGGAGTTTGGGCCCCATCCGCATCGCTTCTAGCCGGCAAGGCTTCAAGGCTGCAGCGCTTCCAGGGCACAAGGCCGCCAGCGAAGCACGGCGCATACCTCGGGCGACCTTTCAGGTCCGATCTTCGCCAAGTCGGCGCATCTCGGGCAGGTGTCGCGAAATGTGGTCAAAATGTGGTTAAAAAGAACTCCCGGCCTAGCCGCGGTCTCAGTATCGTTGGGGGTCGACACCGAGTCACAAGCGACTCAACCGGGAGATTCTGTAATCAGTTTTCCCACAGGAACTAGGCCCTGAGATCAGGTCTTGACCCGATGTTCAGATCAGCGCCAAATCTCCCTCTCTATATCGCGATATGCGGTTGTCGATTCGCGAGTAGCAGGTCGAGGCATCGATCCATCGTCACGGGAAAGAACAGGCGATAAAACTCGCCTAACGATCGCAGGTCGGTCGGAGTCACCAAGGCCACGGCCTCCGCTCCCCGGGCCTCCACGCGCGCTACGGCCTCAGGCGCCGCCACCGGTGTGGCCGCGATCACCTTGGAGGCACCCGCCTGCATCAGGCTCTCCACCGCCGCCGCCGCCGTGGCGCCCGTCGCCCAGCCATCGTCGACCAGCAGGACGGACCGCCCCTCGATGGGCTGTCCGGAGCGCACGGCACGAAATCTCTCTTCACGCGCCTCAAGTTCCCGCTTCGCCTGCTCCTGCGCGGCGCTGACCTCAGCCCGGCTCAGGCGCAGTGAGTCGATCACTTCCTGATTCCAGACTTCCCCGAATCGTGTCACCGCCCCAATCGCCAATTCGGGCTGCTGCGGCGCGCCCACCTTGCGCACCACAAGCACGTCGATCGGCCGATCTAGCATCGCGGCCACGGGAGCAGCGACGGCCACGCCCCCACGTGGAATCGCCAGGACCAGCTCCGGTTGGAAATCGGACTCCGGGCGCCGACGCGCCACGAGGCGATCCGCGAGCAGATGCCCTGCTGCCTCGCGGTCGGCGAATGGGCGTATGTCGTTTCGTTCTGTCACCAGCGGCCTCCACGCCCTCGATGCATCTTCGTCGGTCTCTTCGTGCGGTCGCATGGGGTCCCCGGTCGATTCCTTCACCCCACTGACCCCTTCTGCGTTCCCGGCTCACTTCATGACGGGCTTTAACCCCAACGGACCGCTTACGCGGCCCGTTGCCTATTGTGTGCTTGGCGCTCCCGGCGGCCCGCAGTCGCAAGGCCTTCTGGCCTCAGCGCCTTCCATCAATCGTGATCTCTCCGGCGCCAAACCTACGGCTACCGGCGGGAGACTTGCCAGGGAAAACATCAACCATTAGATTCCCTTCCCTCACCTTCTAAGCCCCTCTGGGCCCGAGCCCTTACCGACCCCTCCGTTCTCCTCCACCCCTTTTCCCAATTCCAATATCCTCCGTTCGCCGTGCCCTCGCCTCGGATCAAGACCGGATATTCGCCCCGACGCAACCACCGACCACTGCCCTATGCGCTTCCGCCCGCTACGGTGTGATCCCGCCATCACCGCGATAGACTGCATCCCATGCCCGACCACGACGAAGAGATCTTCGACCTTGCTGCGCTGGAGGAAGGCCAAGAGCCTCTCGATCTCCAGCCGCTGCCTTTGCCGGGCTTTCCCTTGCCCGCATCGCTCGAGCCCGGCATCCCCATCCCGCCGGATGACGCACCCCCCGGCGCCGATCTCGACGCCGATCGAACTGGGCCCCCCGCCGACGCCACCCCCGGAATCGCGACGGAACAACTCCCGCTCGGTATCGCCCCGACCAGCGGGGATGCGTCGCCCCGTGCGGACGCCCAGACCGCCGTGGATGCCGCTCCCGCCCGCCTGCCCGCCACGACTCCCGACGCGGCTTCGGGTGCTCCCGCCGCCGCGGACGCCGCCTTGGCAACTCCCATGCGCGCGACGGACGTTGATCTTGGGGGGTTGAGCACGGCCGAGATCGATGACCGCGTTGCGCGGGGGCTGACGAACGCGGATACCAGTGAGCACCGCAGCAATTGGGACATCGTCCGCGAGAACAGCTTCACCTTCTTCAACATGGTGCTGGGCAGTCTGATCGCGGCTCTCTTCGTCCTCGCGGCGGTGGAGCAGGAGCTGGACTTCTTCCAGGACGGCATTTTCGTGGGGATCGTCGTCGCCGCCAACGTGGCGATCGGCAGCATTCAGGAGATCCGTGCGACGAACACCCTGCGCGAGATCGTTGCGCTCGCCGCGCCGCGGGCGCGTGTCGTGCGCAACGGAGACGAGCAGGAGATCCTGGCGGAGGAGGTCGTCCAAGACGACCTCCTCCTGCTCGCGCCCGGCGACCAGATCGTCGCCGATGGCCACATCATCTCCGATGCCTGCGAGCTCGACGAGTCGCTTCTCACCGGTGAGTCGGCCTCCATCCGCAAGGAGGCCGGCGACAAAGTTCTCTCCGGCTCCTTCTGCTCCGCCGGCACCGCCTACTACCGTGCTGAGAAGGTGGGCGCGGAAGCCTACGCCATGAAATTGGGCTCGGAAGCCCGCAAGCTCGTCAAGCGCGAGACCCCCCTGCAGCTTCGTTTTCGCCGCATCCTACGCATCCTCCTTATCGCCACCGCCGTCCTCGGCGCCCTGCTTCTCATCTCCTCCGGCGTCGACGCCGACGACTTCGGGGCGACTCTCACCAACACCACGGCCACCATCACCAGCGTCGTCCCCGAGGGCCTCCTGCTGGGAATGACCGTCGCCTTCGCCGCCGGTGCCGTTCGCGTCTCACGTGCCGGCGCCATCGTGCAGGAGATCAACGCGGTCGAGGCCATGAACTACATCGACATCGTCTGCCTCGACAAGACCGGCACTATCACCGCGAACGCTCTCACCTTGGACACGGTTCAGTGGATGCCGGATGGCGAGGCTGACCGCCCCTGGCTCGGCGCCTTCGCCCGCATCACCGCCGGCGACAGCCGCACTGCCGGCGCCCTCGCGGACGGCGTCGGACAGCACTCCAACGCCGCCGAACCGATCGAAACCGCGCCCTTCAACTCCGAACGGCGCTGGAGCGCCCTTTCGCTTCGCCATGGCGGAGAGACGCGCCACTTCGTTCTCGGCGCCCCCGAGACAGTCTTTCCCCACTGCACCGGCGTCGCCGATCTTCAAGCCAGCTATGAGCTCGCCACCGCCAGGGGGCTGCGTGGTGTGGCGTTCGCGGAAGCAGCGTTCCTCCCGTTCGCCGACCAGGGGATCACGGAAGCGCTCCGGCCGATCGCTCTCGTCACCATCGCGGATGTCCTCCGCAACGAGGTCACCGCTGCCTTCGCCACGATGAAAGAGCTGGGTATTGAACCCAAGATCATCAGCGGCGACAACCCCGGCACCGTCGCGGCGCTCATCCAGCAACTGGACATCGATCTCAAGGGCGGCATCATCTCCGGCGCCGAACTGGAACGGCTGGACGAAGAGGAGTTTGGCGCCGCCGTAGAGGAGCACAGCATCTTCGGCCGCATCGCCCCCGAACAGAAGCAGAACATCATCAAGGCACTCAAGGAGCGGCAGCACTACGTCGCCATGGTCGGCGACGGGGCCAATGACGTCCGGGCTCTCCGCGAGGCGGATGTCGCCGTCGCCATGGAGTCCGGCACCGGCACGGCCCGCGCCGTCTCTGGCATCATCCTCCGTGAGGATTCGTTCGCGGCGTTTATTCGGGCGACGGCCGTCGCCCAGTCCGTCTTGGGTAACACCAGTCAGCTCACCAAGCTCTTTATCACCAAGAGCTTCTACGCTTACCTCCTCATCGTCGCCAGCGAGATGCTCAGCTTGGACTTCCCGTTCCTCCCGCGCCACGGCTCCCTCACCGCCCTCTTCACCCTGGGAATCCCCACCCTCTTTATCAGTCTCACCACCCCGCCCCCGACCGCGGGCCGCGACTTCAGCAACAGCGTCCTGCGCTTCGCGATCCCCGCTTCCCTGGCCTTAGCCATCGCCGCCGTCACGGTGCACTTGCTCGCGCAAGGCTTTCTCGATCGGCCACTCAAGGATTCGCAGACCCTCGTGGCGCTCGTCATCGGCATCGTCGGGCTCTTCTACATGGTGCAGGTGATTGGATTCGAAGGCACGACCTTCGGCAAATGGGGCGTGCGACCGGTCCTGACGACGGTCTTTGGCGCGCTTCTGCTCGTCAGCTTCATCCTCGTCCTCTATGCCCCGCCCCTGCGTCGTTTCTTCGACTTCACCGCCCCCGGCGTTGACGAGTGGGCGATCGTCATTCCCGCCGTGATCGGCGCCATGATCGGCCAGTACTTCATCAGCCGCCGCTGGCGCGAAATCATCGGCTGGATCATGCGCGATCCCGGCGGCACCGAAGTCCTGAGGGGGCGTCAGGCGTAGCTGGGTGTTCCCGTCAGATCAGTTGCGCGACCAACCCCGCGAAGTTCGTCTCTTCCCAGTCCTCCGCGATCTGCCCTGCGACGACGTGGAAGTGCATCATGATCGGCAGGCTGAACGTCTTGCCCGACGCCGGGATCCCCGCCAGCTCGCCCGTGTGCGTCGCCGACAGCACATAGTGCGCCGCCACCCACTCACCCTCCCCCAGCACGTTGAGGAATTCCACCTGGGATTCGCTTACAGCAGCCATGAAAGCCGCCTCGTTGACGCGAAACGTCTCGCGATCGATATCTCCGCCCGCGTGGTGCACGTACGACGGAGCGTAGAGTTCGTCGATCACAGCCATGTTCTCGGTCACCAAGATCTCCGTCAGCGCGCGTCGCACGATTGCCTTATTCGTCTCAGCCAGATCAGACATGGCGCCATCCTCCGATCGTTGTGCTCTGAAACACGCCGCTTATTCGGCCCGGTCTTTGGCTTCCAACATGTCGGCCACCTCCACCATCACCTTGCACTGCTTGTAGGTCGCGTCGTCCTGCATCTTGCCGTCCACCATCGCGACGCCCGATCCATCGCCCATCGCCTCCAACACCCGTCGCGCGAACGCTACCTCTTCCGGGTCCGGCGCGAAGACCTGCTTCGCGATCGGAATCTGCGACGGATGCAGCGTCCAGGCCCCCACGCAGCCCAGGATGAAGGCGTTGCGGAACTGATCCTCGCAGCCCTGCGAATCGGTGAAGTCGCCGAAGGGCCCGTAGAAAGGGAACACCTCCGCCGCCGCGCAGGCGTCGACCATCCGCGCCAGCGTGTAGTGCCACAGATCTTGTTGGTACGACGACCGAGACGCGCTCTCGTCGTCCGTCGCATCGGACCTCACGAGATAGCCGGGGTGGGGGCCGCCCACGCGGGTCGTCTTCATCCGCCGCGACGCGGCCAGGTCCGACGGCCCCAAGCTCATCCCGTGCATCCGCGGCGTCGACCGCGCGATCGCCTCCACGTTCGAGACTCCCGCCGCCGATTCCAAGATCGCGTGAACCAAGATTGGCCGTTTGACCCCGGCCCGCGCTTCCAATTGGGCCAGCAGTTGGTCCATATATTCCAGATCCCAGGGTCCGTTCACCTTGGGCACCATGATCACGTCCAGCTTGTCGCCGATCTCGCCCACCAACTCCAGCATGTCGTCCAGGAACCAAGGGCTGTCGAGCGAGTTGATCCGCGTCCAGAGCTGCGTCTCGCCGAAGTCGTTGGCCTTCCCCACCTCGATCAGCCCCCGCCGCGCCTCTTCCTTCTTGTCGGCCGGGATCGAGTCCTCCAGATTGCCCAGCAGGATGTCGACCTCTTCCACCATGCGGGGAACCCGGTCGCGCAGCTTCTCATTGCTGGGATCGAAGAAGTGGATGTTTCGCGACGGGCGCGCCGGAATCTCTTGGGGCGGTTCGGGCGCTCCGATCGCCAACGGTCGCAGGAAGTTTCGAGGATTGCGCATTGGGGCCTCCGGCTGGTGATGTGAGGTGGACGTGTCGACAGACTACGCCCACGCCCGCACAGTCGCAGCCCAGCGGGAAGCCCAAGGCGCGACAAGGCACTACCATCCGCCTCTACAGCGAAAAACACGGAGGACATCGTGGAGCTTGGCGCAGTTTTTCCCCAGAGCGAGATCGGCAAGGACCCTGCGGCGGTCAAGGACTTCGCCCAGGCCGCCGAGCAGCTCGGCTTCACCCACCTGCTGATCTACGACCACGTCCTCGGCGCCGACCGTGATCGCCCCGGCGGCTTCCAAGGCCCCTACGACAAAGACACCCTCTTCCATGAGCCGTTTGTCACCTTCGGCTTCATGGCCGCCCACACCTCAACCATTGAACTCGTCACCGCCGTCATCATCTTGCCGCAGCGACAGACCGCCCTCATCGCCAAGCAGGCGGCGGAGGTGGACCTTCTCTCCGGCGGTCGTCTGCGCCTCGGCGTCGGTACCGGCTGGAACGCCATCGAGTACGAAGCCCTCAACGAGAACTTCCACAATCGCGGCAAGCGCCAAGAGGAACAGATCGCCCTCATGCGAGAGCTCTGGGCGAAGGACGTCGTCGACTTCGAAGGTCATTGGCACCGTGTCACGAAGGCCGGGATCAACCCGCGGCCCAACCGCCAGATCCCGATCTGGTTCGGCGGCGGCGCCCCCGCCGTGATCGACCGCACCGCCCGTATCGGCGATGGCTGGATCCCGATTATGGGCCCCAATGACGACGCCAAGGCCGCCATCCAGACGATCCGCGACCGCATGGGCGACGAGGGCCGCGACGCCGATAGCCTCGGCATCCAAGCCCAAGCCCAAGTCCGCGGCGGCAACGAAGAGCTCTGGGTGACCCACGCCAACGCCTGGCGCGACCTCGGCGCCACGCATCTCGCCATCGCCACCATGAACGCCGAGCTCGGCTCGCCCCAAGATCACATCGACGCCATCCGCCGCTACAAGGAGGCCGTCGACGCCGGCTAGGGGTTCGCCGCTCAACAGACCCCGTCGCACAAGATTAAGGAAGTCCCAAATGTTCGACTCCATCGACCACGTCGTCATCTCCGTCCCCGACCTCGACGCCGGCATTGCCCAGTACGAAGCGATCCTCGGCTCCTCCGTCAGCCGCACCGGCGAGCCCGAAGGCGCCGGCTTCAAGAACGCCTTCTTCGACTTCGCGGGCAACTCGATTGAGCTTGTTAGCCCCACCAACGACGACGGGCCCGTCGGCAAGCACGTCGCCCGCACCGGCGGCGGCATGTATCTCATGGCCCTCCACGTCGACGACGTGGAAGCGACCGTCGCCGATCTGCGCAGCCGCGATATCCCCCTGATCGGGGATCCCGGCGAAGGTAATCCCATCCAGGGCCAAGTCTTCGTCCACCCCAAAGCCGCCGGGGGCGTCCTTCTCCAGATCACCAAGGGCACCCACTAGCGGACTTGGTTGCGCGATCAGCTATTTGGCGGATCGACCCATCTCCAGCGCCTCCTCCGCTAACGACTTCCAAGCCCGCTTCCGGGCCAGGGGCACCGCGTACCAGGCCTTCATCGGCCCCTTGTTCTTGAAGGGGTTCAGCCACTCCCACCCCGCCATCGCTGCCCGCTCGGTCTCCGCCTCCTTGCCCAGCTTGAAGACCATCGCGTTGCGCCGCTCCCAAAAGAAGCAGAACACCTTCCCTTTCACCGTCAGTGCCTCGGACGACATCATCTTGCCGATCTGCACATCCGCATGCGCGGCGTCCAGTTCCATGACGATCTCCTGAAAGCAGCGTGCCTCTTTGCTCATCGCACAGACCTCCTTTCAGCCCACGACGAACCGCCACCGCCCAGATCGACGTTTCGCGTAGTCGAAGCGCCGCGGCTTTGTTGGCGCAGAGCTGGTCGAAGTGCGAGCAGAGTCCCCGAGTCGTCTATCCGCAGACTTGATTCAGGAACGTGATCATCCCCGCGTTCACGTCGTCGGCTTTCTCCTGCTGGATCCACCGCCGCCGCGGCTTGACGCGGCGGCCCAGAAGCGCAGCCCGCCGCGGGTACTGGACGGCGCCGCAGGCGCACACCAATCTATTTGCAGACCTCGTTCAGGAACGTGATCATCCCCGCGTTCACGTCGTCGGCTTTCTCCTGCTGGGTCCAGTGCCCGCAGTCCTCCAGCCAGATCACGTCGCGCAGGTTCGGCACGGACGCCTTCATCGCCTCGATCCCCGGTCCCGCCGTCAGAAACTCCAGGTCCTTGCGACCAATGAAGAACAGCGTCGGCTGCTTCACCGACGCTCCCGCCAGTTGTGGGGTCAGCGCCCAGTTCCGATCGATGTTCCGGTACCAGTTGATTCCGCCCGTGAAGCCGCTCTTTTCGAAGGACTCCACGAAGGCGTCCAGGTCCGCCTCCGACAACCAGGCCGGCAGCGGCGCCTCGGCCGCGCGCTGGAAGGCCTCCGGCCCCGACATCGTCTCCAGGTCCGGCAGCCGCTGCGCCGACGCCCCAATCAGCGTGGTTTTCATCGTCGCTCGCACGTCCGCCCCCATCTCCGCGTCCGCGACGCCGGGCGTCTGGAAGCGCACGATGTAGAAGTCCTCGCCGAACGCCTGCCGCATCGTCGCCACCGGCTCCGACGGCGCCCGACCGGAGTAGGGCACGCTCATCGTGATCACCGCGTGGAACGTCTCCGGGTGCTGGAGCGCGCCATTCCAGGCCACCCCCGATCCCCAGTCGTGTCCCACGATGACCGCCTTCTCTTCGCCCAGCGCCTTCACGACGCCGGCTGCGTCGTCCGTCAGATGGATGATGTCGTAGTCCTCCACCGCGTCGGGGGCATCAGTCAGGCCATAGCCGCGCTGATCCGGGGCCACCACGTGGTACCCCGCGTCCGATAGTGCCGCGAGCTGATGGCGCCACGAGTACCAGCACTCCGGGAAGCCGTGCAGCAGCAGCACCATCGGCCCCTCCCCCGCCTCCGCGATGTGCATGTTGATGCCGTCTACCGCGATCGTCCGATGCTGAATCTCAGCCATCGAAAGAGTCCTTTCTGAGGAGCATGCGCGTTGGTCGTCTCGGCAGCCTACATCCTCGCTGCACTCGCGCGAGCCACAGGTCTTCCTGCTCTCCGGCAAGCTCGGTCCCGCCCCGATCGACGCAACCCGTCCCTCGCCATAGACTCCGGCCCGACACACAGCACGGGGCAGGGGAGCCAATCGGAGCGCCGACCCGTCGCACACAGAAGGAGATCAATCATGGGTGTACTCGACGGACGGACGGCGCTGGTCACGGGCGGCGGACGCGGCATTGGCGCCGGCATCGTCCTGGCCATGGCGGAGGCGGGCGCCGATGTCGCCATCAACTACACTCGCCATCCCGAGCCGGCCGAGGAGCTGGCGGCGGAGGTCGCCAAACTCGGCCGCCAGGCCCACATCTACCAGGCCGATGTCTCCGACTTCGACGCCTGTAAGGCGATGACCGACAAAGCCCTCGCCGACATGGGCCCGATTGGCATCCTTGTCAACAATGCTGGCATCGCCTCCCGTGGCAACACCATCGCCGACTCCGACCCGGCGGAGATGGAGCGTGTCGTCCGCACGCATGCCTTCGGTTCTTGGTACATGGCCCATCTACTCGCCCCCCAAATGCGCGACCTCGATCGCGGCGATATCATCCAGATCACCAGCGGCGCCACCCATTCCTTCGGCGCCAACGGCTCCCCCTACAACATGGGCAAGGCCGCTCAGGAGGCGATGGCTTGGACCCTCGCCAAGGAGGAACGCTCCCACGGCACCCACGTCAACATTGTGGGCCCCGGTCTGGTCGACACCGAGATGGGCGCCCGCCTCATGCGCGCCACCGCGGGCGTCGAATCTCTCCGCGAGCTCGATGACAGCTCCGCCTTTGGCCACGTCTGTACGCCCAAGGAGATCGCAGACGTCGTCGTCTTTCTCTGCTCGCCCGGCGCCGCCTACGTCACCCACCAGCGCATCTATGTCGACGGCGGCGGCTTCTAGCCGCCCGTTGGCTGACTAGGCGGCTTCTAGCGGCCCGGCCGGCACGCGACCGTCAACCTCGCCGCCGCCGACGCAGCCCGTGCAGCGCAGACCAGTCGCGAAGCCGCCCGTGCGATTCACCCCGCCGTCCCCTTTCGCGGCGGATCGGAGTCTGAGATCGAGCCTTTCAAGTCCTTGTTGGACAGCTCCGGCACCAAAGCGATGTTGGGTTGGGAACCCACGATCCGATTCCGTCTTTGACGGATTGGTCTGCCGCGGTTGAGTTGTTCCAATGGCCAGCCCGCGTTGCTCGCCCAGGGCTCTTGATACCTATGCACTCCAGACCCCATATCCGGAGTTGGCGAATCGCCTACGCTCTGGCGGGTTGGGACGAGAATTGCTGTGGCCTGAGCCTCCGCGGCGCCGTTGGCGCTCGGTAGTGGCTGTGAGGTTCGATGCCGCGCTTCTGGAGACGTCTTCGGCGTATCCGCCGCAGTAATCTCGTCGTCACGGCGATCCTGGTCGTCCTGCTGGTGCTCATGCAGGTCGTCGGATCGCAGTCCGAGGCGGAAGTCTTTTCCGCCCCGCAATCGCTTAACCGCTCCCCCCCAGACGCCGATCATCATTCCCCCCGGCGAGCCCATCGTCCTGGGCTATTCTGGCCCGCTCACCGGCGCCCTCAGTGACGAGACGCCCGACTTCGCCATTGGCGGCGTCCTCGGCTGGAAGGAACTCAACGGCGACGAGATCCACGGACACCCCATCGACCTGGTCGGCGAGGATGATGGCGGCGTTGAAGCCGATATCGCGATCACGGCCGCTCGCTTGCTCATTGAGCGTCCTCGCCTCGTCGGGGTCGTCGGCCCCGCCTTTAGTGGCGCTGCGGCCGCGGCCATCGATACGTTTGCCGCGGCTGGGGTCGTCACGATCTCTGGCTCGGCCACCCGCACCGATCTCACGCTCAGCCAAGCTCAGCCGTCCTTCTTCTTCCGCACCGCCTTTACGAACGCCGCCGAGGGTCCGCTCCAGGCCCAGATCCTCGTCGACCGCCTCGGCGTCGGGAACGCGTTCATCATCGATCAAGCCGAGCCCTTCAGCATCGACTTGGCCATTAGCGCCCAGAGTGAGCTGCTGATCTCCGGGTGGACCGCTGTCCGCTCCGCCGTGGCCCCGGGGACCGTCGATTTCACGTCGCTCATCGCGACGATCTTGGAAATTGCACCGGACGCCGTCGTCTTTGAGGGCTTCAACCCGGACGGCGCGCTCCTTCTCGGCCAGCTTCGCGACGCCGGCTACGCGGGCGTCTTTCTTGGCGGCGACGCCCTCGTCTCCCAGGCCGCCTTCATCGATGTCCTCGGCGGCGATGCCGAAGGCGCCATCTTCACCGGCTGCGCCGTTGCCCTGTCCGACGATTTCACCCGAATCTGGTCCGCCACTGGCGCGCCCACGCTGCCCCAGATTTCGCTCACCGGAAACACCGCCGACGCCGCCTTTCTTCTCATCGATGCCGTCGCTGAGGTTGCCGAGCCACTCCCCGACGGTTCCCTCCGGATCGACCCGATCCGCCTCCGCGACGCGATCGCGGCTGTCGAGACGATTGGTTGGGCGACCGGGCAATCCATCGCCTTCGATCGCAACGGCGATCGCATGGGCCAAGGGACTGAGACGGGCCTCGTCGCCTGCGAAGTCCGCAACGGAGCCTTCGTGGAGCTGACGTCATGACGCGATCGGCGCCACCCGCTCTCGCCAAGAATGACGTGCCATTGGCGGCCTCCTCCGTCACCGGCCGGATCGGGCTGTGGTCTATCCGTCACCGGCGCCGCGTGCTCTTGGCCGGCTGGTCATCACCATCGCTGGCCTTGGCGCCTGCTTCAGCGTGGAAGCCAACACCGATGTTGAAGAGGCATCGACCGGCGAGTCCCAAGAGGCGATCAACCTGTTCGAAGATCGTTTTGGCGAGGACGAAGACCTCCTCACCGAGTTCCTCGTCATCTCGCATCCGGTCTTCAATGTCGACGCTCCGGAATTCCAAGAGCTCGTTGAGGGAATCGTGGCCGATCTGCGGGCGCTGCGGTTGCGAGAGACGTTCGATGTACTGGGAACATCGGTGGAGGGCAGTCAGCGCTTCATTGCCGCGACCACCTCGCACTTCGACCTCGGCCTGCCCCGGACCGAGTCCCCCTTCGTGGCGCCGATCGCCGCCGGGGGCGACATCACGTTTGTGCTGATCGAGCTGGAACCGGAGTTCGACGACGCGCTTGACGGCATCGGGATTTTCAACGATGTGACCGATGAAGCCGCCGCCGCGCACCCTGAGTTCGCCATCGCGGTGGGAGGCGTCGTCACGCTGTCGGACCAGCTTGGGAACATTCTGGACGATGACTTCGCCAAGGCTTCCCTCATCAGCCTGCCGCTGACGGCGATCGTGCTCATGTTCGCCTTCGGCACGATGTCCGCCGTCTTCATGCCCCTCTTGGTCGGCTTCGCGGTCGTTGGCATCGCCGTCGGCGTCATGAACCTGATCAGCCGCGGCGGAGTGCCGCTCGACGAGTCTTTCGCACAGGTCATCCTCCTCGTTGGCCTAGCTGCCGCAATCGACTACGGCATTTACATGATCGGGCGCTATCGGCACGAGCGCCGAGATGGCTATCCAGAGACCGCGGCGGTCCTGGGCGCCAGTGGGACGGTGGGCAAGGCCTTACTCATCTCCGCGATGACCACGCTGCTCGCCTTGTCAGGGCTATTCTTCCTCGGCTCAGCGACCTTTACGAGTCTCGCGCTTGCGGCGATCGTCTCGATCATTGTCGCGTTGTTGATGGCCCTGACGCTGATGCCAGCCTGGCAGGCCCTCGTCGGGGATGGCCTCGGCCGCTGGCCGATTCCCTTCACGCGCGGGGGCTTTGCCGCCGCCGAGGGCGGCGGCATCGTCGCCGGGGGGATCGATCGCATGCTGAGTCGCCCGGCGCTCTACGCGCCGCTGGCAATCGCCGCCCTGATCGTCGTCGCCCTGCCCTTGTTCTCGATCAACCTGGGGCAGAACGGGATCCGTGCCTTTACCGATGACGCGGAAGGCAAGGCGCCCCTGCTTGCCTTGGAAGAGAGTTTCTCGTTGGGCCTGGTGCAGCCCGCATTGGTCTTAGTCGACGCTGGCGCCGGGGGCAACGTTTTCGGCGACGACGTGCAGCGCGGCGTTCAACGTCTCAATGAGAGTGTCGCCGCCGAGACCTCGTCGCCGGAGAATCCCGACGGAGTCTTCGGCTCGCTCGTCCGCACCCGTACCAATGATGCCGCCGACACGTTGTTGTTTGAGATCCCCATCAACGCGGACAGCAGTGACGCGATCGCGATCGAGACGGTGAAGCGCCTTCGCTCCACGATTGTGCCGGAGGCTATGGAGGCCAGCCCGGCTGAGGCGTTGGTGACGGGCACCACGGCGTTCAGTATTGATTTCGTTGACAAGATGAACTCGCGGCTGCCGATCACCATCGGATTCGTCATCGGCACGTCCTTCCTGGTTTTGGTGGTGATGTTCCGTTCGCTGCTTTTGCCGCTCGTCGCGATCCTGCTCAATCTGCTGGCCGACGGCGCGGCCTTCGGCATCATGAAGTTGACCTTCCAGGATGGGCATGTCCTGGAGGGAATCCTCAACTACGAGGCGACCGGCATCATTGAGGCTTGGGTGCCGATGTTCGTCTTCGCCATCATGTTCGGCATCTCATTTGACGATCTGACCTTCGCCATTGGGCGCGTGCGCGAGAACCACGAGCGCGGTGAGGACATCGATACGGCGGTCCGTGGCGGCTTGAAATCCGTGGCGATGACCATCCTGGCCGCCGATCTGATCCTTGCGGGGGTCGTCGGCATTTTTGCCTTCATGCGCCTCTTGCCCATGCAACAGCTCGGCATCGCCATGGTCGTGGCGGTGGTACTCGGGGCTCTGTTGGTCATCGTCATCGTCATGCCTGCCCTCCTCCGTGCCATCGGTGACCGGCTCTGGTACTTCCCTGCCCAACTTGCCTGGATCCCCATGGTCTCCAGCGACGACGCGGCACTGCGCGCGCTCTACCAGGCGGGTCCCGGCGTCGACATCCGGCGCGCGGAGCGGGAGCGGCTCCAGGCCGCCGCGACAGAGCCGATGCTGGACGCCTGCAGCCAGTGCGGCGGCGAACGCATCGACAGCCTCTTCTGCACCAGTTGCGGCGTTCTCAACGCTGATCCGGAAGCGGGGATCCGCCAGGTGGGTCGCGGCCGACTCCTGGCTGTTGGGCTCGTCGATGCCATCCTTCTCATCGACACGCTGGGCATCGCCTGGGCGATCTGGACGACCTTCTCCGCCCGGCGGTCGCAGACTCCGGGCTGCCAGTTACTCGGGGTCTACGTTTTCGATGAAACGGGCCAGCCCGCCACGCCGCGCCGCGTCTGGTTGCGCGGTGGATACGAAGCGCTAGTCGCGGTGGGGCTCGGCCTGGTCACGGCCGGTGTCATGACACTGGCTGACTATTTCTGGGTTTACCGCTACCACAACCGCCAGACGCTCCACGACCTTGCCGCCGAGACGATCATCGTCCAGACGCCGCGAGCATGATCGAGCCGTCCCGGCCGGGTCGGTAGGACCGGAGTCGCTATGACGCGCCTACGAGCCATCCTGTTCACGATTGGCGGTCTCTTCACCGCCGTCATCATCTTCGTCGTGGTCGTCGCCATCCTCGCCTTTACCGGGGGCCCCAACCTCGACGCCGAATGCGGCGACCGCCAGATCGATGTGAGCGGCCAGACGTCCGCGGCCTTCGATGACAGGTGGGACGTCTTCGACGATCAGGTGGAGAGTGGGCAACGCAGCACGGTCCGCTTCGACGAGGCGGAACTTACCCAACGCGGTCAGGCCTTCCTGATCGACGAGAACGTGGAAGAACTCAAAGAGGTCACGATCTGCCTCTTCGCCGATGGCACGGCGGAAGCCAAAGGCAAGGTGGATGTCCCAGTGTTCCCTGATCTCTCGGCCAAGATCCGCGGGCGAATCACGCTCGCTGGGAGCATCCCCGTCTTCGAGATCGATGATTTCGATGTGGGGAATGCCGGATTCCTCGTCGACGCGTTTGGCGCCAAAGGGGAAGTCGAGGACGCCGTCAACCTGGCCCTAGAGGAGCTCTTGCTCAAGAACGCCCCATACGAAGTCGACATCGCGGCGGGCACTGCCACAGTCAGCGGCGGCTGACTTTCTGCTCGCTCTCGCCCTCTACGACCGCGGACTGCTCGACTAGATCAACTCGTCCAGCGGCGCCCACTCCCGCCCCAGCGACTCCGCAACCCCGTCATGCGTCAGGGTCCCCCGATAGGCGTTGACCGCCCGCTTCAAGTCGGGCCGCTTGGCGACGGCCTGCTCGAAGCCCTCGTTGGCCACCGTCAAGATGAACGGCAGTGTGCGGCTCGTCAGCGCCCGCGACGATGTGCGCGGCACCGACCCCGGCATATTCGGCACCGCGTAGTGCACGACGCCCTCTTCCACGTAGATGGGATTGAGGTGGTCCGTCGGCCGCGTCGTCTCCACGCAGCCTCCCTGGTCCACCGCCACATCGACGATCACCGCTCCCGGCCCCATCGAGCGCACCATCTCTCGCGTGATCACCACCGGCGCGCGCCGGCCTTCCACCAATACCGCGCCGATCAACACGTCGGCCTCCGCCACGACCCGCTCCAATGCGCGCGGGCTCGACAACAACGTCTCGATGCGGCCGGGGTAGTGCTCCTCCAGGACGCGAAGCTGGTCCTCCGCGATCGACGCTACAGTGACCCGCGCTCCTGCCCCCACCGCCGCGCGTACGGCGTTCCCTCCCACGTTCCCCGACCCGACAATCACCACATGCGCCGGGGGCACACCGGGCAGACCGCCCAGCAACAGGCCGCGTCCCGGTCCCGGCCGCTTGAGATGATGCCCGGCGATCTCCACCGCCATTCGACCCGCAATCTCCGACATCGGCGCCAGCAGCGGCAGGAAGCCATCGTCGCGCCGCACCGTCTCGTATCCGATCGCGATGCACTTGGATCGGAGAATCGCGTCCGTCACGTGTGGCTCCGCCGCCAGGTGGAGATACGTGAAGAGGAGCTGTCCCTCGCGCAGCAGTTCGTACTCCGATGGCTGCGGCTCCTTTACCTCGCAGATCAGATCAACTCCGGTGTAGACTTCCTCCGGCGTCTCGACAATCGCCCCGCCCGCTTCCCGGTACTCCTCATCGCTGTAGTTCGATCCCACGCCGGCCTGTGTTTCCACCAAGACCTCGTGGCCGGCGGCGGTGATCTCGGCCACTCCATCCGGCGTCAAGGCGACGCGGTACTCCTCGATCTTCGTCTCTTTGACAGTCCCCACCTTCATGCGATGTTCCCTCCCGCGCCACTGGGGCGATCATCCGATCGCTCGCCGTCGCTCTCAGCGGTCACAACGATCTCAGCGTACAACTCAGCCTGAAAGGCGCGGCCGCTCAGGGCCTCTCGCGCAGGATCCGCTCCGCCTCTGCCACGACTTCAGCGATGTCGAACTCACTCCGGGATGCCAGGATCTCGAGAGCGGCCGTCCTCCGCACCGAGAGTGCTTCGTAGTCCTTTGTCAGCGCCCCGATCCGGGCCAGCAGCCGATCGATGTTTCCTCCCATCGTCGAGATCGCATCGTCGCTGGCGCCACGCTCGTCCAGACTGCGTAGCGCCGCTTGCTCCTCGCGGGCCCGACGACGCAGGGCCTGCAGCTTCCGACGCAGATCGTCGCGGGCCTCGCTGAACCGCTGTTCCACGTATGCGCTGAGCGCGAGACCGAGGGCCTCCGCCTCCCGCTGACTGGCGTCGCTTAGCCAGGGCTCTTCGGCGACGGATCCTGGATCGTATTCCGGCATTGCCACTTATCCGCTAGTCGAGCGCTGCCACGGAGCTGGCATGGTGGAGGAAGATCCGCCACTCGCCCTCTTCCAGCACGAAACCGTTCGTCGTCGCGATTGGGCTACCCGCGACGAGTCCGCGCCCCACCACGACGGCCGCTTCTCCGACCACTGTTGCCGCTTCCGCGCCGCTCACGATTTTGGGCTGCTGGGGATTCTCCAAGATGCGCTGCCACGATTCCATGACTGCGTCTCGGCCCTCCAGTGCGTTCCACCCGGGGTGGATGCAGGCGACCGGCGTCGCCCGCGCCCAGAGCGCATCCATCGCCGCGAAATCCTTCGCGTTGAAGGCCGCGTAGAAGCGGGCGTTCACCGCGAGCACGGCGACTCCCTGGTCCTGGCCACCCGCATCCGCGCTTGGCCCGTGGGCCGGCGCTTCCCCGGCTGAGCTCTCGCCCTCTGTGTCGTGTGACATCGGCTCTCCCACGATGTGGCCCCTCGCGATCAGGCTCTGCCGGCAGTCTAGCCGTGGCGAGCCATCCTGCGGGGGTGCGAGCGCGTCGGGGCTGCGCCTCACGCCGACCCCAGCTACGATGCCTGCCGCACCGCGATCACGGTGAAAAGACGTGGACGACGAACAGGATCGACGGAGAGACCATGGTGCTGATCATTGGTGTGACCGGATCGATCGCCACCGGGAAGAGCCACCTCTGCACGTACCTCGTCGAGAGATATGACGCCGTCCACGCCGACGCCGACAAAGTCGTCCACCGCATGTACGACCCCGGCCGCCCCGCCTTCGATCGCCTCGTCGCCGCCTTCGGCGGTGACATTGTCGGCGCCGACGGCTTCATCGATCGCAAGGTGCTCGGCAGCAAGGTCTTTGGCGACAGGGACAAGATGCTGCAACTTCGCGACGCGATCGGTGATATCCCCGCCGAACTCTTCGACCTCGTCGCCACCTGGCGTGCCACACTCGCCGTTGATCAGATTGCCATCCTCGAAGCCGTCAACTTGATCGAGGGCGAGTACATGCGGCGCCTCGATCTCGCCTGGCTCACGGCGGCCGAAGACGAGACCGCCGTTGCTCGTCTCATGGCCCGCAACAACTTCACCCGCGACGAAGCGGATCAGCGATTGGCCTCCGCGCGGAAGTGGGAGGACCGTGCTCCCGCCTCCGATCACGTCTTCCACAACAACACGACGCTGCCAGACTTCGAGCGGGAGATCGAAGCGGTGTACGCACGGACCGTTGCCGATCACAGCGCCGGCGAACTCGGCCGTCCTCGTTGGTGGCGGTGGAAAGAGACACAGCCGCCTCCGCCCGACCGCGAGTTGCCGCCAGACGAACGAGTCGGCTCGGACTGACCATCGCGTCCAGGGGCGTTGGCCTAACTCGGGTCTGAGAGGTTGCGGCGCTGGCCCCGCGAGCCGCGCGTGGCTCGGACCCGTTCGTCCGAACGTTGCTCACCCATAATCCGGTCCCAGGCGTCGCCGGAGTAGCTCAGCAGGATCAACACGATCACGCTGGCCGCCCAGGTGCGATTGGGCGCGCCGATATCGTCCAGGAATTCGTCATAGGGATCCGTGGTGAGCATTCCCACGTCAAAGTGCAGGATGCTCACGAGCGTCAACAGCAGCAGCGAAACGAGGGCTAGCCGATGTTTGGCGAAGTGCGCCCAGGCGCGCCACAACACCGCTACGAAGACGAGCGGGATGAAAAAGGCGACGTAGTCCGCGACCGACATCGAACTCTCCCCCCGCCCCTCGTCCCGCGGCGTCCGCCGCGTGCCGGGCCGGGCCGCCAGCCTAGGGTGTTTGACTGCGGCGCATGGATCATACGTCACAGGGCCGATCCCCAGGTGCATCCACCCCCGATCGACCCCCGTACCGTGAACAGTGGTTCATGTTGCTGCGGGCAGGAATCCTGCTCTCGTTCAGAATTGGATGCTCCGTGCCTCCCCCACGCCATCCACGGCGCCTCATCATCTGGCCGGTGATCGTCACTGCCGGCCTCGTGGCGGCCGCCTGTGGGGGCGCTTCTGGCGCGGGATCCACCGCCCTGTCCTCGCCCGACCTGCCCCGAGAGCCACGCGCCGTCCAGGAGAGCATCCCCGACAAGGCGCCGGCGCCGGTCTCCGCCGTCGGCGCCGCGGAGACCAACCGAATCGCCGACGACCGAGACGCGGCGCTCGTCCAGGCGGCGCCTCCTCGCGAAACCTTCCTTCCCCCCGATGCCATCGAGACCCCCTCCGGGATCCCCATCATCCGCAGCGAGTTCCGGCCCCGCGTGGAGGAGGAGTTCACCACCTGGAAGACCAATTGGCTGATCCGCATCGTCGACGTCAATGAGCTGGTCTCCGGCGGCATTCCGCGCGATGGTGTGGAATCCATCGATGTCCCCAAGTTCGAGACTGTCGAAGCCGTGGCCGGCCTGTACACCGATGCCGCCCCCGTCATCGAAGTGGACGTCAACGGCGATGTCCGGGCCTACCCGCTCCAGATCCTCTCCTGGCACGAGGTCCTCAACGACGTGGTAGGCGGGCTTCCCTTGCTCGTGACCTTCTGCCCGCTCTGCAATTCGGCCATCGCCTTCCAGCGCACGGTTGGCGGAGAGGTATTCGAGTTCGGAGTCAGTGGCGCCCTCCGCAACAGCGACCTCGTCATGTATGACCGCACCACGGAGAGCCTCTGGCAACTGATCGGAGGCGACGCCATCGTCGGCGACATGGTGGGCGCAGTGTTGACCTCCGTCAGCGCCCCCGTCGTCTCGTTTAAGTCGTTCCGTGAGCGCCACCCGGACGGACTCGTGCTCTCGCAGGACACCGGCACAGTGCGTGAACGCGACTACACCCTCAGCGCCTATCGCGGCTACGACGCCGTTGACGGCGAAGCTGCGTTCGACGTGGCCAATGCCGATGACCGCCGCCTTGCCCCCAAAGAACGGATTGTGGCGGTCCGTATCGACGGCGAGCCGCTGGCCTACCCGTTCTCCACCCTGTCGCAGATGCGGGTCGTCAACGATTTCCACAACGGTCAGGCGATCGTCGTCTTTTGGGCGCCCGGCACCGCCTCCGTCCTGGACACCAGCGAGATCGCCGAAGCCGCCGATATCGGCAGCAGTGGCGTCTTCCGACCCGTCGTCGACGATCGGAACCTGACTTTCGCGATCAACCCCGTGGACGCTGAGCAGGCCTCTTTTCCTTGACGTCGAGACAGGCTCTGTCTGGAACATGGCCGGGGAAGCCGTCGACGGGCCGCTCCTCGGCGCCCAGCTCGAGCCGCTGGTCCACGCCAACCACTTCTGGTTTGCTTGGGTCGCGTTCGAGCCGGACACGCTCATCATCACGGAGGGTCGTGAGGCCGGGATCCCTTGAACCGTGAACATGCCGTTATCACCGGGGCTACGGCATAGACCACGGAACCAAGTAAGATCGAACGGTGGCGCGGTCGGCGGACCGGGATGCGCCGCATAGCCGGGGTGTGAGGGAGTTCGGATGGCCAGAATGGGCCGGAGTGCACGAACGCGCGATCAGCGGCTTGCGCGGCGCCGTGCGGAAACTCAAGGATTCGATCGTGGGGGCGGGCGTCGCTCGTGGTTCCGTTCCCGCTACGCCAAGATCTTCTATGTCGTCGGGCTCGTCGGCCTCATGGGCAGCTTGATCCCGTTGCTCCTGATCGACGGCGGCGGACATGGGGGCAGCACGGTCGACTCTGGCGCTGCGGGATCCCTGGCCGTCCGTCGCCTCGATGACCCCGATGCTGATGTCGGCGCCGTGGAAGGCAAACCCAGCTTCGCCGCGCCGCCGGAATTCGCCCTCGATCCGGGCCTCGATTACACCGCGGTCTTTGAGCTGGAATCCGGGACCGTCCGCATCCAGCTCTTCGACGACATCGCGCCCGTCCACAGCAACAATCTCGTCTTCCTCATTCAAGAGGGCTACTACGATGATCTCACCTTCCACCGTGTGATCGAAGGCGAGCTCGCACAGACCGGTGACCCCACCGCAACCAATAACGGTGATGCAGGGTACGTCCTCCCCGATGAGGAGTTCACGGAGCTGCCCGAGCCGCTGTCGCTCGCCGACACCGGACTTCTCGCGATGGCCCGTCCCGGCGGCCAAGCATCCGCGTCCCAGATCTTCATTACCATCTCGCCACAACCGCAGTTGGATTCGCTCAACTTCACGCCGTTCGGCCGCGTGATTGAGGGGTTGGATATCGTCAGCGCCCTGTCCGCGCGCAACCCGCTCGATATCCCCGCGCCAGGCCCGGGCGACCGCATCATTAGCGCCTCCATTGAGACCGTTGCGTCCGGCTCCGGGCCGGAGCTTGAACTCCCCTTTGTTAGCACCATCCAGCAGGGTCTCGAAGATGCGGCCGAAGAGCCGCCACGCGCCGAGGATGACTCGGCCGCCGTCGCGGTGGAGACTCCGCCCGACCCCAACGCCTCCGTCGACATCGGCGCCGTCGAAGGTAAGCCCGTCTTCGACGCCGCGCCGGAGATCACCATCGATCCCAACTTGGACTACGTCGCCGTGTTTGAACTGGCTACCGGGACGGTCCGCGTCGACCTCTTTGAAGACATCGCGCCCATCCACACCAACAACTTCGTCTTCCTTTCTGAGCAACAGTTCTACGACGGCCTCACCTTCCATCGTGTGATCCCCGGTTTTATGGCTCAGGGCGGCGATCCCACCGCGCTCGGTACCGGGGGATCGGGTTACCGGATCCCGGACGAAGAGGTGGGAGAGAACGCTGCCGCGCTTAGCCTGGAGGGCGTCGGCCTCATCTCCATGGCGCGTTCAGGGCTCGGCGCCTCCGGCTCCCAGTTTTTCATTACCTACGAGCCGGCGGGCTTCCTCGATCCGCAGAGCTTCACCGCCTTTGGGCAGGTCGTGGAGGGGATGGAAGCCGTGGTCGCGTTGGCTCCTCGAGACCCGGCGGTGCTGAACGCACCGGCCGGAGATCGCATCCTCTCGGTCACGATTGAGACGACACCGAAGAGTTAGAAGGCACTCCCCGAGTCAAGCCGGGAACGGACCGGTTAGCACTTCGGCTCTCACGATACGTTCACCCCAAGCGCAGGCATCGACTGTGGCTTGGCGTCCGTAGACTGAGGGAGGGGGTCCACATGCCGAATCAGTTCGACCTTGTTGTGATTGGCGATGGCGCCGCGGGCGACTCTGTCGTCCGTCCGGCCGCCGGGGCTGGGAAGCGCGTCGCGCTCGTGGAAAAGGACAAGCTCGGCGGCGAGTGTCTCAACTACGGCTGTGTCCCCAGCAAGGCGCTCTACAAGAGCGCCGAGGTCTATCACCTCATGCAACGCGCCGGCGAGTTCGGTGTCCGCGCCGAGGGAATCGAACTCGACTTCCCGGCGGTCATGGCCCGTGCCCAGCATGTCATCGAGACGATCCGTGGGGACAACCCCTGGGGCGGGGTCCGCGCCGATGGCATCGCGCCGTTCAACGCACCAGCACGGTTCACCGGCCCCAACGAGCTTGAGGTCGGCGGCGAAACGATTACGGCCGACCAGATCGTCATTGCCACGGGAACCAAGGTAGGGATCCCGCCGATCTCCGGCCTTGCCGACGCGGCGCCACTCACCAACGAGTCGATCTGGAACCTGCACACCCTGCCTGCGTCGCTTGTGGTGGTCGGCGCGGGTCCGATCGGGGTCGAGCTGGCACAGATCTTCCAGCGGTTCGGATCGCGGGTCACATTGCTGGAGATGTTCTCCCACATCCTGCCCACCGAGGATGAGGAGATCTCCAACGCCATCGCGAAAGTGCTGCACGGCGAAGGCGTGCGGGTCCATACAGATGCGTTCGTCCAGGAGGTCACGCGTCTCGACGATGGGTCCCGGCGTGTCACTTTTGACCTCAATGGCCAACCCCAGTCCATCGCCGCGGAACAGGTGCTCGTCGCCGCCGGCCGGATCCCACAGACCGAAGCGCTCAATCTGGATGCCGCCGGCGTGGAGACGGACCGCGGCTGGCTCAGCGTCGACGAGCACTTCCGCACCAGCGTTCCGCACATCTGGGGCGCGGGCGACGTCACCGGCGGCATGCAGTTCACACACGTCGCCAGCACGAAGGCGGAAGTCGTCTTCCGCAACGCCGTGCACGGCGAGTGCGCCACGATGGATTACCACGGCATCCCCTACGGCGTCTTCACCGATCCGGAGATCGGGCACGTCGGGATCACGGAGCAGCAAGCCAGGGACCAAGGCCTGGAGTACGAAGTGAGCCGCTTCAACCCCACTGAGATCGATCGCTCGATCATCAGTCGCGACGAGGTCGGCTTGGTCAAGCTGATCGCGACCCCGGGCGGCGAACAGATCCTCGGCGCGCACATCATCGCCGCCCACGGTGCGGACCTCATCAATGAGTTGGCGCTGGCCATGAAGACGGGATTGGGTGTGCGCCAGATTGCCGACACCGTCCATGCCTATCCCACCCTGCCCGAGTCCATCCGCTGGGCATCGACATCGTTCCTGGGCGAGTAGGTGTTCCTGGGCGAGTAGGCATTCTGGAGTGACCAGGCGACTGCCCATCGTTGCCCGGGTATTGCTGCCGGACCGTGGCTGGACCGCCCACAGTTGACCGCGTGTTCGGTCTAGTGGCGCCGCATCAACGCGGGCCCCGACGACTCGGCGTCCAGACCAGCGCCGCGCTGAGCCCAGGCCCCGCAGGGGGATGTGTCGTTCTCCGTCCGCCGGGTTTGGCGGACTCAGCGCTGTCATCGCTGAACGCGCCATCCCGACGATTTCGCCGAGCCTTGTTCTTCTCAGCCATCGACAGCGCCTGAATGTGAAACGTCGACTCCAGCAGCTCCTCGCCGCCGATCGCGAGCGAGAGCACTAAAATCCAGTCGATATGCCAGAGCCAAGCGGCGCCGATGCCCGCGATCGCCAACCCCACGATCCCCCGCCGGAACCCGCGGACGCCAACCAGCACCCGGCTGGGGCCGTCGAAGGGTCGGTCGAAACCGTGGATGAAGGTCCGCGCCCCGCGCAAGCCAACAATGAGGCCCATCGCGATCAGCATCGCTGCCGGATAAGCGCGCCAGGAGAGGTCGATGAGGAAGTCCATCGTCAGCTCCCCTCTCAATCAGCGTACGGAGCCGCCGCCTGCCGCCCAAGCAAGATGGCGACAGGGTGTGCGCGCGGATCGAGCTCGACGACCTATTCCGGTGAGTCCCGCAGCAGGCCGGTCCCGTCCACGTACAGCCCAAGACCGATCAACCAGGCCAGCCCGAAGGTGAAAATGCCCCGCTCCGGTTCGAAGGCGTAGGCCCCCGCCGCCGCCGCGCCCACTAGCACGATCGCCCCGGCGGTGCGGTGACGCAGCGCGATCGCCCCGCCCAGCAGGCAGCCGATCCACACGGCGGGAATCGCCGGCCACGTCCAAGTCTTGTAGGTCAGGTCTTCGACCACCACGCCGTGCACCATGATCGCCAACGGGATCGATGCGCCCACCGTCGCCAGGAGCATCGCCAGCGCGACGGTGCGCGTTGGCCGGTCCCAGGATCGAATGCGCGTGAACCCGCTTCGAGCTTGGGCGGAGCGGGTCCGCGAAGATCCTTGGGTCGACTCGCTTCGCGCCATCTCAGCCTCAGAGTCATCTCCGCCCTCGGCACGATCACGACGCCACCCCGCCTCAATCGTCGCGGCGCCGTCCGTTCCTGCGCCGTCAGTCACCGCGCTGTCGTGGTCCGGTCATCACAACCCACTAGCTCACTCCAGCGTACAGTTTGCAGGATGAGCGAGATCGACAACACCTGGTACGACGATCTGGGTGAGGACTGGTGGGACCCCAGCGGGCCGGTCGCGGCCTTGCATGAGGTCAACCCGGTGCGAGGGGCCTATATCGTGGGCGCGCTGGGCCTGGGCGCCCTGCGGCAGGACGCCGACCGCCGCCGCCGACCACGCGTCCTCGACCTTGGCTGCGGCGGCGGCCTCCTCTCCGGCCTCTACGCTCGGGCTGGCGCCGAGACGCTCGGCATCGATCCCTCGCGGCCCTCGCTCGTTACCGCGTCGCGTTATACGGCGAGCGCTGCTCCGAAGGGGGAGCCTTCTCCGACCTACCTCGCTGCCGTGGGCGAGCGTCTCCCCTTCGCCGACGCTAGCTTCGATGCCGTCTGTGCCGCTGATAGCCTGGAACATGTCGCCGACCTTGCGGCTGTTCTCGACGAGAGCGTGCGGGTCCTGCGTCCCGGCGGCCGCTTCATCTTCGACACCATCAATCGGACCTGGCTCTCCAAGGTCGTCATGATCTGGGCCGTGCAGAACATCCTGCGCTTTGCGCCCGCGCACACTTACGACTTCGAGGCCTTCATCCGGCCCGCTGAGCTGCGCGCCTCGCTCGAGGCGCGGGGCATGCGCTGGCGCGACGTGCGCGGACTCAGCTTCCAGCGGCACCCCCTGATGGCGGGGGCGCTGTATCTCACGCGGCGTCAGGCGGGCGGCTTCCGCCTCTCCGATGACACGCGCATTTCGTACGTGGGATACGCGGAGAAACCCGCGCCCGATTCAGCCTGACAGCGCGCTCTCAAGACTGCGCGCGATGACCGCCAAACCCTCGTCCAGGGCTGCATCCTCAATCGTAAGCGGAGGCAGCAACTTCACCACCTCGGCCTCTGGCCCCGAAGTCTCCACGATCAGGCGGCGTTCGAAGGCGGCGTCGACCGTCGCTTGGGCCAGACCCGGCACGCCGCAGTAGAGCCCCTGAATCATTCCTCGGCCCCGCAGAGACGCTTGCGCATCCGGGAACCGCGCTGCGATCTCCAAGAGCGCCGCGGTCATCACTTGGGCCTTGCGGTCCACGTCGCGCGACAGGGAATCGTCCGTCCAGAAGTCGAGCGCTTTGGTGGCGGTGACGAAGGCGGGGTTGTTGCCCCGGAAGGTTCCGCTGTGCTCGCCGGGCTCCCAGGCATCGGATTCGGGCCGAATCAGCGTCAGTGCCAGCGGCAGACCGTAGCCGCTGAGCGACTTGGACAGGCAGATGATGTCCGGCACGATCCCGGCCGGCTCGAAGCTGAAGAACGGCCCCGTGCGGCCGCAGCCCACCTGGATGTCGTCCAGGATTAACAACACCCCGTAGTGGTCGCAGAGTTCGCGCAGGCGCGACAGCCACTCGAAACTGGCGGCCTGCAGTCCCCCCTCCCCCTGCACCGTCTCGACGATCACCGCCGCCGGCAGTTCCACGCCGCCCCCGCCCGACTTCAGATGCGCCTCGATTTTCGCCACCGTATCCACGTTTTCGCCCAGGAACCCGTCGTACGGCATCGTCATTGTGTGCGACAGCGGCACGCCGGCTCCGGCCCGCTTCGCCAAGTTGGCACTGACCGCCAGGGAACCGAGCGTCATCCCGTGAAAGCCGTGCGTGAAGTGCAGGACGAGCTCGCGGCCCGTGGCCTTGCGCGCCACCTTCAGCGCCGCTTCGACCGCGTTGGTGCCCGTCGGACCCGGGAACTGCATCCGGTACTCCAGGCCGCGCGGCTGCAGGATGACCTGTTCGAAGCGCTCTAAGAATGCGCGCTTGGCGACGGTCGCCATGTCCAAGCTATGGGTCACCCCGTCCGACTCGATGTAGTCGATCAGAGCCTGTTTCAGCACCGGCGGGTTGTGACCGTAGTTGAGTGTGCCCGCGCCGCTGAAAAAGTCCAGATAGTCTCGACCGTCCTCGTCTGTCAGCGTGTGGCCGCGAGCGCTGGCGAACACGGTAGGCCAGGATCGGGAGTAGCTCCGGACGGCGGACTCAAGTCGCTCGAAGGTCTCCATGCAACTCTCCGGACATCACCGACCGCTTCCTCAGCCTAGCGCGCCCCCGGCGACACCGCAGCGTCCGCGTCTCCGTCTTTCATCGGCCATCCCACCCCACCCTTTGCACACGGCTCGCTCTAGACGATGCCTGGTTGCCGTCCGGCGAACACGGGGCAGACTTCATACAGGCGAAACATCGCGGTATCTTCCGGTTCGTATCCTCAACCGGTAAACGCCCGTGGCTTCTGAAGGCCGCGTGGCCGGGACGCTGGATGGAAGCGTCGTAGAAGAAAGGCGGCTCATGAGCGGCATCAAAGCAGAGTACATCTGGATCGACGGCACGGAGCCCACAGCGAAGCTGCGGTCCAAGACCAAGATCCTTCCCCAAGGCACCACGGAGATGCCGATCTGGGGCTTCGATGGTTCCAGCACGAATCAGGCCGAGGGTCACGATTCCGACCGCGTCCTGCGACCCGTCTTCACCTGCCCGGACCCGCTCCGTGGCGGCGACAACGTCCTCGTCATGTGTGACGTGCTCTTCACGGACATGACCCCCCATCCCAGCAACACGCGCGCCCCGCTGGCGGAGGTCGCCGAGAAGTACGCCAGCCATGAGATGTGGTTCGGGATTGAGCAGGAGTACACCTTCTTCGCGGGCACCCACCCGCTGGGCTGGCCCGACAATGGCTTCCCCGCCCCTCAGGGCGGCTACTACTGCGGCGTTGGTGCCGACGAGATCTTCGGTCGTGAGATCGTCGAAGCTCATGGAGACGCCTGCTTGGCCGCCGGCCTAGCGCTGGCCGGGACCAACGCCGAGGTAATGCCCGGTCAGTGGGAGTTCCAGATCGGCCCCGTCGGACCACTCGAGGCCTCCGACCACCTCTGGCTGGCCCGATGGCTGCTCTACCGCATCGCGGAGGAATGGGACGTGACGGCGACGCTGAACCCCAAGCCGGTCCCCGGTGACTGGAACGGCGCCGGCGCGCACACCAACTTCTCTACGAAGGAGATGCGGGAAGGCTACGACGCCTGCGTCGCGGCGGCCGAGGCACTGCAAGCCAACCACGACGAGCACATCATAAACTACGGGCCCGGCGTGGAACTCCGCCTCACCGGTCTCCACGAGACTGCCCGCTTCGACGAGTTCACCTACGGCGTCTCCGATCGCGGCGCCTCCGTCCGCATCCCCTGGCAGGTGGAGAAGGAGGGCAAGGGCTACATTGAGGATCGGCGTCCCAACGCCAACATGGATCCGTACGTCGTGACGCGCCTGATCACCAACACTGTCTGCCGCGAGCTCTAGCGCCTGGAACTGGAGACCACAATGAAGAGGCCCCTCACAGAGGGGCCTCTTCATTGTGGCTGCATCGCGGGACTAGCCGGTCGTTGGCTGGCGCCCCGCAATGCGATCGAATGCGCGACCGTACTAGCGACGAGGCTCGCGCGGGCGTGCCTCGTTGATGCGAAGGCTGCGACCGCCCATGTCTGTGCCATCGAGCGCTTCAATTGCCTGGATGGCGTCGTTATCCGCCATCTCCACGAAACCGAAACCGCGCTTGCGGCCGGTGTCACGGTCCATCGGAAGTGCCACGGACTCAACTTCTCCATACACGGCGAAGAGGTCGCGGACTTCGTCCTCGGTCGCCGAGAACGGCAGATTTCCTACGTAGATTCGCTTGCCCAAAGTACCAACGCTTTCCTGCCGGATCATCCGGCTTCCTCCCAGCCACGGCCGGGACTAACACAACCTCAACGCGCTGCTGGCCACGAACCCTCAGCGTGCAAGGGGGTGACGTCGTTCACCCGAGGCACAGCGTACGCTAATCCAACCCTCGGAAGCCAATCTTCCGTAAACGGCGATCCGTTCACGATAGCCCCGTCCCGTGCGCGATCGGGACACTGCCGGTCTGCTGTGCAACGGTGATTGCCTGGTCAGGATTCTAATCGGGGCCACCTCCCGAGGGACCTTCCGTGGTGAGAGAAGAAGTATGCAAAAGCCGCATTCTTGGCAACGTTCTCGCGGTGTCGCCATCGCCTCGATGGCAGGCCTCGCTCTGCTCCTGGCCGCCTGCAGCGGCGGTTCCGGTTCTGACACCTCGAGCCCCGTGACGGATCAAGTCGAAAACACGACGGACGCACCCGCGCTCACCCAAGAGGTTCCGGCTCCCGATGCTGATCCTGAGGACGTGGACGAGATGCTTGTCGTGGAAGAGGAGGAGGGCGCCGGCGGGCCGGACGCCGATGAAGCGCCACAAACGGACGTCCCGGACGACGCCCGCCGGGCGCAAGACGGAGACAGCGTCTCCGTCTTCTATCACGGCACGCTGCCCTCCGGAGAGATCTTCGATTCCGGTCGTGATCGCGGCCAACCGCTGCCCTTCGTGGTGGGATCCGGTCAGGTCATTCCCGGCTTCGACGACGCCGTCCGCGGCCTCGCGGTGGGAGATATTATCACTGTGATGATCCCGCCCGCTCGCGCCTACGGCGACGTAAACCCCGACCTGATTGTCGATGTGCCGCTGGATCAAGCGCCGGAGGGGGTGCAGGAGGGCGACCCGCTGACGTTCTCCAACGGGGCCCGCGGCGTCGTCCTGGAGATCAGCGACGGCATCGTCACGATCGACGCCAACCACAGCCTGGCCGGTCAGACGCTGACCTTCGAGATCGAGCTGCTCACTATTGAGTAGATCGTGGACATCCGCGGATGCCACCTCGCGTGGGCTAGGGGCGAAGTAACACTCGCCCGAAGGCTTGCCGGCTCTCGATGTAGGCGTGGGCGTCGGCCGCCTCTGAGAGCGCGAATTCGCGGTCGATCACGACCTTCAATTCGCCTGCGGCCACATCGTGGATATGACCCGCAATCATCTCGTAAACCCGTGGCGTGCCCAATTCCGCGCCCAAGAAGACGCCCGTCAGCGACTGATTGCCCTGCAGCAAGCCCTCGATGCTGACCTGCCGCTCGCCACGACTCATGTTGCCCACCGTGATTACCCGGCCCCGGTACCCCGCACAGCCCAAGCTCGATTGCAACACCTCCCCACCCACCGGATCCACGACGAGGTCGATCCCCTTGCCATCCGTCAGTCGCATCACTTCCGGCACCAAGTCCTTCTCCACGTAGTTGATGCCCGCGTCCATGCCGTATGCGCTCAGCCGCTCCAGCTTTGAGTCGCTGGACGCGGTCGCGTAGACCGTCGCGCCGTGCCGCTTCGCGAGTTGGATCGCGGCCAGTCCCACGCCACCGCCACCCCCCTGAACCAACACCGTCTCGCCGGGCTGGAGCCGTCCGAACTCGAACAAGCAATCATCCGCGGTGCCGAAAGGGATGGGAATGCAGGCCGCCTCCTCGATCGAGAGCGAATCGGGCACCGGCCAGACCCCGTGTGCCGCGACGGTGACGATCTCCGCGTGGGAACCGGACGGCACCGTCAGCGTCACGCGCTGCCCCACCTCGCGATCCGTGACATCGGGGCCGATCTCGCGGATCGTGCCCGCGCACTGATACCCCACGATGTGCGGCGACCCGGTCATCTCGCCCCCCGCGCGGTGCAACACGTCGCCGCCTTCGATGCTCACCGCCGCCACATCCACCAGGACCCCGCGTCCGCGACAGACTGGATTCAGCACCTCTTCGTGGCGGAAGACGCTGGGCTCCCCCGTCTCGTAGTACACCGCCGCTTGCATGTGGCCTCCAAGTTCGCCGAAGTCGTGGTTACCGCGTGAGGTCGGCCGCGGCCGCCGCCGCTAGCTCGACAGTCGCGCCACCACTTGCTCCCCGGCGAAGCGGATCGCTTCGAGGGGTGGTTGGTCGGGCTGATCGTTACTGGCCTGTGGGATCGTCAGCTGCACGTGCGACGCCCCAGTCTCCTGGACCCAATGTTCAAGCTGCTCCGCGCAATCGTCGGGACTGCCGAAGATCACGCGGTCCGCAGCGACCTGTTCAAAGGTCATCTCAGCGGGACCGGCCAGGTCCGCGATCCAAGGATCCCATTCCTCGCTGAAGGCGCCGTTGGAGAGGTAGTACCGGTAGGTGCCGAGGATGCCCTCGGCGTAGCGGTCGACCGCCTCTTGGCGAGTTTCCGCGCAGAGGAACTCGCGCATCAGCACGACTTCTGGCTCGCCCGCCTCAGCGTCTTTGCGAGCCGAGCTCGCCGCAGTGCGGTATTCCTCGGCAAAGCGTTTGATCGCCGCCAGGTTGTAGATCGGATCCGACACATACGCGTCGCCCAGTCGTCCCGCCCGACGCGCCCCCGCCTCCGACCACGCCGCCAGCCATAGCGGTGGGGTGGGTTGTTGCACGGGCTTGGGATACACCGCCACGTCCTGGTACTGGTAGCGTCGCCCCTCGAAGGAGAACCGCTCCTGAGACCAGGCCAATCGCAGCACCTCGATCCCCTCCTCGAACCGCGAGACCTTCTCCTTGAACGGCACGTCGAAGTGGTTGAAATCGCCAGGCTGGTAGCCCAGCCCCAGGCCGAGGGTCAGCCGTCCGGCCGAGATCTGGTCCACGACCGCCGCGCTCTCCGCCAGGTGCACCGGATCGTAGAGCGCGCTGAGTAGGATCGACGTTCCCAGTCGCAGCTTCGTCGTGCGAGCGGCCAAGCCTGCGAGCAAGGGCAGCACCTGCGGGAAGCGCATCTGCGGCGCACCGTGATGCTCGCCGAACAGCAGGCCGTCAAAGTCCACTTCTTCGCAGAGCCGCGCGACCGTCGACAGCGCTTCGAAGTCGCCGGGCGGATGAAAAAGAGAGTATCGCGCCATGGATCGTGTTCCTCCTGCGCTGGAAGTTGGCTCTGCCTAGAAGCCCACAGCCGCGCCGTCCGACCGTGGGTCCGAACCGCCCCAGAGCACGCCGCTGTCCCGATCCCGCACGATGATCTGTCCACGCCCCAAGTATCCGGTTCGCTGGAAGGCACTGACCGGCGTCACGGGATGCCCCATCGCTGCCAGTGCGTTCATGGTTGTGGCCGGGTAGGAGTCCTCCAGGTAGACCGTGCCGTTGGGCGGGTCGTCGTAGATGGAGAAGCGCGGGGTATCCAGGGCCGTCTGGGGATCCATGCCATGATCCACGAGGTTGGCGAAGGCCTGCACGTGCCCCTGCGGCTGGTTGTACCCCCCCATCACGCCGAAACAAGCGTGCAGCGCGCCGTCGGCGTGTGTCGACATTGCGGGGATGATCGTGTGATAGGGACGCTTGCCGGGGGCCAAGGCGTTGGGGTGATCGGGGTCCAGCACGAAGCCGGACCCTCGATTTTGCAGCGTGAAGCCGCAACCGCGCGGCACGATCGCCGTGCCGAAGCCCTTGTAGTTGCTGTTGATGAATGAACAGGCGTTGCCTTCGCCGTCCACGACGGAGAGATACACCGTGTCCGAGGCATTGATCGGCGCGCCCCGCTCCGGGTCGACGACAGCCTGCGTCGGATCGATCAGCGTGCGCCGTTGCGCCGCGTAGTCCTTCGACAGCAATCCTTCGATCGGCACGCTGGCCTTCGCTGGATCCGCGATGAACCAACGCGTATCCGCGAACGCCAGCCGGAGTGCCTCGATCAGGAGGTGCACATACTCCGGCGAGCGCGGGTCCATCGATGCCAGATCGTAGCCCTCCAGGATGTTGAGGCCGATAAGCGCCGTCAGGCCTTGCCCGTTGGGAGCGCATTCGTAGACGGTGTAGCCGCGATAGGCCGTGGAGATCGGCGGTTCGAACGTGGAGTGATGCTGTGCCAAGTCGTCAGCGGTCATCAGCCCGCCCAGGGACTCCAAGACCTCGACGATCGCGCGTCCCGGATCGCCCTCGTAGAACGCGGGCGCCCCAGCTTCCGCCACCTGCCGTAGGACGCGGGCCAGGCCGGGGTTGCGGCGCATCTCACCGGGGTGAGGTCCTCGCCCGTCGATCAGCATCTCGCCGCCGTTCGGACTCGCTTCCCTGATCAGGTCCGCGGATCGATCCCAGTACGTCGCGATGCCCGGCGCTACGGGATGCCCGTCTTCGGCCAGCTCGATCGCGCGCGAGAGGATCTCGCCGAGCGGCATCCGTCCGTGCCGGGTCACGGTGTCTTCCCAGCCTTGTACCGTCCCGGGCACCGTCACGGCGTGCGGTCCCAGATCGGGCATCTTGCCGCGAATGTTCCGTTCCGCCAGCGAGGCGATGCTGAGCGCGGCGGGCGCGCGACCGCTGCCGTTGATCGCGTGGACGGTCCGCGTTGCGGCCTCGTAGAAAAGGCAGAAGCAATCTCCCCCGACCCCCGTCGATGTCGGCTCCACGACGTTGAGCACGGCCGCGGTCGCTACCGCGGCGTCGGCGGCGTTGCCCCCTGCCTGCAAGACGGAGAGCCCGGCCTGCGCCGCCAGCGGTTGGCTGGTGGAGACGATCCCGTTCCTCGCCAGGACCGGCGACCGCCGCGACTCGAATCGATAGTCGTTCTGCATCGAACCGCCAGTCATCGCGCCCCCAGTCGAAGTGCAAAGTTTCGAACGCGTCTTACGTCGGCCAGGCCGCGACGCTCGAGCGATGGCAGCATACTCTGCCCTCACGGACCTGCCGACCAGCCCCCGACGGAGGCGCCTGCCTTGGACACTCGCTGCCCGCGCTGTGCCGCCCCCAGCGACCCCGGCGACGGGTTCTGCGGCGATTGCGGCGAGTTGCTGGACGCCCAGCCCCCGCATCCCGCGGACACGCGGCGGCGTTCCGGCAGTGCTCCTCAGCAGACCGACCCCAGTCGGGACGGTGGATCCCGACGAGCTGCGGTTGCGAAGCCCGCCGCCGAGGCAGCCGCCACGCCTGACTCCCAGTCTGCGCCGCCTGACTACCTCACCACCTTTCCCGCCGATCTCGACTCCTATCGACAGCGGCTCCACGACACTTTCGGCTTTCCTGACTTCCGGCCCGGCCAAGCGGACGTCCTCCGCGCCCTTGCCGATTCCGATGTCCTCGCTGTGATGCCCACGGGCAGCGGCAAGAGCCTCTGCTACGTGCTCCCCGCCTTGGAGACGGGCGGCACTGTCGTGGTCTCGCCGCTGATCGCGCTGATGCAAGACCAGGTGGAGTCGTTGGTGGCGGCGGGGGTTGCGGCCACGTTCATCAACTCCAACTTGGACCGCGCCGAACAAGATCGCCGCTACCGCGACTTCATCCAGGGTCGGTACGCCCTGCTCTATGTGGCGCCGGAGCGCTTCGCGGTCCGCGCCTTCAGCGAAGGCTTGCGCCGTGCCGGCGTGCGACTCCTCGCCATCGACGAAGCGCACTGCATCTCCGAGTGGGGCCACAACTTCCGCCCCGACTACCTCCAGCTCGGCGCTATCCGCGATCGGCTCGGTCGACCTCGCACCCTGGCCCTGACCGCGACCGCCGATCCGACTGTCCGCGACGACATCGTCCGTCGCCTTCACCTGCCCGAGGACTGCGCACGTATCGTCGGCAGCGTCGATCGCCCCAATCTTCACTTTGCCGTCGAGGATCTCGGCAACGTGGCCGCGCGCACGCGCTGGCTGATCGACTTTCTGCGGACGAAGGACGGAGCCTCGGGCATCGTCTATGCCCGCACCCGCCGCCAAGTCGACGAACTGGCGGAGGCGCTGCGCAAGGCCCGGATTCGGGCCAGGCCGTACCATGCCGGGCTCGACCGGGAGCAGCGCAGCGATACTCAGCGTCGATTCATGTTGGGTGACTTGCCGGTGATCGTCGCTACCAACGCCTTTGGCATGGGGATCGACAAGCCGGATATCCGCTTTGTTGCCCACTTTAACCTGCCCGACCGGATCGAGGCCTACTACCAGGAAGCCGGACGCGCCGGGCGCGACGGCGATCCCGCGGAATGTGTGCTCCTCTACACCCCCCGCGACCGCAACTCCCAGCAACGCTTCATCGACCTCGCCCACCCCGATGACGCGACGGTGCGGGGGACCTGGGTCCGTTGGTCACAGATGGCGGGATCCGACGGCCGCCTACCGTTCGGCATCGCCGCCGACGACCCCGATCGCTTCGCCAATGTGGTCGCTGCATTGCGGGCGTCGGAACTGATACACCCAGTGGAACTGGCGCTAACCTCGCGCGATCCCGATGCGCCCATCGATACGTCAAGCGTGCACCAGCATCGGGAGCACGCCGAAGGCCGCCTGCGCGACATGGCGGAGTATGCCGAGACACGGGAGTGCCGTCGCGCCGTCATCCTTCGCTACTTCGGTGAGGATCCCCCCGATCGCTGCGACGCCTGCGACAACTGCCTCAACGGCGCCGCGCCGGAGTACCCGCCAGACCTGCACGACCGCATCGTTGCCTTCCGCGACGAAATCGCCGCGCGCACGGGCCGCGAGCCGACGCGCATCTTCGAGATGCGCACGGCGCGCGAGCTCGCCCTCATCCGTCCCCGAGACGAAGATGAACTGCGCGAAGTCTGGGGTATCGGCGAGACCCGCGCGGAGTGGCTCGGCGGCGATCTGCTACAGCTCGTGCGGGATTGGGAAGCGGCCCATCCCGATGCACTGCCTCGCTCAACGCCCGATCACACGGCGAGCAGCGGGAAGCGGTCCAGCACCGACTCGAGCAGCGGGTCCGGCTCTGAGCTGCAAGTCTCCGCCGCCGACCCGTTGTATCAGTCGTTGCGCGCTTGGCGGCTCGATCGGGCCCAAGCCGACGGCGTTCCTGCGTTTACGCTCTTCTCGGATCGCACGCTGCGGGAGTTGGTGGCGCGGAAGCCGGGCAGCCGTGCCGCGCTGCTGGAGGTCTGGGGGCTGGGCGAAACCCGCGTCGAGCGATTCGGTGCGGACGTTCTCGCCGTGATCGCGAATGGTTAGGCCGGGCCGTGCCTCTCACGCTCCATTCCGATGCACGACTGGCACAAGCGATCTGAGAAGATGGCCACATGACCCTCCAACTCCGCAATCCCCATAGCGTCCTTGCCGCGCTACGGAGTCGCCCCGCCGACGTTCTGGAGATCCAGTTGGGCGCGGGCGGCGGCGACGCCTGGGCGCAAGTACGCGCGGAGGCCGAGCAGCTCGGTATCGCAGTCGCCAAGGCAGGGGGGCCGTCGCCGGATGTCGCTTCAGGCCCGCGAGGCAAGCGAGGGGACCGGCGTGGCCGTCCTCCCCGCGAGGGGGCCAGCCGCGACAGCATCGCGCATGCCACGGTAAAGGAGCGCTCCGCGACCGCTGTTGAGGAACTGGTCGCCGAAGTAGCGGCCACCGACATCTTCCTCGCGCTCGACCAGTTGCAAGACCCCCAGAACGTCGGATCGATCTTTCGCACCGCTTCCTTCTTTGGCGTGCGCGGCATCGTCATGACCCAGAGTCGCGCGGCCCCGCTCACCGGCGTTACCTACGACGTGGCCAGCGGCGGCCTGGAGACGGTCCCCTTCGCCCAAGAAACGAACCTGCGGCGCGCTCTGCAAACCATGCGCGACGCTGGCGTCTGGATTCTGGGTTCCTCCGAGCACGCCGAGACCTCGATTCACGATGTTCCGCGCGATCGCGCCTGGGTTCTCGTCGTCGGCAACGAGGAGACGGGGTTGCGGCGGCTCACGCTGGAAGACTGCGATGTCGTCTGCCGCATCCCGGGCCCGTCTCCGTTCGAAGCAGGGGTCGGCTCAGGACTCGAATCCGTGACCTCGCTCAATGTCGCGGTGGCCACCGGTATCCTGCTTTCGAGCCTGCGCCGTGAGACTTGATTGAGATGGACCCGAAACCCGCGGCGAGTCGGGTCGCGCAGACGGGGCTCAGCCCCCGAACTTGGCGCGGTAGAGCTCGTAGCCGCCGAACTCTGTCGACCGCTTGATGCAATGTGAGGCGTATTTCGCCGAGCAGCGGATGATGTGGTCGCGCTGGCTGGTGCGGTTCGCCTCCCACTCCTCATACATGGAGATCGCCTGGCGCTGGATGTGCGGGTCGTTTTGGAAGCGACAGGCGCCGAACGCCACGGTCGCCATCAGGTTGGCGCGCTCGTCTGTCCGTGCCAGATAGGAATCGACCAGCGCCATCGTGCGCGACCCATCCTGGTCCCGGATCGACTCGCTCAACGTGGACAAGATGTCACGGACCGGCATCGCTTCCGCCCAGTCCACGAAGTTGGCCGGCTCGTAGCCCAGGCCGGGATCGCGGGGGAACTGCTTGTTGACGCGGATCACGTCGTTCACGAAGCAGGCCTCCAGGTAGAGCGCCTTGGCCTGGTGGGGGTTGTCGTAGGTTCGGATCCAGTGATGGACCACGTTGCAGTAGTCGAAGGCGTGCCCGGGCACGAAGGGTGCGTTGGGGTGGTCGGCGATGTCGGCGATGTAGCGGCTGTATGCGACGGCGACCGCGTCGCCGATTGCCAGCAGCGCCTTGCCTTGTAGCAGGTGCTTGGTGATGTGCGCCAACACATCGCGCTGCTCGCCCCAGAGGATCACGTCGACCGTCTCTTCCAACTCGTGTTCCGTCAGCGGGTCCGTGTTGTCCTGCTTCAGCGTTTGCCACGTGCCCGGGAACTGCGACTCGACGAGCCGCGACGCGCTCTGCCACAAGGCGTGCAACTGGGGGGCCGCCCCCAGGTCCGGCACCACCGAGTAAAACATCCCGTGGCCGTCCGCCCAGCCCACTTCATCCGCCAGCTCGATCATCGCCCGGGCGCGCAGCGCCTTGTGTCCGATATTTTGATAGGCCCCTCGGTCGATCAGGGTGTCTTGCAGATCGATGATCCCGGCGAAGAGCGCGGCCTCCTTCAACGCCTCGCGATGCTGCGGCTCCTGCGCTAGTCCGAGGAACAGCGAGTAACCGTCTTCGCGACGGCCACTGCGGATCGCGTCGATCATCTCGTGAATCTGCGCGTTGGCGCTGCCTTCGCGCCGCGGTTCCAAATCCGGGAAGTAAGTGTTGACCGGTTGCCATGCCGGCCCATCGAACGAGTGCAGGTCGGCCCCGGCGCCGTCTTTCGTGTCGCAGAGCTCCTGGTCGCGAGCATAATGACCGGGGAATTCGCAGAGGATCTGGTCCCAGATGTTTAAGCCTTGTGGCACGTACCAGATCGCCTGGGTCAGGGGTAGGAGCCCAGCCTGCTCACCCAGCCGCTCGGCCAGCTTCATCGACGCCCGCCAGCCCAGGATCGTGTGATCGAAGTTGACGCCCCGGAAGCGCCCGTCGGGCAACTGCATCAGATGCGATGGCGCCTGCACGTGCGGAGCCACCGTATCCACGGTGGTCAACATCATCGCCGTGGCCGATTCGCCCGCCAGATACATATCCGTGAACTGCGTGGCGGCGCCGCGGTAGTCGGCGCTGAGGATCAGATCGGAGAGCGCTTCGTGATCACGGGTCGCTGAGGTCATGTCCGCCTGTCCAAGAATGCATATGCCGGGTCAATTTAGCGCATCGGCCCAATCCGGCGGATGGGTTCGGTATAGGAGGGAGCTGACCAGATCGTGAAACGCGATTGCGGCTAGCGGAGCACGATCGCGAAGCGCCGCGCGTCGTGGGGCTGCCAGCGCCGCGCCGCCAGCGCCTGCCCGTTCGCGCCGCCGAACTTGTGGGCCACCGGCTCCCAGATCGGGCCGTCGCGCGCTTCGAATTCTTGCTCCAGTTTGGCCATCGTCTCCGCCGGCAGCCAGGCCCAGAGCAGCTCGGCGAACCGCTCCAACGACGCCGTCCACTCCGGACGCGGCGCGCGCCCCGGCAGAAAGCCGTCGATGAACTCCACGAGCTCCTCGAAGGAGGCCTCCTGGACTTGGAGTTGTAGGTCGTCCAGGATCTGCTCGAGCGAGCTCGCCACGGTGTTGCGAAGCCGCCATGTCTGTTCGAGTCGGGAGGGGTGTTCAAGCCTGACCATGGCACGACGCTAGGGGCACCTGCCGCGACCGGTCAACGGCCGCACTCCAAGATCAACTCATGCCCGATCGCCCACGCGGCTCTATGCTGGGTCTCGCCCAGGGCGCCAAGACGCCCGATCCTGAGAGGACAGGCCATGCCTAACCCATCCAGCGTGGAGACCGCCGTCAACGCCCGCGTCACCGAGTGCCTTCAGCAGCAGGTCGCCGCCGGTACTCAAGTAGGCGTGCAGGTCTGCGTTTACCAGGGCGCGGACGTCGTCGTCGACGCGCAAGCCGGGACCATGGGCCCTGACGATGGTCGGGCCGTTCAGCCCGACTCCCTCTTTCTCAGCTTCTCGGCCACCAAGGGTGTCGCCGCCACCACGATTCACATGCTCGCCGACCGCGGCCAGCTCGACTACGACGCGCCCGTCGCCAAATACTGGCCCGCCTTCGCCGCCAGCGGCAAGGGCGAGATCACCGTCGCGCAGGCCGTGAGCCATCAGATCGGGCTGCATGCCATGCCGCTCGACTTCGAGCCCGAACACATCATGGATTGGGACGCGGGTATTAAGCGTATGGAGCAGGGCGTGCCGGCCTATCCTCCGGGCACATCGACCGGCTACCACGCCGTCACCTTCGGCTGGATCACCGGCGGTATCGTGCAGGGTGTCACCGGTCGCCATATCAAGGACTTCATTGCCGAGGAGATCGCCGCGCCGCTCGGCATCAGCGACGAGTTCTACGTCGGCATCCCTACCGGTATCGAAGCCCGCCTCACGACCCTGGAGATCCACGGCGCTGGAGAGGGCCTCGGCCTCGCCCCAGAGAGCGATTTCCACCGGGCCATGCCCTGGGATATGTGGCCCTACTTCAACACGATGCCCTTCCGCGCGGCCTGTCTGCCCTCGGGCAACGGCCATTTCAGTGCCCGGGCCCTGGCACGGATGTATGCGGCGCACGCCAACGGCGGCACGATCGACGGCACGCGCCTGGTCTCCGGCGAGCGCATTGCGGCGATGCAGGAACTCCAGACCGACGCGACGGACATTGTCTTGGGGGTTCCCGTGCGCAAGAGCGTCGGCTTCATGATGGGGGGCGCCACCGACGGCATCCACGGCCCCATGGGGACACGGGAATCCGCCTTCGGGCATCCCGGGGCGGGTGGCTCCGTCGGTTTCGCCGACCCCGAGGTCGGCCTCGCCGTCGCCATCACGATCAACAAGATGGCCTACCCGCTGCCCGGCGAAGGCACGACCCTCGAGATCACGGATCTGATCCGCTCCGAGCTCGGCTGCTAGCCAACAAGCGGATAGGGTGCTGGCGTTTCAGGTGGAGAGGGAGCGGGCGATCTGCGCGAGGTGCATGCGGTCGTGCTTCAGCCAGTGGTCGAGCCAGCTGCGCACCGTCAAGATCCCATACTCCGGCTGTAGGCCGGGGCGCTGCCACTCGTCGCCCTCCAAGCGCCGTAGGATCGCGATCGATGCGTCACGCTGCAGCTGGAAGTCGTCCAAGAGCTCGTCGAGCCCGTCCCGCCCCTGCCAGCGGCTGGCCTCCCAGGCCTGTTCGTCGAACGGGGCAAGCTGGGGATCGTCCTCCACCAGCATCCGTTCCAGGCGCAGCCGTGTGACCAAGAACTCATCGTCGCGCAGGTGAGCCAGCACCGTCCGCACCGACCACTCGCCCGGCGACTGGGCATCTAACTGGGCGTCACTGGCGGTTCGCGTTAGCTCTCGGAGCTGTGCGGCTGTCGCAGCCAGTTCGTCGACTAGGGGGTCGGTGTCAGGCATGGAATGGAAAGGGGCTAGTGCCGGTGTCGCACCGGCACTAGCTCCGTCAGGATGCCGTTCGTGCTTTTGGGGTGGAAGAAGGCGGCAGTGAGCCGATCGGGATCGGGATCGCCCAGATCAATCTGGCGCAGCCCCGCCTCCTTCATCCGCTTCGCTTCCTGGGAGACGTCGTCACAGCCATAGCCCAGATGATGCAGACCGGGGCCGTTGCGCTGGAGGAACTTCCAAGTGCCGCTCTCGGGCAAGGTGGGGATCAGGATCTCGATCTGCGTTTCGCCCTCACCTACCTGGATGAAGTAGTTGTGCGTGCCTTCCGGAGCGAAGTAGCTGCCATCTGGGAGTGGGGCGCGATCCTCGTCCAAGATCAACCCCATCTTGCCTTCCAGGATGTTGCGCGCCTCGTCCAGGGTGGGCGAGACGATTCCGATGTGGTCGAGCTTTACGAGCATGAACTCCCTCTCCGTTCCCGCTGGATGCTAGCGCCTGCCTGCCGCCTGTACAGCGACCAGTCCGCTGGGCGACACCAACTTCGCGCAGCTTGCCGAACGCAGGCCTGCGCAATGCATCCGCGCGGGACTCGGTTCGCGTAGATGGATCAACAGTCCACTCCTAGTCTGGAAGATGATCCCTATGGCGCTTCCCGCCCTGTTTTCGAGGACATCGCTTCGTCCCAAGATCAAGATGCTCGCGGCCGTCATGGTCGGCGCAGCGCTTATTGCCGCCGCCTGCAGCAGCAGCGACGACGATACCTCGGGCGCCCCTCCGCCCGCCGTGGGCGACCAGGAGCAAGTGGCCGACGTACAGCAGGGTGAGGATGCCCCTGCGAACGATGCCACCCCTGAGGACGACGGAACTGAGCAAGCAGAAGACAGGGATGTGGGCGCCCCCGCGGGTGTTTCCGCCGCCTCCGGCTTCACGATCACCCGCGTCGATCAGGGCACGAAGCCGGACATCGCCATCGCCGCCGATGGCACCGCGCTGATCGCCTACATGTTGGAGCGACGAGGAAGCGCCGGCTGGATCCGTGTCGCCAACGCCGATGGATCCAATGTGCAAGAACTCCAGAACGGCTATCTCTACGGGCCCCTCCATATTGAGACAGCGCCGGACGGGCGTGTCGCCGTGGCCTATCACGATCACGACAACGAGGATGGGGCCGTCGCGGTTCGTGAGGGCGGCGACTGGTCCGTCTCGCTCGTGGCCAACGGCGGCCACGATGGCTGGGACTCCTCCCTCACCTTCGGGCCCAACGGCGAGATTCATTTCCTTGGCATCGATCCTTCGTAATTCGGATCCGCCAGCGGCGTCGAACTGGCAACGTTTGACGGCGGGGCTTGGACGGTGCGCGAGATCGGCTCCGGTCCCCAGCCCTACGAATGGGGCGTGGATGTTGCGACGACCTCCACTGGCCTGGTGGAGGCGCTGTTCTTCGACGCCGAGAATCGTGATCTCGTCTTCGCGGCCGACCCAGGATCCGGATTCGTCCTCAGCCGCCTCTTCACACAGGGCGACGCCGGGCGCTTCGCGGTGCTGGCCATTGGCGACAACAACCTTGCTCACGTCGCCTTCTTCCAGTCGGATAGCAACGTCAATGACACGGGCCGCGCCTCCGGCAACATCATCTACGGCGCGCAAGCCGCGGATGATACGTGGGCGTTCGAAATAGTTGGCACGATCGAGAACCAAATCCTTGGCTTCGAAGATGCCCGTCGCACGGTCGCGATGGCCGTCCACGGCAACCAGCCCGTCATCGCCTACATCGATACGCAGACGCTGACCCTGGCGACCGCAAACGGCAGCGATCCCTGGACGACCCAGATCGTCGCGGAGTCCGATGGTGACGAGTTGCAGGTCGTGGGACTGGCGCTGGATGGCTCAGGTCGTCCGCACCTGACCTACTCCACCGTGACCTCCAAAGGTCCATTGGACGGTGAGGTCTGGTACGCGGCGCCAGCATCGTAGGTCGGCATCCGCTCAATTCCAGAGGTGGACAGAGTGAGAGATGAAGAGAGGCGGGCTTAGGCCCGCCTCTCTTCATCTGAGCCGCATGATCGCCGAGGGGCTAGAACGGCCACCACCAGCGGCCCTCGGGCTTCTCGATCCCCAGAGCGTCGCGGATCTCGTTGCGGCTTGGCTCCACCAAGACGCGTCCATCAGGAAATGCCAGCGTCGGTACAGAACGGTTGCCGTCAGCGACAGCCATCACCTTCTCCGCGGCCTTCGCGTTCTCGTCGATATCCACATACTTGTAGCGGACATCGTTCTTGTCCAAGAACCGCCGCGCGACAGCACTCTGGCCGCACCAGCGGGTTCCGTACAAGGTCAGCCGTGCTTTTCGACGTTTCCCCACCCGGGTGATCCTTTCGGAACAGGCCACCGGCCGGCGCTCGGCGCGGGTCCCCACTCCATCCATACGTTGGCTTCGTGCGCTTGGATGGACTGACACCCGACCGGGCGTGCTGAACCCACACGAGGCGCGCGGTCGTATTGCTTGCGGGGCGGGTGGGAAGCTGGATGACGTGCCAACGGCACGTACCTTGTGACGGAGTCCGCGTGTTCGTGCGCAATGCTCTGGAGTTGGCTGGCGAGACTTTCGCGCGGGCGGAGTGGGTCGCCTTGTTCCTCGTCGTCGTCGGCGGGTACTGGACGACGTTGGGTTTCAACGGGATCCGACTTGGCCACACCCGTGGTTTCGGCTGGCACGTCGACGAACTCTTCGACGAAGATGCCCGGCTCGGCGGCGTCATCTGGAGTGTGGTTGGGCTGGCGCTGGTCTTGAGCGGAGTCCTGGTCTGGCTCCTAAGGGCGTGATGTCGTGGTCGTGACACAAGCCGCGATCCAACAACTCCTCGGGACCGTGGCGCGGATGACGCCGCAGCTCGCGTTCATTGCCTTCATCGTTGCCGCGATGGTTTTCTTCGGGCAGCGCTTCGGCTTTTTCGGCGACACGATCCAGCTCGCTCCGACCTCCGCCGCCAACCTCGTGGCTGGTGAAGGCCGCGAGGTGGAACTCTTCACCCTCTTGCCCAAGGACGGCATCCGCTCCATCGACGAACCCAAGTTCCTCGCGGCGGCAGACGCGGAATGGTCGCTCTCCACACCGGTGATCGGCCTCCAGATCAACGGCGACACGCGAGCCTACCCGCTTCTCGTTATGGCCAGTCACGAAATCGTCAACGACGTAGTTGGCGGGCAGGCGGTGGCGGTGATCTACTGCCCGCTCTGCTTAACCGGGATCGTCTTCGACCGCGGAATCGATGGACGAGTCGTCGAGTTCGGCGTCTCCGGCAAGCTGCTGATGAATGTTCTCGTCATGTATGACCGCGGTACCGATTCTCTCTGGAGCCAGATCCTGCGCGAAGGGATCACCGGTCCGCACAAGGGCACATCGCTGACCGTCATCGATAGCCTGCAGACCACCTGGGGCACTTGGCGCGACCTCCACCCCGACTCGCTCATCCTTAACGCCGCCCTCCGCAATGACTCATACGCCTCCTACTACCGGAACAACGACGCCGGGGTCCACGGCGAATCGATCTCTGACGAGCGCTTGCCCACCAAGGCCGTGGTCGTCGGCCTCGTGGTGGGCCGTACGGCTCGCGCCTACCCACTAGCCTTGGCGGCGCAAGCTCAGGTCATCAACGATGTCGTGGAAGCGATCCCGGTCGTCACCGTGTTCGGCACCGACGGTGTCACCGGCGTCGTCTACGACCGGCGTTTGGCCGATCGCGAACTCCTCTTCGATCCCCACGCCACGGATTCACTGGCAATGATCGACCGGGAGACGGGCAGTGTCTGGAATCGCTTCAGCGGCGCAGCGGTCTCCGGCCCGCTGCGCGGATCCGTCCTGCGTCGGATGCCGGCCACCAACTCCTTCTGGTTTGGCTGGCACGACTTCTACCCTCAGACGACCGTCTACGGCGTGGACGCCCCTGGCACCCAGGGCCTTCTCGATCAGGGCTGATTCGACGTTCTCCGGAAGCTCCCATGCGTTCGCATGGCCGTCCCACCCGTAGGTGTGAAACGACGCATCGACCGGAGCGCCTCCGGAACCTCCCTGAGCCGGAGGGGATCGGCGGCTGCCCGGTTCCTCGCCCGGTTCGTATCCGGCGACGTGTGGTTAGACTCGGAACCGCATGGCAGACCTCCCGGCGGGCACCAGAGCGGACACCGATGACACCTCGGTCTTGCGGAACCCCCGGTTCCGCCGAATCTGGGCGGCCGGCTTCCTCACGTCCATGATGCGCTGGCTCGACCTGCTGGTCCTCGGTGTCTTCGTCTTCGACATGACGGACTCCGCGGCCAAGGTCGCCATTGTTTTGCTGGTGCGCATGCTGCCGCGTTTCGTCTTCGGCATCGCCCTGGGCACCCTGGCCGATCGCGTCAACCGGCAGTATCTCTGGGTCGCGGCGCTGGCGACGCTTTCCGGGATGTCGCTCTTGTTGGGCATCCTGATCATGACGGACGCCATCACCTATGGCTTGCTGCTCGTCGTGGTCTTCATTTCCGGGATCTTTTGGGCCACGGAGTTCCCGGTGCGACGCGCCATGATCGGCGATGTCGTGCCGCACGCCGCCATCGGGCGGGCCTTCGGGACGGATTGGACGACGGACTCGTTCAACCGCATGATCGGACCGGCCTTAGGCGGGGCGCTGATCGTCACAGTGGGTGAGGAGGGCGGCTACTTCCTGATGTCCGAAGCGTTTGGGTTCGCGGCGCTGGTGGCGATGTCGCTGGACTATACGCCGCATGTCCGGGATGAGGTGGCGCAGAGCCCCGCGCAGTCTCTGATGGAAGGGCTGCGACGCGTCCGGCGCACCCGCCTCCTCCTCGCCGTGATGCTGGTCACCGTTCTCTTCAATCTCGTCTTCTTCCCCTACCAGAGCATGATCCCGGTGATCGGCAAGGACATCCTCGGCGCCAATCCGCTGCGGGTTGGGTTGTTGAGTTCCATCGAGGGGTTTGGTGCGCTGATCGGCGCGTTGTGGATCGCCAATCGCGCCCGGCCCTCCATGTACCCGCGCCTCTATTACTTCGGCACGGCGGCGTTCTTCACCTGCGCCCTCGCCTTCTCTCGCTCCGAGGTCTACGCGCTCTCCGCGGCCCTGATGTTCATCGCGGGCTTTGGATTCTCCGCTTTCGCCACGATGCAGACGACTATCCTCGTGCGCTCCACCAGCGTCGCCATGCGCGGCCGAGTCTTGGGCGTGCTCTCACTCTCGATCGGTGCGGGCCCGGTGGGTGCATTGCAAGTCGCCCCGCTCACGTCGGCGGTAGGGAACCAGACGACGCTGACGATCCTTGTCGTTGAAGGAATGGTGCTCCTCGCCGTGGTTGGGCTCATGCTTCCCGTCTTGCGTCGTTCCTGGTTGACGACCACGGAGACCGAGCCGGTCGACATCGACGAACCCGGCGCCGAGCCGGTGGTTGAGACTTCCTGAGTCGCCGGCGTGCTCGCTTCGGTGCCCCTCCGAGCGACGCACCCTTCTAGCGGCGCCGCACGACGCCCTCGTACACACCCGGCTCGAAGGACCCATCATCGTGGCGCGAGAGATCGATCAGGGGCCCCGCCAACCCGCGTGCCTGGGTCAGGAGCGTCTCCATGTCCTCGAATGAGCCCGGGCCGTGGGGCGCGGTGAGTCCGGGCCGGTACACCACAACATCGGTCTGATGCCCGAAGTACTCCAACTGACAGTCCGTGCGTCGCTGTCCCATGATCTCCAGCGACCGTGTCAGGACATCGACGATGCCGTGGGGCTCGCGGTAGGCCATCCCGCTACTCAGGTCCACGGTCAGCACGGTTCTTGCGCCGCGCTCCACCGCGGACTCCACGCCCAGTCCCGCCGCCACTCCTCCATCCACGTACCAATCGCCGTCGATCTCCACCGGAGGGAAGAGTCCCGGAACCGCCGTCGATGCCAGAACCGCCTGCATGATCGAGCCTTCGGAGAAGACGGCCCGCTCGCCTTTGGTGATATTCGTCGCGGTAATCAGCAGAGGGATCCGCGTTGAGGAGAAGTCATCCTCGCGGAGATAGCTCTCCAACAGGTCGGTGACGAAGCCGTGGCGATAGAGACTTTTGCGATTGCGGAACAGGTTGCGACCAATCTTGAAGGGATTGCGATGGAACAAACGCTGCCCGCGCAAACTCAGCCACGCCTCATCCAGGCTCCCCTCGGCACCGCGGTCTCCGAACGCCAGGAACGACGCATTCAGCGCCCCCACGCTCGTTCCCACGATCAGGTCCGGCGTAACCCCTCGCTCTGCCAGCGCTTCAATGAAGGCGACTTGTACCACGCCCAGATTGCCGCCGCCGCCCAGCACGAGGGCAAGTTCCGGTTCGGTCATAGCGTGCTTCCTCTCGTCGTTAGATGAGCTTCCTGGTCCTGTCCCAGCCTAGTGCGGTGCTTCGGTCCAGGCGCGCTAGGCACCGTCGGCCTCGTCGAGCCCAGCGACGGTGACCTCGGGAAACGCCGCCCGGATCGAGAACCAGAACGCCGTCCGACTGGGGATCTGCGAGAGCTGCGATCCCGCGAGCGGTCCTCCGCTCGCCAGCCCTGACAGCGTCCAGATGCTGTTGGTCTGGTCGTCGCGGTAGGCGCCTCCCTCCACCCGGAACGTCAGCCGTTCGCCATTCAGCCGCCGATCGAACGCGTTCCCCGTCAGTCCCGCCGCCGAGGAGAACAGGACGATCTCTTGGCCCGCGAACGTCGTGTTCAGGGCTGCGTCGCCCAAGGTGTTGAGGGGATACGCCACCGCCGACTCGCCGGTGTTGAGGGCCAGCACCAACTCGCCCGATGAGAGCCGCGAATCGTCCACGATCTCCTGATCGATTGGGAAGCCGAAGAACCCCTGGTCCACGAACTGCGCCGTGTCTGTGAACGAGCCTCCGTCGTAGCGGCGATCTGTGAACCCTGTGTCCGTACTCAGTACCAAGGTGTCGGGATGATCGGCCACCCAGTCGCCGAACGGCGCCAGCGTCGAAGGCAGCGGCGGTAGACGCGCCCCCGTCAGCGGCCCCACAACCGCCTCCCCGCCCACCTGGAACCAGTACGATCCCGTTTGCCGGTTGAGCATCACCAGGTCGTTCTGATAGAGCGCGCTCGTATTGCCGAACGTCAGGACCTCGCCGCCCACGACGCGGTCATAGACCACGCCGCTGGCGCAGAGAGGACAGTACGTGATCACGACCGCTCGGCCGCCCAGGGTCTCGTTGACGATCTCATGCGAGTTGAGGATGCCCAGCGAGTAGGCGTAAGCCTGCCCGTCGTCGGCGACGTAGCCCAAGACGATGTTCGCCGGCTGCAGGAACGTCGCGTTTTCGTGCCGGATGTACGCTACCTCTCCGACACGCTCCCGCACGTCCGCCGGGAGCAGTGCACGACTCGCGTCCAAAGGCGGGATCAGATCCCGCAGCGCCAAGATCACATCGACGGGCGCATCGGCCAGCGACACGGTCGAGCCATTGAACAGGTCGAAGTGGACATCGGCGAGATCGACCGATCGGAAGGACGTGTCCAGCCCGGCCACGAAACCCCGCCCCTCGCCCGGCCCGCTGTCCGGTTCCTGCGGCATCGCTTCTAAGGGGCCGAGTTCGATGGCCGTCGATGTTTCGTCGGCGTCCCCATCTGCCCGAGTGGGCGGGTTCGCGTCCTGGGGTGTCGGAGGGGCTTCTGCCTCCCCGCGCTCGCCATCCTCCGTGGCGGGTAGGGACGTCGTCGCGGGCGTTGAATCGCGGTCTGCTCGCTCCGGGGACCCGCCGTCCGAACCCGTGCAGGCGACCAGAATCAGGAGGCTCGCGGTCGCCGCGATCGCCAGTGAGAGAGCCCGAGTGTGCACGCCGTAGCCTCCGCGTCTCCCACAACCGTTCGCGGCCCACAACGGACCCCACAGGAATACGTGTACGGCGGACTCGGGGGATTGGTGTCCTCGCCGCTGCCGGGAGCTACTCGCCCGACGAGCCTAGGTCCGCGACATGTCCGCGGACATGGTCGATCGCGACGCCGCGGATGACCCCCGCCAGGGTCCCGCTCACGCCGCCGGCGGATCGCATTGGCTGGGCGAAGAGTGCGGCTGGCGCGGCCTCCACGGCCTCGATGGTCCGAGCCCGGTTGGCACGAAACTCGTCGATCAGTTCGGCGACGGGGGTACCCTGGCGCTTCTCGATCTGGCGGGCGTTGTAGCCGTCCATGTCGACCGTCCCGCCGGAGCCTTGGCCGCCTGCCGATGTGTCGTCCTCGGCTTCCGCCGCTTTGCTGGCGCGCTCGATCAGCCGGGCGTACGTCCACTCGATCGACGCGATGTGCGCCACGATCTCGCGGCCCGTCCAGCCCTGCTCGTAGGCGCCCCGCTCTAGGGCGTTCGGCTCAAGTGTGGCGAGGGCGGCGGCGATCGCTGCGGCGTCCGCGCGCAGATCAGAGACGAGCGCTCGCTGGATTTCATCCGATGTCATGGCGATCCCTTCGCTTCCCATCTCGATTGGCCTCCCGCCGCAATCCCGGCACCCTCTGGCCACAACGACCGACTGATGGCAGCGACTGGGAGGCGGTAGCTATGGCAGTAGATGGTAGCTGGACTCTGACGATTCAGACGCCGATGGGCCCACGAGACGTTCAGCTCGACCTCAAAGCTGAAGGCGGCACGCTCTCCGGCACTCAGGGTGGCCCCTCCGGCGACAAGGCAATCTTCGAAGCCACGGTGGACGGCGATGCGGTCGCCTGGAAGGTCGATTTTGCCGGCGCCGCCGGTGAGATGGTGCTCGACTTCAAAGGGCAAGTGGACGGCGATGCCATCTCTGGGGAAGTTGCGTTCGGTGCGATGGGCAGCGGCACCTTCAGTGCGGTTCGAGCATAGCTGTGGTTCTGGGACTCTCCGGCCGCACGGCGGCCGTCGCCAGCGCTTCCGCCGGCCTCGGCTTCGCGACGGCGCTTGCGCTCAGCGCTGAAGGGGTCAAGGTCGCCATTCGTGGCCGCGATCCGGCCCGCATCGAAAGGGCGGCCCAACAGATCGGCAAGAACGCGATGCCACTCGTCGCTGATGTCGGCGACGCGAAGGGCGGCGTGGTCGTCGTTCAACAAGCGAGTGACGAAGCACAAGGGGAGCCACGTGTAGGGCGAGTCTCCACCACGGCACCCGCTGGATCCATTCCCGTCGCGTTGAGCTCGGACTCCCTCTGGGCACTGGCCGCGATCACGTGGCACCCTGCGCGCCGAGGGCGGGGGGCGCGTCCAACGAGGTGAGGTGCTGGATGGCGTCCAAGAGACCAGCGGCGGTCTTTAGGGCGCAAGCGGGGTGATAGTGGCGGATGGCGAGGGGGAGGATCAAGGCTCAGCGGGGTTGTCCGGTGGCAGGGTGATTTGCTGGTGAACGGCCTTGCCGCCGATGGGGCGGCCGCAGGCGTCGCAGGGGGCGTCGGTGGGTTTGATGGGACGCCTCCGGGGGGCGACGCAAGACGAACAGATGATCTGATCGTCAAGGGCTGACGTGAGGGGCGCCGCCGCCCGGATGCGCGGGTGCGGGCTAGAATGGGGAACGGGCTGTCCGCCGGGTTGCGCGCAGGAGCGTGCAGTATGGAGCGGTTTCGTGGCAGTGTTCGCTGCCGACGCATCTGGGTTCCGCTGTCCGTCTGGATCATCATTGGCGCTGCCCTCCTGGCCGTGGGCGAAGCAGAGGGGCGCGTCGGTCTGACACACCTCGCCGAAGGCCCCTGGGCAGAAGAGGCATACGGGAACCGCGGCACGTTCCCCCACAACATTCAGGTCCGGTGGGTGCCCCTGCAAGAGGGATGGAACGCGCTCGTATATACCGGACTGCCGCGATCGATGGACGAGGTCCTGGAACAGGTGCCGGCGCTCAATTCGCTGCTGCGCTGGGATGGGCCGGCTCAGCGTTTCGTATCGTTCCATCGCGAACTCCCTCCGGCCCTCAACACACTGGAGCGCCTGGAGCGGGGAGACGTTGTGTGGATCGAGATGGCTGAAGGCGCTGTCTGGACGATGGACGGGGTCGGAGATCCACCGCCGGTCGAAGTGACTGCGGGCTGGAATTTCGTCAGCGGGCCGGATGTTTCCGAGTTTGAAGGGGACGAGTTGGGCCGTTGAGCGAGCGCGTCGTCGTCGCGCATCCCGTCCAGAGGTTCATACCGGACTTTCGATCCCTCCCGCGCTCGCTCGAGTCGTTCCATCGTCAGCCGCGAACCCCCCTGTGGATCTTGGTGAGCACAGGTCCGCCCGTGACCTGGCCGGGTAGTCTGAAGCACGCCGTCATCATCACCTGTCTCCCTCCGAGCCCGATCGCCGGAGAGGCGTTCACGTGTCACGGGGCGTGGTCGCGGCCTGCCGTTCTAGTCTGGAGGGCGTTCGGGGGCACGCCCTATTCGGGGATGGGCCCGGACTTCGTGACGTCGTTCCCTGAAGAGGGCAAGTGGCTTATCACGGCGACGGGGTGTCGCTTAGGAGAGTGTGAGCGTGGGACGGTGTCTATCGACGTGCGGTCCGTCTCTGGAGCGGAGAGCGGAGAGAACGGGCCGGCGCAATGAGACCGAGGCGGCGTCTGGTTGATGGGACGGCGAGACTTGGCCGCATGGGACCTCCCCGCAAACCGGCACACAGCAGCGTAGCTGATGATGTTCGCTTCTCGGAGGGGGCGATCTCTAGCGGAGCCCGTCCCGGAGTTGCGCGAATCGTGTCCCGTGCTCCGCGACATCCGACTCCACGACGTCGAGGCGCTCGCGTTTGGTGGTGACTTGTGCGGTGAGGCGGGCGATGCGCTGGCCGATGTCTGCGCCGAGGGCGGCACGACCCAAGTCCTGTTCACCGGCCTCTCCGTCGACGCCCTGCGCCTCTTTGCTCGCGAAGTGATGCCGGCCTTCGCGGATTAGTGGACGGCTCCGGGATGGATGAGTGGCTCCTCTAACCCCAGCTTTTTCCCTCCGGCGTCACCAGTGCCTCGGCGGGGATGATCTCCCGCATCGCCGTCGCCACGATTGTGCGCTGCTCTCCGGCGCGCTTCTCCGCGACTCCGTTCACCTCCAAGAACATCGCTGTGCGCACCAGGATCGCCTGTTCCTCGTCCATCTCCTTGCTGACCATGACGTTGACCATGCCGAACTCATCTTCCAAGAGGAGAAAGACCACGCCCCGGGCCGTCAGGGGGCGCTGACGGCAGACCACCAGCCCCGCCACCGTGACCCGGCTGTGGCCCGGCAACGATTGCAAGTGCCGCGACGACTGCACCCCTTCCCCCAGCGCTGGACGCAAGAACGTCATGGGGTGGGAATCCGGCGAGAGGCCGAGCAACTCGTAGTCGGCGGCCATGCGTTGGTAGGCCGTGAAGTTGGCTAACGGCACGGCGTCTTGCTGCGTCGACAAGGCCAGTTGCAGTTGGCGCTGTTTGGGGATGCGCAGATTGGAGCGCACCAACCCATCGCCGAAGAGTCCGAGCTGCCAGATCAGCTCGCGCCGGTTCATCCCGAACGTGTCGAACGCGCCAATCCGGATCAAGCTCTCCGTCGCCCGACGCGCCAGCCCCGTCCGCTGCACGAAGTCGAACAGCGATTGATACTCACCGCCCCGCTCCCGCTCCGACTCGATTACCGCCGCGCCCGCCTCCCCCACGTGCCGCACGTAGCCCAGCCCCACGCGGACTCCGCCGCGCTCCAGTTGTTCGTGGGCGTCCTGCTCCACGCTGCACGCGACCCGGCTGATGTTGATGTCCGGCCGCACCACGCTGATGCCGTGGCGTTTGGCGTCGTTGGTCAGGACATGGGGCGGGTAGAAGCCCATGGGTTGGTTGTTGAACAGCCCGCAGAAAAACTCCACCGGGTAGTACCGCTTCATCCACGCCGTTTGATAGGCCAGGAGGGCGAAGGAGACGGAGTGGCTCTTGGGGAAGCCGAACTCGGCGAAGCCTTTGAGATTCTCGAAGACCCGCGTCGCGACCGCCTCACTCACCCCATTCGCCCGCGATCCCGCCAGAAACTTCATCCGGTACGATTCCATAATCTCCGTGGAGCGTTTGCGGCTCATCGCCCGACGGAACGCCTCCGCTTCCCCGGCCCCGAAGTTGCCCATGATCTCGGCGACCTGCAACACCTGTTCCTGAAAGATCACGACGCCCAGCGTTTCGCCCAGGACATCGCGCAGATCGGGGTGTGGCATCTCCACGACGTAGCTTGGGTTCTCGCGTAGCTTCACCCGACGTTTGACGTACGGATTCACCGCCCCGCCCACGATTGGTCCCGGCCGCACAATCGCGACTTGCACGGCGAGGTCGTCGATGTTGCGCGGCTGCGACCGTGGCAACATGGCGATCTGGGCCCGGGATTCGATATGAAAGATGCCCACCGTGTCGCCGTTGCAGATGTCGTCGTAGACATCGGCGTCCGCGAAGTCGATGCGGGAGAGATCCAGCGTGCGCCCCTGCTCTTCGGCGATCAGCTCGATCGACTCCTCCACCGCCGAGAGCATGCCCAGGGCCAGGAAGTCGATCTTGACCATGCGGGCATCGTCGATGCTGCCCTTGTCCCACTGGCAGACGTAGCGCCCCTCCCAGGCAGCAGGCTGGCAGGGCACGCAGTCGATCAGCGGCTCCGAGGCGATCACCATTCCGCCCACGTGCTCCGAGGCATGGCGCGGCATGCGGCTCAACTGCGGCACCAACTCCAGCAGATCGCGCCAGCCCGGCGCATCCACGCGATCGGCGAATTCCGGGTAGCGCTCGAACTCCGTGCGCATGTCGGCGGCGGTGTGATGCTGGGTACCCAGCCGAGAGAAGCGGCTGAGCTCCGTCAGTGGCAGCCCCAAGGCCTTGCCGACATCGCGCACGGCGCTGCGCAGCCGGTAGGTGGGGAAGGCCGCGACCAGCGCCGCGTGATCCTTGCCCCAGCGCTCATAGACCCGTTCGATCAATCGTTCTCGGATGTCGCGCGGGAAGTCCAAGTCGATGTCGGGCAGGGAGTACTGCTCCTCGTTCAGAAAGCGCCCTAGGAAGAGATCGCTCTGCAACGGGTCGATGTGTGATAGCCCAATTAAGTAACACGCGATCGACGAGACCGATGACCCCCGCCCCCGGCCCACCGGCAAATTCGCTTTCCCCCGCGCCGATTCCTTACCCCGTACCTCGATCGCCACCTCTTCGGCCAGCTCAAAGACCTCGTGGTAGATCAGGAAGAAACCGGAGAGCCCGTGCTTGCTGATCAGCCGCAGTTCTTCGTTGAGGCGCGCTGTCGCCCGAGGCTGCTCGATGGCGGTGTACTTCTGACGCAGCGCCACCTCGCAGACCTCGCGCAGTCGTTCGTCCGGGGTTTGCCCCGTCGACATCTCGGGCGAGGGCAGGGTGTAGCCCAAGTCCTCCGTCAGGTCGAATTGGCAGCGCTGGGCGATGCGTACGCTGTTGCGCGCCGCCTCCGGGTGATAGGCGGCGAAGCGCTCGGCCTGTTCCGCCGGAGGGCGCAGGAAGAACTCGTCGTTGGGGCGGCGCTCCCGGTGCGACTCCTCCAACGTCTTGCGATGCCGCGTCGCGGTCATCACGTCCTGTAAGCGATGTCGCTCACGCACGTGGTAGTGCACGTTGCCCGTTCCCACCATGCCGACCCCCACCCGCTCTGCGAGCTGCACCAAAGCACGGTTGCGAGAGGTGTCGCCGTAGACCAGGTTGTCCTGCAACTCCACGAACACCTGCTCCCGCCCAAACCATTGCACCAATTCCTCCAGCGCCGCGCAGGCCTCCGGCAGTCGCTCCTCCGTCACCAGCGCCGGAATCCGACCTTGGCGGCAGCCCGTGAGGACGATGAGCCCCTCGTGATGCTCGCGCAGCGCCGCAGCGTGAATCCACGGCTCTTTGCGCCGCGCATCCTTGGCGGCGGGGTCATCCAAGAGCAGGCCGTGGGCGAAGCTGATCAAGCGGCAGAGATTGCGATAGCCGACCCGCGTCTCCGCCAGCAAGGTGAGATGCGCCCGCGGCGACTCCGGATCGTCCGCCTCCGCCACGCTGAGCTCCAATCCCGTGATCGACTGAATGCCGCGCGTCTTCAGCTCCTGTGCGAACTCCATCGCCCCGTACAGCCCGTTGCTGTCGGTCAGCGCCACGGCGCGATAGCCCAGCAATTGGGCCGTCTCCGCCAACTCCTCGATATGGGAGGCGCCGCTGAGCATGGAGAAACAGGAGTGCAGATGCAGCTCTACATATGGCGTGTCTAGATCCGTCCCTCCAAAACCAAACGGCACGTGTGCCCTGAGCTGTGTTTCGCGATCGGGCCAGACCATGACGACCTCCGTACTCGAGTTGTGACGGCTAGTAACGCTGCAAAAACCAGCCGTCGACGATCTCGTCGTGGAAGAGCGTGACCAGCCGGTCGTCGTCTAAGCTGACGCGGTAGTAGGTCCGCGCGACCGGCGTCGTCCGCCACCATTCATCGACGACCCGCCAGACCTCGTCGATCCGCTCAACCGTGTGTGGCTGCCCCATGCGCTGCTGGCCCTTTGATTGCTGGCCAAGCCGCTGTCGACCCCCAGGCCGTCGGTCTTTCGCCCTACTGAACACAGGAGCCGGATCGATCGGAAACGCCACGCGATGCGGCCGTGCCCGATCGTCGGCCTCCACCTGGATCGGGCGGGGCTGATTCACGGGCTTTAAACCATCAGGGGGTCGTGATCTCTCTACGGGTCGTAATCCATTAGCGCGTGCCGACGTTCGGGAATGCGACTCCATGGCTCTACCTCCACGACGCGCTTCATGGGCGGGGCGCCGTAGCGCGTCTTCAATTGCCGGACCATTTCGTCCAGCCGTTCACGATGTCTAATCCGGCCTGGGAACAAGACCGATTGCTTGCCGCTCTCCAGTGACAGCTCCAGCAACTCGATCGAAAGCCCGGTCACGGGAGCGGGGTACGGCGTACGGTTCAAGATCGTGCGGATCACCAGCCAGAGCCGGTCGACGTCGCTGCTGGGTTCCTTCAGTGTCTGCTCGTGCGTCCAGACGCGGTCGTTCTCGGCGGTGATTTGCAGCCGCAGCGAGCGCACGAAACGCCCCGACACCGCGCGGTGGCGCAGAATCCGGCCCAGCAACTGCCGCATGCTGTACGACACCGCCTCCTGGCTGACCAAGGGTGGCTCCGCCTGCGTCGACTCCATGATCCGCTCCGTATGCGGACGCGGCATCACCGTCGACGTGTCTTGCCCACGCGCCATCGCCCAGGCTCGGCCGCCGCTCCCCCCGAACTGCGCCTCCACCGCCGCGCGAGGCAATTCCGCCAAGGCCCCTAGCGTCGTCAGGCCCAACAACTGCATCCGGGCGACTGTCTCGTGATCAAGCCCGTGATCGCGCAGCAACTGGATCGACCGCGAGGCCAGGAACGACGCGGCATCGGCCCCACCCACGGTCTGCGTGCCGTTGGGATGCGTCGCCTGCGCCGCCACGAAGGCCGTGAACTTCTGCTCGGCGATGCCCAGGCGCGGCCGCAACGCCACCGGCGCGCGCTGACGGATCGCCTGTTCTAAGGCGTGGATGCTGGGGTAGAGGCGGTCCAGGCCGCGCAGGTCGGCGTAGACCAGCCCCGGCGCCGCCTCCTCTACCAGGGGACTAATGCTGCCCATCGCCTCCAGGCAGGCCGTCGCCGCGCGGTCGTGCCGGGCCGGCCGCGACTCCAGGATGGTCAGCGTCGCGCAGAAGCTGATCGCCTCCCGCAACGACATCCCGGCCTGCACTCCGCGTCGTGCCGCGCTGGGCGTAATTGCCACCGCGCGCAGCCCGGCCTCGTCGGCCAGTGCCACCGGCTCACTGGCCAAATCAGGCTGATCGGCCAGCTCACAGGCCAGCGCGAAACCGGGTACCGCCAAACAGGCAATCTTCATGTCCGACCCTCATCAGGACGGACAGTCTAATAGAACAAGTGTTCGGATCTCAAGTAGAACAGGAGCAAGCTGGTTCCCGTCATGGTGTGAACTGAGTCGTGCGCTTGACGGATCCCCCTCTACCCCCCAAACCGACTCCGGATCGACTCCACGATCTGGTCCGGCGCATCCTCCTGGATGTAGTGCCCCGCCTTTGCCATCTTCACCACCTCGACATCCGAGAACGTCGATTTCCAACGCTTCAAGAACGGACCCCGACCAAAGGCCGGGTCTTTCATTCCCCAGGTCAGCAGTACCTTCTTGTCGGCCAGGTTGGCCTCCACGCGCGGCGCGACCTCTTCCAGCCACGGCTTCGCCGCCCGGATCTTGCGGGGGAAGACCGCGATCCCCTCCCGCGAGTCCGGTGTCGGTACGACATCGCGATAGTGATCAAACTCCGCGTCGCTCAGCTTCGCTTGCAGCGACCGCTTCATCAGTGGGCTGACGAAGAAGTTGCGACGCTTGATCAGCTGTTGAATCGGGAACGACGACATGACAATGCTGAAGGCTGAGGTCATGAAGCCGCCCTCAGGCCAGAACCAGGTGTTTCCCATCACCAGGCCATGAATGCGGTCGGCGCGCTCGGAGGCCACGCCCATCCCGATCGGTCCGCCCCAATCCTGGCCCATGACGATGAAATCCTGCAGGTCTAGATGGTCGACCAGTTCCCCCACGATCCCCGCGTGCTCCTTCGCGGTGTAGCGGTAGCCCTTGGGATGCACGGAGAGCCCAAAGCCTGGATAGTCCACCGCCACACAGCGAAACTCGCCTTTCAAGGCACTGACCAGCTTGCGATAGAGGAACGACCAGTCCGGGTTCCCATGCAGGAACAGAATCGGCCGGCCCTCCCCTTCGTCGATGTAGTGCAGGGAGCCCACGGAACTCTCGAACCAGCGGGATTCAAAGGGGAAGTACTCGGGGGAAGGGGTGAAGTCCACCACGTCATTCGGTCGATCCATCGTGGCCTCCGCATCGTCATACCGTTAGTCTCTGACCGGTCCTGGTCGGCTCCGGTCCGGCCCGACAGATTGTAGGGCAGCAGGGGATTGGACGAGGCCGATGCAGCAATGGACCATGCGCACGCCCTCGCCCGTCCGGTTATCGGTCCTTCTGCTGGCCGGCGCGATTATTGTGCTTGCCGCCGTTGCGGCAGCATCGTTTGATCCCGCCCACGCCCACGCCCAGGCCACGGCCCCGGACTTCGCGAAGCCCGGTTCGATTGCTCTCGTGCCCAACGGCCCCGACGTCACCGGAGAGCTCAATTGGCCCAACTGCGCCGCGCACGCCTCCGAATTCTCGAACCAGTTCATCGAGAGCGTCTTCTACGACTTCGGCGGGGAGTTCCAGCGCGCTGGCTTCGAAAGCGCGGTTTGCTTTAGCGAAACTTTCGAATCAGGGCTCGACTTCTACTCCCTCACCTTGGCGCCCAAGGGCGAATATCAGGTGACGATTGAGAGCATCGATATCCCCGCCGTCGAGATCGATGGGCTCAACCGCGAGTACAATCCCGCCATCGACACTCCCTGGGGCGAGCTTGGCTTCAACGCCTTTGAGGGCCCTTGGTCTGCGAACGTTGATCGCGCGCTGAACATCACGCAGTCCTCATTCCCGATTGAAAACCTCCGCAGTGAGGCGATCCGCATCGACTTCATGGTTTGGATCCCGCTGACTCAGACGGAGAATGTGCAGCCCGAAGACGCCGGGCGGGAATACCGCCTCCGAGTCGCGTGGCTGAATCCGCCCCCGTCGTCGTCACGGACCGCTTCGACTATCCCGACAGCGCGGAGCAGGGCGCCACGCTCTTCCGAGAGTTCAACCTCTTCGACGGCACGGACGGAACGCTGGCCAGCGGTACCACGGCCACCCTGATCCCCGCCGGCTCCTGCGAGGCGCCGGAGGCAGGGACCCTGTCCTGTTCTATTCCCACCGCCGCCCTCCCCTTGGCCACGCACGACTTCCAGTTCGAGTCCGCGATCCACGAGGGCGAGGACGTCTTGATCGATAGCTGGCCGGTCTTCAGCGTCGATCTCGTCGAGCGGTCAGTGAAGACCCGCCTCCAGCTCGCCGCCGATGCCAAGGCGCAGGGCAGCATTGGCATCTTCGCGTCGATCAGCGCCATCTCCGGCTTTGCGCTGGAACTCCTAGGGACCGGCGATCTGCAGTCGGACGCCTTCGCCGTCGAGACGAGCAGTTCCGAAGCCTTCGGCAGCGGCTTCTCGGGCGGGATCGGCGGTAGCTTTGAGTTCGGGCCCGTCGAACCGCGTGGCGGCGCACGCTTCAAGATCGGGGGCGAGCTGCGTCAATACGAGAAAGCGGCGATCCAGCTCGACGATCTATCCAATCCACAGCAGCTGGGCGCGCTGGCGGCGTTTCTTCTCAATACCACGCCGACGGTCGTTCCTGCCGTCGCGTCGGCACCGGTCGGGCCCACCGCGGCGCTCCTGGCTGAGGCACTGATCTACGCGTTCAACGCCGTTGTCGTCGATACCGAAATGTTCTTCCAACCCTTCCTGACGAAATCCAAATCCGGCGGCGCCTGGACTGGAACCGCCTCTGGCTTCGTCGGTGCCTTCACTTCCCAGCGCACGAATTTCGATCCCTTCGACTGGGGCCTTGGGGCGCGGGGGGCCGCCTCTGTCGCGCTTGGTGTGGAAGACGACCTACTCAGCGGCGAAACCCACGTGGTCTTCCGTGGCGTGCCGCAAGTCGGCGGCACCTTCGATCTTGCCCTCCTCCGCGCGCTCCTTGCCCTTGCCGGTGAAGGCGACTTCCTGCCTGGGGTGAGCGGCAACGCCCTCCTCTCCTTCGAGGCGCGCTTCACCTTCGCCGGCGACATCGATCTCAGCTCTCTGACCAAGCTCACGTTCCAGGTTGTGCCCCAGACGGTCGTCAACTCCAACATCGAGAAGACCACGGTCACGCTGGTCTTTGAGAGTGACGATCTCGCGGCGAGCTTTCTGCGGTTTGCCCCGGCGTTCTTCGTCATCCCGCCCACGAATCTCTTCGATCTCGTTCGCATTGTTAGCATCGCGGTCAGCGCCATCGACAGTCTTGAGGGGATGGTGACCGTGACCGAACTCCAAGGAAATGGCATCGGCTCCACCGCCGGTCTGGGTATCAAAGCCGATCTGGGTGGCACGATCGGCCTCTCCTTCAACCTCGGAGCGGAGGCCCGCCTCACGAGCAGCATGCGGACCCAGGAGTGGATGATTCAACGCAGCTCCCTTGTCCAGGTCAGCGACTTCCCCTTCGAGGATCCCTTGGCGGAGGAGAAGCGCTTCGTGGATGCGGTGCAGAGTTCGCTTCAGTTCGCGCTGGATAGCGCCGCCCTCCAACTCGAGACCATCGCCGTGACCGCCGGAACCGTCGCCAGCACCATCATCGGACGCATCACGGAGGCGACCCTCGGGGCGATCGAGACCGCCGCGACCTTCTTCGACGCTGCCGGCGATGCCATTGGACCCACGCTGGATGCCACCCTCAGCGTGCTCGGCACCGCCTTCGATTCACTGACCGGGTCCTCAGCCCTGCGTTCGGCGCAAGCAGCGAACGATCCCTTCTTCGTCTCCGAACTCGTCGATGTTGCCCCGGCAGGCGTGACCGTCGATCCGCCGTTGCCGCTGACGATTAGCTACCCGGCCGACTTCGCCGGTGATCCGCAGACGCTCCGTATCTTCCAGCGCCGCGACGACGGTTCCTGGGTTGCTCTCCCCTCCAGCGCCGACGAGGAGGCGCGGTCGGTCTCTACGACGATTTCCGCGCTCGGCCTGTTTGTCGTCGCGGCGGACCTCGCTCCTCCCACCATCACGTTTCTCTCGCAAGTGGACGAAGTCCAAGCCCTGCTTGGCGATGCAGACTCCGGCATTGATGCGGCCTCGGTGACCCTCCTTCTCGACGGGGTCGCCGTCGCCTCCAACTTCGACCCCGCCCTTGGTGTCCTCAGACACGATGGCCCAATCGCCGCGGATGTCTCAGCTGAGATCATCGTCTCCGACGGCGCTGGCAACGAAGGCCGCGCCGCCGCGGTCATCGTCGCGGCCCAGCGCGTCGCGAACCTTGTCGAAGGCTGGAATCTCGTGGGCTGGACGGGTGACGCGCCTGTCGCCGAGGCTGTCGCACCGATTATCGATGCGGTGCAGTCGGTCTTTACCTGGGACGCCACCGCCCAAGGGTTCCTCTTGTTCGACCCCTCGGGGCCGGCCTTCGTCAACTCACTCGATCAGTTGCGACAAGGGGACGGCGTCTGGGTCAACATGGGCAGCAACTCGGGCGTCTGGACTCAGCCCTCTCTCAGCGGCCCGCGCGACGTACCGCTGGAGGCGGATTTCAACCTCGTCTTCTGGTCTGGTCCCAGCGGCACGTCCGTCGTCGAGGCCATTGCCGGAATCGGCGATGCTGTCGATGTCCTCTTCCTCTGGGCGGCGGCGTCGCAGCAGTTCCTCTCCTTTAACAGCGCCCTACCCATCGTGCTCAACACGGCGACCACGCTCAACAACGGCGACGGAGTCTGGATCCGCGTCGATCGGTCCCTGACCTGGATACAGCCGGGTTAGACGAGCTCAGCCTGGGTTAGCCAGGAGGGGGGTGCTTGGGACATCAACTCAAGCAAATGCGACGCAGTCGCAGCCGCCG
>PVBE012113579.1_pt1 | contig 78626 bp, 77 predicted proteins | sample 1631181 | NCBI WGS metagenome assembly PVBE01 (sample SAMN08397723, study PRJNA350692) | Marine metagenome, whole genome shotgun sequencing project. | isolation source: water | place: Pacific Ocean | collected 2012-04
CCCCGCCCGCGCCGCAACTGGCGCAAAGCGACACGATCGGCCGCGATACCGTCACCCGCCCCTTCGCGCCGCAGCTGGTACCCCCCGGCCCCGCCGAACGCGACGTCGCGCAGACGCGGCAGGCCAATGCGGCGGGGGTCACCACCGAATGGGGTGCGGGCCTGCCCGTCTTCCACTCGGCGGACGGGATCTACACGTTCAAGCCGCGCGGCCGCATCCTGACCGATGTCAGCTCGACCTTCGGATCGGCCTATGACGGGCGCAACATCACGACGACCGGCATGCGCGCACTACGCCTGGGTCTGGAAGGCGGGGTCGGCACCCATTTCTTCTACCAGTTCGAGTCCGACTTCTCGGAAAACGAGGTCGATATCGTCACCGCCTTTATCGGCTGGCGCAACCGCATCCGGCCGGGCCTGGATTACGACCTGCGCGCCGGGCATCTGTTCAACGATCGCGGGTTCGAGGGTTCGACGGGATCGGACTCGACGCCGTTCATGGAGCGCACCGTCGTCTCCACCGCGATCATCCCGCAGCGCGGCTTTTATGGCGTCGGCATCATGCCGCGCCTGTTCTGGAAGACCGGCCACGCCTCGCTGACGCTGACCGGCGACCGGATCGACGGCAATCAAGGCGGCAATGACAGCCGTACCGTGCTGGGCCGCGCGCACTGGAACCCGGTCAAGAGCGACCATTCGGTCCTACATGTCGGCCTATGGGGTTTCGACGAGGCGCTGTCCGCCAGCGCGACCACGCTGACCCGCAACACGGTGATCGGCGGCCGCTTCAACGGCGCGCTGCGCGTATCGACCGGCGCGCTGCTCGGCGGGCGCAGCACCACCGGCTACGGCGCGGAGCTGGGGGGCTATGTCGGCCCGGTCTGGGTGATGGCCGAGGCGGGCGAGCGCCGCGCACGTCTGACCGGCGGACGCCCCGATTTCCTCAGCAAGGCGTGGAGCCTGTCGGGCGGATGGTTCGTCACCGGCGACCTGCCCCCCTATAACCCGCGTCTCGGCAGCTTCGGCCAGCCGCGCGTGCTCAAGCCGATCTTCGAGGGCGGACCGGGCGCGATCGAGCTGACCGCGCGCTACGAAAATCTCGATTATACCAGCCTGCTGACCGGCGGGCGCGGCTGGGCCGCGACGGCGGGCGTGAACTGGTATCTGAACAGCTTCACCCGGCTCCAGTTCAACTGGGTCCATTGGGACACCGACAATCGTGCCGGCGCCTATACCGGCCCCGATAGCGGCGAGACGATCGGCACTCGCATCGCCGTCACCTTCTAAACGCCCCTTTCTCCTCTCACGGAGCATCCTTCGATGGATCTTGCCCTGCTTGGCTTCCTGATGGTCGCCACCTTCATGACGCTCATCATGACGAAGCGGATGACCCCGCTCGTCGCGCTGATCGTCGTGCCCACCGCCTTTGCCCTGATCGCCGGTTTCGCGTCCGGCCTGGGCGACATGATGATCGACGGCATCAAGAACCTCGCGCCGACCGGCGTGATGCTGCTCTTCGCCATCCTGTTCTTCTCGATCATGACCGATACCGGGCTGTTCGATCCGCTGGTCAACCGGCTGTTGCGGGTCGTGCACGGCGATCCGATGGCGATCCTGATCGGCACGGTGGTGCTGTGCGCGATCGTCAGCCTGGATGGCGACGGGTCGACCACCTACATCATCACCATCGCCGCGCTGCTGCCGCTCTACAAGCGGTACGATATGAACCGGCTGTACCTGTGCTGTCTGTTGATGAGCACCAGCGGCATCATGAACCTGACGCCCTGGGGCGGTCCGACCGCACGCGCCGCCAGCGCGCTGAAGCTCGATCCCGCCACGCTGTTCCTGCCGCTGATCCCCGGCATGATCGCCGGTCTCGCCTTCCTGATCGGCCTGGCGATCTGGTTCGGCCGCAAGGAACGCCGCCGCATCGGCCATGTGAAATCCAACGAGCCGACCGCCTTCACCGGCATGGCCGTGTCGCAATTCCCCGAGGCGCGCCGCCCGCATCTGCGCTGGTTCAACGGGGCGCTGACGCTGGTGCTGATCGCTGGTCTGGTATCGGGTATCCTTCCGCTGTCGGTGCTGATGATGCTGGCCTTCGCGGTCGCCATGATCGTCAACTATCCGCAGGTGGCCGAACAGAAGGAGCGGATCGCCGCCCATGCCGGTAACGTCCTGTCGGTCGTCTCGCTGATTTTCGCCGCCGGTATCTTCACCGGCATCCTGTCGGGCACCGGCATGGTCGAGGCAATGAGCAAGGAAGTCGTCGGCTTCATCCCGCCGGTACTGGGGCCGTACATGGCGCCGATCACCGCGATGCTCAGCCTGCCCTTCACCTTCTTCATCTCGAACGACTCCTTCTACTTCGGGATGCTGCCGATCCTGGCCGAGGCGGGCGCACATTACGGCGTGTCGCCCATGGCGATCGCCCGCGCCTCGCTGATGGGCCAGCCGGTCCATCTGCTCAGCCCGCTGGTGCCGTCCACCTATCTGCTGGTCAGCCTGGCGGGCATAGACCTCGCCGATCACCAGCGCTTCACGCTCGTTCCGGCCGCCGTGGTGTGCGTGGTGATGACGCTGGTCGGGATGGCCGTCCTTGCCTTCCCGTTGGTGGGCTGATCCGATGGCAACGCTCTGGCAGCATATCGTCGCCGACTTCGCCGCGATCGGTTCTCCGGCTGCGCTCGCCGCCTTTGCCCAGGTCGTCATGATCGACGTCCTGCTGGCCGCCGACAACGCGATCGTCGTCGGTGCGCTGGCGGCGGGGCTGCCCCCGGCAATGCGGCGCAAGGTGATCCTGGTCGGCGTCATCGCCGCGCTCGTCCTGCGCATCGGTTTCGCGCTGGTGGTGACTCAGCTGCTCCAGATCGTCGGGCTGGTGCTGGCGGGCGGCTTGTTGTTGGTCTGGGTCGCCTGGAAGATGTGGCGAGAGCTGTGCGGCGGCACAGGCGAGGACGATCCCCTCGCCGAACAGGCCCCGCGCCGCTTCTGGGCCACCGCTTGGGCGGTCGCGGTGGCCGACATCTCGATGAGCCTCGACAATGTGCTGGCGGTGGCGGGCGCGGCGCGTGACCATCCCGGCATCTTGGCCATCGGCCTGATCCTGTCGGTCGCGTTGATGGGCCTTGCCGCCAATGTGCTGGCGCGCGTGATCGAGCGTTATCGCTGGCTCGCCTATGTCGGTTTGCTCGTCATCCTATGGGTCGCGGGCAAGATGATCTGGGAGGGCCTGACCGACCCGGCACGCGGCGTCCTGACCCTGTTCGCCTGACGCTTTCACCCACTTCACTCTCGGAAGACAAAGCTATGATCCGCAACGCGCCGCCCCTCGTCCTGCTGCCAGCCATGGGGTGCGACGGACAGCTCTGGGCCCGACAGATAGTCGACCTCAGCGACATCACCCATCCGATGCTGGGGGACCTTAGCGTCGACGATACGCTTGAGGCGATGGCGGCGCGCGTGCTGGCGCATGCACCGCCGCGCTTCGCGGTCGCCGGGGTCAGCCTGGGCGGCTATGTCGCGCTGGAGGTCATCCGCCAAGCCCCCGAGCGGGTGCAGCGGGTGGCGCTGTTCGGCACCCGCGCGTCGATGCGGATGCGCCCGCGCACCGTCGCCGAGCAGGGACTGCTCGCCACCGCACCCCATACCGACCCGACACTGACCCCAATCGTCAGCGGCCCCGTCCAGACAATGGCCGAGCGCGTCGGCGCCGCCGTCTTCGAGCGCCAGCAGCGCGCCATGCTGGCCCGGCCGGATATCAGCTCCGCTATCGCTGCCGTGCGCGTACCAACACTCGTGGCGGTCGGCGAGCATGACCGCATCTGCCTGCCTTCCGACGCACGCGAATTATCCGACCATATTCCCGGTTCGCATTTCCACGAAATCCGCAACTGTGGGCATCTGGCCCCGCTGGAACGCCCCGGCGAAGTCACCCAGCTTTTGCGGGACTGGCTGCAAAGCTAAAAAAGATGGAGAATCGGGAACGTGTGCCCTGCGGCTCTACATGCGGTGCCGTGCTGCTAAACCAATTGAGATTGGGCCCAATGGCGGTCATCCAAAGCCCTCTGCCTGCTTCCTGACTTCGGACATTCGTTCCTGTCGATCTTTCGCAGCCGAATGGAACTGGTGCAGCCTTGGCAATGGCGCGGAGGAGAAGAAAGCGTCTGGTCCGCTATCATCGGTTTCGGCTTACGCTCAGCCGTTCAGCAGGGGCAAGCTTGCTTCCCACTTGCGCGAAAACAACGTCGCGCATTCTGCGTCGGACAGATCCTGCCAATATGCCTCCCGGCTGATCCCCTCGACGATATCGAGCAATATCCGTGCGACCGTCTCGTCCGACCGTTCGGATCGCTCAATCGGTAGGACCGCCGCGACGTATCGCCGGTAGAAGGCGAAATGCTGGGCTCGCCAGGAGCCAAGCCAATGGCGCACGCCGCTGTCCTCCAGCGCCTCCGCCATGAGAATCATCATGCTCCGTTCGCGTACCCCGCCGTCCGGCTCGCACATGCGTCGGGACAGTTCCTTCAGGGCGAGCAAGGCGTCGTCGGGCAGGTCCTGGCTCAGCTTGGCATGTATCTTGGCCATCACCTGGTCCATCACGTCCATCAGCAACCGGATCTTGCTCGACCAGCGGCGATAGACGGCCTGCTTGCTGACGCCGACCGACTGGGCGATCTGCTCGATCGAGATATCGAGGCCCTGCTCGACAAAGGCCGCGATCGCCGCCTCGACGACGAGATGGCCGATCGCCGCCGCGCGTTCGAGACTGGGGCGGCCGCGCGCGGCGACCGGCATGGCGGGGCCGCCATCGCGCGGGGGCAGGACCATCCTGTCGCCCATTTCGCCTAGTTCAACCCGCCGCCCAGCGCGCGGTACAGCTCGACCATGTTGCTCTCGCGGTTGAGGCGCGTGGTGACGAGCAGCTGTTGCGCCGAATAGGCGGTGCGTTGCGAATCCAGCGTCGTCAGGAAGGATTCGACGCCCGTCCGATACCGCGCGTCGGATATCTTCAAGGCGACGTTCGCCGCCTCCACTCGCGCGGTCTGCGCCGCGATCTGCTCGTCGATGGTGCCGCGCTGCGCCAGCGCGTCGGCGACTTCGCGAAACGCGGTCTGGACGGTCTTCTCGTAGGTTGAGACGGCCGCCTGCTGCTGCGCGCGCGCGGCGTCCAGATTGCCGCGAAGCCGCCCGCCGTCGAACAGCGGCAGTGAGACAGACGGCGCGCCGGTATAGGTGAAGCTGCCGCCTGCAAAGAGCCCGCTGAGCGCAGTGCTGATCGTCCCCAGCGTCGCGGTCAACGAAATGCGCGGGAACATCGCCGCGCGCGCCGCGCCGATGTTCGCGTTCTGCGCGATCAGCTGATGTTCGGCCTGCAACACGTCGGGACGGCGCAGCAGGATATCGGAGGACAAGCCGGTGGGTAGCAACGGCAAGGCCGCGCCCCCATCGACCAGGCCCTGTGGCAGCAGTTCGGTCTGCACCGGCGTACCGACCAACAGGTCGAGCGCATTCTTGTCCTGCGCCACCCGCGTCTTGAGCACCGCGATGTCGTTGCGGGCGCCCTGATAGGTCGTCTCGGCCTGACGCGCCTCCAATTCGGAGGCGACACCGATGCGGAACTGCGCACGCGTCAGTTCCAGCGATTGCTCGAACGATTTCAGGGATTCCTGCGAGATGCGGAGCTGGTCCTGATCCGAGGCATAGGTCAACCACGCCGTCGCGATCTCGGCGATCAGGCTGATCCGGGTCGCGCGTTGGGCTTCCTCGGTCGCGAAATACTGTTCCAGCGCGGCCCGGTTGAGGTTGCGGACGCGGCCGAACAGGTCGAGCTCGAAGGCAGAGAAGCCGACATTGGCCGAGTAGAATTCGAGGTTACGCGACGAGGACCCTACCCCCGTGCCGGTGCCACCGGTACCGGCCCCCGCTCCCGCCCCTGCGCCGGTTCCGCCGCCAGCTGCTCCACCCAGCGCGCCCGCAGCGCCCTGGATGTTGTTGGTATAGGTGCCCGAGCCCGACAGGTTGGTCGAGGGGACCAGATCGGCGCGCTGGACCCGGTACTGCGCGCGCGCCTGCAGCACATTGGCCGCGGCGACGCGCAGGTCGCGATTATTCTCCAGCCCCAGCGCGATGGTGCGGCGCAGGCGGTCGTCGGTGAAGAAGGACTGCCAGCCGATCCGGGTGACGTCCGGCGCATCCGACGCGGCGGCGGGATAGATACCGTCCTGGGGTAAGGTCGCGGGGACTGCGCCCACTGGCCGGACATATTTGGGGGCGAGATTGCACCCCGCGAGCATCGTGGCCGCCAGCAGGGCGAGCGCGGATTTGGAACGGATCATGGATCAAACTCCCTGCGGCACGGTCGGCGCGTCGCGGTGGCCATCGTCGTGCGGACGCGTATCGCTCTCGGCCTTGCGCTGCTTGCTGCGATCGAACAGCCGCATGACGACGACGAAGAACATCGGCACGAAGAAGATCGCCAGGATCGTCGCCGACAACATGCCGCCCACCACGGCGCGACCGATGGCATTCTGCCCCCCTGCCCCTGCTCCATTGGCGATGGCCAGCGGGAACACGCCGAACACGAAAGCGAGGCTGGTCATCAGGATCGGACGAAGGCGAAGCTTGGCGGCTTCGATCGCCGCATCGAACGCACTCAGCCCCTCGCGCATCTTCTCCTCGGCGAACTCCACGATCAGGATCGCGTTCTTCGCCGACACGCCGATCGTGGTGATCAGGCCGACCTGGAGATAGATGTCGTTGTTCAGCCCGGTCAGCATCGCGGCCAGCAGCGCACCGACAACGCCCAGCGGCACGACCAGCATGACCGAGATCGGCACCGACCAGCTTTCGTACAGCGCGGCGAGGCACAGGAAGACGATCAGCAGCGACAGGCCATAGAGCGCGGGCGCCTGACCACCGGATAGCTGCTCCTCATAGCTGAGGCCGGTCCAGTCGAGCCGGGTGCCGGGCGGCAGCTTGGCCTGCATCTCCTCCATCGCCTTGATCGCCGCTCCGGACGAGACGCCGGGCGCGGCCTGCCCCAGGATTTCCATTGAGGGCTGGCCGTTATAGCGGGTCAGCTGCATCGGTCCCTGGTGCCAATCGAACGAGGAGAAGGCGGTGAACGGCGCCATCGTGCCCGTGGCCCCGCGCACATAGAGGTCGCCGATATCCTCTGGTGCCATGCGATAGGCGGCATCGGCCTGGATATAGACGCGCTTCACCCGGCCGCGATCGATGAAGTCGTTCACATAGGAACCACCCCAGGCGGTCGCGATCGTGCTGTTGACGGTCGACAGGTCCAGGCCCAGCGCGCGCGCCTTATCCTGGTCGACATTGACCTTGAGCTGCGGCGCGTCGTCGAGCGCGTTGGGGCGCACGCCGACCAGCGATTTGTTCTGCGACGCCATGCCGAGTAGCTGGTTGCGCGCAGCCAGCAGCTTGTCGTGCCCGATGCCGCCTTCGTCGACCAACTGCATGTCGAAGCCGGTGGCGTTGCCCAATTCCTGGACGGCAGGCGGGATGACCGCGAAGATCAGGCCGTCATTATAGCGGGCGAACGCCCCCATGGCGCGGCCGATGATCGCCTGCGCCTTGTTCTGCGCACCGGGGCGGTCCTTCCACTCCTTCATCGGGATGAAGGCGATGCCGCTATTCTGGCCCTGGCCTGCGAAGCTGAAGCCGTTGATCGTGTAGACGCCGCGAATGGCGTCGCCCGCATCGCTCAGGAAATGGTCGCGGACGAGGTCGAGGCCCTTTTGGGTACGCGCCGTGGTCGCCCCCGGCGGGCCTTGGACCAGCGCGATCATCACGCCCTGATCCTCGTCGGGCAGGAAGCCGCTCGGCAACCGCATGAACAGGAAGGCCATGCCGACGACGATCAGCGCATAGACGATCAGCGAACGGCCCCAGCGCCGCGCGGTCGAACGGACGCCCTTTTCATAGCGGTCTCGCCCACGGTCGAACCGGTCGTTGAACCAGCGGAAGAAGCGCGCCAGCGGACCATGGCCCTCGGCCTTGTTCGGGACGTGCGGCTTCAGGATGGTGGCGCACAGCGCGGGTGTCAGAATCAGTGCGACCGCGACCGACAGCACCATCGCCGAGACGATCGTGATCGAGAACTGGCGATAGATGACGCCGGTCGATCCGCCGAAGAACGCCATCGGCAGGAACACGGCGGACAACACCGCCGCGATGCCGATCAGCGCGCCGGTGATCTCGTCCATCGACTTTCGCGCCGCCTCCTTGGGCGACAGATGCTCGGTGGTGATCAGGCGCTCGACATTCTCGACGACGACGATCGCGTCGTCGACCAACAGACCGATGGCCAGCACCATGCCAAACAGGGTCAGCGTGTTGATCGAATAGCCGAACGCCGCCAGCACCGCGAACGTCCCCGTCAGCACCACCGGCACCGCGATCGTCGGGATCAGCGTCGCACGGAAATTTTGCAGGAACAGGAACATGACGAGGAAGACGAGCACGACCGCCTCGACCAACGTCTCGATCACCTGCTCGATCGACAACCGCACAAAGGGCGAAGTGTCGTAGGGGAAGATGACCTTGACGTCTGACGGGAAGGTCTTGGCGAGTTCGTTCACCCGCGCCTTGACCGCGACGACGGTGTCGAGCGCATTGGCACCCGGCGCCAGCTTGATGCCGATGCCCGATGCGGGCTTGCCGTTCCACTCCGCCGAAAAGGCATAGTTCTCTGCGCCGATCGCGACGCGCGCGACATCGCCGAGCCGGACGATCGAGCCGTCCGTGTTGCTCTTCAGGCGGATCTGGGCGAACTGCTCAGGGGAAGTCAGACGCGACGAGACCGAGACGGTCGCGTTGAGCATCTGCTCCTTGGGCGCGGGCTGGGCGCCGATCTGGCCCGCCGAAACCTGCGCGTTCTGCGCCGTGACCGCGTTGGTCACGTCCGCCATGGTCAGCGCATAATTGTTGAGCTTGATCGGATCGACCCAGATGCGCATCGCATATTGCGACCCGAAGATTTGGGTATCACCGACGCCGGTGACGCGCGACAGCGGATCGGAAATCCGCGAGGCGACGATATCGGCCAGATCGTCCGCGTCATGCTTGCCGTTCTCGGAATAGAGACCGACGAACAGCAGGAAATTCTGCGTCGCCTTGGCGACGATGATGCCTTGGCGCTGCACCTCTTGCGGCAGAAGCGGGGTCGCCGCCTGCAGCTTGTTCTGGACCTGCACCTGCGCGATGTCGGGATCGGTCCCCTGTTCGAAGGTCAGCGTGATCGTCACGCTGCCCGCCGATGACGAAGAGGACGAGAAGTAGCGAAGGTGGTCGATCCCCTTCATCTGCTGCTCGATGATCTGGGTGGTGGTGTTCTCCAGCGTCTGGGCGTCGGCGCCCGGATAATTGGCGGTGATCGAGACAGCAGGCGGCGCGATCGCTGGGAACTGTGCGATCGGCAGCGTGCGGAGCGAGAGCAGGCCTGCGATGACGACCAGCACCGCCAGCACATAGGCGAAGATAGGTCGATCGATGAAATAGCGTGACATGGCTGTTACTTCGCCTGTGCCTGAGCCTTGCCCGCTTGCGGCTGCGCGGCCGCGGGCTTGGCATTGGGATTCCACGGCTTGCCCTGCACCGGCATGCCCGGGCGCAGCATCATGCCGCCTTCGACGATGATCTTGTCGCCAGCCTTCAGTCCGCTGGTCACGAGCCAGTTGTCGCCAACGGACCGACCGGTCTGGAGCGTACGCCCCTCGACCTTGTTGCCCGCGCCGATCACCATCACGGTTGCCTGCCCCTTTTCATCACGGCTGACGGCGCGCTGCGGCACCAGGAAGGCATGGGACTGCGTTCCCTCGACCAGCGAGGCGCGGGCGAACATACCAGGCAGCAGCAACCCGTTGGGATTGGGGAACAATGCACGGATCACCTGCGATCCGGTGGTCGGGTCGACGGTGACGTCGGCGAAGCGGAGCGTACCCTGCGGGCCATAGTCGCTGCCGTCCTCCAGCTTCAGCCGGACACGGGCATTGCCGTCGCGGGTCAGCTGGCCGCTGATGATCTGGCGCCGCAGTTTCAGCAGTTCGGCGCTCGGCTCCTGGATATCGACATAGATGGGGTCGAGCCGCTGGATCGTGGCCAGCGCATCGGTCTGCGACGCGGACACCAGCGCACCGGTGGTGAACACCGATCGGCCGATCCGGCCGGTGATCGGCGCGCGGATGGTGGTGCGAGCCAGATCGATCTGCGCCGAACGCAGCGCCGCCTGCTGCGCGGCGACGTCGGCGCGGGCCTGGGCGGCGCTGGTCTGCGCGTTCTCGAATTCCTGCTTGGCGATCGCGTTGATTTTGACCAGTTCGCCATAACGGCGCGCCAGCGCGGCGCTCGACGCGATGCTTGCCTGCGCACGGGTCAACGCGGCGCGGGCACTGGCGACCTGAGCTTGGTAGGGTGCCGGATCGATATGGTATAGCGGCTGTCCCTGGCGGACCATGTCACCCTCGACGAACAGTCGCTGGGTGATCAGGCCGTTGACCTGAGGACGAACATCGGAGGTTTCGAATGCGGTGGTCCTGCCGGGCAATTCGGTCGTGAGGGTGACAGGCTGCTCGCTCGCCACCACATAACTGACCGGCGCCGGTCCCTGCGCCGCCTGCTGCTGCTGTTGCTTGCCACCGGCACCGCAAGCGGCCAGTGCGAGCAAGGCGGCAGATGCCAACACACGACCCATAAGCCGATTGGAAGACATATTATTTCCCGCTTGAAAAATTGTTTGAGAGCGATCACTCACAAACAGCGGAGTTAGACCCGCCGATCGAGCGCGTCAACCGATTAGAAGAGGCCTTATTGTGACGAATATCGATTGCACCGCCCCCACTCGCGCAGAACTGCGCCGGAGCACCATCAAGGAAGTCGCTCGACGCTTGTTCGTCGAGAACGGCTTTCATGCCACGGGGATAGCCGCGATCGCCAAGGAGTCCGGGGTCGCCGTCCAACAGCTCTACCGCGACTTCCCCTCGAAGGAGGACATCATCGCCGCGATCGTCGCGGCCGACTGCGAAAGGATCGCGGATCAGGAGACGCTCAACACGGCGCTGACCCATCGAGATCGGGCAGGTATCATCAACTGGCTGGTCTCGACGCCGTGCCGGAAGGACGAATGCGGCGATCGGCTGTTCTTGGAGATCGCGGCGGAGGCGGCGCGCAACGAGCGAATTCGCGCGATCTTTCTCGAGGTACGCGCCGAAGCCTTCAGGAATATCAGCCGCGCCTTCGCCGGATTGACGGGCAGCGACGTGGTGGAGGAGGAGCACCGCACCCTAGCGCAGGCCTTCATGATCATCTCGCTCGGCTCGGTCTGCGCCCGGACGCTTCATCAGGAGGCAGTGAAGCCCGCCAGCGATAGGTTGATCGAGTGTCTGATCGACGGAGTGAAATAGTATCAGGCCGATCCAAAGCTTTCCTCGCCCCAGGCGCAGCAGCAGGCTGAATATCCGTAGATCAATTCATAATCGGGGCTGGTAGCTCCTACTTTCTGCACCACCAGCGGGTATAGCATCTGCACTTCTTAGAAGTGCCCAGCGGCAAGTGAAGAGATCGGGCAGAAGCTACCGAGGGCCAAGCCTCAATCAGATCCAGAATGCGCCCCCAGTTGCTCGGCAACCGCTTTAGTGTCATCGAACGCCAGCTCTTCATAAGGGTCCAGATCGAACACCATCCGGTCTGGCGTTTCGACCGCGGACACCCTCGAACCCCAGCCGTAGAATTCGATCGCGCCCATTCCCAAAGCCGCCTAGCGATCGATCATATTAGGGGAAAGCGGGGCGGCCGGGTCAGAAACAGGCTGATCTGGATCTTGGTGCGGCTCATATGCGATTACCCATTGCGGATACCCCTCCGGCGACATGGTGATGTCAGCATGTCCTACAGGGTCGTTGCCGGTCTCTATCCACCCCGCCCCGTGGCAATAATCGCAGATGGCCCGCTTGCATCGGAAGCTGACCAGATCGATCTCGGTGTTCCACTGCCCGTACCCTCGACAAATCGGACATTTCGCATCCAGGGTCCCGTTTCGCGGCTGAAGCGGGATGATGTCGAAAGCGTGGGGGCTGTTCGGTCCGTCGCAATAGACGACGTTGCTGGCATGGGCGATCGGTCTTCTCCTACACCCCGGCCGAACGATTTATCTGAGACGGGGTTTCCGCCATCGTGACGGAGTGCGTGACGTTATGCAGTAGCAGCGTCGTCGTCGGGCTTCACCTCGCCGCCGTCTTTGCGGATGAAGCTGATCTTGCCTTGCGTTTCCAAGATAGCCCAAGCGACCTGGTTCATGTGGGCGATGCCTGCCAATCGCATCTCTGCTTCAACCTCTGCGCGCGTAATGCGGTCGCGGCGGAGATTCGCTTCGATCAGTTCCCCATCCCGGATGATGACCTGTGGTCGACCGTCCAGCAGCGCCTCCAGCTTGGGTGAGAGGTAGGTCGCCCAGCTCATCACCAACGCCCAGAAGGCGAACGTGGCGATCGCCAGGATCGAACCGGTGAGGCTGAAGTCGTTATGCGTGACGCCTTGCTGCACCAGGTCGCCCATCACCACGATGACCACCAATTCGAATGGCGTCAGCTGTCCGATCTCGCGCTTCCCCAGCAACCGCAGCAACAGGTAGAGCGCCGCGAATGTGACAGAAGCCCGCAGGACGATGTCCATTATGGCAGGACCGGGATAGTGAGATGAGCGTCCGTCAGGGGGGTGTCATCATCCAGAAGCGTGACGTTTCCTGATACACGACCGATCAACGGCGGATTGGTCTGGCCATCGATTTTAACCTCCAATGTCTCCCCCGCTTTCAAGGGGCCATACTCGAAGCGATACTGCCCGTCCTTGAAGCTCTCCTTGGCAGGGGCGGGAACTTGGCTGTTAATGGTGAGATCGCGCCACAGGGATGCATCCACCCCAATTACCGGCTTGGTAATAGCCCGACGGGCGGTGACCCGGACCCGGGTTTCGAAGAATAAGCCGCTGCGTAACGGCCGGGCGACCTTCAGCTCCAACGAAGCGGCGGGAGCAGAGACAGACGTTACGGGCGCAGGCGCGCCGCCCAGTAGTCCACTCGCCGCAACTGCCATGGTCGCGCCTAGCACGATGAACGCGAGTGGGCTGGCATGCGCCCGCAGCCCTCGCACGGATGCCAGATGGCGCTCGTCGATACCGTCGGGCAGATCGGTGTCACCCATTTGAGTCATCGAGCCATTTTGTCTCGCAACCGTGTAGACACGACGTCATATAGCTCGATCCTCGGGGGCCATCCCATCATGAGACATAAGGGCCTCATGGGTGAGTTAACGCAATAAACTCAGGTAAATAAAGCGCAGTTGGGATGATCCCACGTCCTTGCCGTCTTGCGGCATGCCAGGCGACGACGGTGCCATCATCGACGGGTGACTGGCGTCGCGTCCTCGCCACCGATCGCGACGGTGCCAGCGCAGATTATCCGCGTCTGTGGCTAATCTCATAGGGTAAGACCGACAAATACGGCGCCAGTGCGACCGCGATCCTGCGCCACCTCGAACGCCTCGTTGATCTGGTCGAGCGGGAAGCGATGGGTGATCAGCTCCTGGGTCTCGAGCACGCCCCGCGTCACCAGATCGAGCACCTCGACCTGTTCGGCATGGATGTCGTGAAAGGCGAAGCTGGCGCTGGGGATCAGCGTGATCTCGGACATCTGGATACGCTGCCACTCCAGGGGGATGGCGATGGCACCCGCATCGAAGCCGCCGACGATAACGACCTTGCCGCCGCGCCGCACCAGCCGCGTGGCGAGCGGCAGCGTGTCGGGCATGGACTCGCCGCCCGCGCATTCGAACACGATATCGGCGCCTTGGTCGTCGGTCTGGCCGAAGATCACTGCCTCGGGGTCCTCGTCGTCCGAGTGAACGGTACGGTCGGCGCCCAGTTGCTCGGCCAGGGCGAGCGCGTGCGGCATCTTGTCGATGATCGTCACCGTCGCGCCGCTGGCCTTGGCGAGCATCAGCTGGCCCAGCCCGACCGGTCCCGCCCCAATGATCGCCACGCGTGACCCGATGGTCAGGCCCGACAGATGCTGGGCATGCAACGCCACGGCATAGGTATCGAGCAACGCGGCATCGTCATATCCCACATTGTCGGGCAGGCGGTGGAACTTGTGCTGCGGCCCGACGACATATTCGGCATAGGCGCGCGAGACGCTGGCGCGGCGGGTGGGATAGAGATCGGGGCAGCGATTATATTGCTGCACCCGGCACCAGGCGCAGTGGCCGCAGCCGAGTACAGATTCGACCAGCACCCGGTCGCCGATCGCGACGCGGCTGACCGCCGGGCCGACCTCGACCACCTCGCCTGCCAGTTCATGGCCCATGATGCAGCAATGAAGTTCCTCCTCTGCCTTTTCCCAGTGGCGCAGGTCGGTGCCGCAGATGCCTGCCATCCGCACCCGCGCCTTGACCCAGTCGTCGGCAGGCAGGCGCGGCTCCTCGACCTCGGCGATCTCGAAACGGCCATCGGCGGTCTTGCGCGCGGCTTTCACGGCGTGTCTCCCGAATGGGCGGCGAGCGGCTCATGCCGCGCCGCGATAGTGGTCGAAGTCAGCCCCCTGCCCCCGAACGGAATCGCCCCCGCCGCCAGTGCCGCGACCAACGCACGAGCGTCGCACAAGCCCGCATCCCAGCGCGCCCGCACGGAACGGGGCGAGAAGTCCAAAGCCTTGCCCGCGACTTCATCCTGCTGCTCGACATAGCGAAGCTGCACGAGCGTGACCGATGCCTGTGCCATCTCGGGAGCGTTGGCATAATGATCCCGCCAGCGCGTCAGCGTCCGGCGCGACTGCGCGGCGAAGACCAAGTCCTGCGTCCGGCTGATTAAACCGCCGATGGTCGGCGCGCGCGGGCCCGCCAATGGCAACAGGTCGACCGCAATGCACAGCAACGGCGCTTCACCCGGCTCGGCGAGCACGGGATCGAGCGGTAGGTTGGCGGCCAGCCCACCATCGACATAGAGTTCCCCGTCGACCGCGACCGGGGGAAAGGCAGGCGGCATGGCGCAGCTGGCGCGGACATGGTCGGGCGTGATCCTGCCGCGCTTGTTGTCGAAGACGACCTCGGCACCGGTATCGAGTGCGACCGCCTGTATCATGTAGCGGACTCTGGCGTCATTCAGCCGGTCGAAATCAACGAGACGCGCGAGCGTGTGCGCCAGCGGTGTGGTGTCATAGAGCGCGGGCGCATCGCGCTCGGCCAGGGCGGTGCCGAGCGGCGCGAACAGGCCCCGCCGCCCGCCGAACAGCGTTGCGACCACCTCGCCGCTGCGCCGCCAGCTGTCGATCCCCCCCTCCCACGCGAAAGCCCCGGCGGCGCCGCTGGTGTCCGGCCGCCACAGGTCGGACAGCCGTGACAGACGGTCCGATGGGTCATTGCCTGCGATGATCGCGCCGTTGATCGCTCCGGCCGAGGTGCCGACGACCCAATCAGGCGAGATACCCGCCTCATGCAGGGCCTCATAAACCCCGGCCTGGTAGGCGCCCAATGCATTGCCCCCGGCCAGGACTAGGGCGATGCGAAGATCAGGCGGCAGAGGCAGCGTCATGGATCGACAAACCCGCGAACGCCGGGATGGTGGCGTATTCGCCGATACAATATCCCTAAAACTCAATGATATAGATCAGACCCAGTGGTTGTCGTCAGCAACCGGGGTCGCCGACGGAACGTTGCTCCGGCACCCATGTCTCTGAACCCGCAAGCCGAACTGACCACCGCCGACCGCGAACGCGGCTTGCGGCTGCTCGTCGTCGAGGCGGGGTTTTCGGGTGGCGCCGCCGCGCTGACCAGCGGGGTGATCCTGACCGCCTTCGCGCTGCATCTGGGCGCATCGAACGTGATGGTCGGCATCCTGGCGGCGATGCCGTTCCTGGCGCAGCTGCTGCAACTGCCCGCCATCCAGCTGGTCGAGCGATGGCGGCGGCGCAAGTGGATCGCGGTCCTGTCCAGCCTGGTCGGGCGGACGATGCTGGCGGTGATGGCGGTGCTCGCCTTTTTCAGCGGAACGACCGCAGTGCTGATCTTCCTGGGCGCGCAGATGCTGCTCTGCGGACTGGGCGCGGTCGGCGGATGCGCCTGGAACACCTGGATGCGCGATCTTGCGCCCGACGATCGGCTGGGCGACGTCTTTGCCCGGCGGACGGTGTGGCTGACCGCGATCAGCCTGATCCTGGGGCTGGTCGCCGCGCTGGCGTTGGACGGGACGCCAGCGGGATCGCCTGCGCGGGACATGGTGTTCGCGGCGATGTTCGCCAGCGGCTGCGTCACCGGGCTGATCAGCGCGCGGATCGTCGCGATGATGCCCGAGCCGTTGATGCCGCCCGCCCCCGGCTCCATCGCATTGCGCGCCTTGCTGGCCCAGCCGCTGGGCGACCCCAATTTCCGCCGTTTGCTGGTCTTCGTGGCGAGCTGGCAGTTCGCGATCAACCTCGCGACGCCCTTCTTCACCGTCTTCATCGTCCGCCAGCTGCATTTCGCGGTCAGCTTCGTGCTGCTGCTCAGCGTGGCCAGCCAGATCGCCAATATCCTCGCACTCCGCCTCTGGGGGCGGCTTAGTGATAAGTTCGCCAACAAGTCGGTGCTGGCGGTGTGCGCCCCGGCCTATATCCTGGCGATCGTCGCGATGATCGGCGCGTCGCAACTGGGCGACCGGGGGGCGGTGAAGCTGTGGCTGATCGGGCTGCACCTCGTCATGGGCGCGACCATTGCGGGCGTGACGCTGGCCAGCACCAATATCGCGCTGAAGCTGTCGCCCAAGGGGTCCGCCACCGCCTATGTCGCGGCCAATGCGATGGCCACCGCCATCGCGGCCGGGATCGCGCCGATCCTGGGCGGGCTGCTGGCGCAGTTCTTTGCCGCGCGCCAGTTCGAGCTGGTGGCGCGGTGGCGCAGCCCCAACGGCATCTTCACCCTGCCGATCGCTCTGACCGCCTGGGATTTCTATTTCCTGCTAGCGGGTCTGATAGGCCTCTATGCGATCCACCGCCTGTCGTTGGTGCGCGAGCAAGGCGAGATCGAGCGGCGGGCCATGGTCGGGCAGGTGCTGAACGAGACACGGCGCAGCATCCGCAACATATCCTCGGTCGCGGGGCTGCGCGCGGCGACCGACCTGCCCGCTACGCTCCTGCGCGATGCCCGTGCGCGTATCCGCCTGAAACGCGCCCAGGCGGAACGGTCGGCACGAATGCACTGACCCAGTTTAGCGGAACGCCATTTGCCCGGAACTCCGTTCTTTTCGAGGGGGTTGGCCATCATCCCCGTCCCCCTTTCGGAGTGGTGTCATGCCCCGAACAGCGACGGCCGAAGCGCCGCCCGCGATCAGCCCCCATCTGCTCGACCTGCGCGACCTGCTACGCGACGAACCCGCGCCGCTGGCCGATTTCACCGTCGGCGATCTGATCATCCGGCTCCACCGGACCGCGACGTCCGTTTTCGCGATCGTGCGTCGCAAGGGGAGCGCAGGCGGACTGGCGGTGCGAGCCGCCCATATACCGATGAACTTCGACTGCGCGGTGCTACCGCCCAAGAAGGGCGAGGTCGTCCGGCTCCGCCTGACCAGCGCGATGGGCGAGCATGTCGTCTCCTGTATCGCGGACCGACTGGCGGTGGAGCGGCTGCGCATCACAACCTGCTTCTCCCCGGCCCGGTCGATGGTGCTGCCCCCCGCCCCGCGCGACCTTTATCCCCTTGGCGCGAACGACGATCCCCTGCGAGCGCAAGGCGTGGTCGAAGCGTCGCAGCGCGGGCTGAACACCGGCCTTCTCTATTTCCGCATTGAGGCGCCCGCCTTCGGCAACATCCTCTACATTCAGAATTACACCGCTTCGAACGACTATTTCCGCACCACCGGCACCGTCCCGCGCGAGGCGGTGGCGGGGAACTGGCCCGAGCTGGGCTATGCGCTGCCCATTCCCGATGCCGATGCCGATCCCGCCGAGGTCGCGTTGCCGGCGGGCGAGAGCCTCAAGCTGTCCGACACCATCCTGGTCTTCCGCCACCATGCACCCCCGCACGAACGCGAGTCCGCCCGCCAGTTCGTGCAGATGCTGGGCAGTGCCTATGATCTGCTCGATCCGCCGCCCGTCGCCTATCGCGACTGGATCGACCGCGCCGAGCGGGCCGCGCGCGATCTGGACGAAGCCCCCGATGCGACGATCCGCCATTACGGTCATCGCTATGTCCACCCCTATACGGGCGCCGAATATCCCGACATCATGGTACAGATGTCGGTCATCGCCGCGCTCCACCGATGGGGCGATTGGCGGGGCGAGCCGCATCGGCTGGAAACGGCGTTCAAGGCGGGGCTGCCGCGCTTCTTCGACGAAAAGCTTGGCACGTTCCGTCGTTATCTGCCCAATGTCGGCCAGGACAAGAATGCCGATGCGGTCGATAGCTGGTATCTCTATCATCCGCTGCTGAACCTTGGCACGCTGGCGCTGGACGGCGATGACGACGCGCGCTCGCTGTTTCTGAAGGCGATGGGCTATGGCGTGCGGGTCGCGCGGTATTTCGACTATCGCTGGCCGATCGAATATGACGTCACCGACTTCTCCGTCATCACCAGGGAGGCCCCCGTCGACGGGCGCGGGCAGACCGATGTCGGCGGTATCTATGCCTGGGTCATGCTCCAGGCGTTCGAGCTGACCGACGACAAGACTTATCTGGATGAGGCACGCGCCGCGATCGACGCGGCCATCGGATTGGGCTTCAACCTCAACTATCAGGCCAATCTGACCGCTTGGGGCGCGGCGGCCTGCATGCGGTTGTGGAGGATCACCAATCGCGACGTTTACCGCGAGCAGAGCTATGTCTATCTTGCGAGCTTCCTGCACAATGCGGTGATCTGGGACAGCCGCATCGGCCATGCCGCGCATTACGAGACGTTCCTGGCGGTCACCTGTCTTCAGGATGCGCCGTATATGGCGATGTACGAGTGCTTCGACAGCTATGTCGCGTTCGAGCGTTATCTGGACGATGGCGGTCCCGACCTCGATCCCGAGGCGCGGATGCTGATCGGCGAATATTGCCGCCATGCCCTGTCGCGCGCATGGTATTATTATCCCGACGCGCTGCCCCCCGAAGCCATTGCCGAGGAACAGCGCGAGGCCAACGGCCATATCGACAAGACCCTCTCCTTCCCGCTGGAGGATCTCTATCCCGATGGCCAGCCCGCCGGACAGGTGGGACAGGAGGTGTACGGGGCGGGCGCGGCGTTCATCTTTGCCACCAGCGCCTTCCACCAAGTCGAGGGCGCGCCGTTCCGCCTCTATTGCGACATGCTGGTTCGCGCGGTCGAGCGGGTCGGCGACCATGCGCTGTCGATCGTACTCGACGGAGGTGAGACGCGTACCGCCTGGCTGCGCCTCGTCCGGTTGAAGCGGCGCACGCTGACCGACAGCCGCGTCACGACCGCCAGCGGCGAGACGATCGCCCCCGATGCCATCAGCACCGACCGCGTCGATTACTGCGTGCCCGCGCAAGGCCGCCTGATCCTGACCTGGGAATAGCGCATGACCAAGAACCCCACCATGTTGTCCGGTCGCCGCATCCTGCTGACCGGGGGCACCACCGGCATCGGCCGGGCCGCGCTGAAGGCGCTGGCGAACGAGGGCGCGCGCGTCCTGACCTTCGGACGGCATCAGGATGCGCTCGACGCGGCGCTGTCCGGGATCGACGGCGAGGTGATCGGGATCGTCGAGGACGCCGCGACGCACGACGGCATCGACCGGGTCTTCGCCGCTGTTGACGATCGGCTGGGGGGCATCGACATGCTGGTCGCCTGTGCCGCACTCGGTGCCCAGCCGATCCATGAGATGGCCGAGGAGGACTGGCGCTATGTCATCGACGCCAATCTGACCGGCTATCTCGCCTGCGCCCGCGCCGCCATCCTGCGCATGCAGGACCAGGGGGGCGGCCATCTGCTGTTCGTCGGATCGATCAGCACCGAGATCAAGGCGGCGGGCGAAAGCGTCTATGCCGCGACCAAGGCGGGTATCCAGGCCTTTGCCGAGACGCTGCGCAAGGAGGTCGCGGACAAGCGCATCCGAGTCAGCGTGATCCAGCCCGGGTCGGTCGACACCGAGATGCAAAAATGCAGCGCGGAGGAGAAACAGACCGCCGTCGCCGAAGGCCGAATGCTGCCCGCCAAGGACGTCGCCGATGCGATCCTGTTCGTCCTCGGCCGATCGGCCAATTGCGACATCGTCAACCTTCGGATCGAACCGCTGATCCAGAAGACGGCCTGAGGCGGGACGTCAGAGTCCCACTCGCTGCACAACCAACCCCACCGCCGCAATCCGTTCGACATCGACATAGGTCGGCTTTTCCAGCTCGTCGCCAAAGATGTCGGGGTCGAGTTCGGAATAGTCGATCTCGAACCCGGTCGCGGGCAGATGCTCGGCCAGCGCCATGCGCAGCACGTCCTGCCCGTCGACCACCGAGGCCCCCGTATGCAGGATCAGTTGTCCCTTCGGCTTGAGCAGCGCCAAGGCCTGAAGCGTCCAGTCCAGCGAAAGCCCGCCGCCATACAGGTCGCCACCATCGCGGTAAGCCCGGCGGTCGGCATCGATCATAAAGGGCGGATGGGTGACGATCTGGTCGAAGGAGCCGGTCAGCTCCTTTGGCGCCGACACATTTGCGACGCTGTGCGCGACACCGGCATGTTCGGCGTTGATCGACGCCAGGAACAGCGCGTGCGGGTTGATGTCGGCCAGCGTCAGATGCGAACCGCGCGCAACCCGCGCCGCGACGATCCCGCCGACCCCGGCCCCCGCACCATAATCGAGGATGCGCCGCGCACCCGTGTCCATCCGCCCGATGATCAGCTTGGCGAACCGATAGCTGTCCGGCCCCAGAAACACCGAGTCCGCAGCCGTGGTCGGATAGGCGGAATGGAGGAACAGCGTCCCCTCGACGTGCGACACGCGCAATCTGGCTTGCAGGCACCCGTCATCGCGTTCGACCAGCATCTCGGCCGCGTCCAAGGCGGCGCGCAGCTCAGCATCCAGCACCGACGGCGAAAAAGGCAGGCTCCAGCCCAATATGTCCCGCAAGTCGGTAACGGGCCGGTCCCCGCGATTGACGAGCACCCGTGCATGGGTGGCAGGCGTAGGCGTTACGAACGCATAGTCTCGTGCCTCTAGCAATTGCAGAAGGCGCAACAGACCCTCGCGCTGCTTGGCCGATCCGGTTAGGGTGCCGGCCGCTCCCGACCGCTGCTCGATTTCGCCTATCACACTATGATCCTTATGTTTTCTCCTTCAATAACGGGGGACACGCGCAGTTCCCGGTTTCAATATGGATCAGCCTGTTGGTCGGCCCGGCTATGCTTGCTCGACCGCTGCTTGCCGCCCACGCCGGGTACCGAGAAGTATCAAGGCCAAGACGCCTGCCGCCCCGGCGACAAGGATCGAGGGGCGAACGCCAAGGCGGACCGCCGAACGGTCGAGCATCACCTCTCCTCGGCCGACGGTGTTGACCAGTCGCGGCACGATCTGCGTGTCGATGAAGAATTTGGGTGCCGAAGGGCCCGTCGTCTTTTTCAACATATAGTCGCGACCGACCGTCATGGCATTTCTCCTTTTTAAATCCGTATCTTAAATCAGATTCGGGATAGCCACCGCCGCCACAGGGTTAACGACAGGACACGGCGAATGTTTCGCAAGGAAACACCCGCCGCCACGGCCGGAGATGCCCGATGAAAGCCACGTACAAGCCGTATCGCCTCCCCTCCGGCGGATGGGGCTCCGCGCGCTCGGTCGGCAATATCCTTCGCCGGGAAGGTGTGCTGGGCAGCGCCAGCATCGCGCTGTCTCGGCACAACAAGGTCGATGGCTATCAGTGCAACAGCTGCGCCTGGGTAAAGCCCGCCACGCCGCTCCCCTTCGAATTCTGCGAAAACGGCGTGAAGGCGGTGGCGTGGGAGTTGACCGCGCATCGCTGCACGCCCGCCTTCTTTGCCGAACACACCGTCAGCGAGTTGCTGGACTGGGACGACTATCATCTGGAACAGCCCGGCCGCCTGACCCATCCGCTGCGCTATGACGCCACGACCGACACATATGTCCCGGTATCCTGGGGTCATGCCATCGCGGAGATCGCCCGCGAACTTCGCGCCGTGGAGGACAAGCAGCACGGCACCGTCTTCTACAGCTCTGGCCGATTATCGAACGAAGGCAGCTATCTCTATCAGCTGTTTGCCCGGCTTTACGGCAACAACAACCTGCCCGACAGTTCGAACATGTGCCACGAAACGACCTCGGTCGCGCTGCCCGCCAGTATCGGCCAGGGCATCGGCACCGTCGACCTCGGCGACTTTGCCAAGACCGACTGCCTGATGTTCTTCGGCCAGAATCCGGGCAGCAACTCACCACGCATGCTGCACCCGCTTCAAGAGGCCAGCCAGCGCGGGGTGCCGATCATCACCTTCAATCCGCTGCGCGAACGCGGGTTGGAGCGGTTCCTGAACCCCCAGTCGCCGACCGAGATGCTGACGGGCAAGGATACGCGGATCAGCTCGGACTATCATCAGGTCAAGAATGGTGGCGACCTGGCGGCGATCGCGGGCATCTGCAAGGCGGTACTAACGCTGCACGACGACGCCTTGGCGGCGGGTGAGCCACCGATCCTCGACCTCGCCTTCATCGACGAACACACACACGGCTTCGAGCGTTTCGCCGACTGGCTGAGGGGGCAGGATTGGGACGAGTTGGAGCGGCGTTCGGGGTTGCATCGTGCCGATCTCGAAGCGACCGCGCTCATCTATGCCCAAGCGCCATCGACCATCGGCATTTATGGCATGGGCCTGACGCAGCACCGTGCGGGGGTCGAGACGGTGCAAATGCTGGTCAACCTGCTCCTGATGCGCGGCAATATCGGGCGGCCCGGCGCGGGCATCTGTCCGGTGCGCGGCCACAGCAATGTCCAGGGCCAACGGACGGTCGGCATCACCGAAAAGCCTGAGCTGTTCCCCCTCGACCGTCTGGGCGAGCAATTCGGCTTCGAGCCGCCGCGCGAGGCGGGGTACAACACGGTCGAGGCGTGCGAGGCGATCCTCGAAGGCAAGGTGAAGGCGTTCTTCATGCTGGGCGGCAATTTCGCCCGCGCCATTCCCGACCAAGGCCGGATGGAGCCCGCTTGGCGTCGCATGCGGCTGACCGTCAACGTCCTGACCAAACTCAACCGCACCGCGCTGCTCCCCGGCGAGATCAGCTACATCCTGCCCGTCATCGGGCGGCTGGAGATCGACGAGACAGCGGCCGGGCAGCAGGCGCTGTCGATGGAGGACACCTCCGGCTGCATCCATGGCAATCGCGGGCTTCGCACGCCCGCTTCGCCGCATCTCATCAGCGAGATCCGGCTGCTGTGCGAACTCGCCAAACAGGTGTTCGAGCCCAACCCCAAGGTGCGGTGGGACGATTATATGACGGATTATGCCGCAATCCGGCAGGAGATCGCCTACACTCTGCCGGACAATTTCCACGACTATGAAACGCGAATGTGGGAGCCTGGCGGCTTTCAGCGCGACCTGCCCGCCAAACGGCGCGAATGGCAAACCGATACCGGCCGCGCCAATTTCGTCACGCCGGAGGCACTCGACGAGGACCTCGACATGCCGGACGTCGGGCATGACGTGCTGCGGCTGATGACCCTGCGCAGCAACGACCAGTTCAACACCACGGTCTACGGCTATAACGACCGCTTCCGGGGAATCGACGGCATCCGGAACGTCGTGCTGATGAACCGATCCGACATCGAACGGCGGGGGCTGAAGGTCGGCCAGGCGGTGACGTTGCGCACCGTGGCCGATGACGGAGTCGACCGGCATCTGTCGGGGATGATCGTCGTCGCCTATGACATTCCGGTCGGGTGCATCGGCGGCTATTATCCCGAGTGCAATGTCCTGATGCCGGTGTGGCATTATGCCGTGGGCAGCAAGACGCCCGCCGCAAAATCCATTCCTGTGACGGTGACCAGCGATGGCGATGCGATCCTGGAGCCGGGGATGGAGGATTGTTCGACCGCCTGACCGGCGCGAACAGAATTTCCACGCTCGGCGGTCAATCCAATATACAGAGATCGGCCGCGATCGAGCGCGCTTCCGCCTGGTCTGGCCCCTATTCCTGCATAACGCTGCCAGGACATATCCTCTGAGAATGCATCAGGCAGGGTGGCATCATGTCAGAATCTTTGGGCAAGGCGCCTGCAATATGCGGACGGGTAAAGACCCCTGGCAAAGGCAGTCCTACTTGGCCCGCCGGCTCGATACGCTCAGCGGGCTCGCACCCTATGAAATCATAGCCAAGATCCGAACGTCGGAGTCAAACCGGTTCATCGTCGACCCAATCCACCAGATGCCGGGGCCAAACACCTGATTCGGTCGTTCCTGCGTGACGCTTGGCCAAGCCAGCGCCCGTCAGCCAGCCGTCATCGCCGACGGTGCCGATGCATACTTTCCAGAGTTCGTCGCTTTGAGCATCCGTTCGGTCCCACATCTCGACACTTTTGCCTATCGGATGAAAAAGCGGGGCGAGGAAGGGAAAGGCCAGGCCAAGCGATTCCGAGCCGAAGCGCTCGCCTTGCTCAACGCGTTGATCATGGAGGACCGCCAAAGCCTGCCCTGAAATTTACGCAAATTGCTCGATCTCATCGTCGAGGCGGCGCCTCAAGGCACTCAGCCAATGCGTTGGGTCATTATCGAGCGTAGTAGATGACCGCTCTGGAAAATCCTCGCAATTAGGTACGAACGGCCAATCCCAAGGCATATGGCGGCCATATCAGAATGATAAACAAGCGTACGCTTACGCCATCTATACTCCCGGAAGCGGCCATTCCGCTTCATCACCGATAGCGTCACCGCTGCGCACAGAAGGGCTGGAGAGCCTCCGCTAGCGTTCACATGCAGCCACAGAGAGCCAAATCAAAAGTGGGCACGAACGTAGGAACGAGATCGTCGTTCTAAATTTTATCTATTAAAATCGACGATATGTGGCGGGCCGCGCCAGCCCCGGATGAGCACTATGTCTACGCTATAGCCCTCTAAATCCCGCTTCGGGACCGTCTAACAGGCCGTCCAAGGTAGTCACGGCCTCGGCAAGCCGTTCCTTCGCTTCGGATACGTCGATCACTCGGAGAAGATCGTCACGATCCGCGTGGCGGAGGACAAGCCGAAGCACTTGGTCGGAATGGCGCATCAAAGTGACGAGGCACTCGCCACTGGGGCCGTTGCGCGCCTGGAACCAGTTCTTGACGGTGCGCTCGTTGCACCCCGTGATCCGAGCGACCTCCTTCACCTTATGCGGCCGGTCGCCAAATTCGACGGCGAGCGCGGCAGCGATTTCGCGCGCGAACATCGCTGCATCAAGCGTTGAAAATGGCGTCCCATCACGGTGGGATCGAAAAGTTCGCGCCTTCATGGACCAAGACATCCCCTCTTGCACGGGATACGGCTGATCTAATTCAACACAGCAGAGCTACATTCTCGTGGCAGTAGCGGAGCGATCTGAGGGTCTCGATAGTGTGCCGCCGGCCAGGACACGGGCCGCGCGCTACGTCCGCATGTCCACCGATCATCAACGCTACTCGACTGAAAATCAGGCGGACGCGATCAATGAGTATGCAGCGCGGCGTGGCTTCGACATCGTGCGTACCTATGCCGATGAGGGACGCAGCGGCCTCAACATCGCTGGTCGCGAGTCATTGAAGTCGCTGATCGACGATGTTCGCAACGGCCGCACCGATTTCACGGCGATCCTCGTTTACGACATCAGTCGCTGGGGTCGTTTTCAGGACGCCGACGAGAGCGGCTATTACGAGTTCGTGTGCCGCGAGGCCGGCATCACTGTCCACTACTGCGCCGAACCTTTCGAGAACGACGGAAGTCCCAGCTCGACGATCATGAAGAGCGTGCGCCGGGTCATGGCGGGGGAGTTCAGCCGCGACCTCTCCACGAAGGTCTTTGCCGGCCAATGCCGCCTCGTCACGCTGGGCTATCGTCAGGGCGGGCCTGCCGGATATGGATTGCGCCGGCAACTCATCGACGAGAAGGGGCAGCCGAAGACGGAGCTTCGAGCCGGCGAGCAGAAGAGTCTCCAGACCGATCGCGTCGTGCTCGTGCCGGGGCCGGCGGAAGAAGTGGAGACGGTCCGACGAATCTACCGCCTGTTCGTCGAGGAGCGTCGTTCCGAACGCGAGATCGCTGTGATCCTCAACGAGGAGGGGCGGAGAACGGATCTAGCCAGACCGTGGACGCGTAGCGCCGTTCACCAGATCCTAAGCAACGAAAAATATGTCGGCAACAACGTCTACAATCGCGTCTCCTTCAAGCTGAAGAAAAAGCGGGTGGTGAACCCGCCGGACATGTGGATCAGAGGCGATGGGGCGTTCGAAGCCATTGTAGATCCGTCTTGGTTCGAGGCGGCCGCGCGGATTCTGGAGGAACGCGCTCGGCGCTTCTCGGACAACGACATGCTGCGGATGTTGTCCGATCTGCTGGCGTCGCGCGGCCTGCTATCAGGTCTCGTTATCGACGAGATCGAGGAGATGCCCTCGGCCGCCAGTTATCGGCATCGCTTTGGCAGCCTGCTCCGCGCGTACCAGCTCGTCGGATACGCACCGGACCGCGACTATCGCTACATCGAAACCAATCGTCATCTTCGCCTGCTGCATCCAGAGATCGTCAGCGAGGTCACGCAAGGGATCGAGGCCACGGGCGGCGCAGTCGGGATCGATCCGGCGACCGACTTGCTGACCGTGCATGGCGAGCTGACGGTGTCGATCATTGTCGTCCGCTGCCACGCGACACCGGCCGGCACGCTTCGGTGGAAGCTGCGCCTCGACACGGGTCTGCGGCCGGACCTTACGATCGTCGCGCGGCTGGACGCCGATAACAGGCGTCCAAAGGACTTCTACATCCTGCCCTGGATCGATGTCGGCTCGCGCGAAACCCTGAAGATGGCAGAACTGAACGGCCTCCACCTCGATGCGTATCGGGTCGACGACCTCGCTCCGCTTTACCACCTGCTGCGCCGCAGCCCAATGCCGAGGGCCGCATGATTGAAGTCGCAACCGACATAGTATCGATCCCGCTCGCCGCGATCGAGGTGCTCAATCCGCGCATCCGCAACCGTCGCATCTTCGAAGAACTCGTCGAGAGCATCCGTGCAGTCGGGCTGAAGAAGCCTATCACCGTTACGCGCAAGGTGAGCGAGGATGGCTATGAGCTGGTCTGTGGCCAAGGTCGCATGGAGGCTTTCATCGCCCTCGGACAGATGGAGATACCGGCGGTCGTCATCGAGGCGTCGCGCGAAGACTGCTATGTCATGAGCCTGATTGAGAACCTCGCTCGTCGCAACCATTCGCCCCTCGAATTGATCCGCGAGGTCGGCGCCATGCGTGAACGTGGCTACGATTACGCGCAGATCGCGGCCAAGATCGGCTTCAGTCCCGAATATGCCTGGTCGATCTGCTTCCTGCTCGAACGTGGCGAGGAACGGCTGCTCGACGCGGTCGAGCGCGGCGTCGTACCGCACACCATTGCCGTGGAGATCGCCCGGGCGAACGACACCGAGGTGCAGCGCGCATTGACGGAAGCCTATGAAACGAAGGCGCTTCCGGGCGATCAGGTGCTCGCGATCCGGCGAATCGTCGATGAACGCAATCAGATCGGCAAGGGCGTGAAGTCGATCGGCCGGCCTCAGAAGTCCACGAAGACCACCGCTGCCGCGCTCGTGCGCAGCTATCGGCGAGAAATCGACCGGCAGAAACTGATCGTGAAGAAGGCGGCACTGGCGCAAGGACGCCTGATCTTCATCGTCAACGCGCTGCGCCGGCTTCTGGAAGAGGAGCATTTCGTGACCCTGCTGCGTGCGGAGTCGATCGGCACGCTCCCGCAGCCCCTCGCGGAGCGCATCGGCGTACAGGAGGCGTGATGGCCGAACAGGTTCATATCGGGTTCGAACGGCAGGTGCTCGTCATCCGGCTGGCCGACATCCTGCCCCTCCGCCGGCTGGCGCCGAATGTCGCCCGTTCCAAACGCTATGCACGCATAGCGACGTCGATCGCGGAAGTCGGTGTCATCGAACCGCTCCCGGTTTCGAAGGCGAATGCTGACGGGAAGCATCTGCTGCTGGATGGCCATCTCCGCTATCATGCTCTGTGCGAGCGCGGCGAGGAAAGCGTCCGCTGCGTCATCGAGGACGATGACGAAAGTTTCACCTACAACAAGCGGGTGAACCGCCTCGCGACGGTGCAGGAGCATTACATGATCGAGCGTGCGCTCGAACGCGGTGCTTCCGCCGAGAAGATCGCGCGCGCGCTCGGCATGGACGTGAAATCGCTGACCAAGCGGCGCACGATGCTCGACGGCATCGCTCCGGACGTGATTGACCTGCTCAAGGATCGGACCGTCAGCAAGGCAATCTTCGACGCATTGCGCAAGATGAAGCCTCTGCGCCAGTATGAAGCCGCTGACCTCATGGTCCAGGCCGGCAATCTCACCGCCGGCTATGCCAAGGCGTTGCTCGCTGGCACCAAGCAGAGCGACCTCGTCGCGCCGGAGAAGCCGAAGCGGCTGAACGGGCTATCGCCCGAGCAGATGGCGCGGATGGAGCGCGAGCTTGAAGTGGTCAGCCGGGATTTCAAGGCGGTGGAGCGGACGTTCGGCGACGACGTGCTCCATCTCGTTCTTGCGTCGCGATATGTCGGCCGTTTGATGGCGAACGACAGCGTGGTTGCGTACCTCGAGAAGCGGCACGGCGACATGCTGGTCGAGCTTCGGAGCATCGTGGCTGCCACATCGCTGGAGCAAGGGACGGCGGTTTAGGACAGGTACGTGAAATGGCGGTTATCGGCCGCCTTCGCGTAGCCATAGCGGGCAATATCGGGAAAACGGCGGCGGTCCGCGCCAGACCTGGATGAGCACTATGTGTACGCCATAGCCCTAAAGCCCGATTATGAGACGAAGCTGCCGCTTGGCGGTCCGGCGCGAAGATGAGCTCTAGCCAGGAGAGGACATTGGATGGGCTTCTGTGTGCCGGTCGAACGTCAGTTCCGCCTGAGCCACTTGGTGATGACGCGACGGCGTGCTGAATGGTCGAGAAGCCGGCGTGTTCCTACGCGGCGCTCGGCTGAACGTCTGCGCTAACTTTCGCAGAATCCAGCCTTCCGCGCAGGGGGCCGTTTTAAACTGCCGGCGGCGATGTGGTTTCCCGCGCGGTTTGATCCAGCCCTCTGGCAAATCGCGATTGACCTCACTACCTCTCCTGATCAACAGGGAGGGGGCAAAGACCCCGGTCAGAATGGACAACAAAACGAAGGGGGCTTGGCTTCTCGCTCAGTCGAAGAGTTTGGATGGCTATTCCGGTGCTGGTGCCGCTCGCCTTGAGAATATCTCGTACTCCGGAAAGGTCGGTCGCCTCTACAACCTGCTCCGCCGGCAGTCAGACGATCAAAACACGTTCACAATCTCCAAGCAGATCGTGGATAACGCGTGTCAGCTGAACGGCATCGACAAGTCGGCGCGCCGCGACGGCCTGCAAATCCTGAAAGATGCGGGTCGCATCGATGTCGCGGGCGACGGGTCGGTCGCCGTGCTGGGCGCAACGACGCAGGCAGTGTTGGAGGCGACCGTCGAGATTTTCGACGATCAGGGTCCCAGCTCCGACGAGCAGGCAATCATCGACCTGTCCGAGCGGGTGTCGGGCAAGCCGATGAAGCGTACCGAGGCAGAGGAGTACATCTCCGACACGCACAAGCTGGTGAAGGCCGACGCGACTACTCTCGTCGATCTGTCAAAGAAGACGGCCCTGATCGACGAGGAGGGCGAGCGCGGCAACGGCCTCCTGTTCAATTCACACACCTTCCGCGACGGCAAGTACGCGGAGAAGGCCCATCGGGTGCTGGAACAGCTCAAGGCCGACGAGCGCACCCGGCTGACCGAGGTCCAGGACAAGCTGTCGCGCCGCGGCGCGATGTACGAAGCCGAGGTCGAGAAGATGCTGGGCGCAGACCTGTACAAGCGGCTGGTCAGCGTCGGCCTGTTCGACCGCATGGAGGTCAGCAACAGCACCGAGTCCGTCGGCTACATCGCGTCGCCCAACGACTTCCAAAAGTACGGTCGCCCGTTCGAGGAGGACCCAATTGACGACGCGAAGGCGCTAATCGCCTCGCTGACCTACGGTCAGACGCGCAGCAGCTACACGCGTGGTCAGATTACCATGCCGGAAGCGCTTATCCGGGCGCTGGTGCGCGGCGATGAGCTGGCCGCCCGGGCTGGCGGCATTCGCGCCATTGGCGAGGACTATCATGAGTTGGAGGCGCGTCAGGTCGTCGAAACGACCGAGCGGAGCAGCGGCCGGTTCACGATGCGCCTTCTCAAGAAGGACGTCGGTGAGTTGGCACTGACAATCGTCCGTGGCGGGGCGGCGGCCCAAGATGCCGTGCTGATGGACGGCTCCCCGGCGCGCGCCTTCAAGGGTCCTCACAGGAGCCGAAACGAGGTACGGATTAAGAATGACATCGCCGATAAGCGGTTCGTACACGACACACTTGACCGGCTGAGGAGTGGGGGTTGATGGCTTTGGCGAAGGGTGCAGGTCTTGAGGAATTAGCGCGGGCTTACTTCGCGCGGCAGGGCTTCGTCGCCATCCGCAGCGTCTCGATTCAGTTCGAGGAGGAGGAGGTCACGGACGTCGACGTCTGGCTGTACGGGCGGCAGGGCGGCGGTGTGCGAACGCGGGCGCTCGTCGACGTTAAGGACAAGAAGTCTCCCAAGGCGTTCGAGCGCATAATGTGGGCTCGCGGTATGCAACTGGCCCTCAACTGCGACCGGGCGGTGGTCGCCACGACCGACACCAACGCGAAGGTGACGCGCTTCGCACAGCAGCAGAAGGTCGCTTTGCTGACGGCCGCCTACCTACGCCATTGGTCGGGCGGCGATGACGTCCTGAAGGAGCGACTCAGCCTCGAAGAGCTGACGTCGAGCATCCAGTCCTACGCCGGTCACAAGCAGGACGGCGATTGGCTCAAGCAGATCGCCGCGGCGAAGTCCGCCGTGGTAAGCCTGGCACCGTACCCCGCTTTCAACAAGGCTATTGCGTCGTTCCGGTTCTTCGCCGAGCGCGCCGCCACTCGCCCCCAGCACCGAGAGCAGGCGCTCCGGGGCGCGTTCCTGTCGGCAGCTCTCGCCTGCATGGCGCTGGATGCGGCGCTGGAGCGGCTTTCGTTCGAGGAGCCGAAGGCGCGCTACAACTTGCTCTATTCCGGCGTCACCTACGGCGACGCAGGCGACAACCGCGTACAGAGCAGCATAGACACCGTTCTCTCCGTTATATCGCGCGGCGTAAAGAACGGTCGGGCGCTTGCCCGCCAGACGAACGACGCACTGGAGGAGATGTTCGCCGGGGTGCGCGCTGAGATCATCGCCGAGTTCTTCGCCAAGGAGCAGAACGCGGCACACCTGTTCCTGGTCGCGCGCGAATTAGAAGGTCGAGCCCACGCCCGGTCCCGTGAGGGCCTGATTGGGCTCTCAGTCGAGTCCAAGTCGATCATTGGTGTGTTCGCAGACTTCGTTGGCGCCAAGCGCACAGCGCTCTTGAGCAGCGAGTTCTTAACCGCCGCCCCAGTGCCCCCCCCTATGCCCGCCCCGACCAAGGCCGCCACCGGCTCGCCGCTGCCCCCGTCCACTGCGGTCGAGGCGAGGGGTCCGGCTGACGCCACCGCGGCGGAAGAAAGCGAGAGCGACGCTCCGAAGCCTTCCGAATCACCCGATGCGGCGCCGACGCATGATAAGAATGACGGTGACCCGAACCCAACCCTTCTCTAGCGACGAGAATTTCTCGGGGTGTTCCCGAGGGACACCGCCGTTCACGTCGTCCTACCTAATTATTTTAGAAGCTGGCACGCCGGGATGAATGCAAGGGCACTCAGACTAATAGGCAATTTGGGTTCAGAGCGCAGCTTGAACCCCAACTGCGGACCATATCCCACGTTCGAGGGCCGGAATATTTGGCTTTCGGCGGTGATTGATCAGCCATAGCGGGCAATACCGGAAAACGGCAGTGGATCGCGCCAGATCGTATGAGCACAATGCCTACGCGATAGCCATCTAAATACCAAGCTTATCGCGCCGGCGCGTTGGTGATGCATAGACACCGTTCGCTACACCTTCGGGTATATCGCCCTTGATTATTGGCCTTCACCTATCAAAACAATTGGCAAACTGACTGTGGGAGCCAGCCTTGGTCGATTGGCATGTGGTCGAGTTCGGCATCCCGAAGCTGAGCTCGTTGACCGACGAACAACTCGAAGGCCTTTACGTCGATCGCGACGGGCGCTGGTCCTCCGCGATCAGGGCGGCCATGCGCCGTTTCGGAACCGAGAAGCTCGACCTCGATGAAAACTGGGCGTCACGCTCCCCGGACTGGGAATGTCCGGGCTGCGGCCGGCGCAAGCCCGATCTCGTGCGGCTTTCGAGCGCCGGCGTCCTCCTCGCGCGGCTAGATATCCACCATGACCATCTAACCGACCATCTCAAATCGATCTTGCGCACCAAGCTAGGGCCGCAATGGCGCGCCGCCATCCCGCCAGACACTGCCCATCTCGAAAAGCTCGGTTCGAAGCTCGTCGCCCGTTTCGAGCCGAGCACTGTTTGCCTTGATTGCAATGGCGCCGACGGCGCCGTGAAGGCGAAGCTGCGGGAGATTCCTCGCAGCTTCAGTTTCCGGCCTAGTGAGATCCGCCGCTTCGTGACGGCCCGTCCCAACGTCGAGCACCAGATCGACCTCAAGGCCGCCCACACAATCTTCGCCGAAGCGCGTCTCGATTTCGAGCGCAGGCTCGGCCTTGTCGAGACGCTGGCCGCGATGACGCTCGCCGGCGAGATGACGCTCGAGCCCGGCAACCAGCCGTCTATGCTGGCGGGCAATCCGATGGGAATGTACCGCCATCTGCACACCTGGTTTCTGCGTGAATGTCCCGAGCAACACACCACCGTCTCGAAGGATGTCGAGGCTTTCGAGGCACGTTCGGTGTCGCGCGACGGCGTAGCAACGGCGGAACGCAGGAAGCCCCGTGCCATCATCCGACCGACCGATGACGAAATTGCGGCTTATGATGGTGGAGGCGCCGCCGATCTCTGGCAGGGCGCGCCGCCTGATTGGCGGTGCCCGGCCTGCGGACGCGACCGCGGAGACATTCTGCGTCAGTCAAACAATCGCAAGCGGCCTTGGGCGGGAAAGCTCGTCCGCCATACCGAATACATCGTTACGGACTCGATGCCGGACGACGAAGATCCAGAGGTCTCGGTCGATCCTTTCATCGATCGCCATGAGTTGCACCTGATTTGTCTCGATTGCTCGACGATCATGGCGGGCGTGAAATCGCGGTGGCCGGACATCTCTGCTTCGGATGCGCTCTTCCAACTCAGCGACATGAGAGCAGTCGCGACTGCCACCCCCAATCAAGCCCATGCCACCGACTGGGCTGCGGCAGCGGAGCGCGCCCGAGCGAGCCTGCCACTTGCCGATCTAGCGAAGGCCTACTGGAGGCACCATAACGAAGCTGTGAGTTGTCGAGCGATCTACCGCTCCTTTCTCACTAAGTGCGGCGGCAACAAGCAGCGCGCCTGGACTCGGCTGAGTTCCTATTATGCCGATGAACTGGCCGGGCTGGAGGAGCCGGAAGGTTGGCTCGACTTCATGCTGAGCGAAGCCGACCGTATTGGCATCGACGATCCTTTCCGCCTTGCGGCAAGTTTGGCTTCATGACTGTGTTGGATCGCGAGGAAGCGATCTTTGCCAGGGAAAATCTGCGCACCTACATGCGTACCCACTGGAATGAGGCTGGCGAGACGCTCGAACCGGGAAAGCGGCTGGGCATCGAGATCGCAGAGCTGATCGCCATGTCGAAGAAGCGTGGAGACAAACTCGAGACGGTTCATCTCGACCTCTGGGTCGAAATCCTCGACGAACTTAATTCCTGGCTCATCAGCCTCCTCGGTGTAATCTATCGCCCCGGCTCGCGCGGTGACGCGGCTATGACCGATTTCGAGCGGTCAGTGGTCATGCTTCTCGTCAAGCTGGTCTCCGATACGACCTCTATGCGGCATCTGGTGATGCTGGGCTTCGACAGTTCGGCGCGTACGCTCATGCGCTCCATTTCGGAATATATGCAGGTGCTCGTCGCGATCATCGACGATCCTGCTCTCGCGAAGAAATTCGTGACGGCCGACACTCCCGAGACATCAAATGCCTTCTATTTTCAGCATCTCGCCCGGGGAAAGCTACACAAGCGCATCAGGACTGCGTGGCGCAGGTTCTTCCAGTCTGCCGACGACGCCACCGACTTCTTCGCCGAACAGCAGCGCGAGCTTGGCCAAGTTTTATCCGGCACGGCCCATCCAAGTTTTGCGGGCGGGCATCTTGCAGCGACCCAGTTCATTCAAACAGATCCATATGAAAACTGGCTCGGTCACTGGGGAGCGAGATCTAACATGTCGATCCTGACGATTAGCATCTACACCTCTTGTTTTATGCCGCTCGTTCTTCTCGGCGCTGCATTTCCCTTCGAAGGTTTCGACAAATGGCTTTCGATTCCCATTAAGTATGACCCGGAGGACGAATTTCATCGCCATGTAAAGGCAGGGCGCTCAGTACTTGCGAGCCTCATCCTCTCGCTCAGCAAAGATTCCAATATTCCCTTCATTTACCCCAAAGGCCTCGAACCGGACGCGACGATCAACGATGCCGGCGCCGAAATGTCGCCCGGCGCTTAAATGATAGCCGGCTCGCTGATGGCTCCGCGCCGCACAGCAGCTTCTAAGCTTCGCCCGTGATTTAGCCGAACGTCGCCTTGCAGCGTGGACATTCCCACTTTCCAAACGCCGTGAATGCCCCGGTCAGCAGCCTCACGCGGATCTTGTTCTGCTTCGAGTCGAAACACGACGTGCAATAGTGACCATCGTCGCCTTCGAAGCGATACACGCTGTCGTCGAAAATTGGTCGGCTCTGCTCGCGGCGCTCGACGCGCTCGCGTAGCACCGCATTTTCCTCTCGAAGTGATGCCAATTCGGCCTTCAGGTTCGCCGCCTCCAGCTTCGCATCGCCCAAGGCGCTCGAGAGGTCAGCAAGGTACATTTTGAAATCCGCGTCACCGATTTTCTTCGACACTTCGCGAAGCTTTCCGGCGATCTCGATCGAACTCTGGATGCTTTGGACGATCTCGATCATGCCTTTCTTCCTATTTCCCCTTGATGATCTGGGCATTGTGCAGAAGCATCAAGGCCTGCATGTCGCTCAGGCTTTCAGCGAGTGCCTTCGATCCAGACATCACGCGAGCCGCTTCGTGGAGAAACTCGCCCTCCAGACGCGACAGGGCGGCGGCGAGACCGCCCAAGGTCATTTCGTGAAATTTTGCAATATCCCCTTCCGACAGAACACTACCCAACAACTGCGAGACTCCGCTGTCCTTCCGCCAATCGCGATAACGGCGTTCTTCGAACGACATAGATATGAGAAAGGCGTTCCGCAACGTCACTGCGCGGTAAATGTAGAACAGCAGCCATAGTCGATCGCCGCAGAACAAGCGATGTTCGTCGAGACTTGCCGCGTTGAACTTGGTCATGAGAACGTTGTTGTGCACCTCTCCGTCGAAGGCGCGCACGAACTCAAGCGGTCTTACATTCGTCGCCCGTCCACTGAACATGTCCTGCGCTTCGTCAGCCGTGATAGTCGAGTCAAAACCCATCACGCCGCCGAACGTGTCGCGCATCTCGATCATGTGTGACCAGAGTGCCGAGACCGCCGCGATGATGTGCGGCCGCATCCCCGAACTGCTGGCGGAGACGATGTCGACCGAGGTTTTCAGCGTCGAATAGGCGCCCTGTAGCTCCGCCTTAATCGCTTCTAGCTTGGCATCGCTGCGCCGGTCGATTTCCTTCTCGACGAACTTCGTCAGGGAACCGGGGACCAGCTTTAGCACCAGCCACGCAGCGACAGGCGGCCATGCGATCGTCAGGAGGGTCAGGGCGGTTTCGGACATGGCGAGAGCATAGTCGCGAACCTGGGCCGGGAACAATGGTGGAACATGACGAAGGCGAGTCGATAACTCAACAGGAATGTGAGAGGCACGCGCTTTGATGCCTCTGCGCTAGGAGCGCGCCGCGACGGTCAGATTGAGCGGAGTTTGACCCCATGCCCGAATCTTCGGCCAGCGCCAAAGACGAAGCAGCGGCGTTGTGAACCGCGTTTTTACCGGTTACGCTCGAAAACCCCCGCGGCCACCGCCCCGGATTCGGAGAGTCCGTTGTCCACCGTCGTTCGTTCTCAGGTCGTATCGTGATAGGGCCATCCGCCGCCCTCCGGCTCGCATAACCAACGTGGACGCTTACCTCACCCTTGCTGAAGACGTGCTTCGCCGGGTGCGACGCCCCTTGAGCGCGCACCAGATACTGCGGTCTGCTTACGAGAATGACATGGCTCCGCCCCATCTTCGTGGGCGCACTCAGCACAAGACGCTTGGCGCGCGACTTAGCGAGGACATTCTTCACAATCGAGAGGCAAGCCGCTTCTATCGTACTGCGCCCGGTCGCTTTCTATTGCGCGAGCTTGCCGACGATGCCTCGATACCGGAGGATTTGCGACAGCCGATCGTTGCACGTCGGCGGCGCAGGGATCTCGCACAGAAGCGGTCGCTGGCATTCAATCGTTCGGAGTTGGAGAACGCTCGGCGCGGGTCTTACGCGATCGACACATCGGCAGTGCTCAACCTCATCGAACACGGCAGCTTCCACTACGCGACGAGCGCGCTTCAGCGCAGCTTGGATGAGGTAGTGGTCTGGGCGTTCATGCTCGTGATCCGCGCTGGTTGCGTATTGACCTACAGGCAGGGGCATTATCGCGAACATCGCGATACGTTCATGCATCGTCGGACCATCGGGTTCTACACGCCAGTGATTGACGACGATCTTAGCCTATTCGAGCGAACCGATCACGGTATTGTAAGCAGCGGCGTGAAGGCGCTGGCAACTGATCTTGATCTTCAAGAGCGGGAGTTGTGGCCGGTTCTCAGCGAGCGCTCGAAGCTTGCGTCGTTCCTTTATCCGCAAAACCATCCATCCAGCGACCTTCTCGCTGTCGTGGCGTTCTCATGTCCTGACTGGTTAGACCCGACAAGCAAGCGGCTGGCCATCAACGATTTGGAGTGGTTGGACTTACGGTCGCCGCCGAACCACTGTGAAGATTTTGATCCTTGGTCCCAAGCGATCCTGTCTGAAGCGCGCCACTTGGCGCTCGCATCAGGCTAATCGTGGCAGGGGGCCCAAGGACGCAAAGAAGGCGCACCCGAGTAACGCCGCAAGAGGCCGCCTTCATCGAAGCGGCTTTGATGGCCGATTCTCCAGTCGTTCGTAAGCAGGCTCTTCAGCGGCTTTGCAGCCTGTATAGGCAAGGCGCTAGATTGACAGACGCCAGAACGATGAAGGCGCTCATCCTTCATGCTTTGGTCGATACCGACAGCAAGGTGCGCCGATGGTCGTTCAACGCACTCGCTCAGCTTGGGGAAGCCGCCGACGTTCAGTTGATGATTGGACCCTGGAAAGCCAATCGGTCTGATCCCGAGATTTTCGAGGCTGGGCTTACGGCTTTGGCTCACCTGTTGTCCAAGGACGATTTGCTGGTGATCCTCAAGGAGGCAGAGGTTCGCCTAGACGCCAGCGCGCTGATGGCGCTGGGCCAGCAAACCGACGGCTTCGGTGCTGAGTTGGATGCGGTTCGCCTCGATATCGACCAAGCGAGCCAAGGCGAACTGCGGTCTGCGACCCTGTTGATCGGGCTGAAGAAGGCACCCAATACCCTATTCTCGGGTAGGTTTCCCGTCTCTGATGTGATCGGCGATCTGAACACGCACCCTGATCCGGTCGTGTCGCAATATTCTTTCTGGGCCACCGTCGAGCATCCCGACCTTGGCCTGGACAACGTTCGCGTCCCTCCGGCACAGTTTTCGCAACTGCCCCCGAATGTGCAGGGTTGGGCATATCGGACTCTGACCAAGGATGGCTCGAAGGCCGTAGCCCATTACGACGCCATCGTAGGAGCATCTGAAAGCGTCCATCCAGAGGTGCGGGAGGGCGTGGCGATCGGCTTACGTGACATCTACTATGACTCGCTGGACGTCACCGTCGCAGACTGGTTTGTTGACGAACGTGATCCTGCGGTGCGGGACCGATTGCTTGAACACATGGCAACGCACATCACTAAAAGCTCCGCGTATCGTGACGAGGTGATGAAGGCGTACCGGGATGCCGCAAGCGGGTCCGTGCTGCGATCACGTTTAGAAGCGGCGAACCGGGACGACGCCGTCGCACTTGAGATGCGGCGGATAACATTTCAGATGAACGATCCCGACCTATTCGCAAGCATGATGGGGCCAACGATGAACACTCAAAATTTCAATGGACCTGTAAACGCCGGCGGCATCTCGAACGCCGGCGTCGGCAACAGTGGACAGGTGCAGATTATGTCGGTGACAGAGGCACAGGCAAAGGTGACTCCATTGCTTGAGCAGCTAAGGCAATCACTGGAGGGGTCGGATGCCCCGGAGGGGTCCGCTGAAGGCACTGCGATTGTGAAGGAAGCGATAGCCGCACCCACGAAAGGCAAGGTCGAGAAAGTGGTCGACTGGCTCAAGAGCGCCAAGGAAGGCGGCGATGCGGTTGCGGGTTTGGGCGCTTTGGCTGCCTCATCGTATGATAAGCTTGCCCCGCTTGTACATCACTTGCCGAACATTTTCTAACCGTTCGTAAAGGAGGACCGCGCAGCTGTACTTTTTGCGATCCGACATCGATCGCTGAACCACAAAAAGGGCTAGGGGCGCTGCCCCACGCGCGGGTCAAGGGATCGCTGTCGCTCGTCCGGGCCGGTATCCCCGGCCTTCCTCCACGTCGTTCCTCCGTTCCGTGCAGGCCGGGTGATCCCCCTCCGGCCCGGACGCCCTTGCCCCTTGCTACCCCCGCTCTCGCCGAGGGGCAGGAGGTCAGACGCGGCGCTGCGCTGCGCTGACCTCCAGCACGAAGGACGAGGCCATGACCATCCAGGCTCCCCGCAACACGATCTTCAACGGCGATTGCATCGACGTGATGCAGGCATTCGACACCGGCAGCATCGATTTCATCCTGACCGATCCGCCCTATGTCACCCGCTATCGCGACCGGCAGGGGCGCACCGTCGGCAACGACGACAACGGGCGCTGGCTCAAGCCGGCGTTCGCCGAGATGCACCGGGCGTTGAAGGACGGCGGCTTTGCGGTCAGCTTCTACGGCTGGAACAAGATCGACCTGTTCATGGAGGCATGGCGCGCGGCAGGCTTCCGCATCGTCGGGCATCTGGTTTTCCGCAAGCGGTATGCGTCGTCATCGCGGTTCCTGCGCTACGAGCACGAGCAGGCGTATCTTCTCGCCAAGGGCAATCCCCGGATGCCGGCCCGCGTCATCCCCGACGTGATCGACTTCCCCTATTCGGGCAACCGGCTCCACCCGACGCAGAAGCCGGTCGAGGCGCTGCGTCCGCTGATCGAGGCGTTCAGCCGGCCGGGCGAACTGGTGCTGGACCCGTTCAGCGGTTCGGGATCGACGCTGGCGGCAGCGCAGGCGGTGGGGCGCGATTGGGTCGGGATCGAACTGGACAACGGCCACTATCGCACCGCGACCCATCGGCTAGCGGAGGCGAACCGCAGGGCAGCCGCATAGGCTGCCCCTACATCGCGAGCATCGCCCGCCGGCCACCCGCCGGCGGGCGGCAATGCCTCCCACAGGTCGGCATGGCCGCATATGGCGCGCTCGCCGTGCTGCGCACGGCTCGCCAAGACTTGATCAAATACATCCGATATGGAAGAAGTTGTTTACCAATATCGATCGCGCAACGCGATCTACATATCCGCAAAGACCATCTGCAAATCTCGCCCCAAGTAAATGACGCTTCCTCTTTCCAGCGATGCCGCGCTGGCAGGAAAGAGGGGACGCCATGCCGAATACCGATTGGCGCACGCCGGCTGCTTACGCCCACGCCCGCACGATCTCCACCGCCGGGTTCGCATGGGAGTTCCTTCGCCGCGATCCCGACTATCGCCGCGACTTCCGGCGCGTGAAGGCGTCGCCGCGCGGGACGGTCGAGGCGCAGGCGACGTTCACCGAGCGATGGGGGTTGCGATTTCCCGGCGGACCCGGACCGGCCCGCCGACGAGGCACCGCCGTTCTGGTCGCCCGCGCTGCTGCCTGACGCCTTCGAGCTGCGGCACGCCGTGCTGCCGGCCGACGATCCGGCCGCGATGCCGATCCGCCTGTCCGAACTGCCCGGTCTCGACGTGCGCGTAGCCGCGGGCGGAACGTGGCATGGCGTTTGGCGCATGATCGGCGCCCACCATCGCTTGCAGCTCGCCATCCCGCCACCAAGCGAGGCCGCCACCTACGTCGTCGTCCTGCCGCTGGACCGGTTGCTCGAACTGCGCGCCGACGCCGTCGTGCGCTTCTGGCTCGCCCTGCAAGGTCGCCCACCCGGCGACCGGCGGCACGATCTGCCGGCGCAGACCCGCGCCCGCCTGACTCTCGTCCTTCGCGCGCTGGACGGCCGGCTGACCGGCGCCAGCTACCGCGACATAGCCAGGGTGCTGCTCGGCTTCCGCGGCGGCAAGGCCGACTGGGACAGCGATCCGCGCAAGAACCAGGCGCGCCGCCTCGTCGCCGATGGCCTGCGCCTCATGCACGGCGGCTATCGCGACCTGCTCGTCTATCCCGTCCGGCTACCGCTCCGGCGCTGACCGTCATTCCGCCGGGGTGCCGGAATCGCACACCTCCGATTCCAGCACGCTGCACGCCGCCGGTTCTCCGCCACGGTTCGCCATAGCCCGCTGCCGCCCACCGGCAGCCCGCCACGCACCGCCGGAGACCCGACCATGCTCGATCCCAAGACGGGGTTGCCGCCCCGCTACCTGCGCGCGCCCGATGCCGCGCGCTTCCTCGGCATCTCGATCCGTACGCTGGAGAAGCACCGGACCTACGGCACCGGACCGATCTATCGCAAGGTCGGCGGGCGCGTCCTCTATTCGGTGGAGGATCTTCAGGCGTGGACCGCCATCGGCGCACGCAAATCCGCCTCCGAGCAGACCGCCACCCGCGTCTTTCCCGCCCGCCCGCTGACCGCGGCCGAGAAGGCGTCGCTCTGAATGTCGGGCGATGCCACCCTAAGCGAGCGCCGGCAGCTCGACCCATTCGTCGTCGCGATCGGCGACGCCCCGCCGCGCGACCAGCGCGACCTGATGGAGCGACCGTTCTTCTCGCTCGCCAAGGCGAAGCGTATTGCGCCGATCCTCTATGAGGCCGGCGGCCAGCGCGTCGAGGTCCACGCCATGCCCGAACACGGCATGGCGACGATCTGGGACGCCGACGTGCTGATCTGGGCGGCGAGCCAGATCGTCGACGCCGCCAATCACGGCCTGCGCACCTCACGCTTCCTGCGCTTCACGCCCTACCAGATGCTGGTGGCGATCGACCGCGCCACCGGCGCACGCGAGTACCGGCTGCTGAAGGGCGCGCTCGCCCGCCTGCAATCGACCGTGATCCGCACGACGATCCGTCACGGCGAGCATTGGCGGCGGCACCAGTTCTCCTGGATCAACGAGTGGGAGGAGTTGACCACCCGCGACGGCCGCGTCGAGGGTATGGAGTTCGTCCTGCCCGACTGGTTCTACCGCGGCGTCGTCGACCGATCGCTCGTGCTGGCGATCGACCCAGCCTATTTTCGGCTGACCGGCGGCATCGAACGCTGGCTCTATCGCGTCGCCCGCAAGCACGCCGGCCACCAGCCGCACGGCTGGACGTTCGAGGTCGCGCACCTACACCAGAAGTCCGGCAGCCTCGCGCGCGTTTCCGACTTCGCACTCGACCTGCGCCGCATCGTCGGGCGCCAACCGCTGCCCGGCTACCGCCTCGACATGGCACGCGATGGGCGGCGCGAGCTGCTCCGCATCCGGCCGATTTCGCCATCCACAGTGCCTGTGGACGGGCCTGTGGAAACGTTCGTGACTTCGGGCGCAAACGGTATCGGGATTTCGGGCGCAGCGCTATCGGGACTTCGGGCGCACGAACCGCAGCTAAGCTTCTGGCCGCGAACGTCGAATCCGACCCGTAACCTAGAGTCTAACAGAGAATCTAACTCTATTGCTGTCGCACGCACGCGAGACCGGCATGGTGCCGGTGCCGTCGAACGGCGCGAACGGTGATGCGCGCGCTCGACCTGTTCAGCGCGGCGGCCGGCGGCTGGACGCTCGGCCTACATCGCGCCGGCTTCGTCACCGTGGCGGCGTGCGAGATCGTCGAGTGGCGCCGCATCCTCTACGCGGAGAACAATCCGAATGCCCGCCTCTACGGGGACGTATGCAGCCTCACGGCAGCTCGACTTGTTTCCGACCTCGGCTTCCTGCCCGACATCGTCGTCGGCAGTCCGCCCTGCCAGGACATCTCGGTCGCCAACGTCAAGGGACGCGGGATCGATGGCGAGCGGTCGCGGCTCTACCACAAAGCCGTCCGTCTGGTCGGAGACTGCCGCCCTTGCTGGTTCGCTTTTGAGAACAGCGCTCATCTCCGAACTCGCGGCGCGGACCGACTGCTCGATGCGCTGGCGGCGCTCGGCTACGCCTGCGAACCGTGCGTGGTGGGTGCTGGAGATCTCGGCGCCAACCACGAGCGCAAGCGATCCTGGCTCGTCGGCTTCGACCCCGGCCAGCTCGCCGCCCGCGCTGCTGGCGACGCCGCGGCGGTCGGATGCGGACCGGGGCGGCCGGGGCGACGTGCTCAGCTAGTTGCAGGGCCATGCCAGCCGTCATGCGGGAATGCTGCCCACGCCGGTGAAGCGGAATGGCGGGCGCCGGTTGAGCCGGCAGGAGATCGAGAACGGCCGGCGATCGGACGGTGCGAAGGCGCAGATCGACACGCCGAACCTGTTACGGCACGCGGCGGAGATGCTGCCGACGCCGACCAAGCGCAACCGGCGGATGGACGCATGGTCCCCGGCCTACGACCGGCGCAAGTCGCCGGCGATGGACGCGGTACTCGACGCGGCGATGACCGGCCGGGCGCCGGACCGGTGGAGCTATGCGCGGTCGATCGCGGCGCTGCTGAAGGAACACGGGCTGACTGGAGCCTCGCGGACCTTGCCCGTCACCTACGGCTGGATGATGGGCTATCCGCCGGGCTGACTGACGCGCGCGTTGCGCTCGGCGATGGACGCCGGCCGGCTGCCGCTGGCCTGATCGTCGAGGCGTTCGGCGACGCCGTCCTGCCGCAGATCCCCGAAGCCATCGGCCGCGCCATCCTGCGCACCGAAGCCGCGCTTGCCGCAGCGATGGGCCGCGCTTTCCACCATCGAGGAGACCATCCATGACTGCCGCAGCGATGCGCGCGGGCACGTTCGCCGTGCCCTCCGCGCGACCGTCCGACAGCCTGACGCATGTCGAGCTGACGCATATCGAGAAGCGGGTGGAGAACTGGATCAGGTTCGGCCGGCACGTCGGCGAGCGCATCATCGACCGCCGCCGCCGCGTCCTGTCGTTCCGGCCGGGCAGCGTCTTCGCCTTCGTCCGCTGGGCGGCCAACGACTACGGCACGGTCGCCTCGCGCATCGACATCGTGCGCGCGGTCGATCCGGGCGAACCGTACCAGACGCTGCCGTTCGTCCGTCCCGGCGGCGATATCCTGCTGCACATCGAGGGCTGGCCGAAGGTCGAGCGGGTGCTCCGCCACATCGACACGGTGGAAGCCGGGAGCGTCGATCCGTGCGACGCGGCACCCGATCACTGGCGTCACGTCCATAACCGGATCGCGACCGGCGAGGAACCGCGCACCTACACCGCCGAACGACACTGGGCGTGGCTCAAGCGCCGGGAGATCGAGCGATGAGCCGCCGCGCCTACGTCGCGACGGCGATCGTCGCGAGCCTGTCGCTCGCCGTGATGGGCGTCATCGAGGTCACGCCGCGCCTGCTGTGGAACGCCTCCGCCAGCGTGCCGGTCGGCCTCTATGCGCTGCGTCCCATCGGGCGGCTGGCCACCGGCGATCTCGTCGCGGTCACGCCGCCGAAGCCGCTCGCCTGGTTCCTCGCCACGCGACATTATCTGCCGCTCGACACGCCGCTGATGAAGCGGGTGATGGGGCTTCCCGGCCAGCGCGTCTGTCGCGTCGGGAATGCCGTCACCGTCGATGCCGTGCCGCTCGGGCACGCGCTTGACAGCGACCGACACGGCCGTCCGCTGCCGGTATGGCACGGCTGCCGCCGCATCGCAGAGGACGAAGTCTTCCTCATGAATCCGGCCGTGCCGGATAGCCTCGATGGCCGCTACTTCGGCTCGCTGCCCGCCGCCACGGTCATCGGGATGGCGACGCCGCTCTACACCGACGAGGCCGGCGACGGCCGCTTCGTCTGGCGCGCGGCCACACACTGACCGCCGTCCCTTCAACATCCCAGCAACAACCGGGAGGCTGTTCCATGCCGCAGATCGGCACCTTCACACGCACGTCCGCCGGCTTCGTCGGCCGCATCCGCACGCTGTCCTTCGACACCGAGTTCGCCATCGTGCCGGCCGAGCCGACCGACGCCGAGAACGCGCCCGACTATCGCGTCCATCTCGGCGACACGGACGGCCCGGAGGTGGGCGCTGGGTGGACCCGCACCGGCGAGCGTGCCGGCGAGTTCGTCGCGATCATGCTCGACGATCCCGTCTTCCTCGCGCCGATCCGGGCACGACTGTTCCGCGAAGCCGACGACGGTACGACATGGTCGCTGCACTGGAACCGGCTGCCGCGCCGCGGCGAGCGGGACTGATCCGATGCGCATTATAGTCGTCTGCACCGCGGCTGCATTGCTCGTCGGCATCGCCACGGCAGCGCCGATCCTCCCGGCCGGCGCGCAGACTTCGCGGCCCGTCCGCGCGATAATGGTCGATCCCTATGCTGGGCACATCACCGAGGCTTCGCGGCGCTTCGGCATCCCGGCTGCATGGATCAGGGCGGTCATGCGCGCCGAGAGCGCAGGCGATCCGCGAGCGGTATCGCACGCCGGTGCGATCGGTCTGATGCAGGTGATGCCGGCGACATGGGCGGACCTGCGCGTTCGTCACCGCCTCGGCATCGACCCCTACGACCCGCGCGACAATATCCTCGCCGGCACCGCTTACCTGCGCGAGCTACACGACCGCTATGGCAGCGTCGCAGCTATGCTCGCAGCCTACAATGCCGGTCCCGGTCGCTACGAGGCATCGCTTGCGGGTCGCCCATTGCCCGCCGAGACGCGCGCCTACATCGCCGCCATCGTGCCGAGCGTCGGAGGCAGCGCTACCGTCGCGTCGGTCGTGGTCGCGGTGGCTGATCCGCTGGCATGGACACGCGCGCCGCTGTTCGTTGCACCATCGTCGCGCATATCCGCTGTCGATCCGGCGTCAGGTGAGAGCGACAATGCTCCCAGCGCAGCGTCGCAGAATGGGAGCCTGTTCGTCGCATCGGCAGCGCGGGTGCCGATGCCGTGACCGGTATGATCGGCAGCGTCGCGGGCACCTCGGGATTGAACAGACGGGAAGCGGAAACAGCGACAGGAGAGGCAGAAAGGGGGAAGCAGGCGGAGGGCAAGATTAAACGAACCGGCACCCTATGGGTCCGGTTCGGGGGCCAAGCCCTTGTCTGCACACTGTTCGGGGCGGCACCGTCTCCGGGCCGTCATGGTGCCGCGGGGCGCGCCAAACCCAGCATCCGCGCCGTTTCCCGTGGCACCATGCGGCGAAACCGGCAGCGTCGGGCGGATCGGCGGTCATGAGCGTTGACGACGATGGCCGCTTCCGCCCAAGACCCGGCCGCGTTCGCTCGGGCGCGCCGAGGGTCGGTCGGGCGAAGAGCTTCCTCAGCCAGGTTCGCAAGGTCACGCGTCAGCAGCAGGTGGCTTCCGGCCGAGGACGATCAGCGAAGGGCGGCAGCTCCAGCCGCAGCCCGAACGGCAGGAGCCTCGTCGCTTCCGGCCGAGGCGTCCAGCGCGGGCGCGGCGCAGCCTTCGTGCGCGCTCGCAACCTGTCGAACGGCTGGAGCCACCGCCAAACCGGCAGCCGCCGCGTCGTCGTGAAGGTGCGCCACGTCCGCGGCGCCGGGCGCAACGGCAAGGCTGCCGCGCATCTCCGCTATATCCAGCGCGACGGCACGTCTCGCGACGGCGAGCGCGGCCGACTCTATTCGGCCGGCGAAGACCGCGCCGATGGCGACGCCTTCCTCGACCGGGGCCAGGACGATCGTCACCAGTTCCGCTTCATCGTATCGCCGGAGGACGCCGCCGACCTTGCCGACCTGACCGGCTACACCCGCGAGCTGATGGCGCAGGTCGAGGCCGATCTCGGCACGAAGCTCGATTGGGTTGCGGTCGAGCACCACAACACCGGCCACCCGCACATCCACGTCATCGTCAACGGCCGTGCCGAGCACGGGCAGGATCTCGTCATCAACGGCGACTATCTGTCGGCCGGCATCCGCGAACGCGCGAGCGAGTTGGCGACGCTGGAGCTTGGCCCCGTTTCGGAGATCGAGCAGCGTCGCAAGCTGACCGCAGAGATCGACCAGGACCGGTTCACCCGCATCGACCGCGCGATGATCGCAGGGGCCGAGGGCGGGGTCGTCGACCTGCGCCACGAACCGGACGAGCTGCGCGGCCGGTCCGACCGCACATTGCGCCTCCGCCGGCTCGGCAAGCTCGGCGACATGGGCCTCGCCACCGAGCAGGCGCCGGGCGTCTGGGAGTTGAGCGAGCGGCTGGAGCCGACGCTGCGCGAGATGGGAGAGCGCGGCGACATCGTCCGCGCCATGCAGAAGGCGCTACGGGCCGAGGGCGCCGAGCGCGATCCGATGACCTTCGCGATCCACGACTCCCCGCCCGCGACCCCAGTCGTCGGCCGCGTGCTCGACAAGCACCTCACCGACGAGCTGGGCGAGAACCTGACGGTAGTGATCGACGGGATCGACGGACGCACGCATCAAGTCTCCGGTATCGAGGCGGCCCGCGTCGCGGATGCTCGCATTGGCAGCATCGTCGAGATCGGGCCGGCGGAGAACGCCGTCCGTCCGGCCGACCGCGCCATCGCCGGCATGGCCGAGGACGGCATCTATCGTCCGAGCCGCCATCTGGAGCAGGCGCGGTTCAACGGCCGCGTACCTGGCGGCGACTACGAAGGCTTCGTCGACGCACACGTCCGCCGGCTGGAGGCGCTCCGCCGTGCCGGTATCGTCGAGCGGATCGACGCCGACCAATGGCGCATCCCCCGCGACTTCGAGGCCCGCGCCGCCGCCCACGACGCCGGACGTAACGGCCGGGCCAACATCCGCATCCTTTCGACCTTCGACCTCGAACGGCAGATCGGCTCGGACGGCGCCACCTGGCTCGACCGGCGGCTGGTCGGTGCAGGCATGTCCGACCTATCGCAAGCCGGGTTCGGCGATCAGGTGCGCGAGGCGATCGAGCGGCGGCGCGAGACGCTGATCGATCGAGGCCACGCCGCCCGGCAGCCGGACGGCGGCGTGATCTACCGGTGCAACCTGATCGCCTCGCTTCGGGACCGAGAGGTGGCCGGCACGGGTGCGGCGCTGGCCGCCAGGAAGGCGATGCCGTTCCGCGCCGCCGCCGATGGCGAGACGGTCAGCGGCACGTTCACCGGAACCGTCCAGATATCGAGCGGCAAGTTCGCCATCTTGGAAAAAAGCCGCGAGTTCACGCTCGTCCCATGGCGGCCGGTCATCGACCGCCAGCTCGGTCGCGAGGTGTCCGGAATCGTGCAGGGCGGATCGGTGTCGTGGCAGTTGGGCCGGACGCGCGAGATTGGCCGGTAAGCGCCCGAGGCGCCATGACATATACTGCTGATCGGATCATCGCCGATGACCCATCAGACACCTGACTATCAGCTCATGGTATTATGTCGATGCCGGCTGGGAGCGTGACCCACGACACGGCGGAATGCAATGCTAAACGCCGCCTCGGATTCATAGCCGACCGAGAAGGCGATACTGGCGACGCTTTCCCCGGTTCGCCGTAGCCGCTCGGCGGCTAGGCGCATGCGCCAGTCGGTCAGGTAGTCCAGCGGTGGGCGCCCAGCAACCTCGCGAAACCGTTCCGCGAAGGTTGTGCGGGACATGCCGGCGTGGCTCGCAAGCGTAGCGAGCGACCAACGATGCTTGGGATCGGCGTGCATGACGCCAATCGCTCGAGCAAGCCGGGGATCGGATAGCGCGGCGAGCCAGCCAGACAGCTTTCCCGCACTGTTCGCCAGCCAGAGACGGAGAACCTGTAGCAGCATGATTTGGGCAAGGTGCTCGGCCATCAGTGTTTGGCCGGGCTCGCCGCCCTTTATCTCCAAGGCGAGTTGGTCGAGCGACCACCGCAGCACGGCTGCATGGCTCGACGCATCGCGCAGATGGACGATGGCGGGCAGTGCGCCGAACAACAGACCGGCATAGTCACCCTCGAAGGCGAAACGCCCGCCGATCAGGAAGAAGTCGCCGCCGTCGTTGCAGGTAGCTATGCCGTCCACCGCCTGGTCGTAGATTGTGGGCGAGTCGATCGGCGTCAGTGCAAGATCGGTCGCGAACAGGAACGGACGGCCGCGTGTCAGCAGGAAGCAGTCGCCGGCTTCGATCCGGCGCGGCTCGGTCTCGCCGTCCACCTGCACCCAGCAGGCGCCACGCATAACGGCATTGAACTTGATGCCGTCGTGTGGCGGAAAACGGATCGCCCACTCGCCACCAGCGTCGAGTCCGGCGCTCACCGCGCTTCTCGGTCGCAATAGGGAAAGAACATCGGACAACGGGTCCAGCGCAGCAACTCCGGACGATGGCGAAAGAGATGCGGACCTTACCGCATGGATCGTTCAATCTCCAGCGTTGATAGTCGCGCCGACACGGCAGGGATACCTGCTCGATTGGAGGCAGACCATCATGATCGACCAACAGCATCCGCTCGGCTCGGGTTTTGGCGCTGCGACCACAACCGCTGACGTCCTCGACGGCATCGATCTCACAGGGAGGCTTGCGGTAGTCACCGGCGGTCATTCGGGACTTGGGCTGGAGACGACGAAAGCTCTCGCAGCGGCCGGGGCGGAGATAATCGTCGCCGCGCGAGACACCGCTCGGGCGGAGGAAGCGCTGCATGATCTGCCCACCGTCACGGTAGTTCCGCTCGATCTGTCCGATCTCGTAAGCGTGAGCGCCTTCGCCGATCGGATGCTCGCGGACCCACGGCACATCGACCTGCTCGTCAACAATGCCGGCATCATGGCCTGTCCCGAGAAGCGTGTCGGCCCAGGATAGGAGGCTCAGTTCGCGACCAACCACCTTGGGCACTTCGCCCTGACCCATCGGCTCTGGCCGCTGCTGCGCGGCGGCGCGCGCGTGATCTGCGTGTCCTCGGCCGGCCATCACGCCTCGCCGATGCGCTGGAACGACGTGCAATTCGAGCGCGGCTACGACAAATGGCTGGCATACGGCCAATCGAAGACCGCCAACGCGCTGTTCGCGCTCCACGTTGATCGCATTGGTCGCGAGGAAGGGATAAGGGCCTTCTCGCTCCACCCCGGCAAGATCTTCACGCCTCTCCAACGGCACTTGGCACGGGATGAAATGGTATCAGCGGGCTGGCTCGATGACAGCGGCGCACCTGCCGATCCTACCTTCAAGACGCTGGCGCAGGGCGCGGCAACGGCGGTGTGGGCGGCGACCTCGCCGCAGTTGGATAAGCTGGGCGGCCTCTACTGCGAGGACTGCGATGTTGCATCGGTAGCGCGCGATACCAGCTTCGTCGGCGTCAGGCCTTACGCCATCGATCTCGAGGAAGCTGAACGCCTTTGGCTGCTGTCGAGCGAGATGGCGGGGCTTAATCTTCAAGGGCGGCGTCATTGAAGGTTCTGGACGAAAAGCCGTTCACTGACGAAGTTGATGAAGGCCCGCAGCCGCGACGACATCTGCCGTCCCGACGACCACAAGATCGAGAACTGGCCGGGATCGACGAGGAAATGGTCGAGGACGGTGACGAGTACGCCGCGCCTGATGGCTTCATCGGCCAAGAAGTCGGGCATGTAGGCGATGCCGAGACCATCGATCGCGGCGGCACGCATCGCCTCCATGTTGTTGCAGGTCAGGACGGTCCGAAGACATGGTGGCAGCACGTCGCCGGCGATGTTCCAGTCCTGAAGCTTGCCGGAGGTCGGAAAGCGGAAGCGCAGCGTGTCGTGCATCCCCAGATCGACAGGCCGGATGGGCGTTCCTTTCCGATCCAGATAACACGGCGCGGCACAGAGAACGAATCGGAATGGCCCCAGCCGGCGCGACATGAGGCTGGAATCCACCAACGGCCCGCTCCGGATCGCCGCGTCGAAGCCGCCCTCGACCAGATCGACGAGCCGATCGTTGAAGTCGAGGTCCAGTTCGATCTCGGGATAGCGGGCGAGAAAGTCGGGCAGCGCCGGCAGCAGGAAGCGGTAGCCGATGGTCGGCAGGCTGATCCGCAGAATGCCACGCGGCGCAGCGACGCTGCGCGTGACCAGTTCCTCGGCATCGCGAAGGTCGGCGAGGATGCGCCGGCATCGCTCGTGCAGCAGCGTGCCTTCGTCGGTGAGCGAGACGCGCCGGGTCGTCCGGTGGAACAGCCGCACGCCGAGCGACGCCTCGATCCGCGCGACGCTCTTGCCGATCGCGGAGGGCGACAGCCCGAGATCGCGCCCGGCCTCCGCGAAGCTCAACCGTTCCGCGGTCCGCACGAACGCAGCGATGTCGCTCAAACTGTCCATGTCTGACGATTACATCGTCTTGAGCCGCAATGTAAGGAATATGACCGCTATTATCGCCAATCGGACAATGAGCGAAGGTGTCGGTCCGGCACAGAGACGGTGCCGCCGATACAGCCACTTTGCTCCGAGAGGTTCGATGATCGATCCCCCGCACACCCCAAAAGGAAGCCCGCTAATCCTCGGCGCGGTCTGCCTTGCCGCGCTGACGCTTCCGCTGAGCTTTTCCGCGGGAGCCGTCGCTACGCCAGCGATCGGTCGCGATCTCGGGGGCAGCGCCGAGGCGCTGACCTGGATCACGAATGCATTCATGCTGACGTTCGGCAGCCTGCTGATGGCGGCCGGAACGCTGGCCGATCGTTATGGCCGCAAGCGTGTCTTCACGATCGGTGTCGCCACGTTCACGGGCTTTTCGCTGGCGCTCGGTCTGGCGCCATCGGTGTGGCTGATCGATCTCCTTCGTGCCGGCCAGGGTATCGGCGCTGCGGCGGCCTTGGCGGGCGGGAGCGCCGCGCTGGCACAGGAGTTCGATGGCCATGCGCGCACGCGCGCCTTCGGCCTGCTCGGCACGACCTTCGGCGTCGGACTCGCCTTCGGGCCGGTCTTAACCGGGCTTCTGATCGAGAGCGTCGGCTGGCGTGCCATTTTCCTGACCAGCACGATCGTCGGAGCGGCGGCGCTGCTGCTCGGACCGCCGCGCATGCACGAGACGCGCGACCCCGGCGCCAGCCGCCTCGACTGGCCGGGCGCCGCGAGCTTCACCGCGATGCTCACCGTCTTCACCGTCGCGATGATCGAATCGCCCGCGATCGGCTGGACGAGTCCGGCGATGCTCGCACTGGTCGCCGCCTTCGTGGTTCTCCTGACGGCGTTCGCTGTCATCGAGTTGCGGACGGCGCGGCCGATGCTCGACCTGTCGCTATTCCGTTACCGGCGCTTCGTCGGCGTCCAGCTTCTGCCGATCGCGACCTGCGCCTGCTTCGTCGTCCTGCTCGTCATCCTGCCGCTGCGCTTCATCGGCATCGAGGGGCGGAGCGAGATCGAGGCCGGCTTCCTGATGCTGGCGCTCTCCGCACCGATGCTCGTCGTCCCGCTCGTAGCGGCGACGCTGGCCCGTCGTGTCTCGCCGGGCGTGATATCCGGCATCGGCCTGCTGGTCGCGGCGGCCGGGCTCGCGTGGCTGGGCACGATGGACGTCGGAACCGGCCGCTCCGTCATCGCACCGATGCTGCTTATCGGTATCGGCAGCGGCCTGCCGTGGGGCCTGATGGACGGTCTGTCCGTGAGCGTCGTGCCCAAGGAGCGGGCCGGAATGGCAACCGGAATTTTCGGCACGGTGCGCGTGGCGGGCGAAGGCGTTGCGCTCGCCATCGTCAGCGCCGCACTCGCCGCGCTGATCGCCGCAGCTCTTCACGGCGTTCCCGGCTTGTCCCGCACGGTGCTGGCGCAGGCAGGCCAACGGCTGGCGGTGGGTGATGCGGCAGGGGCGACGGATTTGTCGGCCCAACTCGATGGCACGACCCTGCTTCACGCGTATCAGACCGCCTTTGCGACCCTGTCATGGGTATTGGCCGGCATCACGACGGCATGCGCCATCGCGGTCTTCGCACTGTTGGGGCGGCAGGAAAGGCTCGATGCCATCGGGGCGTCGACCGACGCCGGTTCCGTTGCGGCGTAGCGCAGGCACCATGCCGGTCCGGCTTTCCCACATTCCGATCACGTCGCTGGTACAGGTGTTGGCCGTCGCCGAGCGACTGAACTTCCGCCATGCCGCGACCGCGCTGGGCGTCAGCCAATCGAGCGTGAGCACCCGGATCAAAGCGCTTGAAGATCGCCTCGGTATTCTGATCTTCGAGCGTCGGCATCGGGGTGTCCGGCTGACCGACGCCGGGCGCCGCTTCGTCGCCGAGGTGGCGATCGGCATCGGCCATCTCGATCATGCCATCGTGACGGCGGGTGCGATCACGTCGGGCGAGATAGGCAGCATCCGCATCGGGATATCCTCTCCCGTCTTCGGCGGCTTCCTCGCCGAACTCCATCGCCGCTTCCGCGCCGCGCATCCGAACGTCGATCTGATCGTCGTCGAGGATCAACCCGATCTGACGGCCCGCAAGGTCCGGGAGGGCGGCCTCGACATCGCCATTCTCATGGGCGAGATCGAAGGTGTCGACTGCCATGTGAAGCATCTCTGGACCGAACCGTTCGTCGTGGCGCTGCCGGTCACTCATGACCTCGCCTCCAACGCGAACCTGACTTGGGCCGATGTAGTCTCGGAGACCTTTCTCGTGCCCAGCGGGGGTGCGGGTTTCCAGCTTCAGGATCACATCGTCCGTCGTTTGGCCGAACGCGGGGTTCGGCCCCGCATCCGGCGTTGCGAAGCGGGCCGCAATACCTTGATGCAACTCGTCTCGGCGGGCGACGGCATCAAGCTGACGACGCGATCGGCAACCTACATCCCGTTTCCCGGCATCGTCTTTCGCATGCTGGCCGACGAAGCGGAGACGGCTCGCTTCGGGGTGATGTGGTCGCCGCACAATCGCAGCGCCTCGCTTCATGCACTGCTTGCCATAGCGCAGGAGATGAGCGTTCAGGCCGATTTGAGCGAAACCTTGAGCAACTCGCCGGCTTCCACGTCGAGCGCCTCGGCGATTTGTCCGAGCACCGTAACGCTTGCAGATACGTCGGCACGCTCGATCGCGCCGATATAGCGCGCACTCAGGCCGGCGCGATCGGCCAATTCTTCCTGCGTCATGTCCCGATCATGACGCATCCGACGCAGGTTGGTCGCCATGACCTCCTTGAGGTCCATGACCGACGAGGAACCAGCGCAGGAACGATCGTTCTAGGAATGATCGTTCCGATTCGTCCGCCTGTGCTATACATGGTCATTTCCGAGCAGTTGTTGCGAGATGGACTATGCGGGCGCCGCCCGAACTCGACCCGGATGTAGACGATCTGGCGCCGGCAGTGCCGGAGATCACGGACTATGACGAGACGCACTTCGTCACCTACATGCGCCTGCTCGACGCCGAGGCGGATCGGGCCGACTGGATGGAGGTGGCACGGGTCGTTCTGCACCGCGATCCGGCGGCCCCGACGACCCAGACCTGTTGGGAAAGTCATCTGGCACGCGCGCGGTGGATGACGCAGATCGGCTACCGCCATCTGCTCGAACAAGCCTCCTCCGAAGCACGATCCCGGCCGCACTGACCGTCCTTTTTCTTCGCTATGGTATCCGGTAGCCCGCTCGCCGGTGATTTGCGTTGCCCACGCCGGGGACGTGCATTCTCTGATCGGCTCCCTTTCTCGTCGGAGCCGGTATGCGCGGAGGCCAGATACTATGGGGGCAGGTCGCCCTCGTTCTCGCGATCGTGGTCGCGACCACCTGGGCGGCGACGCAATGGACGGCGTGGCGCCTCGGCTTCCAAGCCCAGCTCGGTGCGCCGTGGTTAGAAGTCGCCGGCTGGCCGGTCTATCATCCGCCGCTCTTCTTCTGGTGGTGGTACTGCTACGACGCCTACGCGCCCGCGATCTTCGTGGAAGGCGCGGTCATCGCGGCGTCCGGCGGCCTCATCTCGATCGCGGTGGCGATCGGCCTGTCGATGTGGCGCGCGAAGGAGGCGAAGAACGTCGCCACCTATGGTTCGGCGCGCTGGGCATCCCCGGAGGAGGTGAAGGCCGCCGGGCTGATCGGCCCGGATGGCGTACTGCTGGGGCGGCTCGACCACGACTATCTTCGCCACGACGGCCCCGAACACGTCCTGTGCTTCGCGCCGACGCGCTCGGGCAAGGGCGTCGGCCTCGTCGTACCGACGCTGCTGACCTGGCCGGGCAGCGTCATCGTCCACGACATCAAGGGCGAGAACTGGACGCTGACCGCCGGCTTTCGCGCCGGGCATGGCCGCGTGCTGCTGTTTGATCCGACCAACGCGGCATCCTCTGCGTACAACCCGCTGCTGGAGGTGCGGCGCGGCGACATGGAGGTCCGTGACGTGCAGAACATCGCCGACATCCTCGTCGATCCCGAGGGCGCGCTCGACAAGCGCAACCACTGGGAGAAGACCAGCCATTCGCTGCTCGTCGGCGCGATCCTCCATGTCCTCTATGCCGAACCCGACAAGACGCTGGCCGGCGTCGCCAGCTTCCTGTCCGATCCCAAGCGCCCAGTAGAGGCGACGTTGCGCGCGATGATGTCGACGCCGCATCTGGGCGAGGCCGGCGTCCACCCGGTCGTCGCTTCGTCGGCGCGCGAGTTGCTGAACAAGTCCGACAACGAGCGATCGGGCGTCCTGTCGACCGCCATGTCGTTCCTCGGCCTCTACCGCGACCCGGTGGTGGCGAAGGTGACGGCGCGGTGCGACTGGCGCATCGCCGACCTCGTGGCCGGCAAGCGCCCGGTCAGCCTATACCTCGTCGTGCCGCCGTCCGACATCGCCCGCACCAAGCCGTTGATCCGCCTGATCCTCAACCAGGTCGGTCGGCGGCTGACGGAGGAGTTGAACGGATCGGCCAAGCGCCACCGCCTGCTGCTGATGCTCGACGAGTTCCCCGCGCTCGGCCGGCTCGACTTCTTCGAGTCCGCGCTGGCGTTCATGGCCGGCTACGGCATCAAGAGCTTCCTGATCGCGCAGAGCCTCAACCAGATCGAGAAGGCCTACGGCGCGAACAACAGCGTCCTCGACAACTGCCATGTCCGCGTCGCCTTCGCGACGAACGACGAGCTCACCGCCAAGCGCGTGTCCGACGCGCTCGGCACCGCGACCGAGATGCGCGATTCCACCAATTATGCCGGGCACCGGCTGTCGCCGTGGCTTGGGCATCTCATGGTGTCGCGGCAGGAGACGGCCCGGCCGCTGCTGACGCCCGGCGAGGTGATGCAGCTTCCTCCAGCCGACGAGCTGCTGCTGGTCGCGGGGGTGCCGCCGGTCCGCGCGAACAAGGCGCGCTACTACGAGGACGCCCGATTTCGCGAACGACTGCTGCCTCCGCCGAAGCCGGTCGAGGCGAAGCGCCCGGCAACGCCGCCAGCGGACGACTGGTCGACGCTGGCGATCCCGACGCCAGCAGAAACCACCGCGCAGAGCAGCGGCGACGGCAACGCAACCGATCCCGCCAACGCCGGCATCCGCCGCGAACCGGAGCTGCCCGAGCAGGAGGAAATCGCACCGCTTGAGCGATCTGCCGTCAACGAGTTCGACGTGCTCGACGACGACCCGGACGTGGATGCTGCCAAGGCGCGCAGCCTGCGCAGCCAGATCACGTCCGTCGCCCGGCAGGCGTCGATGGACCCGGCGGATGGCATTGAGCTTTGAGGAGGACGGCCATGCCGACCAAGACCCGCATGAACGTCTACTTCGACCCGGACCTCCTGAAGAAAGTCGAGGCGCTGGCGCTCCGGCGCAACGTATCGAAGTCCGCCATCGTCGAAGCTGCCGTCGCGTCTTTCCTGTCGGCGGACGCGTCGGAACGGCTGGAGGCGGTGTTCGCCCGCCGGATGGACCGGATCGGCCGTCAGATCGACGGTATGGACGAAGACCTCGCCATCGTCGGCGAGACGCTGTCGCTGTTCATCCGCTTCTGGCTGACCGTCACCCCGCCGCTGCCGGACAGTGCGCAGGCGTCGGCGCGGGCGAAGGGCAGCGAGCGGTTCGAGGGCTTCCTGCAAACGCTCGGCCGGCGGCTGGCAACCGGCGACCGGTTCCTGAAGGAGCTGTCGCGCGACATCGACTCGCGGCGTGACGGCACTGCTACCGAATAGATACCGAACCGCACCGGCCCACCGAAGCACGACCGATCCCGCCGATTACCGCCGTTTCTCCGCCATGCCCGCACGGCGTTCAGTACTTGTTGAAAAGGCCGAGTTTCAGGCTCTCTTACTCGACCCCGTTCGGGACCGCTGATGTCGCCCCGGCTGACACGGGGATCGCATGGTGGGGACGCAGCACAATTCGGAAGGTCTGGCGCGCGGCGCAAGGATGCTGCGCACGGCGCTCGGTCCGGCCATCACCCGGCTGGTGGAAGACCCTGCCGTCGTCGAGGTGATGCTGAACCCGGACGGGCGCATCTGGATCGACCGCCTGTCCGAAGGGCTGGCCGATACCGGCGAGCGGCTGTCGCCGGCGGATGGCGAGCGCATCGTCCGTCTCGTCGCCCACCATGTCGGTGCCGAGGTCCATGCCGGAGCGCCCCGCGTGTCCGCCGAATTGCCCGAGACGGGGGAGCGGTTCGAGGGGCTGCTGCCGCCGGTCGTCGCCGCGCCCGCCTTCGCGATCCGCAAGCCGGCGGTCGCGGTGTTCACGCTCGACGATTACGTCGCGGCCGGCATCATGTCGGCGCCACAGGTCGAGGTGCTGCGCGAGGGTGTCGCGTTCCGCGCCAACATCCTCGTCGCGGGCGGCACGTCGACCGGCAAGACCACGCTGACCAACGCGCTGCTCGCCGAGGTGGCGAAGTCCGCCGATCGCGTCATCATCATCGAGGACATGCGCGAGCTGCAATGCGCCGCGCCCAACCTCGTCGCCATGCGGACGAAGGACGGCGTCGCCTCGCTCTCCGACCTCGTCCGATCCTCGCTCCGCCTGCGCCCCGACCGCATCCCGATCGGCGAGGTGCGCGGTCCCGAGGCGCTCGACCTGCTCAAGGCATGGGGCACTGGCCATCCCGGCGGCATCGGCACCATCCATGCCGGCAGCGCGATCGGCGCGCTGCGGCGGATGGAGCAGCTCATCCAGGAAGCCGTCGTCACCGTGCCGCGAGCGCTGATCGCCGAGACGATCGATCTCGTCGCGGTCCTCGCCGGGCGCGGCTCGCAGCGCCGGCTTGCCGAACTCGCCCGCGTCGAAGGCATCGGTCCGGACGGCGACTACCGCGTCGTGCCTGCCGATCGACCGGCGGCCTCACTCACCCCCACCAGCACAGGAGACTTCACATGACCTCTCGCCTTCGCCTTGCCCGCCATCGCTTCGAGACCGCGGTGGCGGTCGTCGTCATCAGCGTGCTGACCGCGCCCACCGCCCATGCCTCCGGCTCGTCGATGCCGTGGGAAGCGCCGCTCCAGTCGATCCTGAAGTCGATCGAGGGACCGGTCGCCAAGATCGTCGCGGTGATCGTCATCATCTCGACGGGTCTGGCGCTGGCGTTCGGCGACACGTCGGGCGGGTTCCGCCGGCTCATCCATATCGTCTTCGGCCTGTCGATCGCGTTTGCCGCGTCGAGCTTCTTCCTGTCGTTCTTCTCGTTCGGCGGCGGGGCGCTGGTCTGATGGCCGGCGATCCTGCCGGCGAGGTGCCGGGCTTCGCCGTGCCGGTCCACCGGGCGCTGACCGAGCATATCCTGCTCGGCGGCGCGCCGCGGGGACTCGCCATCCTCAACGGCACGCTGGCGGCGGCGCTCGGCCTCGGCTTGCGGCTGTGGCTAGTCGGCCTCGCCGTCTGGGCGATCGGGCACGTTGCGGCGGTGTGGGCGGCGAAGCGCGACCCGATGTTCGTCGACGTGGTGCGCCGCCATCTGCGCATCCCCGGCCACCTGTCGGTCTGAGGGCGCACGACCATGATGCACCTCGCCGAATACCGCCGCACCGGCGCGCGCCTCGCCGACTTCCTGCCGTGGGTGGCGCTGGTCGGCTCCGGCGTCGTCATCAACAAGGACGGCAGCTTCCAGCGTACCGCACGCTTCCGCGGCCCCGACCTCGACAGCGCCGTGTCCGCCGAGCTGGTCGCTGTCGCCGGGCGTCTCAACAACGCCTTCCGCCGCCTCGGCTCCGGCTGGGCGATCTTCGTCGAGGCGCAGCGCCATCCGGCCGCCACCTATCCGGCCAGTCGCTTCTCCGATCCAGCATCGGCGCTGGTCGATGCCGAGCGCAAAGCGGACTTCGAGGAAGCGGGCGCGCATTTCGAGTCCAGCTATTTTCTTACCTTCACCTATCTGCCGCCGGCCGAGGACGCAGCGCGCGCCGAGGGCTGGCTTTACGAGGGCCGTGAACGCGCGGGCATCGACCCGCATGAGGTGGTCGCCAGGTTCGTCGACCGCACCGACAGCGTCCTGCGGCTCGTCGAGACCTTCATGCCGGCCTGCCGCTGGCTGGATGACGCCGAGACGCTGACCTACCTGCACGCCTGTGTCTCGACGCACCGGCACCGCGTGCGCGTACCCGAGACGCCGATGTATCTCGACGCGCTGCTCGCCGACCAGCCGCTGACCGGCGGGCTGGAGCCGATGCTGGGTACGCAGCATCTGCGCGTCCTCACCATCACCGGCTTTCCGACCGCGACGACGCCGGGGTTGCTCGACGAGCTGAACCGGCTGGCCTTCCCGTACCGCTGGTCGACCCGCGCCATCCTGCTCGACAAGACCGACGCAGTGAGGCTGCTGACCAAGATCAGGCGGCAGTGGTTCGCGAAGCGCAAGTCGGTCGCGGCGATCCTCAAGGAGGTGATGACCAACGAGCAATCGGTGCTGGTCGATACCGACGCGTCGAACAAGGCAGCGGACGCCGATCTCGCGCTCCAGGAGCTGGGCGCGGACCATGCCGGCATCGCCTACGTCAGCGCGACGGTGACGGTCTGGGATACCGATCCCCGCGTCGCTGACGAGAAGCTGCGGCTTGTCGAGAAGGTCGTGCAGGGCCGCGACTTCACGGCGATGGCCGAGACGATCAACGCGGTCGATGCCTGGCTCGGCTCGCTGCCGGGTCACGTCTACGCCAACGTCCGGCAGCCGCCGGTCTCGACGCTGAACCTCGCCCACATGATCCCGCTGTCTGCGGTGTGGGCCGGGCCGGAGCGCGACGAGCATTTCGACGCGCCACCCTTGCTCTACGGCCGGACCGAGGGCTCGACCCCGTTCCGGCTGTCGCTCCATGTCGGCGATGTCGGCCACACACTCGTCGTCGGACCGACCGGCGCCGGCAAGTCGGTGCTGCTCGCGCTGATGGCGTTGCAGTTTCGCCGTTACCGCGACGCGCAGGTGTTCGCCTTCGACTTCGGTGGCTCGATCCGTGCCGCCGCCTTGGCGATGGGTGGCGACTGGCACGATCTCGGTGGCGGACTGACGGAGGGGAGCGACGCCAGCGTGTCGCTGCAACCGCTCGCCCGCATCGAGCAGACTGCCGAACGCGCGTGGGCGGCCGACTGGCTCGTCGCGATCCTGACCCGCGAGGGCATGCCGATCACGCCGGAGGTGAAGGAGCATCTCTGGACCGCGCTGTCGTCGCTCGCCTCCGCGCCGGTCGAGGAGCGGACGATCACCGGCCTCGCCGTGCTGCTCCAGTCGAACGACCTCAAGCAGGCGCTGCGGCCGTACTGCATCGGTGGAGCTTACGGCCGGCTGCTCGACGCGGAAGCCGAGCATCTCGGCAGCGCGACCGTCCAGGCGTTCGAGACCGAGGGGCTGATCGGCACCGATGCCGCTCCGGCCGTGCTTGCCTATCTGTTTCACCGCATCGAGGATCGGCTCGACGGCGCGCCGACGCTCATCATCGTCGACGAGGGCTGGCTGGCACTCGACGATGAGGGGTTCGCCGGCCAGCTCCGCGAGTGGCTGAAGACGCTGCGCAAGAAGAACGCCTCCGTCATCTTCGCCACGCAGAGCCTGTCGGACCTCGACGGATCGGTCATCGCGCCGGCCATCATCGAAAGCTGCCAGACCCGGCTGCTCCTGCCGAACGAGCGCGCGATCGAACCCCAGATCACCGCCATCTACCGGCGCTTCGGCCTCAACGATCGCCAGATCGAGATCCTCGCGCGGGCGACCCCCAAGCGCGACTATTACTGCCAGTCGCGACGCGGCAACCGGCTGTTCGAGCTGGGCCTGTCCGACGTGGCGCTGGCGCTCTGCGCCGCATCGTCGCGTACCGATCAAGCCGACATCGCCGCGATCGTCGCCGAACACGGCCGCACCGGCTTCCTCGCCGCCTGGCTTCGCCATCGCGGCGTCGGCTGGGCCGCCGACCTCACCCCCGACCTCACCAATCTGGAGACACCATCATGACCCTGCGCCGTAACCGCGCGGCGCTCGTCGCCGCGTCCATCCTGTCCGTGCCGATCGCCTTGTCGCCGATGCTGGCGACGCGGGCTGCGGCGCAGTGGACCGTGTTCGACCCGTCGAACTACGCGCAGAACGTTCTTCAGGCGGCGCGCACGCTCCAGCAGGTCAATCAGCAGATCGCCTCGCTCCAGAACGAGGCGACGATGCTGGTCAACCAGGCGCGCAACCTCGCCAGCCTGCCATATTCCTCGCTCCAGCAACTCCAGCAGAACGTCCGCCGCACGCAAGCACTACTCCAGCAGGCGCAGAACATCGCTTTCGACGTGCGGTCGATCGACCAGGCGTTCCAGCGGCAATACGGCAGCGCGTCGATGTCGGCGTCGGACCGGCAGCTCGTCACCGACGCGCGCTCGCGCTGGCAGAACACGGTCGGCGGGTTGCAGGACGCGATGCGCGTGCAGGCCGGCGTCGTCGGCAACATCGACACCAACCGCGCCGAGATGGCGAACCTCGTTACCCGCAGCCAGGGCGCGACCGGCGCGCTCCAAGCGACGCAGGCGGGCAACCAGCTCCTCGCGCTCCAGGCACAGCAGCTCGCCGACCTCACGGCGATGATGGCTGCGAACGGCCGTGCGCAGGCGCTGTCCGACGCCGAACGCGCGGCAGCAGCCGAGCAGGGCCGCGAACAGCGCCGCCGCTTCCTCGCGCCGGGCGCAGGCTACCAGCCGGGCAACGCCCGCATGTTCAACGGCGGCAACTGAGGCGCGCGATGGAGGGGAAGACGCTCGCCCGCATCGGTGCCGCCGCGTTCGCCGGCATCGCCGTCACCGCCGCCGCGATCGAGATGACGCGCGAGGAGAAGCCGGTCGTGCCGGTCACGGTCGAGGTGACCACCGCGCCGATCGATCCGATGCGCGAGGCGCTCGCCCGCTGCCAGTTCATGGGCGAGGTCGCGCCCCGCGATTCCGGTTGCCTGAAGACGTGGGCCGAGAACCGGCGCCGCTTCCTCGGTTTGGAGCCTGTCGCCGCCCCGCGGCCGAACGGGGAGCGCTAAGCCATGCAGGGCACCGGCGTCATCGACAGCTTCCTCGGCGTCTTCACCCGCTACATCGACTCAGGCTTCGGCCTGCTCGGCGGCGAGGTCGCCTTCATCGCTACGACGCTGATCGTCATCGACGTGACGCTGGCGGCGCTGTTCTGGTCGATGGGCGGCGAGGACGACATCGTCGGCCGCCTCATCAAGAAGACGCTGTTCGTCGGCGTGTTCGCGTACATCATTGGCAACTGGAACAACCTCGCCAGGATCGTCTTCGACAGCTTCGCCGGGCTGGGCCTGAAGGCGTCCGGCACCGCCTTCTCCGCCGCCGACCTGATGCGGCCGGGCAAGGTCGCGCAGACCGGCCTCGACGCCGGGCGCCCGCTGCTCGACTCGATCTCCGGGCTGATGGGCTATTGGTCGTTCTTCGAGAACTTCATCCAGATCGCCTGTCTGCTGTTCGCCTGGGCGCTGATCCTGCTCGCCTTCTTCATCCTCGCCGTCCAGATCTTCGTCACGCTGATCGAGTTCAAGCTGACCACGCTCGCCGGCTTCGTGCTCATCCCCTTCGGCCTGTTCGGCAAGACCGCCTTCATGGCCGAGCGCGTGCTCGGCAACGTCATCTCGTCCGGCATCAAGGTGCTGGTGCTCGCCGTCATCGCCGGGATCGGTTCGACGCTGTTCTCGCAGTTCACCGCCGGCTTCGGCGGCCGGACGCCCACCATCGACGACGCGATGGCGATCGTGCTCGCCGCGCTGTCGCTGCTCGGCCTCGGCATCTTCGGACCCGGCATCGCCAACGGCCTCGTCTCTGGCGGTCCGCAGCTCGGTGCGGGCGCGGCGATCGGCACCGGGCTGGCAGCCGGCGGCATGGTCGCCGCTGGCGGTGCCGCGATCGGTGCCGTCGCGTCGGGCGGCGCCGCACTGGCTGGGGGTGCCGCTGCCGCCGCACGCGGCGGGGCTGCACTCGCCGGTGGCGCGTCCACCGCCTACCAGGCTGGTGCGGCCGGACAGTCCGGCATGGCCGGCGTCGCCTCTGGTCTCGGCAACGTGGCCAGCGCGGGGGGAAAGGCGGCCGTGTCGCCGTTGAAGCGCGCCGCCGGCCGTGCTGCCGATAGCCTCCGCTCCAGCTTCCAGACCGGCGGCCGCGCCGTCAGCGCCGATGCCGCACCGGACGGTGACGGCCCGACCTCCGCAGCTCCGGCGGCGGGAGGCCAGCCCGCATGGGCCAAACGCATGAAGCGCTCGCAGCAACTCACCCACGGCGTCCAGGCTGCCGCGCACGCCGTGCGATCCGGCGACGCGCATGGCAGCGGCTCTTCCATCTCCCTCGATCAAGGCGACCGCCGATGAACATCTTCAAACGACCCGCCGCGAATTACGGCAAGACCCCGCAGCCCGAGACGCCGTACCAGCGCGCCGCGCAAGTTTGGGACGATCGCATCGGCTCGGCCCGCATACAGGCGCGCAACTGGCGGCTGATGGCGTTCGGCTCGCTGGCGCTGTCCGCCGGCCTGTCCGCGGCGCTGGTCTGGCAGTCGGCGAGCGGTTCGATCGTGCCGTGGGTGGTGCAGGTCGACCGGCTGGGCCAGGCACAGGCGGTGGAGCCTGCGACCGCCGGCTACCGCCCGACCGATCCGCAGATCGCGTTCCACCTCGCGCGGTTCGTCGAGGAGGTCCGCAGCATCCCGTCCGACGCGATCGTGGTGCGGCAGAACTGGCTGCGCGCCTACGACTTCACCACGGCCGCCGGGGCGCAGGCGCTCAACGACTACGCCCGCGCCAACGACCCGTTCGCCAGGGTCGGCAAGCAGCAGATCGCCGTCGACGTGTCCTCGGTAATCCGCGCCTCGCCGGACTCCTTCCGCGTCGCCTGGGTCGAGCGCCGCTATCAGGACGGCAGCCTCGCCGAGACTTCGCGCTGGACCGCGATCCTCACGGTCGTCGTCCAGCCGCCGCGCGATGCCGAGGCGCTGCGCAAGAACCCGCTCGGCATCTACGTCAACGCCATCAACTGGTCGAAGGAGATGGGGCAGTGAGCGCGCCTCTCCGTAAGCTCGCCGCTCCCGCCGTGCTGCTCGCGGCCACCATGCTTGCCGGCTGCGCCACGACGCAGAAGCCACCCGAGATCAGCTACGATGCCGAGGTGCCGCCGCTGCCACCCGTGCCGGCGGTCGCCGCGCCATCGCGTCCACGGCCGCTGCACGTCCCGCCACCGTGGACCCCGGCACGGGGCGGTCAGCCTGCCGGCAACTCGACCGCTCGCGTCGAGAACGCCACCGCCGCCGCCCGCATCCAGCCGCGCCGCGAGGGCTATTACAACGCCATCCAGGTCTATCCGTGGTCGGAAGGCGCGCTCTACCAGGTCTATGCCGCGGTCGGGCAGATCACCGACATCGCGCTCGAACCCGGAGAAAGCCTGACCGGCGCCGGGCCGATCGCGGCCGGCGACACCGCGCGCTGGATCATCGGCGATACCGAGAGCGGTGCCGGCGAGACACGCCGCGTCCACGTCCTCGTCAAGCCGACGCGGGCCGACCTTTCCACCAACCTCGTCATCACCACCGACCGCCGGCTCTATATGATCGAGCTGCACGCGGGCGAGCGGCCCTACATGCCCTCGGTCGCGTGGAGCTATCCGGCGCCGCCGCCCTCGCAGCAGCCGGTGGTACCGACAACGCCGGTCATCCCGGCCGCCGCCGAGCGCAATTATCGCTATGCCCTGACCGGCGACGCGCCGCCGTGGCGGCCGGTCGCGGTCTACGACGACGGCAGGCGCGTCTATGTCGAGTTCCCGCGCGGGATCGTCCAGGGCGAGATGCCGCCGCTGTTCGTCATCGGTCCCGATGGCGAGCTGGAGATCGTCAACAGTCGCGTCCAGGGCAACGTCCTGATCGTCGACCGGCTGTTCGGGGCCGCCGAGCTGCGCCTCGGCAAGGGCGACCGCCAGCAGACCGTCCGCATCCTCCGTACCGATGGGAGGCCATCGTCATGAGCGGCATCGATCCCATGCAACCGGCACCGAACCAGCCGGACGATGATGCCCGGCCGCTGACCGGCGAACCGATCGCATCGATGCGGCTGCGGCCCGAGCCGCCGCGTGTCACCCGCCTGTCGCGCAAGGCACTGGCGGTGCTCGGCGGCGTCGCCGGTGTCGGTCTCGGCGGGGCGCTGATCTACGCGCTTCAGGTCCAGCAGGGTGGCAAACCGGCCGAGGAGGTCTACGCGACCGATGGTCACTCGACACCGGACGGCCTCAACGCGCTGCCGAAGGATTACACCGGCCCCATGCTCGGGCCGCCGCTGCCCGGCGATCTCGGTCGTCCCATCCTCGACGCGCAGAACCGTGGCCAGCCGGTGCCCGTGGCTGGGATCGATGCGCCGGCTGGACCCGCCGCACCCGATCCCGAGATCGAGCGCCGGCGCCAGGAACTGGAACGGCGTCGGCAGGAGCTGGAGGCGGCACGCACCAGCCGGGTGTTCTTCCAGTCCGGCGCGACGACCGCGACGGTGGGCGGCGGCGTTTCTGGCGACGGGATACCGAACCTCGCCGGCATGGGAGCGCCCGGCCAGACGGCCACACCCACCGCGCAGGACCGCCAGCTCGTCTTCCTCAACCAGGCCGCCGACCGGCGCACCGTCGCACCCGACCGGGTCGCCGCACCGCCGTCGCCGTTCGTCGTGCAGGCCGGCGCAGTGATTCCCGCCGCGCTCGTCACCGGTATCCGCTCGGACCTGCCCGGCCAGATCGTCGCGCAGGTGACCGAGAACGTCTACGACAGCCCGACTGGGCGCCTGCTGCTGATCCCGCAGGGTACGCGGCTGATCGGCCAGTACGACAGCGGCGTCGGCTTCGGCCAGCGCCGGGTGCTGCTCGCCTGGACTCGCCTCATCTTCCCCAACGGCCGGTCGATCGTGCTGGAGCGCCAGCCCGGTGCCGACGCGCAAGGCTATGCCGGGCTGGAGGACGGCGTCGACCACCACTGGTGGGATCTCGCCAAGGCCGCCGGGCTGTCGACGCTGCTGTCGGTCGGCGCGCAGGCCGGCAGTTCGGGCGAGCAGGGCGATCTCGTCCGCGCGCTGCGCCAGGGCGCGTCGGACGGCATCAGCCAGACCGGCCGGCAGGTCGTCGGCCGCCAGCTCGACATCGCACCGACGCTCACCATCCGCCCCGGCTTCCCGGTTCGCGTGATCGTCACCCGCGACCTCGTCCTCGAACCCTATCGGAGCTGACTGATGGCGAAGCTTAAGCTCGGACCCATCACCGACGACAAGCCCGTGAAGGTCACGCTGGAATTGCCGGCGGACCTGCACCGCGATCTGACCACCTATGCCGAGGTGCTTGCCCGCGAGAGCGGGCAGCCGGCGGCCGACCCTGTTCGGCTGATCGCGCCCAAACTGGAACGGTTCATGGCGACCGATCGTGCGTTCGCGAAAGCGCGGCGGGCGACTCGCGCCCTTGGCACTGTGATCGGCTGACGCGATCGAGGTATCGCGTCATGCCCACTTCACCGCGAGGAACGAGACGGCAGGATCGCGGCGCGGGACCGTGCCGCGACGAACCACAGGAGACTTCATCGACGTCCGTGTCCGACCGTCACCCTCGCTCCACTCGCCGCGCTGGCGATGCCGCCGGCATCCTGCCCGACGATCTCTACGACTATTATGCCGTCGAGCCGGACCCACGGCGGGGACCACCGCCCGCCGCCGAGGCGAAGACGTGGCGCGTCACCGACGACTGGCCCGAGCGGGTGCCGATCACCGAGGCGGAGATCGAGGTGTTCGAGCGCTGGTTCGCCGACCTCTTCGACGAGTTGTTCGGACCATCCGGTCGATAGGATCGCGCGAAACGCGCCAGCCGCCCCCATCATTTCCCTGGATGATGTTGTCTATTGGTGATAATGGTCGTGGATAGCATCCGGCCTGCCTGACGCTCGCGCCCGGCCCGGCGGTTGCCAGGACGGGAGATACGCGCACCGTGACGACGCTGACGATCGGCATCGCCGACACCGACGAGATGAAGGCGCGGGGCAAGCGCATCATGCGCGGCGAAGAGCAGCCGGCGCGGGGCGAGCCGGCGGTCTGGTTCGGCTCGACCGAATCCTTCGCGCGCATCCTTTCCGCCGCCAACCGCGACATGCTCCGCCTCATCGCCGAACGCGAGCCGGAGTCGCTCGACGCGCTCGTCGCGTTGACCGGCCGCGCCAAGCCCAACCTGTCGCGGACGCTGAAAGCCATGATCGCCCACGGCATCGTCCGCATGGAACGCAGCGGGCGCAAGCTCGCCCCCAAGGTCATCCCCGACCGCGTCGTGCTGACGCTGGAACTGACCTCGACATCCGACAAGCAAGGAGACCGGCCGTGAACGCCGAGACGCCCGTCATCGTCCAGCGCGCCGCGCTCTACCTACGCGTCTCGACCGTCCGGCAGGCCGAACACGACGTCTCGATCCCGGACCAGAAGCGGCAGGGCGAGGCGTACTGCACCTCGCGCGGTTACCGACTGGTCGACACCTTCGTCGAGGCCGGCGCGTCGGCCACCAACGACCGCCGCCCCGAGTTCCAGCGCATGATCGAGGCGGGCACCTCGAAGCCCGCGCCGTTCGACGTCGTCGTGGTCCACTCGTTCAGCCGCTTCTTCCGCGATCACTTCGAGCTGGAGTTCTACGTCCGAAAGCTGGCCAAGAACGGCGTCCGCCTCGTCTCGATCACGCAGGAGATGGGCGACGACCCGATGCACGTCATGATGCGCCAGATCATGGCGCTGTTCGACGAGTATCAGTCCAAGGAGAACGCCAAGCATGTCCTGCGCGCGCTGAAGGAGAACGCCCGGCAGGGCTTCTGGAACGGCTCGCTCCCGCCGATCGGCTACCGCACCGTCGCGGCCGAGCAGCGCGGCGCCAAGACCAAGAAGAAGCTGGAGATCGACCCGCTCCACGCCGACACCATCCGCCTGATCTACCGCCTCGCGCTCGGCGCCGAGGCCGACCACAGCCAGATGGGCGTTAAGGCGATCGTCAAGCACCTCAATGCCCGCGGCATCTTCACCCGCGACGGCGGGCGCTGGGGCATCGGCCAGGTCCACCGCATCCTGACGCGCCGCACCTATATCGGCGAGCACGAGTTCAACCGCCGCTCCAAGACCAAGGAGAAGAAGCCGGACGCCGAGGTCGTGACCGTCGCAGTGCCACCGCTGATCGAGCGCGCGACCTTCGACGCGGTGCAGGCGCTGATGAAGGCGCGCAACCAGAAGACCGCGTTGCCGCACCGCGTCGTCATCGGCCCGACGCTGCTCACCGGCATCTGCTTCTGCGGCAATTGCGGGGGCGCGATGACGATCCGCACCGGCAAGGGCGGGCGCTATCGCTACTACGCCTGCTCGATCAAGGCGCGTCAGGGCGAGACCGGCTGCAAGGGGCGGGCGGTCCCTATGGACAAGCTCGATAGCCTCGTCGCCGGCCACATCGAGGACCGGCTGCTCGATCCCGAGCGGCTGGAGGAGCTGCTGGAGACGATCCTCGGCCGCCGCGAGGAGCAATCCGAGCGGCGCCGCGTCCACATCGCCGAGCTGAACCGCCGCGCGGCCGAGTCGGAGCTGCGCCTCAAGCGCCTCTACGACGCGATCGAGGCGGGCGTCGCCGACCTAGACGATCCGGCGCTGAAGGAGCGGATCGCCGGCCTCAAGGTCATCCGCGACCAGTCGCGTGTCGATGCCGACCGGGCGCAGGCGATGCTGGAGAGCACCGGCGAGCGGGCGATCACGCCGGAGATGGTCGGGCGCCTGTCACAGGCCGCGCGTGAGCGGATACGGCTCGACGGGGGCGGCTATCGGCGGGATCACCTGCGCGCGCTCGCCCAGCGCGTCGATGTCGGCGACGACGAGGTCCGCATCATGGGATCGAAGAGCGACCTGCTCAGGACGCTAGTGGCAGCACAGGGAGGGAATTCGGCGGGATTCGGCGTGCCCAGCCGAGGACCGAAGTGGCGGAGAGGGAGGGATCTCGACTCCCCAATTAATGGTTTGAAATAAAATGATATTTTTAGCGGCGCCGCCATTCTCCCCACATTTCTCCCCACAATTGATGTGAAAAATTTTTAGGGGCTGGAGATGGCTCATCCGTTTCGCACCCTCCATATAGCGGTTCGGTTGCGAGAGCTTTCAGCGATATGACCCAATTCCGGCCGTTCGCTGGTGCCTTCTCGCTTCCCGAAAGCTGCCGCTCGTTCATATAAGCGGACCGGTTGCTTAAGCGAGCCCGATCGGACCCTCGGAACGGCGAAGATGGGTGGGAAGCTGCCGTAGGTCAGAGCCTACGACTGAGCCTACTCATTGCGACCCACTGAATAAAATAGACCAACCCAAATGCTATGGAAAGGGCGACTAGGAATGCGACAGAACCCAACCCGGTGAAGCCTCGCTGCCCAGCGCCATAAAGACCATGAACTACAATTTGCGCGATAACCACGCCGCTAAAAAGCCACCGAAAAACACCCCAGAATGCGGGAACGTGGGCTCTCCGCGTGACGTACAGCAGCACCCCAAACGCACTGATCACGCTTACTATGAAGGCTGAAACGTCGAGCCAAGATTGCGACGCCCAATCAGCACTAAAACCAAAGACTGCCAAGCTTGTAACCAATCCTGCAGCAAAGATTGCCCACCGCCATCGGAAAGAAGCACTGGTGCTGTTGATCATACGGCCTTGAATGACACAAAACCTATAACGGCAGCAAATGGGCGCGAACTGCCGCCCTCCCATTCGCCGCAACGACCCATACCCGGTCGTTCGCACCCGCACCCGCGCTATCTAACTTCAGACACTTATTCATGTTGGTGACCGTACTCGTCATTACCCCGGCGATCGCCGTGATGCCGAATTACACGCTCATGCCGTCCCCTCTGCCCACGAACCTCGTTGGCATCGCCGATAGCAGGAGCGTTAACATCTGGGCAAAAGACGAAGGTTTGGGTCATTCCCTGCCCGGATTTTGTAAGTTGAGGGACAAAAAAGGAGGCGACCGGGACGAGCCGCCTCCAAAGTTCGAGGATCGTGGATGATCCTCGGGGGTATTAGAAGTTCATGCCAAGCTGGAGCCGGACCGACCTCGGCGCCTGATAATCAGTGACATAGCGATAGTCGCCACGCGGCGAACCATTGGCCTGCGTTCCCACCTCGTTGAAATCGGTACGCGACTTTTCCCCGAACAGGTTGAAAATATCGACTCGGAAGAAGGCGTCATAGGCGTCGATCGGCAGGCGGAACTGGAAGGTCACGTTGGTCACGGTCAGCCAGTCGGACTTGAACGCGGTGCCGCGCCGGACCGGTTGCAGCGTGCTCTGGGCAGGGTTGCCTGTGCCGGCCGTCGGGTTGGTCACGATCTCGCCATTGAAGACGTTGCAGTAAAAGCCCGCGGCGCCATATTGCCCCGCGAACGCGTCGACGCGCGCCGGCACGCGACCCAAACAGCCATAGGATCTTGGCGAAGCCGCACTGAAATTGGCGCCGAAGGTGAACCAGTCAGAGAAGCGGTACGAACCATAAGCCTTCAGGTTATGGCGGCGATCCCCCGGCAGATAGCCATAAGAGCCGACGGTCAGGCCCGGCTGGTCGAACGCCGTGGTCAGACCCGAATCCGACTGGCCATTGTCGGAGCGGACGCCGCCCTCGATGTTCCCGATCGTCTTGCTGTAGGTATAGTTTGCGTCGAAGCTCCACACCCCGTCGAACTCGCGCTTCACCCACAGGGTGACCGCCTTGTACACTCGCTTCGCGCGCGGATAGCCGAGCTCGGCCGCGGTGAAGTTGACCGTCCGTGCGGTCGCCTCGCCATTGACCGGATCAGACAGAGTGATGGTCGAGGGCACGCCGGGATTGGCCAGCACATATTGGTGAAAGCCCGACCAGATCGGCGCGCGGTTGTTCGGGTTGGCGTCGGTTGGGGCGGCGACGGTGCAGTCCAGATTGTTCTGCGCGCAATAGTTGTTCACCGCCGCGTCGATCGCGATGTCCTCGAGCGAGTTGTTCAGCTTGCGATAGGTGCCGAACGCGCCGACGCTCCAGCGACGCCCGAAACGCTGTTCATAGCCGAGGATATATTCGTCCATCGACTGCGACTTCAGGTTGCGTGCGACGGTGGACTCGGTTGAGGCGGCGGTGCCGTCCTGATTGACCTCGCAATTGGTAGCGGTCCCGGTCGCGCCCGGCGTCGGTCCCGGACAGGGCACGCCACCAGCGAAGTTTACCGGCGAGCCGAGGATCGGGACGTTGTTCGCACCCACACCCGTCGCCCGGTAATAGGCGGTATAGTCGAGCTCCGCGCCCGCCAGGCGGATATTGGTATTGGTCGGCACCGGTAGATAATAGCGGCCGAAGAAGCCGTAGATCTTGGTCCGCTGGTCGCCGATCGGGTCGATCGCCACGCTGATGCGCGGCGCCCATTGGTTGCCCGACTTGTAATAGGTTTCGCCGTTGACATTGTCGTTGGTGAACCGGTCGTTGCGCAGGCCCGCATTGATATTCAGCCGGTTGTCGAACGCCGACCACGCATCCTGGATGTAATAGGCCTCGTTGCGCGACTTGAACGTTCCGCCGGTGACATAGGTACGGCCGCCGACATAGAGCACATTGGGATCGGAGACGCGCGCATCGCCCGAGGGACCCGAGTTTAGATAGGTCCAGAAGACGTCGCCGGTGTAGTTGGTCTGCGCGATCGAGGTCAGGTTCTCGCGGTCATAGCCGCCACGGATATGATGATCGCCCAGCAGCTTGACGTAGAGGTCGACGTCGCCGCGATAGAATTCGCGTTCGTCGCTATTGGTCACGATCGTGGTCGACGGGTTGCCGATCAGGACGGGGGTGAACAATCCGCTCTGGTCGCTGATGCCCGGGTTGACCGTGTCAAAGGGCAGGCTCACGTCGCGGCTCTTGGTCTTGCCGTAAGCGCCCGACAGGGTCAGCCAGTTAGTGAACTGGCCCGTGTAGCGGCCGACATAGCTCTCACCGCCGCCTAGGTTGACCGACTGGCCCGCATAGGAGCCGGTGCGCGGGCCCGCCGTATCGACGCGGCTGTCATAGGGGCCGCCCTGTGCATCGACCACGTTGTATTGGGTGGTGGTGCTGCGGTCCTTGGTGTTGAAATAGGTGAACTCCAGCCGCTGGCCATCGACGATCACCGCGTCGACCTTGCCGCCATAAGCGGGCGAACTGATGCGGTAGATGTTGCGGAATGTGCCCGTGCTGAACGGCGGGATCGCCTGCCGCCCGGTCAGATTGCCTTGCGCGTCGCGGATCTCGGTGAAAGAATTGGCGTTGGCCGCCAGCGCGGTATCCTCGGCCTTGTAATCGCTCGACTGGTAGAAGCCGTAGAAGAACAGGTGATCCTTGATGATCGGACCCGACAGGCTGAGGATGGTCTGCTTGGTGTCGCGAACATCGTCCTTGTTCCACGCATAGAGCGTGTTGGGCGCATTCTCACGCAGCGAATCGGGCAGATAGTTGAACAGCAGCCCGCCATGAAATTCGTTGCCGCCCGACTTGGTGGTCGCATTGACGAACGCGCCGGTGAAGCGGCCATATTCCGCCGAGATCGAGCCGACCTTGGTTTCGACCGTGCTGTAGAATTCGAACGGCACGCTCGCCGAGCCCAGCCCGTTGCGCTGGTTGGTTATGTTCAGCCCGTTGATAAAGAAGGCGTTTTCCGAAACCGACGACCCCGCGACAGCGGGCAGGTTGCCGAAGGTCGAGTCGCCCGCAGCCGTGCCCGGTGCCAGCAGCACCACCGAGGTTAGGTCGCGGCTGACGGGCACCCGCGCGGCCAGCTCGCCTACCTGAACCACCGCACCAACGGTGTTGCGATCGAAGTCTGCGACCTGCACGCGCCCGGCGGTCACGACGATCTCGCCGCCCGCGCCCACCTCGCCAAGAGTAAACTGGTTGGCGGCCGAGGACTGGTTGAGGTTCACGTCACGGTCGATAAAGCTGTCATAGCCGCTGGCCGACACGACGAAGGTATAGACGCCGATGGGCAAGGCGGGCACGCGGTAGCTGCCATCGCTGTCGGTCGTCACCGTGCGCGAAAAACCCTGCGTGTTGGACGTGACCGTGACGGTCGCGCCCGCCAGCGGCTTTCCGTCGGTGCCCTGAACTCTACCGGTCGCGTTGACCTGGGTGAAATCCTGCGCTTCCGCAACCGAAGCGAATCCGAAGCCCCCAACCCCGGCGCCTAGCAAGGCGACCGCGCGCAGCGCGGTGCCGTGGCGCAACAAAGCCCTGGAAAACAATCCCTTTTTGACCACGTCATTTCCCCTTCATGGGGCGCCTGACCGGCACCCACGTCACCCCCTGAACGGAAGATGACGAGAACGTGTCACTCGCATGACGTGATCACCTAGCATTTTTTAGATGATATACAGATTTTTGCTGGTGCCGTGTTCAAGATGCAACACAAGTTTTTTTATATTTGCCGTGATGCCGCTCCAACAGGCAGACCATTGGATGAATTGTCTAATTGATAGGCAATGGTGTTGCTCAGTGTTGCATATGTAGTACGGTTCCAGATGAGAATATTGGGTGGGTTGATACTCGAATCAGTGCTATCCTGCTTTGCGAGAAGCACCGGAGCGATGCAGACAAGAGCAAACCGATTTCCCGTCATCGACATCATGTTGATTTCTGCTGCCGCATATCAGGACGGGCGCGTTAGAGACCGCCGATCCCGCTGCAATCGCTCACTCGGCCTTGGCGACCAGCGCCTGAAGCGTTGGGATGTGATTAGCGAAGACAGAGCGACCGGCCTTGGACAGCATTCCAAAGTTCGCTCGCGACCACCCTGCAGTACCTTGCGCAACCTGAAATAACCAGTCACGATCAGCGCTGAGAGATATTAGACTAAGTAGACCCACTGCACGAAGCCGCTGCGCGGCAGTGTTGTTCGCGGTGAAGTAGCGCGTCAGCACTGAGGTTTGGCCCTGCGGCAGCGGGGGCAGACGATGGAGATCCTTCAACAAGAGGAACTCCATCATGGCTACTGCACTTGTCGAACCGAGCGTTACCCCACTGCGTCAGCGGATGCTCGACGACATGGCGATGCGTTCGATGCGGGCTCGGACGCAGCACGACTATGTCCGCCACGTCCGAGCCTTCGCGGCGTTCATCAAGCGCTCGCCGGACACCGCGACGGCCGAGGACGTGCGTCGCTTCCAGGTCCATCAACGCGAGCACGGCGTCAGCGAGTCCGTCATCGGCGCCACGGTATCGGCGTTGCGCTTCCTGTTCGGTGTGACGCTCGACCGGCCGGACCTGTCGCGCAAGCTGGTGCTGGCGCCGCGGCCCCGGAAGCTGCCCGACGTGCTGAGCGTCGATGAGGTCGCGCGGCTGCTCGAGGCGGCACCGGGCATCAAGTACCGCGCGGCACTCGGCGTGGCGTACGGCGCCGGCCTGCGCGTGTCCGAGGTTGCGCATCTCAAGGCCGACGACATCGACAGCAAGCGCATGCTCATCCGCATCGAGGAGGGGAAAGGCCGCAAGGACCGCAACGCGATGCTGTCGCCGCAGTTGCTCGAGCTCCTCAGGATCTGGTGGCGCGAGGGCAAGCGGCGCAGCGTCCTCTTGCCGCACGGGTGGCTGTTCCCAGGCCGCAGCTACACCGACCCGATCTCGACACGGCAACTACACCGTGCGGTCCACGAGGCGGCCGAGGCGGCGGGCATCCGCAAGCGGGTCAGCCCGCATACGCTGCGGCACAGCTTCGCCACCCACCTACTGGAGCAGGACGTCGATATCCGCGTCATCCAGGTCCTGCTCGGGCACAGCAAGCTTGAGACGACTGCGCTCTACACCAAGGTCGCGACCCGTACGATCCGCGCCGTCACCGGCCCGCTCGACCAGTTGATGGCGCTGATGGAGGGCAGGACGCCCGCCGGGTGACGCCCGAGTGCGCGCCTCGCTCGAGGTGGCCGACATCTTCCGCGCTGCCGGTCCTGCATACCGGATGACCCGCGCCGGGCACCTCAGCCTCGACCAGTTGAAGGTCATGTCGGCGATAGAGACCTGCCGAACCGCCGTCATGGGCGGACACGTCGAGGCCTGCACCGACTGCGGGCATTGGCGGGTTGCGTATAACAGCTGTCGCAACCGGCATTGCCCGCGCTGCCAGGGGGCGGCCGCACGCACCTGGCTCGCCGAACGCGAGGCCGACCTGCTGCCGGTCGGCTATTTCCACGTCGTCTTCACGCTGCCCGCCGAGGTTGCCGATGTAGCGTGGCAGAACAAGGCGGCGGTCTACGGGCTGCTGTTCCAGGCGGCGTCCGAGACGATGACGACCATCGCCACCGACCCGAAGCATCTCGGCGCACGCATCGGCATGACCGCAGTGCTTCACACCTGGGGCTCGGCGATGACCCACCACCCGCACATCCATATGATTGTCCCAGGCGGCGGGTTGTCGCGGGACGGCCGTCGCTGGATCTCGTCACGGCCGGCGTTCCTGCTGCCGGTGCGCGTCCTCGGCAAGCTGTTCCGCCGCCTGTTCCTGACCCGGCTGATGGCGCTGTACGACGCCGGGCGGCTCGGCTTCCACGGCAGCCTCGCGCATCTTGCCGACCGGCGGACGTTCCTGCGGCACCTGGCCCCGGTCAGAAAGAAGCGCTGGGTGGTCTATGCCAAGCCGCCGTTCGCCGGCCCCGAGACGGTGCTCGCCTATCTCTCGCGCTACACTCACCGCGTCGCCATCTCGAACAGCCGGCTCCTGCGCTTCGACCAGACCGGCGTCACCTTCCGCTACAAGGATTACCGCCGGGGTGGTGCTGACCGCCAGCAGGTCATGACGCTCAGCCCCGACGAGTTCATCCGCCGCTTCCTGCTCCACGTCCTGCCCAAGGGCTTCCATCGTATTCGCCACTATGGCCTGCTCGCCGGCGCCACTCGCAAGGCACATCTCGAACGGGCCCGCGAACTGCTCGGTGTTGCGCCACCACCAATCGATGCCACGTCGACGGTCGAACCCGACGACGTCCGTCCGCCATGCCCGTGCTGCGGCGGGCGCATGCTGGTCATCGAAACCTTCGAGCGCTGGCGACAACCCCGCGCACCGCCGCATGACACCAGCGCGACCGGGACCACGACGCCATGACCCGGCACGGCCTGCCTTCATCCCGCCACGCGGCTCCCGCGCTTACGGCGTTCATCCCACTCGCGCCGGCGAAACCGCCAGTCACATCGACGCTTGCCCCGACCGCCTGTCCTGGCCGACATCCATGCCGCACGCTCTTGCCGAGTGCCGCGTCGCGGCCTCACACCGTTAATCCCGCCCGACATCACACCGACCGGCCAGCCACCGGAAAACCGCTTTCCCCATAGACCAGCGCCCGTGGCCCGCGGCTTCCTGCTTTGGAGGATATCATACATCTGCCGGTGCCTGATTTCCTTCACAGATGCGGTCATTGGGGGCGCCTCACCAGCATCCCATCTTCTGCCATTCGTTCATATTGAAAATAGCGCACCATCCGCCATCGCGCTGGACGGATGAACGTCGGGCGTCAGTGGCTAGGCTCAGGACCTATTAAATAGCTTGCGAGGTCAAGGCAGGGTTGATTCATTGGCGTCGAAGGAGCCGCTGATGAGTGACCTATTCGGACGGACGAGCAGATGCGCCGGATCGAGCCGTATTTTCCATTGTCGCATGGCGTGCCGCGCGTGGATGACCGGCGGATCGTCAGCGGGATCATCTTCGTGATCCGCAACGGTTTGCGCTGGCGGGATGCACCGGCGGCTTACGGTCCCCCCAAGACGATCTACAACCGGTTCATCCGCTGGAGCCGGATGGGGGTATTCAACCGCATCTTTGCAGGACTGGCAGCCGAGGGCGGGCCGCCGGATCAGTTGATGATCGATGCCACACATCTGAAAGCACACCGGACGGCGGCCAGCCTGCTCAAAAAGGGGCTCTTCCCCGATGTATCGGGCGAACCAAGGGTGGTCTGAACTCCAAGCTGCACGCCGTCTGCGATGATCGGGGACGCCCGCGCGTCATGCTCCTCACCGAAGGGCAGATGAGCGACTACAAGGGAGCAGCCCTCATGTTCGAGGCGATGCCTGCCGCTCCGGTGCTGCTTGCGGATCGCGGTTATGACGCCGACTGGTTCCGCCAGGCGCTCGCAGCGCGCGGCACCGCGGCCTGCATCCCCTCACGCAAAGGCCGCAAGGTGTCGATCCCGCACGATGCTGTGCTCTACCGACGTCGCCACAGGATCGAGAACATGTTCGGCCGTCTCAAGGACTGGCGGCGCATCCACATCCGCTACGACCGATGCGCTCACGCCTTCATGTCCGCCATCGCTCTCGCGGCAACCGTGATCTTCTGGATCAACCAATGAGTCCTGACCCTAGCGGACGTTGCATGATGTCGGGCTACCACTAAGTTCGTGGCATGATCTGCAACATTATCGACAGGCGAACGAGGCCGTATCGCTGGCGCGAGGTTAACGCCATCATCGAGGCGACTTCGCATGACAATGCCTGCGAGGATGCGGACCAACAGCGACCAACCGATGACGATCTGACCTACGACCAGCGTGAGAATGTCACTGTCGCAGAAGCGATCGCGTGGGCCAACGAAGAGGTGTGTCCGGTGACGCTATACCTCTACGATAAGGGTACCGGGACGACCTGACCAATGCCATTTCGGGTAGATAGCGGACGTTAAACCTTGGCCGAAATGCGCTCAGCTTGCTTCATCGGGATACCGAGCAGTTGCGCAATTTTCGTGACCGAAATGTCGGGTCTTTCCCTCCTCAAATCCTGCACGGTCCAGAGCAGCGACATCGGCATTGAATCAATGAAAATGCAGGGACGAACGCCCAATTCGTGTCCGGTCTCTAAGACACGCTCGTAGGTGAGGAACTCCACGGGCCACTCGCCCTCTGACGAGATGTTACTGGCTTCAGCGGCATCCAAACGCCTTAGGAAATACTCATCGAAGATGCGCTCCTCTTGGGCAATCATCCAATGCTGGCCACAGACGCGACACCGTGACAGGTGCAGCCACCAAGCCTCTCCACCGTGATCGCGTACGTTCTCGATGGATGCGAACACCCGCTCGTCTAATCCATCCCCACCCATGGGGATGGCTTCCAAATCGGCGAGGGTTGAGCAGCAGCATGCGGTGCTTTGTTCGGTCATGGACCAACAATGCGGCCCATTAGGAATGACTGCAACTGGGCGTCAGCGCACTAAGACCCAAAACATCAGTACGGCCAACATTGGTGGATTGCGGACATTCGCGAGGCAAGCCAATATGGACTCATGCCGACCTATAAAGCGATTGATATTGGAGTTGCTCTTCGGGCAGTCGACAGTGACCTGATCGCGTTTGAGTGGAAAACGAATGGCATAACTGCGGTTTTCATCTTGCCGGATGACGACGCGCACGCTCTGCGCGTTTCCTTCGACCGCCCCTGCATCGTGCGCCTGTCTGATGAGATGGCGGTGAGCACAGAAGAAGAGGACACGCCGAACGAGGGCTTGGTTCCCAACCACTTCGCATACCAGCTTGAAGGCGCTCACTTTAGCCGTTCGCAATCCGAAGCCTGGAAGGAAGTCTTCGGGCCGGTAACTCACTTTCAGTTTATAACTGGATGGGGATGCATGGACGTCCTGAGCGGCGGCTCGCCCTCTTTTTCGGTTATCCCTTGGCCATCTTGAATGTCCGCAACTGGGCG